>Ga0134122_10002255_pt1 | contig 14136 bp, 13 predicted proteins | sample KB302_FD_96461 | JGI IMG/M metagenome (GOLD analysis project Ga0134122, IMG submission 96461) | Terrestrial soil microbial communities without Nitrogen fertilizer from Kellogg Biological Station, Michigan, USA - KB3-0-2 | ecosystem: Environmental > Terrestrial > Soil > Unclassified ... | reverse complement strand
GCTACTACCTGAGTGCTGGTGGGACAACTCTATCCTCAACGGCAAATGCGGGTTCGGAAATCGTGACGCCAAAAACATACTCCTCGGTGTATTTTCCCGCGGCCGTGGGTGTGTCCGCGGCCTCCACGGTCGAAGTGCGGCCTGGCGCCGATGTGGCGGATATGAACTTTGTGCTCTCCCACAAGTCCTTTCACATTCGTGGCCGAATTGTAAACCAAACGACGGGCGCTACTCCTTCCAGGTTTACCGTCTCGCTCGCCGCTAACTCGCTTACCGGTGGCGTCTCCTCACGATCGAACTATAAGTGGTACAACGATGGGGATGGAACATTTGATATTCCGGATCTGGTGGCAGGTTCTTATCTTGTCATCGGCGCCGCTTATAACTTAGCCGGCGCTCCGGTTGAATTGAATGGCCGTGGGGTCTCGGGCTCGCCCATTCGCACCCTGCTTCCTATTGGGATTTCCTACACCCCGGTGAAACTTACGGATGCCGACGTTCAAGGACTGGATCTGGTTCTTCGAGATATCACATTGATTTCCGGCTTATTTAGAGTGGAAGGATCGGATGATCCCAATGTGCCAAAACTCGACCAGGCGTCGATTCAATTGAGGCATCTGAGGGATGGGATACCCATCACCCCAGGTACGTCGAATCGAATTGGCCCGCGCGTTTTTCTGGGAGACAACCCGATGACTTCCATGGTCCTGCGTTCGATCGCAGGCGTGATCACGCAGCTCCAGGCCCCTGGGGGTCTTGTTCTTGCTGGCGCTGCGTCGCTGCCGGTCGTTTTTGCGAATGCATCTTCCGATGGGACGATTCAACTGAACAATGTGATGGCGGGCGAATATCAAGCGATAGTTCCGGTCCTGTCTGACGGATTCTATTTGAAAGACATCCGATTCGATGGCGCCGACGCGCTCGGGCGGTCTATGAAAGTGACAGGCTCGAATGGAACACTGGAGGTTCTTGTCAGTTCAAAGGCTGGCGCCATAATCGGAACCGTAACCGGCGATCGTCGCCAACCCATGCCCAACGTGCAGGCTGTTCTTGTTCCCAATCGGGACCGCGACCGGATCGATCTCTATAAGGTCGCCATTACGGACAGCAATGGCGCGTTCAAAATGCATAGTCTGGCTCCGGGCGACTATAAGCTGTTTTCCTGGGAGTACCTCGAACCGTATTCCTATCTCGATGCGAGCGTCCTTATGAAATTTGAGCAGCAAGGCGTCGCTATCCGCGTGACCGAATCGAGTACGACCTCCGCGCAGGTAAGAATGATTCCGTGGCGCGACAATCCCCGATAACATGCTGGACGCAGACGGCTATTGCCGGATACTTCCGGAATTCGACTGGGCGCGGATGCGGTCGAAAAGATCCACGACCTGTTTGATCGTGAACGGTTTTTGAAGGCCGGCCTCGCGTAGATGATGCATTTGGGATTGCATTCCTTCATTAGAACATGAGAAGAACCGCAACGAAAAAAAAGGACCTCCACGGAATGATGTTTGGGCGGCCTTGATGGCGAGGGTTTTCGAAATCGACGTTTCAAAATGCTCCGATTGCAATGGGCGTCTCAGAATTCTTGCCGCAATCCATCCACCAACCAACACGCGGAAGATTCTCGAAAGTATGGGCCTTCCCAGCCGCGCTCCACCGGTTGCACGGGCGGTCTCCGAATCCACATTCTAAAAGTCGTAATCGCTCTCGATGATTCGTTTGCCCGGAATCATTGGAATTTCGATTTTCCCATTTCCAAATTCACCTCTGCAATTAGCACGTCGTGGACTTCAAGAGAATCCCTCTCCCGAAGGGAGAGGGTTGGGTGAGGGGTACCACTACCTAATTTCGTTCAAGCCAACTACTGAGCCGAAGGTCAGCGGCTTGTATTTCATCGGCGCGGCCAAACCTCTCGATATTAATCCGCCTCAAACACACGATAGCTCGCGCGGCGGCTTTCTTCCCGAGCGGCGTTCCTCCAACCTGCTCCACCACTTGATTCAAAATCTGGTACGCGCGCCAGTACTCCTCTTGATCGTCCCGCAGGCGCCTTTCCAAAGTGGCGTCTGCGGCAACCCTGAAGCCCGTCGACTGAAAGTGAAACCAGATCCTATCGTTGAAAAAGATCTCATCCTCGTTGTTCGACAAGAACTCCCCGTAGTCGTACAAGGCTTCCAGCTTGATCTTCGAATCCGCAAATAGTTTTGCCGCCTGTTTCATTTTGGCCGCTCGCGGCGATTTCAGTCGATCGTACATCTGCGCCGCTTCCTCATATTTTTCGCGGCGGGCATAGCGGACGGCGAGCGCATAGCGGACGGTGTCCAGCGCTGAGCCATTGACGCGTTTCTGACTCTCTTCCAACTCCGCATCGGTCAATTCGGCGTCCAGCAGAAATGGCACGTCAAAATCCAGATAGCCGAATGCGCCTGCTCGCGATAATTCGTAATAGTAAAAAGGATAGAGGGGTACCGCCTGACGTCCATCGCCACCCGCGACGGCGGCTTTCATGAAGAGTTCGGCCTGGAATGCAACCCACAACTGATCCACGGGGCGATTCAGCTGGGCATAGACTCCGAGCAATCCGTTGGCGGCGAGTGTCTTTTGCCGGGGATCGGCGTCGTTCGCATTTATGACTTTGAGCAATGCGGCTTCAGCGCCCGGATAATCCTTCTGTTGAAAGCGCGCCGTTCCGACCAGCCAGTTGTATTCACCCGTTTGCCGCATCGCGGCGTTCGCCGGAATCCGCTCGGCGTAACGTAGCGTCGACTCCGGCGCTCCCATGCGCATGGAGGCTCGCATCAGAGCTATCGCCAGCGCGTTCGATTCGGCACCCTGCCCAAAAAGGTTGTTGCGCTGTTCGAGCCCGGCGATCAACGCAGCCTCAAGACCTCCGGAATATTCCGAACTCGTGATCTGATTGGCAGCAAACAGTGCATGTGCGGGCGTATCGAAGTACTCATCGAGATCTCCCTTCTGAGGCTGGATCATATGAAGCGATGCCAACAACCGTTCGCGCCGGATGTTGGAGGTTTCCGAGGCCAGTTCGCTCAGATAGATTTTCGAGGCGCGTCCGCCTCTTCCGCCGAGGTACTCGGCTCGGGCCAGCCAGCCGCGCGCCTCGCTGGCAAGAGCGGGCGGCCTTGGTTGCGCGAGATAAGCTTCGAAGCATGCGTGAACCTGGGCGAGAGCTGCCGCATCCCGGCCCGATTTCAGGCCACGCAACTCGACCTTGCATCTTAGCAACTCGAGTTCGTGTCCTTCAGCCGCATTAGCAGCAGTAGTCACGGCTACGAGATCCCGCAAGCTCACGATCACTGGCTCTGGCCAGATCAGTTGTTGATTGGTATTTAACGCCTGGTATGACTCTCGTGCTCTCTGCATTCCGGCGCTACCGCCAGCGGACGACATGCCCGCGTAAGCCAGGTAGTTTGCCTTCTCCTGGGGCAGACCGTCGGCCAGCTCCGAAACATATATCCACACCGGCTTCCAAAACGATCTACCCAGGTAGGCGCGAAAAACGACTTCGAACGAGCACGCTTCGGCAATGATGGCCAGACTTACGCCAAGAATGACAATGCAGGCGGCTTGAATAGTCCGGCGATTCCTTTTCCTCATTGTGCGATCACCTCAAAACGAACCGGGCCGCTGGAAATCGCTCGACCCAGATAGACTTTCCCCATGCCCGCATAGGCGGGAACATTCACAACGATCTGGTTTGTCCGCATCGCAAGCGGGTGCAATGGCCCGTCTGGGAGGAAGAGTTCCAATGGACCGATCGCACGGATGGCGATCGCCCGATCGGTCGCGAGAATGCCGGGACCCAGATTGAGAAATAAATCCGAACACTGGCGCTCGATACAGGACGGGGTGCGAACTTCCAGGGTAACTCCGGCACCCGGCGATTCTCCGGAAACAATCCGCTGAACATCATCAGGTTGCAGCGTCAACGTTTCAGAACGGCCCGGCCAGCGAAAGAACAGGATCCCGTCGCAATATCCGCCGAATTGTTGCGCCGCTTCAAATGCGGTGCGCACCGATGCTTCCGTCGGGAGTGTGATATCGATGGTGTCACCGGGCAGCAGTTCCGGTTTGCCTTCGAGCGGCGCGACGATGTCATAGCGCAATAAGAACTCGCCGGCCGGGGTCGTACCAGTAGACCTCGTCAATTCCCGGCGACCGGCGAAGTCCATCGGGCTGACATCGCGGAAGTATTGAACAAGACTATGGCCGGAAGCGTCGGTTCGCCGCCGGGCAATACGACCAAAGGAAGAGATGCCAATACGGTAGGGCACTTGATACGCATTGAAAACCGGAGCCCATTTCTGAGCATCGATCGGCTCTGCGATTCCTGCGGATGCCCGCGCCGGTCCGGCGTCGTAGAATTGGGGAACAAATTCATCAACCCATTTCAATGCGGACCGAACGGCAGTTCGCGGCGTGAACCAATCGAGCAGCGCGGTGATGGAAAGACGGCTACCCGGAGGCAGAGCGTTTCGAACCTGCTTCAGGAACCTGCCGTAGGTCTCCAGCTTGTTCGTGGGACAGTCGAAATCGATTTGAAGTCCGGCAATGTTGGCGCGGATTCCGGCATCCTCGGTTAACGCCTTGTAGTTCTCGACCAGGGTCGAAGCTGTTTCTGTTGTCAACTCCTGACCCGGCTCAATCCGTCGCACGACAATGTATTGATCGGCATCCGGTAGATTGTCCGGCCACCGGCTCCCCGTCGCCTCAACGTACAGGATTTGCGCTTTGAATCCGGTGGACGCTGGCGGTTCCCCCGCCCAGATCCAGTAGCCCGTCTTCCATTCGTCTTTTGCTTTCGCTGGGATGGCATTGTTCGAATTAAACGCGAGACCGGCCATCATGAGCACGCCGGCAATCGACACCAAAATCCCAGCTCGGGTTGAAGCGGCAGTCATCGCCTTCTTATATCCGACGCACTCCCAATTCTCAATGCTTCATCTGGAATCTCAGGCTCCATCGAATCGGCTTCCCCTCGAACCAGGAACCGGTCCTTCGCGAAAAGGGCCGCCGCGGACAAGCTGCCATTTGAAGTTCGATTTCTCTGCGAAATATCCATCCAGCGATTCGTACAAGGAATCTGCCGCCGCGCGAAGATCCAGCAGCGGAAGCGCGTTCACGTACGTCTCCTCATTGACGAAGTAGACATAGCAGCCCTTCTGCCCGCGGGCGGCGGCAAAATAGCGTGCGGCCATTTTTCCGTCGTCTCCCAAAGATGAACATGCATCGGAAGCTTGTGAATGCGAAGATTACCGGAACTTCATCAGCTAATCATCTCGCGATTACACGGACTTCGGCGCTTGTGCCGCGCGACGGTGCGACGCGCACCGATTGTCCCTCAGATTCATAGCGGTTCAGAAACTCCGGCACTTCGTAGGCGCGGTTCTCGATGACATCCCATGCGAAGAGCTTGTAGTCGCCGGGCGCTATCTTCTCATTGCCGCGGACCCATCACTTGAACCAACAATCCATCGGGGTCGCGGAACTCCGGAGCCCCAGCTACTTCAGGGGGCTCGACCTTGGCGCCCATCTGTTGCATGCTGCGGATGGCAGCCTCGTAGTTGAACGATGATGCCGAAACGCAAACACGACTCACTCCGGCCCGTTCGCCTGCGGGAGTCCGCGATAGCCCGATGCGCGATGGGCCGACTTGGAACCAGGCGCGGTTGTTGTTTCCGGGCACCAGCCTCCCAAGAAATTTCTGATAGAACGCTACGGATTTTTCGAGGTCCGTGACATTCAGCAGGATGTGATCCAAACCAGTTGGACGAAATATGGGTTCACCGTCGATGGGCGCAGTCTCTGGTAAGAAGGTCGCCGGGTTCAGCAGGCTCCAGCCGTTTTCAGGGGAAAGTTGCAGGCGGGCGCCGTCCGGATCGTTGACTCCGGTATCGCGACCGCTGGGGTAATCCTGATAGACGACGCCTCGCTGCTCCAGAAACGAATGGAGTTTGGGCATGTCTAGCTTTTGGATTGCAGCCGAGACGTGATCCACCTGGCCCGCGGCGGCGTTGCCGCGCGGCGGTTCGAAAGCCATATAGGCCGAACCCAGCTTCAGGTACCGTTTCGAGCCCCGATTCTTCAGCGTGTTCCCGAAGGTTCGCGCAAAAAAGTCACGTGACTTCTCGACGTTCGAAACGTAGAACTCGATATGATCCAGCGCGGCAAACTGCAGCGCCTCGTCCTGCGCGGCAAGCGCCGGACTCAGCCAGACCGCGCCGAACAAACCCAGCCATTCGCGCCGGCCGATGAGAACCTTCCCATGCTCCATACGCGGACCCCTCCTGGTGGCGCCATAGTACTCGTGGAACGAATGAAACTCAATTCAATGGCAGGTCACGCGGACCGCCATCACTTCCAGCTGAAGATCGCTTTTCCCTGCGGCGATTGCGGGCCAAACTCAAACAGCTCGATGCGGATGCCGTTCGGATCAGTGGCGTTCGCCACGGAGGAATCATCCGGACGGGCGCGAGGTTCTTCGACCGTCACCCCGCGCTCCTTCAGAGCGGCCACCGTAGCGCGTAAATTTTCGACGTGCAGGCCAAAGTGGTTGAGGCCTGGCCGGCGATCGGCGTTGGCCTGCTGCAGTTCCACGAACGTATTGCGGCTGACCTGGACATAGGCCAGAGTCGGCCGACCATTCGCATCCCGCACGGTAAACGCTTCGCGAAATCCCATCTTCTGGGTATAAAACGTGAAGGCCGCATCGAAATTCTCGACCGCGATCGCGACGTGATTTACATAATTCTCGCCGGCAAGCCGCTGTGGCTGGGCTGCGCCTGTGGCAAGGACCGAACCTAACAAGAGTCCGCAAAGAAAAACCATCGAGGTACGCATTGGCCTACTCCTTTCAGATCGACAGATCCCGGCTGCCTGTTTCCTACTCCGCAAGACGCGTATCATTTTTTGTCTCCCGATTTCGGCGCCAGATTTTTTACAAGCGCGGAAAACGTTTTCTGCAGCAGCGGCGAAGAGCTTCCGTTCAAATCAAATGTATATGGACCCACATGGAATCGCATATGAGCTGGACCATAGCGGGTGTACTCATATACCTTCACGCCCTGGATCGTTGTTGTTGCATCGGGACTGACCGAAATTCTTCCAATGTCCAATTCCAATCCGGCTATCGCCGCCTGCTCTGAATCGTACGCTTCGGCATAGATCATCAGAAGCCGGCCGCCGCGGACATCGGTGTAATCGGCGTTGACGGAATTCTGGTCATCGACGCCTCGGACAAAACTCATCGTCACCAATTCCGGCACGTTGTTTTTCAAGTTCGACAACTCGACCTTCAGGGCGGCCGTATCTCCAAAATGCATGACGTAGGCGTAGCGAACCAAATTGGGCAGCAGCGCGGGATCCGCTTGAAGATTCTTTGCGAGGGCCATCAACACCGCGTCGGACCCTCCTGGCGGGTTGGAGGACACCTGAACGAGGATCGAACCGCGACGGCCGATCGCGCGGCTATCTCCAAAGTAATAGAATTCATCAAAGTCCGGTTTGGACTGGCGCTTCAACGACTCGGCGGAATGGGTGATGGCTGCCCCTGCTTCCCATATACGCAACTCCTCTTGCAGTTTCTGAATTGCTGTCGTTTCGCTGTGCCAATCCAACAGTCCGATGGAGTAGTCGGGCACAGCAGCGGACACAACATTCACATAAAGCGCGTTGCCAAATGCGAGCCGTGGAGTAACGCGGACAGGCGCACCGGCAAATAATCGGGCCAACTGGGTAGCGACATAGGCATCCTTTGCGGCGGGATCAGCGCTGTCCGGTGGCGGAGTTTGTGCAGAGGCCAGTGAGCACAGGACGAACAGCGCAATCACCGCGCAGGGAAGCGCATGCATCCGCCAATCATTCGCGAATAATTCCTTGGTTGTTCTCATGGGAGGCCCTGTTGACCGGAGTCTAACACCGATGCTCTAATGCGAACCAAACCATGAAAAAGACGATCGCAGTGGTAATTGCGATTCTGTGGCTAAGCGTGACGGTGCTGGGGCGTGCGGTCTATTACATGACCGAAGACCAGATGCGCAAGGCTTCGGACTGGATTGTCATGGGAAAGGTCTCCGCCACCCGTGATCTAGATGAATCCAGTACGCTAAACGGCCACAAGTGCCGCGGCGTCGAAACCACGTTCACGATTTCAAGAGTGCTCAAGGGAGATTCTACAAACCCCCGCACCATCGTCCTTCATCACTACCGTCTGGACCAGAACATCGAGTACTCGTATGCGCCGTACCTCCTGAATTTGAATGCCAACCGTACAGACGAGTACCTGCTGTATCTGCTGAAGGATGGAACCGGGCGATTTGTGCCCGTTTCCGGCAGGTGGATCCGGCTTCGGACGCGGTCCGAATGCGGCATAAGGATTTTCCGCATCGGTTCGGGCAGTTTCTGCAAGAGCTGCTTCCTCACCGGCGAGACACGGCGGAAGCGGACCTTAATGCCACAGGCGTCGCCGGCGAAACGCCGTTGTTGATCGCTGCCCGCAGGGGCGACAAGGAGTTCGTGAAGTTGTTGCTCTCCCGGAACGCGGACGTCAATGCGAAGAGCGATCGCGGCGAAACGCCGTTGACTGTCGCATACGACGCGGCGATTGTGCAGTTGCTGCTAGCCAAAAGCGCTGACGTTCATACAAACACGGAGTTCGGGAAACGCCCCTGCATCGCGCGAATAGCAGGGAAATGGCAGAACTGCTGCTGGCCAGCGGCGCCAACTTCGAGGCGGCGGGCGATAGTGGCGTGACCCCGTTGTTTCGTGTCGCTGAGTCGGGTTACACAGATGTTGTCGAACTGCTTATCGCCAAAGGTGCAAATGTGAATGCAAAGGCCAAAGATGGTGCGATGCCTGTTCACTGGGCGGCCTCGGGCGGTAACAAAGACGTTGTCGAGTTGTTGATCGCCAAAGGCGCAGACGTGAACGCAAAGGACAATCGGGGCGAGACACCTCTCCACTACGCAGCCGGGAATGGACGTTCAGAGGTTGTTGAATTGCTGCTGGCTCACGGAGCCGGCATCAATGCCGGAAGCGACGGTGGGACGCCGCTGCTAAGGGCTGCTTCCGGATATCATCACCACGAGTTTATCGAACTGCTGGTTTCCAAAGGCGCGGACATCCGTGCGACAGACAAGAGCGGAAAGATGCTGTTGCACATCGCAGCCGTCAACAGCAACGCCACCGATATTCGATGGCTACTCGACAAGGGCGCCGACGTTCATGCGAAGGATGGCCGGGGGCTGACGCCGATGCATTACGTTGGCCGAACCACGTACAGCAGTAAAGAATCCATCGATCGCATGAAGGAGTCCGTGGTATTGCTGTTGGCCGGCGGCGCGAATATCAATGCGAAAGACAACGACGGTCATACGCCTCTGAACTGGGCGCGTTATCTCGATCTGAAAGAAGTGGTCCGGTTTCTTGTCCATCGCGGCGCCAAAGAATAAAGCGGAGCACCGGAAGCAGGGTTAAGGCGCCGCTTCATGCAGCTTTCGCAAAACGCGGTCTTGAATCCAGTGCGGGTCCCACCACTCCACCGGGTTGACCATGTGGCCGCCCACCAGCATCGTGAAATGCAAATGATCGCCCCCGGCCAGGCCGGTGATGCCACTTCGTCCGAGCACCTGCTCCTTTTCGACCATGTCGCCGGGTTTTACGTCGATCGAGGACAAATGACCGTAGAGCGACTGCACGCCCATGCCGTGATCCATAATCACGCAATTTCCATAGATGCCGAGGTCGGCTGCATAGAGAACTTTGCCTCGATTGGCCGCGAGAACCGGGGCATTGGCAAACGACGCCAAATCAAAGCCCAGATGCACCTGCTTGTCGACTTCACGGCCTTTGTAAAAATACGTCCGAAAGTCGGCAAACGCAGCCTCGACCTTGTTGTTCGTGAACGGGTGAAACACGACACGCCACAACATTCCCGCGGCGGTCTTCGACGCCATCGAAGCGATCGTTGCCGCGTTCTTTCGCCGCAAATCGCCATTGATTGCCAAAAACTTATCGAGCGTGCTGCCCTCCGGCTTGATTGCGGTGGCGCCCGCGAGAATCGCCGGCACCACGCGGTCCAGAAATGCGTCGGGCAAGTCGATGGTGCTGGATTTGAATTTCTTCGGAAACGTGCGGTGATCGAATTCCGCCAGCGACTGGTTGCCGGCTTCATCCCGGGCGAACAGATGCATCGGAGCGTTCACGTCCTGGTTATAGAGCAGTGCGAAGAACGCGACATGCACCGCCGGATCCGTGATCTGGACGCCATCGACAGCAACACCGGAGGCGGGAAAGCCCGGATACTCGATGCCGCCCACCTGCACGCCCGACGCAATGCCTTCTGGCGTTGCCCGATAGACGATCATCTCCGAACCGCCCAGATTGATGTAGTGCTTGGTCGAAATCACGGACACGGCGGGCATGTCGAGCCGCACCGTAACATCTCTCGACGTTGTCGATTCGATGGCGCGCAACCCGAACAGTGCGGTCCTGGACACCGTGATGACGATTCGAGCCGAGCCGGACTTGAGCGACGGCACGCTCTCGCGGTTGATGGCCTTGGTCACATGCACGCCCTGCGCATCATTAGAAGATGGGGAAGATGGCGGCTCGGAAACCAGCGGCGTGCTGCCACCGTTCTGTTCGAACGCGATCGACAATTTCGCCAGCTTGCCTGCCGGCGCAGTGATAACGACATCGAGAGGTGTCGAAATTCCGACGAACTTCTCCGGACTGACAATCTGAATGACGGGTCCCGCCCCCCGGCCGGCGGCGACGAACCCGGCTGTGGCTACAATCGCGAGCACGATTACAATTACGATGAGGATACGCATTGCGCTCATTGTACTGGAGGTCGGCGCCTTAAAAACTCTATTCGAGGAGTCGATTCGGCAAATTGTTCCGAACGAGTTCGCGGAAAACACCCAGGTACGAATGCGTGACATGAAGCCGCTCGCGTGCCAGCGCATGACGCATCAACTTGCCGTGGAGTTTTGGAAGCCGGTAAAGCGGAACGCCAGGATAGAGATGATGTTTTCTCCTCCCGCGGGATCAGGAGATAGAGTTCCCTGTAGGCGGCTTCCATGCTGTCTTCTTTAAAGAATTGGTTGCTCTCGTTCATGCTGCGTGGCGGCATCACTGTTTTGGAAAGTAGTTCACTTACGTGGCGTATTGGGTCCGCTTGAAATCAGGGGTGAAAAGATGATTGGATGGCTTCCACTGTGGGCGCGGGCGGAAGGTGTGAAAAATAGGCGTCAGACCAAATCGGGACCAATTCGGGGCCGTGCTACTCGAACCCCGAACTTGCAGTTCAGAGTTCGGGGTTCGAGTAGCACGGCCCCGAATTGGTCCGTATCCGCCGAGACGGGAAGGGAAAATGCATTTTCGTAATTCATTCACACCTTTCTATGCCCGCGCCTACAGCGGAAGCAGCTACTACTTCAGTCCAAACACAATGGCGGTTCCAAATCTGAAGTTGCTCAGTGTGAGTGGCTTGCCGTTGTTGATGTCTTTGTCGCTTTGCCGGACTGGAAAGAAATCCAGCGAGGTGCGTATCGCCACTCTCTTATGGACGACGAAATCCGCTCCGCCACCCAGTGACGCGGCAAAGCCGGATCTTGCCTTCAACTCCGATTTGTCGGAATCGAGGCTCGCTGAACCACTGAGCCGCCCAAACCCGAAAAGCGCCTGTGCGAATGGACGCACCCTTTCGCCGGAGCCGGAAACACGGGGGCCAAAGAGAAAGGTATGAAGGCTGGCATTGGCCTTTACCGTGTCGCCGTCGAGATCGCCTTCGAATTCCCGGTAGTAACCGGCAAAGTCGGCAACGGCTCCGAGCTTGCCCTTCACTCGAGTCGTTAGCCCTCCATTCCAACCCAACAAGTTTCCGAGCGCGGACTGAATCACGCCGGTATCTTGTCCGTCAATTTTGGAGGGCAGGTTTACCTTCAATATGGAATAACCAAAGTAGGGCTCGAAGAGCGATTTGTCCTGTGCCCAGAGTGAAGCCGGGGCAAGGGCGAGAACAGCAGCAAGAATGGGAATCAGACGTTTCATTTTGGCTCCTTAGCGGTGAGAGAATTTTTAGTGTTCGCAAGTTAAAGGCAACCGGCGCAGTGTGGCGCGTCAGATGTGTCACTTTGCGGAGTGTCACAACCCCTCGATACCAGCAACAAATTGGAATCGGATCGGTCGCAGACTGTTGCTTTAGCATCATTAGATTGGTCACCTCCGAAGTGGACATTACTCGCACAGATGTAAGGAGCTCAATGCACAGCAGGTCAACCCTGGCTGAATTACGACTCTCCTGTTTCTATACAACCAAGGGTTTCCTTGCTTTTGAGGGAACTGTTGAAATAGATTTGGCGCATTCGAATTTACGGATGAGGCAGAGACATAAATGAAAACTCTATTTAAAGCGTTTGGTTCGATCGCTCTTCTGGCCGCGATCGCGCCTCTGCTCCTGGCTCAGTGGCCACCTTACAAAACGCCAGGGGCTCCCAGAACCGCCACTGGACAAGTGGATATGACTGCTCCTACCCCGAGGACCGCCGACGGAAAGCCGGACTTCACCGGTCTGTGGCAAAACGGACGCGCCGGAGGTGGTGGAGGTGGTGGTGGAAGGGGTGGAGCCGCAGGAGCACCGGCCGCTGGTGGTCCAGCGGGAGGTGGAGCTGCTGGAGCGCCTGCCGCTGGTGCGGGCGGAGGCGCCGCCGGAGCACGAGGTGCAGCTGCCGGAGCGCCTGCCGCTGGTGCAGGCAGAGGCGCCGCCGGAGCACGCGGTGGAGCAGCCGGTGCGCCTGCAGCAGGCCAGCCGGCCGCTGGTGCAGGCGGAACCGCCGCAAACGCTCGAGGTGGAGCTGCCGGTGCGCAGGGCGGATGCGGGCAGGGCGCCCGCGGTGGCGCTGCCGCCACGCCTGCTGCTGGCCCTCCGGCTGCAACATTTGGGAACGCCGGCTCCGGCTTCCCGGATTGCACGCTTCCCTATCAGCCTTGGGCGGCGGAGCTCGTGAAACAGCGTAAGGCGGACAACAGCAAAGACAATCCCGATGCGCATTGCCTTCCAATGGGGTTCCTCCAATTTCACACTCATCCCGAACCTCGAAAGATTGTTCAGACCCCCACCTTTCTCGCCATTATCTATGAGGCAAACAGCGGTCTCCGGCAGATATTCATGGATGGCCGTTCATTGCCCGGCAAAGATGCGCAACCCTGGTGGTATGGTTATTCGGTAGGAAAGTGGGACGGTGATACCCTTGTGATCGAGACAACCGGGTTCCTCGACGGCGGATGGCTCGACGTCCAAGGCAGCCCGCTAACGGAAGAAGCGAAAGTGACTGAACGATTTCGAAGGCCAAACTACGGGACTCTTGAAATCGATATCACAGTGGACGATCCTAAGGCGTACACCAAGCCCTGGACCGTTCGTGTCAACCAGCGTCTTATGGCCGACGAGGAGTTGATCGAATTCATATGTGAAGACAGGGACGCCACCCATTATGTCGGCGCCGCAAAGTAAAAAAGTAGAGGAGGAAAAGTGAAAAAGAGGTTTTTGTTCGCACTCTCCGTGGGGGTGGCATCCATCCTGGCCGCGATACCTGTGCTTGCTCATCATTCCTTTGCCGCCCAATATGACCGGAGCAAGACGACGCAACTTACGGGTCTCGTCAAGCAGGTCGATTGGATCAACCCGCATGCGCGCTTTTTCGTCGAAGTGAAAGATGCCGCAGGGAAGGCTGTGCTGTGGGAAATCGAACTCGGCGCGCCGGCAATGTTGATGCGGCAAGGCTGGACACGAACCTCCCTCAAGATTGGAGAAACGGTAACCGTGAATGGCTCCCTGGCCAAGGATGGTTCCAATCTTGCGAATGCGACAACCGTGACGCTGAGCAACGGAAAACGAGTCTTCGCAGGCTCATCCGGCGGTGACGCCCAGAATCCGGCGCCGCAACCGTAGACGCCGGGCTACTTCGTATCGATGCCGGGCCGCTGCACTTCGTAAGGAGCGCCATCGCCACCCGAAGATCCCAGGAACAGCTGCTGCCCATTGGGCAGCGTGAGGTCCCGGCCGTTGGCGCGGTGCGTGCCGTCCTTCGACTGATACCCATCGACATTGATTTT
>Ga0134122_10002254_pt1 | contig 14139 bp, 14 predicted proteins | sample KB302_FD_96461 | JGI IMG/M metagenome (GOLD analysis project Ga0134122, IMG submission 96461) | Terrestrial soil microbial communities without Nitrogen fertilizer from Kellogg Biological Station, Michigan, USA - KB3-0-2 | ecosystem: Environmental > Terrestrial > Soil > Unclassified ... | reverse complement strand
CTCTCGGGCGACATCCGTCCGATCGTCCTCAATGTCTGCAACTTCTCCAAGCCGGCGGCGGGCGAACCTGCGCTGCTCTCCTTTGATGACGCGCGCACGTTGTTCCATGAATTCGGCCATGCCCTGCACGGGATGCTGTCCAACGTGACGTATCCGTTGCTCGCCGGAACCGCGGTCCCGAGCGACTTCGTCGAGTTGCCCTCGCAGCTTTACGAGCATTGGCTGGAGGTGCCGCAGATCCTCGAGCGGTACGCGCGGCACGCGCGCACAGGACAGCCGATGCCGAAGGCGCTGCTCGACCGGCTGCTGGCGACGCGCACATTCAATCAGGGCTTTGCGACCGTGGAGTACACCGCTTGCGCGCTCGTCGACCTCGATCTGCATTCGCTGGCTGATTCTGGCGGTCTCGACGTCACCGAATACGAACGTAAGGACCTTGAGCGCATCGCCATGCCGCCGGAGATCGTGATGCGCCACCGCCTGCCGCATTTTCAGCATTTGTTCTCGGGCGGGGGATATGCGGCCGGCTACTATTCTTACATGTGGTCGGAAGTGCTTGATGCCGATGCCTTCGCGGCCTTTGAGGAGACCGGCGACGCCTTCGATCCGGCGACTGCCAAACGGCTGCGGGACTATGTTTATAGTGCCGGGAATCTGCGTGATCCGGGAGCAGCCTACGAAGCGTTTCGTGGGCGGCTCCCGACCGTCGATGCGCTCTTGAAGAAACGGGGGCTTACAGAGGTGGGGGCGGGAACTGAATGAACCTGCATAGCGCGGGCCATCGCCGCGGCGTGGTTTGCGCGCCGCACGCGGCCGCCGTCGAGGACGGCCGCGCGATTCTCGCCGAAGGGGGCAACGCCATCGAGGCGATGCTCGCCATGGCAGCCAGCATCGCGGCGGTCTATCCGCATATGAATCACATCGGCGGCGACGGCTTCTGGCTGATCCGCGAGCCGTCGGGACGCGTGCGTGCGCTGATGGGAGCAGGACGCGCGGGCGCCAGGGCGACGCCGCGGTTCTATCGCGATGCCGGGTATGACGAGATTCCGGCGCGCGGCCCACTCGCAGCGCTCACGGTACCGGGCGCGATCGCCGCCTGGATGCTCGCTTCCGATGCTGCGAAGGGACAAGGCGGAAAGCTGCCGCTTGACGTTCTGCTGACGTCGGCGATCAAGCACGCTCGCGAGGGCTACGTCGTCACCCGGAGCCAGGCGCGACTCACGGCAGAGAAGCTGCCCGAAATGGCCAAGGCAACCGGATTCAAGGAAGCATTCCTCCTCAAGGACAAAGTGCCCGATGTCGGTGCGGTGCTCAAACAAAACGCGTTTGCCGCAACGCTCGAGCACCTTGCGCGCGCGGGGCTGGACGATTTCTACCGTGGCGACATCGGGCGCGAAATTTCCGCCGACCTCGAACGCATCGGCAGCCCTGTCACGCGAGGCGATCTGGAAAGCTTCCGGGCGATCGTCGATGAGCCGCTCAGTGTTGCGACGCGGGCCGGCACCATCTACAACTCGCCGCCGCCGACGCAGGGGCTCGCTTCTGTCATTATCCTCGCATTGTTCGATCGCCTGCGCGTCGCACAGGCGGAAAGTTTCGAACACGTCCACGGCATTGTCGAAGCGACCAAGCGCGCCTTTCGCGTGCGCGACCGGGTCGTCACCGATCCGGACAAGATCACTGCCGATCTCAATCAATATCTGTCGCCGGCCTTCCTCGACGCCGATGCGGCCAGGATCGACGCATGCAAGGCGGCGCGCTGGCCGGCGCCCAAGGGCGAAGGCGATACGATATGGATGGGCGCGGCGGACGCGCGCGGGCTCGTCGTCTCGTACATCCAGTCGCTTTACTGGGAATTCGGCTCCGGCTGCGTGCTGCCGGCGACCGGCATCGTGATGCAGAATCGCGGCGCCAGTTTTTCATTAGACCCGAAGGCGCTCAATACGCTTGAGCCCGGACGTCGGCCATTCCACACGCTCAATCCGGCGCTTGCCGTTCTTAGAGACGGCCGCATCATTGCCTATGGCACCATGGGCGGTGACGGCCAGCCGCAAAGCCAGGCGGCTTTCTTCACCCGCCACGTGACGTTCGGCCAGCCGCTCGACAAGGCGCTTGACGCCCCGCGCTGGTTGCTCGGGCGCACCTGGGGATCGGCCCATACAAACCTGCGGATGGAATCCCGTTTCGATGGCAATTTGATTGATCGCCTGATGTCCGCCGGCCACGACATCGCCGTCCTCGACGAAGCTTATTCCGACACGATGGGCCACTCCGGCGCGGTGGTGCTGCACCCTGATGGCAGCCTGGAAGGCGGTCACGACCCGCGCGCCGATGGCGGCGCCGCGGGCGTCTGATCCTCGCCATTTACGCTAAAGCTATGTGCAACACAGTTACACGTCACTTTTGCGCCGCACTCCATGTTATGGTGCTCGCATGCTTCGCATTCTCCTCGCCGCATTCGTTGCGCTCGCTGTGGCCGCTCCGGCCTGGGCGCATCCGCACGTCTGGGTGACGATGCGCACCGAACTCGTTTATGCGCCCGACGGCAAGATTACCGGCATTCGTCACGCCTGGTCGTTCGACGACATGTTCTCCACCTTCGCGACACAGGGGCTGGAGAGCAAGGAGAAGGGCAAGTTCACGCGCGAAGAATTGGCGCCGCTTGCCAAAGTCAATGTCGATTCGCTCAAGGAGTTCGACTATTTCACCTACGCGACCGCCGATGGAAAGAAAGCGGAGCTCGCCGAACCCGCACCCGGCTATTGGCTCGATTATGCGGGCGAGGTTCTTACGCTCAATTTCACGTTGCCTTTCAAGAAGCCGGTGAGCGCGAAGGAGCTCAAGGTTGAAATCTACGACCCAACCATTTTCGTGGATTTCTCGTTCGCGAAGGAGAAACCGGCGCAGATTGTTGGCGCGCCGAAATGCAAGCTGGATGTGGTGCTGCCACGCGAAATGACTTTTGCCGAAGGCAAGAAGTTGAGTGAGATTCCCGCCGACCAGCCGAACACGACGATGGCCTGGGGGGCGCAGTTCGCGAGCAGGTTGCTGGTTCATTGTCCTTGAGACGGTTGCGTCGTAAGGCTGCGCGGGGCGGCGTGCGTGCACAGGATTTTCTGTCATGATCGTGTCTGGCCGGCGCTCGGCTTTGGCGCAATGTGCGGTCCTCGTCATCGGCCTTCTTCTCTTCTGCGCTATTCTCGACACGGCGCTGGCGCAGCCGTTCGGGGTGGCGCGCGGCGCAGCGCAGCCCGAGGTTGGCGGGTTTGCCGGCTGGATCCTGCAGAAGCAGGCAGAATTCTACCGCATGCTGTCGGGGTTGATCCGCGCCGCCAAGGCGGATGGCAGTGCCGCCTATACGCTGCTCGGTATTTCATTCCTGTACGGCATCTTCCACGCTGCCGGTCCCGGCCATGGCAAGGCGGTCATCTCGTCCTATCTGGTCGCCAATGATGAGACATGGCGGCGCGGCGTTGTGCTGTCGTTTGCGTCCGCGATCCTTCAGGCATTCACCGCCATCGCCATTGTCGGCATTGCTGCAGCCATGCTGGGCGCCACAGCCAAAGCGATGGGTGACACAGTCCGCGTTATCGAGATCGTCAGTTATGCCTTGATCGTGCTGATTGGCTTGCGCTTGCTATGGGTAAAGGGCCGCGCCTTCTTGCGGCTGCTGCGTGGTAGTGCGGATGCTGGCCCCTCGCATGGTCACGCTCATGATCATCATCACGGGCACAATCACGATCATCATCACCATGGGCACGCGCATGCTCATGACCATCATCACCACGGGGATGAAGCTTCAGCCTGGGGCCACGCCCATGCTCCGGAACCGCAGGAGCTGACCGGTCGTCACTGGTTCAGGCGCGGGCTAGCCGCAATTGTCGCGGTCGGCCTGCGGCCATGTTCGGGCGCGATCATCGTGCTGGTGTTTGCGCTCGCGCAGGGACTGTTCTGGATCGGCGTGGCGTCGACCTTTCTCATGGGCATTGGTACCGCAATTACAGTTGCCGCTATCGCCACGCTTGCGGTCGGCGCGCGCGGGCTTGCGGGCCGGCTGGCGAAGGCGAAGCCGGGAGCAGGCATGATTCTCATCCGCGGATTGGAAACCGCGGCGGCGCTGGTCATCGTGTTATTCGGTACCGCCTTGCTCACAGGTTACATGGTGAGCGAGCGGTTGATGGGCGTGTGATCCTGTCATGTGATCCTGTCATGGCGCCGGGACAAGCCCGGCGATGACAATCAGGAAAAATCCTCTTCCCGCAGCTCAATCGGCTCACCATGCGGCGTACGATCACACGCACGATCCCACGCATCGCGGTAACGGTGGAGAGTATCTTGCGTCGTCACACCCTTTTCCGCGACCAGCTTCTCGAGTGTGTTGAGCCAGTGCGAATAGTATGTCTCCCCGGTGTCGGGGTCGCCGGCGGCCTGCGCGCGTTTGATCTCTGCCGCGAGCGCTGATGCCCATTCCGCCCATGTGAAGACGCCGCGTTCATGCAATGCCAGGGTCATTGCAAAGGCTTGCGCTTCCCACGGCTCGCGGAACACCGGACCATCCTCATCGCGGGGCACGCCGGGCACGGCGATCGCGGCACGCATCGCCGCTTGTGGGTCCATGCCCATTTCAGGCCGACTCCAGATAGGGTTCCCAGGCGTCGATCGAGACTTTCACCGTCGGATCGCCATTGGCGCCCCAAAGCTCACGCCCATCGAAGCGCACCGTATAGAGCCATTGCGGATCTTCGCCGGCACCGGTTGCGTTGCTGTCGGGAAAAACATGGCAACCGACCACGCGTTCGATGGTGCCGACATGGCCGCGCACATAGCGCGGCAGCCGCGTGTGGGTGAGGGGATTGATGTTCTTTGCGCGTACCTTGTCGCCGGGTTTGAAGATCGCCGCCGTGTTTGTATCGCGCTCGGTCGGACCGCCGCGGTGAAGCGTTTTCGCCACGTCGCCCGGCGACAGGATACGCTTGACCGGCTTCGGGGTGTGCAGGGAATGCCCGGCATCGATTTCGTCTTCCGAGACCAGCCCGCGCTCCTTGATCATGTGTTCGAGCGCCGCGAACCAGATCTGGTAATAGCTCATCGACAGGTATTCAGCGGGCGGCCGGTTCTCGCGCGCGAAACGTCCCATGTCGATGTTCCAGCCGCCGGGCATGCCCATGGCGAGCGTGAGCGCGAAGGCGCGCTTCTCCCATTCTGCATGGAACACCGGTTCGTTCGGCTCGGGCTTGACGGGGCCATGACCGTGGGTGCCGCCGAGGTCTTGCGCGCCGTTCACTTTGCGAGGTCCTTTGGCGTTTTAGGCAGGCCGGTGCCTATCATGGAGTCGCGTGTGACGAGGTCGGCGAGTTTTTCCTCGCTCCAGCCATCCGTGCCGGCTGGCCGCATCGGCACGACGAGATAACGAATTTCGGCCGTGGAATCCCAGATGCGGATTTCGGTATCCTTCGGCAACGTCACGCCGAAATCGGCGAGTACGCTGCGCGGGTCGGCGACCGCGCGCGAGCGGTAGGGCGCCGACTTGTACCAGACCGGCGGCAGACCGAGCACCGGCCACGGGTAACAGGAGCAGAGCGTGCACACGACAATGTTGTGCCGCTTTGGCGTATTTTCGAGCGCCACGATGTGCTCGCCCTGCCGCCCCGCATAACCGACCTCGGCGATGGCAGGCGTCGCGTCCTTCAGGAGCCGGGCCCGATAAGCGGGATCGGCCCATGCGCGGGCCACCACGAGCGCCCCGTTGCGTGGCCCGACCTTCTTCTCATAGGTCTCGATCAGCACGTCGAGCGCGGCCGGATCGACATAGCCCTTCTCGGTGAGCACAGTTTCAAGCGCGCGCACGCGCAACTGCGTCTCCGAGAGCTCGGAATGATCGTGGTCATGGTGATGGTGGTCGTCGTGATTGTGCCCGGACATGGGCCCACTATAAGCAAAAGGCCCGCCTTTGTGCCATCATCGGCGCCATGACTTTTATGCATACGACCAGGCTCGCCGACCGCATCGACCGCCTGAATGCGGCGATCGGCCATGGCGTGGCGTGGCTGGCAATCGCGGTCGTGCTCCTTCAGTTCGCGCTGGTGGTCGCGCGCTACCTGTTTGGCCTCGGCTCGGTCTGGCTCAGCGAAACCGTGGTCTATGCCCACGCGACGCTGTTCATGCTGGCGGCGGCGTGGACGCTGCAGGCCGGGGGCCACGTGCGCGTGGACATTTTCTATGCGGATGCTTCCGCACGCGCCAAGGCACTGGTGGACCTCATCGGAGCATTGCTGTTGCTGCTGCCATTCATGCTGGTCCTGCTATGCCTGTCGGCGCCCTACGCGATGCGCTCGTGGGCGATTCTTGAACATTCGCAGGAGACGAGTGGCCTGCCGATTGTCTTCTTGCTCAAGACGCTCATCCCGCTTTTTGCAATTCTGATGGCGCTGCAAGGCATCGCGCAGGCAATCCACGCTGCAACAGCGCTGTCGAGGACGCGCTGATGCTGCTCGCGGAGACGCTTGCGATCCTGATGGTCGTTGCGGTCGTTGCTACGTTGATGGCCGGTTATCCCGTCGCGCTGACGCTGGCCGGTGTTTCACTGATTTTCGCGATCGCCGGGCAGATGCTCGGTGTCATGAGCTTTGCGATCCTGGGCGCGCTGCCGCAGCGCATCTTCGGCGTTATGACGAACGAAGTTCTGCTGGCAATCCCACTGTTTATCTTTATGGGCGTCATGCTGGAGCGCTCGCGCATCGCCGAGGATCTGCTTGAGACCATGGGCCGCCTGTTTGGCACGCTGCGCGGGGGGCTTGGCATCTCGGCGGTGATTGTCGGCACGCTGCTCGCGGCCGCCAAGGGCGTGGTTGGCGCTACCACGGTGACCATGGGCCTAATCATGCTGCCCGCGATGCTGCGCTTCGGCTACGACCCGCGGCTGGCGGCCGGCACCGTCGCTGCCACGGCGACGCTGGCGCAGATATTTCCGCCGGCCACGGTCCTGGTACTGCTCGGCGACCAGCTTGGAAACTCGTACCAAGCCGCGCAGCTCTCGAAGGGTATTTTCGCGCCACGCTCGCTCACGGTCAGCGACCTGTTCGCGGGCGCACTGGTGCCAGGCTTTACGCTCGTCGCACTTTATCTTCTATTTTTGATCGTGGTTGCGATCGTCTGGCCGAAGACGTCGCCCGCGCTGCCAGCCGACCCGAAAGCATCACGCGGTCTTGCGCTCATTCGTCGCCTCGCCGAAGTGCTTGTCGCACCGCTTCTTCTGATTGCCGCCGTGCTCGGCTCGATCCTTGGCGGCATCGCGACGCCGACGGAAGCGGCATCGATCGGCGCGGTCGGCGCGATCGTTTTGGCCGTGCGCAAGGCACCGGTCATTCCGCTGCTGCAGCCGGTCTGCGAAAAGACCGCACAAATCGTCAGCATGATTTTTCTGATCCTGATCGGTGCCACGATGTTCAGCCTGGTGTTCCGCGCGCTTGGCGGCGACGAGATGGTGCATCGCGCCCTGTCGAACCTTCCGGGCGGAACAGCCGGTGCGGTGCTCGCCGTGATGGTGGCGATGTTCCTGCTCGGCTTTGTGATGGACGCCTTCGAGATCATCTTTGTAGTGGTGCCGATCGTCGCGCCCACGTTGTTGGCCATGCCCGGGGTCGATCCGGTCTGGCTGGGGATCCTGATGGCGGTGAATTTGCAGACGTCCTACATGCATCCGCCGCTCGGGCCGACCCTGTTCTTCTTGCGCGGTGTCGCACCGCCGCAGATCACCACGCGGCATATCTACGTCGGCATCATTCCGTTCGTGCTGATCCAGCTGTTGGCGCTTGTCGTACTATGGTTCGTGCCAGGCCTCGCGACGGCTTTGCCGCACGCACTCTATAGTCACTAAGGCCACAGCTTTTCGACCACGATCCAGACCCATACGGCACCTGCCGCCAGCAATGACAGGCCGACAGCCGCCGAGCCCATATCCTTGACGCGTTTGATCGCCGGATCATTTTTGAGAGTGACCCGATCGCTCAGCTTCTCGATTGCGGTGTTCAAGAGTTCGACGATCATGAGGAAAACGATTACGCCGATCAGCGCAAAGCGCTCGCCCGCATCGGCCGTCAGGAAAAATGCGAGAGGAACGCCGACCACCAGGAGAGCCACCTCCTGCCGGAATGCCTCTTCCGACTGGGTCACCGCGATCAGGCCGTTCCAGCTGTTGATCGTCGCCTGCCAAAGCCTTTTCACGTCATCCATCCGAGCCGGCGCGGGTCCAGGGACAAAATAGGCGGCCCGAGATTCATAGTCTATTCATGTGCTTGGCTCGCATGTGTATAAGGTTACTGAATGAAGGCCGCCGAGATATTCAGCCTGAAGGGCCGCGTGGCGCTGGTGACCGGCGCGTCGAGCGGCCTTGGCGTGCAATTTGCGAAGGCGCTTGCCGATAACGGCGCAGTGGTTGTCCTGGTGGCGCGGCGGGCGGACCGCCTCAAGGCGCTGAAAGACGAGATCGAAGGGAAGGGCGGGAAAGCGCTTGCCATCGAGGCTGACGTCACGGACCAGGCGGCCGTGGCGCGCGCTTTCGATGCCGCAGAAAAGGCGTTCGGCGCGGTGACGATCCTCGTCAATAATGCCGGCATAGCGCATGGTGGCCGTGCGGTTGAAATGTCGGCCGAGGAATGGCGCAAGGTCCTCTCCACCAATCTCGACGCCGTCTTCTTTTGGGCCCAGGAGGGGGCGCGGCGCATGTTGGCAGCGAAGAAGCAGGGCGCAATCGTCAATATCGCATCCGTGCTCGGACTTGCCGTCGCCAAAGGCGCCGTCGCTTATGCTGCGGCCAAGGCCGGCGTGGTGCAGGTCACCAAGGCACTGGCGGTCGAACTCGCGTTCAAGGGCGTGCGTGTCAACGCTATCGCGCCCGGCTGGTTCGTTACCGAAATGAACGACGACTATCTGATGAGCAAAGCCGGTGAGGCGATCAAGCGCGAGATCCCGATGGGCCGCTTCGGCAATCCAGGCGATCTCGACGGGGCGCTGCTGCTGCTGGTGTCAAATGCAGGCAGCTACATCACCGGCGCCACCATTGTTGTCGACGGCGGGCAAGTCGTGCAGATCAAGGGCTAGGGGAACGACGCATGGATTTCACGCTTGCGCCCGAGATCGAGGATCTTCGTTTGCGCGTCCGTGCTTTTGTCGAAGAGCACGTATTACCGCTGGAGTCCGATCCGGAGAATTTCTCCGAGCACGAGAACATTCCCGAGCCTCGCCTTGTCAAAGTGCGCGAGAAGGCAAAGAAAGCCGGCCTGTGGGCGCCACAGTCGCCAAAGGACTACGGCGGCATGGACCTGCCCATCGTCGCATGGGCGGCAATCTACGAGGAAGCCGCGCGTTCGATCTTTGGTCCGCTTGTCTTCAATTGCATGGCGCCCGACGACGGCAACATGAATCTGCTGAAGCTGGTTGGCACCCGCGAGCAAAAGGAAAAATGGCTCAAGCCCATCGTCGAGGGCAAGGTACGCTCGACCTTCACCATGACCGAGCCGGCGCCGGGCGGTGGCTCCGACCCGTCGATGATCCGCACGCGCGCCGAGAAAAAAGGCGACCGTTATGTCGTCAGGGGGCACAAATGGTTTGCGACCGGCGCCGAGGGCGCCGCGCACTTCATCCTGGTTGCCCGCACCAGCGACGACAAACGGCGCGGCCTGACCGCGTTCCTGTTTCACAAGGACCAGCCGGGCTGGCGCATCCTGCGGCGTATTCCCATCATGGGGCCGCACGAGCACGGCGGCCATTGTGAACTCGAATTCGACGGACTGGAGATTCCGGCAGAAAATATTTTGCTGAAAGAAGGCGACGGGCTCAAAATTACGCAAATCCGGCTTGGCCCGGCGCGGCTGACGCACTGCATGCGCTGGCTCGGCTTCTCCAAGCGCTGCATGGAGATCGCGCAGGCCTACGTTGCGGACCGCGAGGGGTTCGGCGTCAAGCTTGGTGATCGTGAAAGCGTACAGATCAAGCTTGGCGAGGTGGCGCAGCAAATCCAGATCGGCCGGCTGCTCACAATGCACGCGGCCTGGATGCTCGATCAGGGCGGACGCGCGCGCAAGGAAGTATCGATGGCCAAAGTGCAGGTTGCAGACACGCTGCACAAGGCTGCCGACGTGGCGATCCAGCTGCAGGGCGCGCGCGGCTTCTCGCAGGATTCAATCGCGCAATGGATTTATCGCTCTGCGCGCTCGGCCCGCCTGGTGGATGGCGCCTCCGAGGTGCACATGATGGTGCTTGCGCGCTTCATGAAGGAAGAGGGGCGGGACTTCTGGAAATGGGGCCCGGGCGAGGGCGGACGCAACGAACGGTAAACTTACGCGGGCTACATGACCGCTCCGATTTGCCATGGGACGAATTCAAGCTCGCCGTAGCCCAGCTCTTCAGATTTTGTGTGGGTGCCGGATGCAACCTGCAACACCTTTTCGAAGATTTCCTGTCCCTTTGCCTCGATAGATGTTCCATCCAGGACGTCGCCGCAGTTGATATCCATATCGTCGGTCATGCGCCGGTACATCTCGGTATTGGTGGCAAGCTTGATCGAAGGCGTCGGTTTGCAACCGAACGCAGAGCCGCGACCAGTGGTAAAGCACATGACATTGCAGCCGCCGGCAACCTGGCCAGTCGCGCCAACGGGGTCGTAGCCGGGGGTGTCCATGAATACGAACCCTTTTTCCTTTACCGGTTCGGCGTATTCGTAAACCGCACGCAATGTGGTGGTGCCGCCTTTGGCTGCGGCGCCCAATGATTTTTCCAGGATAGTTGTGAGTCCACCCGCTTTGTTGCCCGGCGCGGGATTGTTATTCATCTCGCCGCCGTTGCGCTTTGTATAGTCCTCCCACCACCGAATGCGCGCGACGAGCTTTTCGCCCACAGTGCGATTGATTGCGCGCCGTGTGAGTAAATGCTCCGCGCCGTAGATTTCCGGCGTTTCTGCGAGCACTGCTGTTCCGCCATTTTTGACCAAAAGATCGGCGGCGGACCCCAATGCAGGGTTTGCAGTAATTCCGGAATAACCGTCGGACCCCCCGCACTGAAGCGCCAGCACAATCTCGGAGGCCGGCCGCGTTTCGCGCCTGGCGCGGCCAGCGACCGGCAGCATCGCTTTGATGCGCTGGAGGCCCTGATCGACGGTTTTTTTGGTTCCACCCGTTGCTTGAATCGTCATGGTTTGAAAGTGATCGCCCTCAACCATTCCGTATTCGTCCTTCATGCGATCGATTTGAAAGACTTCACAACCCAGGCCAACCATCAACGCGGCGCCGAGGTTGGGATGGGTCGCGTAACCCCATTGCGTCCGCCGCAACAGATCCCAGCCTTCTCCGTAGGCCGCCATACCGCATCCGCTGCCATGAACAAACGCAACCGCGCCATCGATTTCAGGATGGTCGTCGAGAATTCCGGATCGATTGACTTCTTCGGCAATGAATTTTGCGACCGACGCCGAGCAATTCACCGACGTCAGAATGCCGATGTAGTTCCGTGTGCCGGTTTTTCCATTGGGCCGGACATAGCCTTCGAATGTCGCACGGAGCTCCGGCGGGAGAATCTCGTCGTTTTTTGCGCCCTCGGCAAATTTGTAGTCGCGGGCGAAATCGCGAAGTGCCACGTTTTGCTCATGCACCCAATCGCCAGGAGAGATCGGTTTTGATGCGAATCCGATCGTTTGGCCGTATTTCCGTATCGGCTCGCCTTCGCGAATGGCCATTATTGCCATCTTGTGGCCGCGCGGCACCCGCTCGCGCGCGGCAACGCCTGCGACAGCGGCACCGGCCGTAATCTGATCGACCGCGACAACGACATTGTCTTCAGGCGATAACCGGATCGTCCTTGGTGTGTTCATGCGAGCGACCGCGCGGGGTAATGAGGCCTGTTGCGTGAAGTTGACTGCATAGTAACATCCTGGCGAACGGGCGATGCTTAAATAATCGCCACATGGGAGGGAAGTATGCCGAATTGGCCGCGCCAGTTGGTGCTCGGTTTCGCGCTTGTTGCCGCAGTCGTCCTTATGGCCGGCCCGGCCGGCGCCCAGACCAAGCTCAAGTGGGCGCATGTGTATGAGGTCGCCGAGCCCTATCACACGCAGGCGCTATGGGCGGCCGAAGAGATCAAGAAGCGCACCGGCGGCCGCTATGAGATCGGCGTATTCCCCGCCTCCCAACTTGGCAATGAAAATCAGATCAATGAAGGGCTGGGGCTCGGCACCGTCGATATCATCTATACCGGCGCATCATTTGCCGGCTCAATCCACAAGCCGCTCTCGATCACCGGCGCACCGTTCATCCTGCGCGACTTCGACCACTGGAAGGCTTACCGCGACAGCAAGCTCTTCCGCGACATCGCCAAAGGATATGAGGACAAGACCAAGCACAAGGTGGTCGCGATCCTCTATTACGGCCAGCGCCACGTCACAGCCAACAAAGAAATAAAAAAGCCCGAGGATATGAAGGGCATGAAGCTGCGCGTTCCGCCGGCGCCGTTGTTCCTGATGTTCACTAAATCGGTCGGGGCCAATGCCACGCCGATCGCCTTTGCAGAGGTCTACCTCGCCTTGCAACAGGGCACTGTGGACGGCCAGGAAAACCCGCTGCCGACAATCATGGCGAAAAAGTTCTACGAGGTGCAGTCGCACATCATGCTCACCGGCCATATCACCGAATCCCTGGTCACGATTGTCGGCAGCCACGTCTGGTCGAAGCTCTCGGATGCCGACAAGAAGGTGTTCGAGGAAGTGCTGATGCAGGCCAGCGCGAATTCGACCGACCAGATCCGCGCCTCAGAGCTCAAGCTCGCCGACGAATTCCGCAAGCTCGGCAAGACCGTGGTGGAAGTCGACCGCGAGGCATTCCGCAAGGCAGCTGTTCCGCTTCATATGGACGCCAGCGCGGGCGCCGGCTGGTCGCAGGCCGAATACGACGCGTTGCAGGCGTTGAAATAAAGGAACCGGTGCAAGTCACGTCATGCCGTGCTCAGGTGCGGCGTGACGGGTGCGATTTGCCGGCGGGGGGTCATGAGTAAAAAGAAGACGCTCAAGGGCGAGAAGCGCCTCATTCAGGCCGAAGACGCCGAGGTCGTCATTGAACACTACCCGGAGGATTGGTTTGCGTTCGTGATCTTCTGGTCGCTCGCCTTCATTGTCTTCCTTCAGTTCTTCACGCGCTATGTGCTCAATGACAGCCTGTCCTGGACCGAGGAGATCGCCCGCTACGGTTTGATGTGGGTCGTGTTCATCGGCGGTGCGATGGTGACACGGCGCAATACGCACATTGCCGTCGAGTTGCTCTCGAATGTCATGAAGCCCGGGCCGCTGCGTGCGAGCCTGCTGGCCTTCGTTGATTTCGTCAAACTTGCTTTTCTCGGCCTGCTCGCGTTCGTGTCGTGGACGATCACCGAACGCATGCACCAGCAGCGCATGACCGTGTTCGACTTGCCGATGAGCTATGTCTACGCCGGCGTTGCATTCGGATGTTTCCTGATGCTCATCCGCCAAGGTCAAAATGTCTGGCGCAACGCCCGGAGGGGCTGGAGTCGGCCGGACGACCGGACGCATCAGATCGCGCCAGACTAAGGGCAGGACAATCCGATGATCATTATGGCGTTTTTGTTCATCGCGGTGCTGCTCGTGGGCGTGCCGGTGTTCATCGCGCTTGCGGGATCGTCCTTCGTCTACACGCATTTCATCGCTGAACTGCCGGATTTCGTCATATTGCATCGAATGGCGGGGGGCATCGATTCATTTCCGCTGCTGGCCGTGCCGTTCTTTATTCTTGCAGGCAATCTGATGAATTCGGCCGGCATCACGAACCGCATTTATGATTTCGCAGTTGCGCTTGCGGGCTGGACACGCGGCGGACTGGCGCACGTCAACATCATCGGTTCGGTGATTTTCGCCGGCATGTCCGGGACGGCGATCGCGGACGCGGCGGGCCTTGGCACGATCGAGATCAAGGCGATGCAGGACCACGGTTATGACACCGAATTCTCGGTCGGCGTTACGGCAGCCTCGTCAACGCTCGGTCCGATCATCCCGCCGTCCCTCCCTTTCGTGATCTACGGAATGATGGGAAATGTCTCGATCGGTGCGCTGTTTCTCGGCGGTGTCATACCCGGCTTTGTGAT
>Ga0134122_10002252_pt1 | contig 14148 bp, 11 predicted proteins | sample KB302_FD_96461 | JGI IMG/M metagenome (GOLD analysis project Ga0134122, IMG submission 96461) | Terrestrial soil microbial communities without Nitrogen fertilizer from Kellogg Biological Station, Michigan, USA - KB3-0-2 | ecosystem: Environmental > Terrestrial > Soil > Unclassified ... | reverse complement strand
GTCTTCTTCTCGACGACGCCGTCGTAGGCGTGAAGGGGGGCCGTATGGGTGATGATGGTGAAAGTGGCCGCGGCGATGAGCGCGATCATTCGTTCTGACATTTCACCCTCTCTGGGTAAGCGATGTCCACTGGTCATTTGGCGGAGATTCGGTACGTCCGCGTCGGGTTCATTTTACCCGCGAAAGCCGACATTCTCGGGTTGTCTCGTCACATCTCATGCTGACGCCGTCATGACAGCAGCGAGAGCAAGGCTTTGGCCTCCTTCAAATCTGGCGCTTCGAAGCCTTCAGTGAATGAGCTGTAGACCGGAGTCAGTAGATCGCGGGCCTCCTGCCGCCTGCTCTGATTGCATCGGAGCTGTGCCATGCTCACAGCCGTGCGCAGCTCCCAGGATTTTATCTTCTGCTCGCGTGCGACCCTCAGTGCACGTTCAAAATGCGCTTCTGCTTTCGCCATGTCCGGTTCCGGCGATTTCAACGCGATTTCCCCGGCCACTCGATGCACCTCGGCTTCCCACCAGGTTTCCCCCGTTGTTTCCGCGGCGATCGCCGCTTCGCCAATGCAGCGCCAGGCGTCGGTGAGACGGTCGAGTTGAGCATTGGCTTTCGTCAAGTGTAATAACCAGATTGGTGTCCACAGGGTTGCTCCGGTGGAGCGATATGTAGAAATTCCGGAGGAAATCATTTGAACCGCATCTGAAGGTTTGCCAGTCAGCGCCGATACGGAGCCGCGTAGCAACGTTCCGAGCGATTTCCAGATCAAGGCGCCTTTTTCGTCCGCCAAAGCGATAACTTCATCGGCTTCCGCATTTGCTGCCGCATAACGTCCAGAATGGATGTGTGCCAACGATGCGTGCATCAGCGCGTACATCAAGGTAGCGGCGTGGTCGATCGCGCGCGCGTGTTCGACCGCGTCGCTTGTGGCTGCGAGCGCGGCTTCGGGATAGCCAAGCAGCCACAAAGCCAATGACCGATAGAGCAAGATTGACACCCGGACGTCCTGGCCAAATCGCGTCGGCGGCGGCCGATCCCCGGCAGAGTCGGAGAGCTCCATCGCGCGGTCGAGATGCACCAGGCCCTGGGTGACGTTTCCCGTGCAGAGCAGGGACGTGCCCATCAGTCGATGCCCGACCGTGAGCGGGACTGTCGCTCGTTGTTTCTCGGCGAGCGTCAGAAACTGCGCCGCGATGTTGCGAATCTCGTCGCCGTTGAACGCGACATAATTCTTGACCCAGGCGCCGTAGAGAACCGAGAACAACAGCAGTGGATCTTTTGGACACTCTCCCAGTGCTTCGGCCTGTTCGATCAACAGACGTGCTTGTTCCTCGGCCGCCTTGGTTTCCGGTGCGGCATAACCTTTGAAGTGCATCAACGCATTCACAAGTCCGACCTGAAGCTCCATCTGTAGTTGGCGCAACGCGGGCGTGGCAGGCAAGGTCGCGATCTGATCAAGGGCGCGGGTGAGTTGAGTTGCCGCCTCAGCCAAGGCTGAGCGCGCCAGTGACCGTTGTCCCGCCTTGCCCCACAGGTCCACAGCTTTCTCGATCAGCCCAGCCTCGGTGCAGTGTCGTGCGAGCAATTCCGGTTTGTTTTCGGCAATTTCTGCAAATTTGTTCTGCAAGACTTCTGCGATACTGGCGTGAAGCGCACGCCGCGGCTGGCGCAGCAACGTGCCATAGGCCGCGTCCTGCACCAGGGAGTGTTTGAACAGGTAGGTTGCATGCTGCGAGACGCCCTGACGGAACAACAAACCGGATGCAACAAGACGATCGAGCGCTGCTTGCAGCTCCGCCTCCGGCTTACGTACAACCGAAGCCAGCAATGCGTGCGAAAACTCCCCACCGATTGCCGCTCCGATCTGCGCCACCTCTTTGGCGGATCCCAGCCGGTCGAGCCGAGCCATAAGCGATGCGTGCAAGCTTGCGGGGACTGCCAGCGCGGAGTGTGCAATTGCGGCAGCAGTCCGCTGCGCTTCGCCTTCACCTTCCGCCTCCAGCACTGCCTTCGTCATCTCCTCCACGAAAAGCGGAATCCCGTCTGTGCGCTCGATGATATCGTGCCGTAGGTTCGCCGGCAGCACCTTGTTGCCGACGATCAGGTCAATCACCGCGTCGATATCGCGTTGCGCCAACCGATTTAAGGTGAGTGACGTCACATGCGGTCGCCCGGTCCAAGGCGGCTCAAATTCCGGCCGGAACGTCACGATCAGCAATACGGGAAGCGCCGCGATCCGCTGCATGGCCGGCTCGAGCACTTCCAGGCTCGTGGGGTCAATCCAATGTGCGTCCTCAAAAACCATCAGCACCGGTTTCGAACGTGCCAGCGTCTCGATTTGCCTGACGAGCGCTTCGAGTGTTCTTCGCCGGCGCTGCTGTGGGTCAGCCAGCAACGCGGGGTAGCGTCCATCGTTCGCAAGGGAGAGCATCTCGGCAAAAAGCGCTGCGTCCTGAGCAGACGTTGAGGTCTGCGCCAGAACAGCGTCGAGCTTGTCGAGCTTTGTTTGTGCGGTGTCGTCAAGCGCCAGTCTCGCGGCACGCTCCATCTGGCCAATGACCGGGAAAAGTGCACTGTCGCTATGCTGCGGGGAGCAGAAATAGCGCAAGCGGGTATGCGGTTCGGTGGCGAGGCGTTCCAGCAGCGCCACCGTAAGCCGCGATTTGCCGATGCCGGCCTCGCCGGAGAGCAAAACGACTTGTCCTTCACCAGTCTTTGCCTTCGACCAACGCCGCAGCAGCAAGTCGGATTCCTCTTCTCGCCCGACCAGCGCAGTCAGTCCGCTTGCATGCAGAGCCTCGAAGCGACTTTCCACCGATGTTGCGCGCAACGGGGCCCAGGCCCGCACCGGCGCTGACATACCCTTAAGATACCTGGCCCCGAGATCATGAAGCTCAAAGAGATTGCCGAGAAGTCTTCGCGTGCCCTCGGCGATGACCACCGTATTCGGCTCAGCGATCTCCTGCAGGCGAGCCGCGAGGTTGGGGGTCTCGCCCACAACGCCCCGGTCCCGGCCCGCGCCACCGAGGCCGCCGACCACCACCAAGCCGGTGGCGATGCCAATTCGGACCGAGAGCGGCTCTTCCGCGCGCGTCTTGAGCCGTGCAACAGCAGAAACGATATCGAGCGCCGCGCGCACAGTTCGCTCGGCATCGTCTTCGTGCGCGCGGGGATAGCCGAAATAGGCCAATATCCCGTCGCCGCGGAAATCGGCAAGGAAGCCGTCAAAGGCGAGCGTGATACGGGCGCACGTGGCCTGAAAAGCATCCATCACAGCGCCCATGTCTTCCGGATCGAGCGCCGATAGAGCAGTCGAGCCCACCAGATCGCAGATCATCATGGTCAAGGGACGGCGCTCGGCAGCAACGACGGGAGGGTAGTCGCTCGGCGCATTCTCCGTGGCTTCGCTCGTGATGAGCGCATTGGGAGAGCCGCCGGCCATCACCTTGATCGCCTTGATGAGACGCTTTCTGTCGCCCAGCGGGATCCCGAGCTTTTCGAGATCGCCTTCGGTCAGCTCCGGCAGCACATCGCCGTCAATAGCGTTCTCGACGAATGCCGACTCATACTGACCGAGTCTCAGGTTTCGCAGCCAGCTGCCAAGGTCCATGGGAGCGCCCTAATCCCGTTTCAGACGCGCGAGCGCACGGTCACCAACCCACGACGCGCGACCGAAGAGCCGCAGCGCGGAGTCCGCCGAGCCGGTTGACAAACGCGAATACAAGCTAAGCCGGAGCCCGATGCGGGGCTGCGCCCGCGTCGCGAGAGGCGATCCTAGCGCTGCATCGTCTGGCAGCGCGATGAACTCGCGTCGTCTCATTGCCATCCCCGAGGCTCGGGACAGGGCATCGTGCCGGTTTAAACTAGCACACTGGAACGGGCTGCAGTGTCGCAATGTCCGCTTTGGGTCACTGCGGACATTGCAGGCCGTCCGCGAAATGTCGGCTTAATCCCCAAAAGCGGACAAAACGCAGATATGCAGAGCCTGTCGGACAAGATTTCCCGCATTTCGTAGGTATCGCCGTGCGGCTGCCGGCCTTCGCGCGATGCCGGACCTGATGCAGGACTTCACGCTCGCCACGGCATTCAACCAAAGCCCGGTCAGGGTACCGGCTGTGACGTTCGCTTGTGAGTTCGGCGCGTCACGTTACAAAAAATCGCTCGGTGAGTGAGCTACATCACAGTCGGACGGGTAAAGCGGTCGTAACCAAAGATGCACTCGTTTTGATCACTGTCATGAAACTCGACCAGGCGCTGACAATGAATGTTTTACCCCTGATTCCCGACACCACCGCATTGCAAGAGAGTCTCGCTTACCTTCCGCTGGCGACCTACGAGCCCGGCGAGACTGTACTCACAGCCGGTTCAAAGACAGGCCGGCTGTTGTTCCTCAAGGACGGCGCCGTCGCAGTTGTCCGGCACGGCATACGGATTGCCAAGGAGACTGAGCCTGGCACGGTGTTTGGCGAAATGTCGGCGTTGCTGGACAAGCCGCACACGGCGAACGTGTTAGCGCTGACAACAGCGCGGTTTCATGTTGCCGACGCGAGCACTCTGCTCGCGCAAGACTCGGCCGCGCTCCTTCATGTTGCGACCGTGCTTGCACGGCGTCTCGACAACACCAATCAAGCACTCATTGATCTGATGCACTATCGGTGATTTGAACTTCTGCGCGGGTCATGACCGCCGCGCTCTGTTTGCGGCAGTCCAATGTGCCCGGTATCGTTTATTTCAAGCGGGCTTGTCGCAATGTCCGCTCGTTCGCGGTCTACATTTTCGACAGCGCCGTTATGATCGTCGCCCGGACTCTCCCGTCGATTTCCTTTGCATTCTTTTCGGCGGTGGGTGTGACTTCAACACCGCTGGTGGTGGTCGTCATCAGGTAAAGACCGCCTTGTTTGCGCGGAAAAAGGAAGTAATAGGACGACGCCGACACCTGCTGGGTTTGGCAATTCGTGTAGGCGCGAGCGACTCCGGTTGTCTCGATGACGTCGAGGGTGGCGCCGGAGAAAAAATCGCCGCGGCACCTTTGCGCATCGCCTCCGATGATGAGGTCGCTCAGGTCGGCGATTTCCGGCGCTTCGTCTTTTGGCAGGATCGATATCGTGAACAGAGTATCGGCGATTTTCCACACCGTATCACCATCAATACCCTGGGGGACGTTATCGGGCTTCACGCTCGCGGCGTTGGCAATCTGTGCTTCGGATACAATACTGCTCGCGAGCGCCGCAGCTTCTTTTTGAACGTCGGGATCATCGCTTGGGCCAGACGCGGGGCCGATCGGCGACTTCAGCCAGGAGGAAATTGCCGCGCGGCTTTTTGTCGTTGTTCCATAGCGCGTAACGCATCGCGTCAGCGCAAGGAGCACCTGATTGGCGTAAGTCATGTCGAAACTGGATATCAGGCCGCCGGCGACGAGTTCGAGCCGGAGGATTCGTCTGAACGCTTCGAAGGCGTTCACGGTGTCTGGAAGTTGCACACGGACGAGCCTGGCGTCGAGTGCCGTGACCCGCTGGCGGAAAGTGTTCCGGTTGTCCGTTCCGAAGGCCACGTCAAAGGCCGCGCCCTTGGGAAAATTCCAGGACGGGTTGGAGAGTTCGAGCGTCCACATGTAGTGGCGATCGACCGAATAGATGACCGTGATCCTGTCGAGATTGGTCAACTGGGCCGAACACCGGTCCAGCTGTTTTTCCTTCTGATTCCAGTGAGCACGGCCGGTCCAATCACCAATCTGGAATGCGTTGTCATTTGCAGCAGGGGCAAGGCTGCCGGCAAATAGACTGCTCGCGACACAAACGGCTAACAGACTGGACCAGCGCATCATTTCCCTCAGACTCGACACGGTATTCGTCGAAACAAGGCCCCGTTAGGGGCAATAAGAGGGCAGAAACGGCCCTCGGCAATTCCCCCGGGCACTCCATAAATCGCAAATTTTGTGACCCGGGTCACAGCCGCGACTCGGGCGTCCTCGTACGTTCAATGGGCGAAAGCCCTTTTGCAATGGAGACGCCTATGATGGGGACATTCATAAACCAGACCAGCCGGGTCGCCATCGCAGGGCGTGTCGCCGAATTGCAGCGCCAATCCCGCGGCCTAGATGAATGGAAACTACCGGGCGATCACCACTTTCCATTCGGTCCGACCCAGGCCCGCGTGGAAGCGGCGAAGTGGCTCTGCCAGATCTAATTCACTGCGGCCGACGGGACGCGCGCTTCGGACAGGCGCGGTTGCGGTCGGTTCGGCCACCCAGATGCGTCGTCAGTCTGACTAAGGAGGCCAATAAGGCTTAGCGCAAAACGACCGAAGCAAAAGGGGAAACGTCATGACGTTGCTCAGAGCTATCGCCGTGCTCGCGTTGGTGTTGCTGTCCGGCACCGCGAGGGCAGGCGATTATCCTGCGCCCAGGGAAGCGGACTGGATGGCACGCGATTTCAAGTTCCATACCGGCGAAATCATGCCAGAACTCAAATTACATTACCTCACGATCGGCGATCCGGCGGGGCTACCGGTCCTGGTGCTTCACGGTAACGGCGGGGCAGCGGCCAACATGCTCACCCCGGCCTTCGCCGGCGAACTCTTCGGTCCAGGCCAGGCCCTCGACGCGTCGAAATATTACATCGTCATTCCGGACGCACTCGGTCACGGCAAAAGCGCCAAGCCGTCCGATGGGCTCAAGACGAAATTTCCCCGATACAACTATGCCGACATGGTTGACGCTCAATATCGGCTGCTCTCCGAGGGCTTGGGCATCCGCCATCTCCGCCTGATCATCGGCAACTCGATGGGCGGAATGAACGCCTGGCTTTGGGGCCAGAAATATCCCTCCTACATGGATGCGCTGGTGCCGATGGCATCGCAGCCGACGGCGCTGGCAAGCCGCAGCTGGATGCTGCAGCGGATGATGCTTGAGGTGGTCCGCAACGATCCCGACTACAACAACGGCAATTACGTCACGCAGCCGCGGCTGACGAAAATCGCCAGCATCTTTTTCGGCATCGCCACTGCCGGCGGTACCCTGAATTATCAGAGCCTGACGCCCACGCGCGAAAAGGCCGATGAACTCATTGATATGCGCCTGGCATCGACCGCGGCAACCGACGCGAATGACTTCCTGTGGCAGTGGAGTTCGGCAGCCGACTACGACGCCTCAGGTGACCTTGAGCAAATTCAGGCCACCGTCCTGGCGATCAATTCCATCGACGATGAGGTCAACCCGCCGGAAACGGGCCTTATGACACGGGCGATGAAGCGTTTGAAAAATGGCAGGCTCTTTCTCATCCTTACAAGCGACGAAACGAGCGGCCATCTCACGACGGGACAGGCGAAATTCTACAAGCAGGTCCTGCAGAGATTGCTGGACGCGGTCCCACAAAAAGAGGCGAAGAAGCCCGAGAAGGCAGGCTGATTCCAGGCCAAGGGGCCCAAACGCCCGTTACAGTGCGCAGCAGTACGGCGCCGATACAGGGATCACCGAGGCCTGGAACGAACTCCATCACTTTGGGCATCGCCCGACCACTCGTCTCGCTCGGCTGTGCCGCCAGACTCCAACCGGGTTCGGTTCCTCAATCAGCTGTGGTCCTGAGGGTTCAAGCTAAGAAATGCCGGCCGCTTTAACACAGACATAATGATATTGAGTTTTGTGAGATGATCGGTTGGACGCTCAAAAATGAATTTTGTAAGCGCCTCTCGCACCTGCGATGGACGAATCCGAAAACCAAATGCTCGTTCGCTCGTATTTGCTATTGCTTCAGCCAAATGTTGAGGGAAGCTAGCTACGAAGTCGTCCGTGCCCAACAAAAGACTATGCTCCGTGGAGGTAACTGTTTGGTACCCGGAAGGAGGCCGCTTCGATTTTCGCGGGTGGTACTGATGGAGAAAGAGAATGTCCCATTTCCCGCCATCAAGACTAACGGTTTCATAGATGTCCACATTGCTTATAGTCCCAAGGCGATGGAACATGATTTGTCGAGAGTCGGGCGTTCGTACATTTGACAAATATATCAGTTCGCCGAGGGTCCCATTCACCGGTATTGGATTTCTTGGGTCTCGCCCGAACTCACCAACTGCGTCGGCCAATTCATCGCAGTCAACACCGCGGAGCACCTCCGAACGATAGGGCTCAGCTAGACGCTCGTTTTGGACTTTCTCGTTTTCCATCAGGCGATGGAGCTTTCCGAAAACATCCCTTACGTCTGGCAAAACCCGAAGCTTGTCGGAAGGTGAACCTTTTTCATTTGCAGGTTGCTGTGGCCAGTTGCGGCGCAACACGGTCAGCGATGCAAAGGCCAGCAATCCCAATACGGATGTGATTGCAGTGAATGCGGTTGAAGCCGAGGTTGGGTTGCCAAGCCAGCGGCCAAGCAGATAAAGCGGCACATTTACTGCCGCCGCATAACAAGTACCAATCAAGACCGATGCAGGAATACCTTTTTGGGGCGCGCGCCAGCGTGTTCCGACTGCAAACATCCCCATTCCAAGCGACCACCCAAGTGGCGTCCATAAACCACTGCCCACCAAGCCAAAAAAGAACTGAGATCCAAGGCAAAAAAGCGCGAGGATGAGCGCCACCTTTGGCACTCCAACGCCCGCGCTAACCGGCGACATTGTCATCAGTAGAAATTGATTGAACTGTATGGCGGCTTTTGGCCTACCACCTCGAATATAGACTATTTTTGCCCCTGACACGCAATGCCCACATTACTGAGAGCGGAATTCATTGGTAATTCAAGGGAGTAGTCCAAAGCAAAGGCGGTAGCCTAATTCTTCAATGTGAGCGACGAGTTAGATGCCGACAGCGGTGGCCTTTTTGTGAAAACGCTTCCGCGGGGGTCCTTTTCGGGCTCACAAATTGGAGGTGCTCATAGGCTTCGGACCGCTCGGGGGGCGGTCGTTTCAGCGGTGCTCGGGCGGACAGGCCAGCAGCTTTGAGCTGCTTTTTCTGTGGCTGTGTTGCGGCTGGGTCATAGTGGCGGTCTTCGCCAGCTTATAATGTCTGCTAAAGCGAAGGCATTGGGGCTCTTCGCCTGCTTCAGCGCGCCGGCCATTGCGAGGGACAGGCCAGACAGCGCTGGCGCCGAACTACCGTCGTTATCACGTTCCCGAGGGGGGGCCCGATGGGAATTTCAGAAGCTGAACGCCGAGTTGAAGAGCTTAGCTCATTAATCAATGGCCAGCTGCGCCTAATTAGAAATCTAGAGAAACGCGGCAAGGACCTAACGTCCGCAAAGATCGTATTCGATAGTTTGCGAGTGAGCTTGTTTCTGGCCACACAAGACTGGCATCGGGCTCGGTGCTATAGTGAACCAGGCCCAGTTGGAAAAGATGTTAACGCCAAATCATTGCCTTCGGACATCAAACCAAGTTTGGTTGTGCTATCCCGAGGGGGCCGTCACATGGCAAGGTGGTCGGGCGGGGATAGTTTGATGAAAGCGGAAGAAAATCTTATCGAAAAAAACGGCACCAAAGACAACAAAGAACCGTTCGATCCTTCGATTCTCCGAGAGACGGGAGTCGAACAACAAGATGAGCCATCGAGAAGGTGTTTTGAATTTCGACCACTCTCTGAACAAGAGAAGAAAGAATTCGCCAATTCTTTGAATGCCGACGGGAGGCGAATATTGGCAGAACTAGCGGACAGAGCAAAACGCTCAGGTGAGTCTGCAGCGTGAACTGTGGCCGTCTTTAGTCGCGCCGAGCCCCGTCACCGGGGTTAAATTTGGTCAGCCCAACCTCTCGCAATCACGTTTGTCATTGCTTCAGTTCTCCCATCGAAATTCTCCGATGGTTTTTTCGAGCATCCCGCGGGACGTCCGTAACCTCGCGACAGTCGAATTGCGAAACCTGGAGCTCGTCTGCAGTGTGACAGTGAGATGTTTAATCCAGCTTTAGCGTTGACTGCGTCGGCTACCGACGTTGGCGATTCAACGCGTGCGACCAACATCCGATCTAATACAAGCCCGGCACCAAACAGGCCGTCCGTGCCATGTAGTGGGAGTATTCGGGGAAAACTTGGATCAAGACACGTTCTTCGTTTGTCATGCGCTGAAGTTGGAATGCGAATTGCAAGCCCAGTAAAAGCAGCGCCCATACCGACAGGTATTGCAGGGTCACTCCAGAAATAGCAACGATCTCACCAAGATAAAGTGGGTGACGCACGAGGGCATAAGGTCCCGAAGTTACGAGTCGCCGAGCCTCTGGAAGGAGGCTGATGGAGCGCCCGAGCACAAGCGCCGCGCAAATTGCGAAAAGGGTGCCGCCGATTGTCAAGAGAAGAGAGGTCAAATAAAGAGCGGGTGAAAGCTCTTGTGGTGGAAGCAGCACGATACCGACGCCGATAAATGTGCCGGCTACGGCGGCACAGCGCGGATACAACCCTGAAGGCCGTTGCTGCGGCACGTGACGCAACGCAAACATAACGATCAAGACCGCGAAAAATCCTAGTGTTGTTACACGTGCGACGGTGCTGAGGACGAGGCCTGCAGGGAGCGCCGACGGGTCTGTCTGGATAAACAGCTTAACCAGCGCGATCTGGTCACCCACTGATGGAAACAAGTGCGCTGCGCAAAATGCATACCAAGCGATGAGGGGCGCAGCGGCGAATAGATCGTAGAGCTTGGTCCGCCGAATACGTTCGAGGCGCTTTGTCAGCACGATAACAGTCTTTCGTCCATTCCAATGTGATTGTGTCCGCTGCAATGTCAAATACGATATAGCGCGTCAATCAGCAGGTTTGTCCCCGACCTCTCTCGGATGTCTGGCGATTGCAAACGGCGCAATCCAGTGAGCGGATGTATTTTGTTTTTGTTCAAACCGGGCATTTACCAACTTTTCACAGCATAACATACGATAGTAGTCTGGTGGCGTAGTCGAGAAGCATTTTAACGTTGCCATATTGATTTGGACCAAGGTGAAGTCCGGTGACACTCCCCCAAATAGTCCTTTCTGCTTCCATCGCGCTCCTGCTCGCAGGGGCATCACATGCCTCTGCACGGACCATTCACATCGTAGCTTTCGGGGACAGTTCCACGGCCGGTTATTTGGTGGCATCCCGGGATGCCTATCCAGCGCAGTTGCAACACACACTGCGAAAAAGAGGATACAACGTAGCAATCAAAAACGCTGGCCTCAGTGGCGACACTACGGAGGGCGCGTTACGACGTCTTGATTCTGCCATCGGCCGGCGCGCCGATGTCGCCATTGTCGAATTTGGCACCAACGATCTGCGCTTGGGCGTACCTCCTGAGCGCATGCGTACAAATTTGGATGAAATCGTGCGCAACTTGCGCTCTCGCAGCATCGAGGTACTGGTGATCGGGTTCGGCCCGCCCTTGGATTTTTCGGACATCGCACGCGCCCACGGTGCACTCTACACACGGTGGGAGTTGCCACCGGGAAAATATCGCGCCCGCGATGGGAATCACTACAACGCAGTGGGTTACAGCATTTTGGTCGCGCACATGCTGGCTGAGGTCGAGGCCTTGGTGAATCGCGTCGCCAGGCGATGACCCGAAGCTGCTGCCGTTCGATACTGGTTGCGTCCGCCCGCTAGGACGGTGCGCGGCGCCCCCATCAGCGTAAATTCCCGACTGACGGTGACGATTTGTTGGCTATGGGAGCAGCCCAACGACTGCGCCAATCCGTCGCACGAACACGAGCGCGACCTTCCGTAAGCGCTGTAATTCTTGATTTGGCGTTTCAAAAGAACCAACTGTTCCATAAGCAATTTCACGAAGCGGATATTGCCCCCTGATACAGGGCATTTCGGGCCGATTTTATAGCAACTAGGCCGTTAAGGCTTTTGGAGTGGGCGGGCGCTAAAGCCTTCACCAGACGTCATAATTTACCTTTATAAAATTGAACAATAGCTTGTGTGAATTCCAACCGTTAATCTGGCGTATATTTCTCTATTTTCTCTATGTGGGAGAGCGAGGTAGCGTTTTGTGTTCGCCATTTGGAGGGGCTCACTCGAACTTCAGTGAGTCCACAAGCAACCCTTGGCTACTTCGGCCGGCTCCGCGCCACATGGCCACCGTTCGGCTGTTTTGCTTCCCCTATGCGGGGGTAGGCGGAGCCGTCTTCCGCCCATGGGTCGCCGGTCTGCCCGCCGAGGTCGACGTGTGCGCGGTGCAACTGCCCGGACGAACAACCAGGATGTCGGAGGCACCGATTGCCAATATCCCAGTGCTGGTGGACGGCATCGTAGCGGCCGTCACACCCCACCTCGATATTCCGTTCGTCTTCTTCGGTCACAGTATGGGAGCTATCTTGGCTGCGGAAGTGACGCGAGAACTGGCCCGAAGGGGGGAGCGGTTGCCGCGCTTTTTGATGGTATCTTCTCGGCGGCCACCCCATATGCCCGACTCGCATCCGCCACTTCGCAACCTGTCGGATACAGAATTCGTTGAAGAAGTTATGCGTCGCTATGGCGGCATTCCCCCCGAGATTCTCTGTGAAAGAGATATTCTGGCGCTGCTGTTGCCGGCTTTGCGGGCCGACATCGCAGCACTGGAAACCCATCAGCCACCACGCCGGCCGCCGTTACCGTGCCCGATCGTGGCATTTGGTGGTACGGACGATGCGCTGACCCCCAGCGCCCACATCGAAGCTTGGCGGGAGGAGACTGCCGCCGGCTTTACAACCTGTGTTTTTCCTGGCGGTCATTTCTACCTTGAATCTGCGCGAAATGCGGTTCTGGCGAAGGTCTCCGAATTTCTAGTCGACGCGGCAGGGCCAGCTCGGGGCCGGGAGTCAGCTGCATGAGCGAACCGCACACCAAACCGCGCGGCATTCCTGTCGCGATCGTGGGAATCGGTTGTCGGTTTCCCGGCGGCGTGAATGATGCCGAAAGTTTCTGGAGACTCTTGAGCGAGGGCCGGGATGCCATCACCGAAATTCCTCCCGACCGAATTGACGTCCGTAACTACTTCGATCCGCGTCCCGCAACGCCGGGACGCATGATGAGTCGGTGGGGGGGGTTCCTGGACCACATCGACGAGTTTGACGCCGAATTCTTCGGCATTTCGCCTCGCGAGGCCGAACGGCTCGACCCGCAGCAACGCTTGTTGCTTGAGACCGCTTGGGAAGCTCTCGAGGATGCGGGACAAGACGTCCGCAAACTTGATGGTGCGCGGACCGGTGTCTTTATCGGACAATGGATCAATGACTTCGAGTCGCGCGTTTTCAGAGATCCCGAGGAAGTTGATTTTTACATGGCCCAGGGCAGCGGCCGATACGCGAGCTCCGGGCGGATCTCCTATGTGCTGGGATTGAGAGGGCCCAGTCTCACAATTGACACGGCCTGTTCTTCATCGCTGGTCGCTCTCCATCTTGCAGTTCGCAGCATACGCAGCGGTGAAAGCAATATGGCGTTGGCTGGCGGCGCCAATATCATCCTGCAACCGCATATCAATATTGCGTATTCGCAAAGCCGGATGATGTCCGCGGACGGTCGATGCAAGTTCGGTGACGCATCCGGTGACGGCTATGTGCGCAGCGAAGGGGTCGCGCTCGTCGTGCTCAAGCCTCTAGATCTCGCAGTCGCCGACGGCGACCGAATATACGCCGTAATTCGTGGGAGTGCGATCAACAATGATGGTCGCAGTAGCGGCTCTATGGGCACACCAAGCCAGATCGGGCAGGAGGAACTGCTGCGCTCTGCGTATCGGGATGCCGGACTGTCGGGAGCAGAGGTAGATTATGTCGAAGCTCACGGCACCGGCACACGCGCCGGTGACCCCGTCGAGTTCGGTGCATTGGCCGCGGTACTCGAAGAGGGACGTGAGCCAGGGCGGCAAGCTTTCGTAGGCTCGCTAAAGACCAATCTTGGACACACCGAAGCAGCCGCCGGCGTGGCTGGCCTCATCAAGACCGCGCTCGCCCTGCATCACGGCGCCATTCCACCAAGCCTACATTATAAGACACCCAATACCCTAATCCCTTGGTCTGACCTGCCGTTGGCCATACCACGCACCCACGTGTCTTGGCCTAGACACAATGGTCCGCGCGTCGCCGGCGTGAGCGGGTTCGGTATCGCTGGAACCAATGCGCATATTGTGCTCGAAGAGGCACCTGCCGAGGCGGAACCCAACATCGTTCTAACCCGGTCGGCAAAACTGCTTCCGCTCTCCGCGAAAAGCCCCAAGGCGCTGAGGGCGC
>Ga0134122_10002251_pt1 | contig 14152 bp, 12 predicted proteins | sample KB302_FD_96461 | JGI IMG/M metagenome (GOLD analysis project Ga0134122, IMG submission 96461) | Terrestrial soil microbial communities without Nitrogen fertilizer from Kellogg Biological Station, Michigan, USA - KB3-0-2 | ecosystem: Environmental > Terrestrial > Soil > Unclassified ... | reverse complement strand
TTTATTCATAGCAATAAAAGCGGTGTCTATTTGAAAAAAGCATTTTTTCGATGCGCAATTCTTTTTGCTCAAATTTCCCTCATCTCAACTGCAACGGACTCTCATGTCATTGCTCAGGCGCCGAACGGCCATGACAATGTTCTGGACAATCGGCCATGGGAGGAATTGCCGGATGGCAGGATCATTGTCGAAATCAAGGGAAACAAGCTCGCGTTCAATAAGAATATCGATCGAGACGAAAGATATCTCAGTCTCCGATTTTCTTCCGCAACGCCCTCAAAAATAAAGGAGCTTGGATTTCAGGATGTAGTCGAGCATCCAGGCATTGCGCGCGCCGTATTCAAATCCTGGGATATTGTCAGGATCCACACCCAGAATAGCCGTTCCGCCCCGGGGCTTTTTCTTGCCCGATACGATCGCAAGACTATTCCCTCCTCATCGAGGATCGAACTCGAGATATTTAGCGATCCCGAGCAGATACTCTGCCGAACAAGCCTCGTTGAATTGGAATTGCATCGCAACTGTGCTCGTTTCAATGATTTGGCCTCGGGTTTTAGATTCCGGAGAAATGCCGGCCCAATCATAGTTCGCCATCCCAAGGCCCTGTCTTCGGAAACGGAAAATGAAGCAGGAGGATGGACCACATACGTTTTTCCAATCCGTGAGCGAAGATCTGCGACGCATGAGGCGATATATTTTCAATGCGAAGATCTATCTGAAATCTGCCGGAACAATTCGAAAAATGTCTTTGGCTACGCTATCAGAAAGAATGTTTCGCTGTACTTTGAATTTTCGCTTACGGAGTTTCCCAAGAAGCGAATGCGCGAACTCGATCGGCGCATGCGGGAAGTATTCGACGATGTGTTGCTGAACCTGAAGTAGGGGCTACTCAATCGCGCTTACGCGTTCTTCGTCTGGCGATGGCGATCAACCCACCACGCCCACACCACCATGATGAGCGTTGCGATGCCGCCCCAGGCGAGCACCTGCACGCTTGGTGGTGGCGGTGAAACGAGCGTTGATAAATAGAGCAGCACAAGAAACGCGGCGAGCGCATAGAGGCCCCAGGAACCGATGCGATCCTTGGGGCTCGTCGTGCGGAAATATAAAAACAGTCCGACGCCGAAGAACAGGAATTCAAGCGAGAGCGTTGCTGTCATCGAGTTCCAAAGCCCGAAACCGAATTTTTCGCTACCGGGGAAAATCGGCAAATCCGGCCGGTGCACGACCACGTCGAGAAACCAGTGGCTCAGCACCACGATGCCCACGAGCGCGCCTACCCGCCAGTCGCGAAAAATGATTCCGTAGACAAGATTAAACGCAAGCGCCCATAACAGCGCGAAGAGCAGGCTGTGCGAATACGGGTAGAACACGAAATCGAACGGCGACATTTTCATCAGCCCAGGCACGATGCGCACGATTTCGACATGGGTGAGGACCAACACCGGCCAGACGAGATCGAGCCACATGGTGGCGAGGAAGAACACGCCGAGCGAAGCTCGCGGCGCCGCGGCTTTCGCCGCGAACGCAACACCGTGATGGCCGATGAACAATTGGTTACGCCCTTCCGACGAATGGCATCTTGGTCGCCATGATCGTCATGAAGAGAATGTTCGAATCGAGTGACAGGCTCGCCATATGCACGACGGCCTTTGCCACGTCTTCCACGTCCATCCGCGGCTCCGGCATCGTCGTGCCGTTCGGTTGCAGCACGCCCTTTGTCATGCGTTCGGTCATTGGGGTTGCCGCATTGCCGATGTCGATCTGCCCGCAGGCGATGTCGTAGGCGCGGCCGTCGAGGGCGGTCGATTTCGTCAACCCCGTGATTGCGTGCTTGGTTGAGGTGTAGGGCGAAGAAAACGGGCGAGGAGTGTGCGCCGAGATCGAGCCGTTGTTGATGATGCGGCCGCCGCGCGGCTTCTGATCCTTCATGATCCTGAATGCTTCCTGCGTGCACAGGAACGGCCCTGTGAGATTCGCGGCGACGACCGCGCTCCACTGATCGTAGGTCAGCTCTTCCATCGGCACGGGCGGCGCGCCCATGCCGGCATTGTTGAACAGCACGTCGAGGCGGCCGAAATGATCCTTCACCTTGGCGAACAGCGCTTTCACCGACGCGGGATCGCCGACATTGGTGGGGACGACGAGAGTCTGGGCGCCTTTTGCTTCTTTCGCGGTTTCATCGAGCGCTTCCTTGCGGCGGCCGGCGAGGCCGACTGCGTAGCCCGCTTTGGCGAGCGCAAGCGCGGATGCCTTACCGATGCCAGTTCCGGCACCTGTGACGATAGCGACTTTTTCTGCGGCAGCCATGAACTTCCTCCCATTTTGTTTTTGAATTGCAGATAATTCGAAACGTTACTTTTCTTTCGGCGTGCTCGCATAGGGCGGGCGCGGGATCGCCATGTGCGCCGCACGCAGCGCTGACGACCAGCGCTCGCGCAAATCAGTGAAATAAGGCTCGCCCGGCTCGATGCGGTATTGCAAATCGGCTTTCAGCGCGTCGCGGCGGATGATCGCCAAGTCGATCGGCAGCCCGACGGCGAGATTGGAGCGCATGGTCGAATCCATCGAGATCAGCCCGATCTTGAGCGCGTCGCCAAGGTCGGTCTCGTATTTCACGGCGCGATCGAGGATCGGTTTCCCGTATTTGTGTTCGCCGATTTGCAGATAAGGAGTGTCGACGGTGCACTCAATAAAGTTGCCGGCGGCGTAGATCATGAACAGTCGCAGTCTGCGCCCCGCGATCTGGCCGCCGAAAAGAAACGACACATCGAATTTCACATCCGACTGCTCAAGCGCGCCGCCGTCGCGCTCGTGAACCGTACGGAGTGCGCGGCCGATGCGCTGCGCCGCCTGAAAGAGCGAGGGCGCATTGTTGAGCCGCTCCAGCTCGCCCGTTTCGGGATTTTCGATGCCTTCGTTCAGGATGCTGAGTACCGTTTGCGAGAGCGACAGATTGCCCGCCGTCGCGAGCACCATGATGCTTTTGCCTGGGTCCTCGAAGACGTGGAGTTTGCGAAAAGTCGAGATGTTGTCGAGGCCCGCATTGGTGCGGGTGTCGCCCATTATCACAAGGCCGTCGCGAACGAGTATACCGCAGCAATAGGTCATCGAATCCTGCCGTCGAAAGAGCGGATTTATAGCTGTCAGGATGCGCCAGCGCGAGACTTTAGTGCTTTGGAGAACCGGCTAATTTTGCGCTTGCCGTTGCGACTGATCGACGTGGACCGCGACGGAAAGCGCTTCGCCGGTGCCGCCGAAGCGGAGTCCGCGCACGGGGGCCGCACCCAGCGAATCGAGCGCCGCCGCGACCCGGACATGCGCGTCGGTCGCGGAAATACCGTTTGCCGGATCGAACGCAATCCAGCCCTGTTTTGCCAAATACACCTCGGCCCAGGCGTGGCCGGCTTCCTGCTCGACTTTTCCGTCGGCGCGCAGGAAATAACCGCTGACATAGCGTGCCGGGATTTTCAGACGGCGCGCGCAGGCGATGAATACTTGCGCATAGTCTTGGCAGACGCCGCGTTTCTTTGCCAGGCATTCCGAGGCAGTCATCGCCGGCGTATTCGGATTGGGGTCGAAGATGAAGTCGTAATAGATGCGTCTCGTGAGTTCATGCATCGTCTTGAGCGGATCGTGGCCGGCTGTTCGCGCAGTGGCTTCAGCAAATTCGACGATCGCGGCATCGGGCTTGGTGAGAGGTGTTTCGCGGAGATAGAGGGAGGGCGGGAAACGCTCGGTCGTCCCTTTAACGAATCCGAACATGTCCTGCGTTTCCACTTCGCCCTCGACGCGAATGCTCAGCTCATTCACAGGCCCGTCGACCGTGAAAGTATGCGCGAGATTGCCGAATGCATCCTCGAACGAATCGAGCTTGCAATCGTGATTGAGCTCGATGCGCCAGCGCACGATATATTGGCCCTCGTGATTGCGCGGCGTCAGGCGTAGGATTTCGATCGCCGAGCTTGCGGGCGTCTCATAACGGTAAACCGTTTCATGGCTGATGCGGATGCGCATGAATGACTACGTTAGGTATTGCTCGTTGATGGCAGCGCCGAGCCGATTGTTTTCGGCGATGAAGCTGCCGATGAATTCGTGAAGGCCGTGCTGGAAGATATCTTCCATCGTGGCGTTGGAAAGTTTCGTTAGCATCGCACGGGCGAGGCGCTGCGAATTTCCCTGTCTTCCGTAAAATTGCGCGAGGTCGTCGAGATAGCGGCTGAGATTTTCGTAGCAACTCGCGAGCGAGCGCGGCATCTGCCGATTCAAAATCAGGAGATCCGCAACGAGCCATGGCTTCACGCTCTCCTGATAGACCCAGTAATAACTGGTGAGTGCAGAGACGGAGCGCAGGATCGAAGCCCATTGAAAATAATCGAGCGGGCCGCCCACGCGCTCCTTATCGGGCAGCAGCACATGATATTTGACGTCGAGAATACGGGCGGTGGCGTCGGCACGTTCGATTAAAATGCCTAGGCGCGAAAACCAATAGGCGTCGTTGCGCAACATTGTCCGATAGGCGGAGCCATCATAGGCGAGCGAGGATTGCTTCACGAAAGCGAGAAAACGCGAGAAGTCGTCGCGCGAAAGCTTCTTGCCGTCGAATTTTTTCAGCTCGTGCCACGCACCGTTGATGGCATCCCACATTTCGACCGTAAGCGCGGTGCGGACAGCGCGGGCGTTTTGTCGCGCGGTTTCGAGACAGTTGCGGATCGAGGCTGGATTGAAGGGCGAGAAAGCGAGAAATTCGGTGACGGTCTGCTCATTTGCTTCTTCGTAGTTGATCTTGAACAGATCGGCGCAGGCTGCCGTCGTAATTGCCGAGTCCCACTCGTTAGTCGTTTCGCCTTCGGCTTGCGGCAGCGAGGTGAGGCGGCTTGTGGCGTCGAGAATGCGCGCGAGGCATTCCGCGCGCTCCATGTTGCGCGAAAGCCAGTAGAGATTGGCGGCGGTGCGGGAAAGCATATTAGCGGTCCAACACCCACGTATCCTTCGTGCCGCCGCCTTGGCTCGAATTCACGACGAGCGAACCGCTCTGGAGCGCGACGCGCGTGAGTCCTCCCGGCACGATGCGAACACGATCGCGGCCATTCAGCACGTACGGCCGAAGATCGACGTGACGGGGTGCAATACCTTCCTCGACAAATGTCGGACAGGTGGAGAGCGCCAATGTAGGTTGCGCGATGAAACCGCTCGGATCGCTCTTCAGCTTTGCACGGAAATCTTCGATCGTCTTTTTGTCCGCGGTCGGGCCGACGAGCATGCCGTAACCGCCGGATCCGTGAACTTCCTTGACGACGAGTTCGGGCAGGCGGTCGAGCACCTCTTTCAGGTGCGCTTCCTCGCGGCAGCGCCAGGTCGGTACGTTTCTCAGAACGGGTTCTTCGCCGAGATAAAATTTTACGATTTCGGGCATGTAACTATAGACCGCTTTGTCGTCGACGACGCCGGTGCCGACGGCGTTTGCGATCGTCACTTGGCCCGCGTGATAGGCGCTCATCAATCCGGGTAGGCCGAGCACGGAGTCCGGGCGGAACACCAGCGGATCGAGGAAGTCGTCGTCGACGCGGCGGTAAATCACGTCGACGCGCTTCGGCCCCTCGGTCGTGCGCATGTAGACGACGTTGCTCTTCACGAAAAGATCGCGGCCTTCGACCAGTTCGATGCCGAGTTTGTCGGCGAGAAACGAGTGTTCGAAATAAGCGGAATTGTAGATACCTGGGGTCAGGATCACGACTGTCGGAGCACCCGGCGCGGAATTGGGCGCGACCGATTTCAGAGTTGCGAGCAACTCGTCAGTGTAATTCTCGACCGGCGCGACTCGGTGCTTGGCGAACAATTCGGGAAAAAGACGCAGCATGATTTCCCGGTTCTCCATCATGTAGGAGACGCCCGAAGGCACGCGCGCGTTGTCTTCCAGTACGTAAAAGGTGTCGGCATCGGTACGCACCACGTCAATCCCGGCGATCTGCACGTAGCTGTTGTGCGGAACGGATTTGCCGTTCATTTCCGGCCGGAACGCGGGATTTTGGTAGATGAGATCCTCGGGAACGATTCCAGCGCGCAAAATCTCGCGCTTGGTATAGATGTCGTGCAGATACGCGTTTAATGCCTTCACGCGCTGTTCCAGGCCGCGCGAGAGCAGGCTCCATTCCTTCGCGGTCAGAATGCGCGGGATGATGTCGAAAGGGATCAGCCGCTCGGTCGACTCGGCTTCGCCATACACTGCGAACGTGATGCCCATGCGGCGAAAAATGAATTCCGCCTCGCGGCGGCGGTAATCGAGCACATCGGGCGGAACGCGGGCGAGCCATTCCGACAGGGCCAAATAGGCGGCGCGCACCGAGCCATCTTCCGCGCGCATTTCGTCGAACGCAGCCTTCATTTCGTACTCCGACGCCTAACTCTTGAAAGTGTAGCTACAAAGAGCGTGCCAACCAAAGGGGCAGGCACGCGGCGCGAATTGCGCCCCGTTGTGGCGGTCAATGCCTAAGAAATAAGCTCGGGGATTGGGGCTACGCCTTGCCGACGATGATCACATCGGCATCGGTTTGCGTCGCAAACAGCCGTTCGACATCCGCTGCGCGCCGATCCAACGCCATACGCTGATTGATATAACCCTTGTCGGTAATTTCGCCTTCGTCGATCGAAGGCAGATCGTGCAGCAGCAGCACACGTTCAATGCGTTGCGAGGTTCCGGTCTGCATCGCGTTGTAGCGTTCGATCGCCCCGCGAATATGGTCCTTTACTCGCGGATGCCTCGCTAGTTCAGAAAGTGCCGCGGGCGCTCCTTCGCCAATCAATTTCTGACAACCGGCCGCATTGAGCCAGGCCAGAATGCCAACGAAGTCCCGATCGTGTCCTGCTATAATCGCATCCTGCAGAACAGGAGTGGCGGCGGCGAGGGCGCCGATACGTAAGGTACCGCACGCAACCCACGTACCGGTGGTGAGTTTGAAATCCTCGGCGAGACGGCCATCGAAGAAAAATCCTTTTGACGGATCGGTAGTATCGACGAAACGAACGGCATCGCCCGGCTTGTAATAACCTTCCTCGTCGAAGGCTGTCTTCGTGAGATCAGGTCGCTTCCAATATCCCGGCGTGATGTTGGGGCCGCGTACGCGCACTTCGAGTTTTTCGCCGCTTGGCACGAGTTTCACTTCGACACCAGGCGCAGGAGTTCCGATCACGCCCGCGCGTTCAGCGAGCGATTGTGCCGCCAGCGCCATCGGTGAGGTTTCGGTCGTGCCCCATGACGATGCCATCGGCACGCGCTCGTCGATCGTGCGCACGGAGAGGTTTTCCAGCCGCTCCCACAGATCCTGAGGCAGTGAGGCGCCCGCATAAAAAATCAACCGCAAGTTGGCGAAGAATTTGCGAGCGAGTTTTTCGTCCTTTTCGAGAAACGGCAACAATGCTGCATAGCCCGCGGGCACGCTCAGATAAATCGTGGGAGAAACGTCCGCGATATTACGAATCGTTTCCCCGATCAGCGCTGGCAGCGGTTTGCCGGCGTCGAGATAGAGTGTGCCGGCATTGCGCAGGACGGCATTGAAATCGTGATTGCCCGCGAAGGTGTGATTCCACGGTAGCCAGTCGAGGAGCACCAGCGGCTGATCCTTGATGAATGGCCAGGTAGCCAACACCTGCTCCTGGTTTGCCGTCAGCATTCCGTGTGTGTTGATGACGGCTTTTGGCATGCCGGTCGAGCCGGAGGTGAACAGAAACTTCGCGATCGTATCGGCTTTGATGGCAGCAACCGATTTTTCGACCGCGGCACCGGGCTTCGTGCGCGCGAGTTGTTCGAAGGGCGTTACATTTTCGAGATTGGCGCCATTCTTATTTGCAACAATCTCGACGCCTTTCAAATCGAGAGCTGCGAGCGCCTTGGCAAAGGGCGCCGTGTCGGCGACGTAAACCATTCCCGGTGTGATCAATGCGGCGATGTATTTGAGCTTTTCGTGATCTTGACTTTGTAGCGAATAGGCGACGGAAATCGGCGCCACGGGAATACCTGCGGTAAAGCATGCAAGCATCAACAGCGCATGGTCGATAGTGTTTCCCGATAGAACCATCACCGACCGTTCGGTTGAGAGCCCGCGCTCAATGAGTGCGGCGGCGATGGCATCGACCATCGGCCGCGCTTGCTCATAGGTGATTTTCTTCCAAGGCTCACCTTCGCGTTCGGCGATAAAAATTCGCGCAGGCTGGGTGTCCGCTGCTGAGCGGAAAAGCCGAGCGAGATTCGAATCGTATTTTCCGAGTTTCTGTTTGGAACTGAGTCGGAAAATCCCGTCACTCGACTTTTCGCAATGAACTTCCGGCGAGCCAAAGGTGATTTGCCGGTAAGGCACTTTCGCGTGAGGCGAGTGCGTCGTGCGCTTGGCTTCCAAAAATTGCGACAAAGGGCTTCCCCGTCGATACGAAAAAGCGAGGCGCTTAACCTAGCGCCTCGCTCCCGTCTTGTCGTTAGCGGCTCGCTGCCAGCGAACAATTACCCTCGGCGAGAGGCCGGAAGGCCTGATCTGCTGGAATGGTCGCGACCTCTTTGAAATAATCCCACTCACCCTTCGACTCGCTCGGCGCCTTCACCTCGAAGAGATACATCGGGTGAATTTTTCTTCCATCGACGCGAATTGTTCCCTTGCCGTAGAGCGGATCGTCGGTCGGAATCGCCTTCATTGCGGCGACCACCGCCTTGCCGTCCGCCGCGCTACCGACCTTGTCGACTGCTTTCAGGTAATGAATCACGCTTGAATAGACTCCGGCGTGCATATCGTTCGGCATGAATTTCTTGTCATGGCGTTGCTGGAAACGCCTCGACCATGCACGGGTTTGGTCATTCATGTCCCAATAAAACGGGTTCACGAGCAGAAGACCTTTCGAAGTTTCGAGTCCGAGCGCAGGAATGTTGGTTACGCCGAAGATCAGCCCCGCGAGTTTTTGCTTGTCGGCGAGACGAAATTCGCGCGCCTGCTTCAGCGAATTGGTCTGATCGCCGCCCGCATTGGCGAACAATACGACCTCGGCACCAGACGCCTGCGCTTGCAAGAGGAACGACGAGAAGTCGTTGGTGCCGATCGGATGGCGAGCGGAACCGATGATCTTGCCGCCGCTTTTGGTGATTTCGTCGGAAGCCTGCTTTTCGAGATCGTGGCCGAACGCGTAATCGGCAGTGATGAAATAGAATGTTTTGTTTCCACGTTGCATCAACGCCTTGGCAACGCCGTGGCCATAGGCCCAGGTGTCGTAGGTCCAGTGCACTGTATTGGGCGAGCATTTTTCGCCGGTGATCAGCGACGAGCCTGCTCCCGAGCCGATGAAGACCTTGTTCTGATCTTTTGCGATGTCGGCGACGGCAAGTGCGACCGCAGAATTCGGTATGTCCGCGATCATACTGACGCCCTCATTTTCGAACCACTTGCGTGCGATTGAGGCGCCGATGTCGGGTTTGTTTTGATGGTCGGCGAAGACAATCTCGACTTTTTTCCCGGCGGACTTGCCGCCGTAATCCTCAACCGCCATCCGTGCCGCGAGCACGGAACCCGGGCCCTGGAAGTCGGCATAGACGCTGGACTGGTCATTGAGGACGCCGATCTTGATCGTGTCCTGCGCGCGCGCGGGCGAAAGCGAAAAGAGGGCGAGCGCTGCCGTTACGAAAACGAGTTTCGTCTTCATAGTTTCCTCCCCTGCGCCGCACGGAGTGCGGCATCACTTGAACTTGTTTTTTCTTGATCCCGCTTTTGTGCCGGTGTGGAACGGCCGCGTTCCATATTATCATCGGCCCGTGCCGGGACGATTAGTTATAGGCTATAACAATCCTATGCCAATTGCATCATTCGTCAACTGCCGCATCCGTTCGCCGGAAATATATTTCCTCGATCTCCGGACATCCGCCGAAAGCAAAGCATGACTGGCAAGCAAGACATCATCACCGCCGCGATACTCGTTATCGGCGACGAGATCTTGTCCGGGCGCACCAAGGACAAGAACATCGGCTACATCGCTGATTATCTTAGCGCGCTTGGTATCGATCTCAAGGAAGTGCGCATCGTACCCGACGAAGAGCCGGAAATCGTCGCGGCGTTGAACGCGCTCCGCAAGCGCTACACCTATGTATTCACGACCGGCGGCATCGGACCGACGCATGATGACATCACCGCGGATGCGGTCGCCAAAGCTTTCGGCGTTTCGATTGATCACGATCCGCGTGCGGTCGCAATCATAAAGGAACGATTGGGAGCGCGAGGTATCGAGATCAACGAAGCACGGCTCAGGATGGCGCGTCTTCCGAAGGGCGCAGAGCTTGTCGCTAATAAAGTTTCCGGCGCGCCTGGGTTCAAAATGGACAATGTTATCGTGATGGCTGGTGTTCCCTCGATCATGCAGGTGATGCTGGATGCGGCGGCGCCGATGTTGAAAACCGGCGTAAAGATGGAGTCGGTGTCGATCCGTGCCGACCGGCGCGAAGGCGACATCGGAACCGAACTCGCGGAAGTCGCACGCGCGCACCCAGACGTGATGATCGGCAGCTATCCGTTCTTCGACGAAAAAATGGGACCGAATACGAATATCGTGATCCGCTCGCGCGAGGCCGGGAAAATCGCGGCCGCGAAAGCCGCCGTTGAAGCGATGATCGCGCGTACAAGCGCGAGCTGATTGCGAAAAAAAATTGCAACTAGAATAATTTCGATTCAACCGCGCGAAAAATAATTTTCATACAAACTCAATTGAATCGCTACATCGCAACGTAAACAAATGCTGCACGCGACGTGGCGAAACTGTGACGCTTCAGGAACATTTTCGCCGCACGAACGTTGTACTTTCGAGGTTGGGATCAAATCCCAATTTCAAAGCCCCCCAACATCCCTAGGAGAATTGTCATGGGTAATAAGAACAAGGAACATCTGGCGCAGCAGAATCAGCAGGGCCAGAACAAGCCGGGCCAGCAGGGTGGTCAGCAGCAGCAGGGCACTCCGAAGCCTGGTCAGGGTGGCCAGCAGCAGCAGGGCGGCGGTGGATACAATAATCCGCAGCGCTAAGCTGTTCTGATTGAACTCAAAGAGCCCCGCCGCATTAGCGGCGGGGTTTTTTCTTGCGCTTCGCGGATTTTTTCTTCGATTTTCTCGCCGCCGCTTTTTTCTGCTTCCCGAATTTCTGCCGCGCGAGCGCCGCGCCCTTGCCGAGTGCGATCAACTTCGCATTGGCAACCTCGCGGTGCATCGGAGCCATGCCGCAATTGGTGCATGGAAAGATCTTTTCCTTCGCGATGTACTTCATCGCCTCCGCGATCACGGCAGCGACTTCTTCCGGCGTTTCCACCTTGTCGCTTGCGACGTCGATCGAGCCAACGAGCACATCTTTTCCGTCAAGTAACTTCAGGAGGTTCATCGGCACCTTGGCGTTTTTGCACTCGACCGAGACCTGTTTGATCTTGCTTTTTGCGAGCGCCGGAAAAATCTCCTCGTATTGCTTCCATTCGGAGCCGAGGGTGGCTTTCCAGTCGGTATTCGCCTTGATGCCGTAGCCGTAGCAAATGTGAACGGCGGTGGTGCAGGTGAGGCCGGCGGCCGCGCGATGGAGCGCGTCGACCCCCCATTCCTTGACCTCCCTCATATAGACGTTGAAGGCGGGTTCATCGAATTGAATTGTGTTGATGCCGTCTTTTTCCAGTGCACGCGCCTCGATATTCAATAGTTCGGCGAAGACCATCGCCAGCTTTACCTTGTCGCCATAGTGGCGGTCGGCAATGGTGTCGACAATCGTCATCGGGCCGGGGAGAGTGAATTTCAACTTTTTCTTGGTGTGCGCGCGCGCAATCCTCGCTTCGGTCGCATGCACGCGGCCTTTGAGCTGCAGCGGCGCGACGACTTGCGGCACCATCGCCTTATAGCGATCAGCGCGAATGCCCATTTCGACCTTGTGGTCGAAGTCGATGCCCTCGATTCGCTCAAGAAACCCGTGAACGAAATGCTGGCGCGATTGCTCGCCGTCGCCGACAATGTCGATCCCGGCATCCTCCTGCATTTTCAACGCCAAAATCGTAGCGTCGCGCTTGGCGTCGGCCAGCGCGTGGCCTTCTTGCTTCCATGGCGCCCAAAGTTTGTTGGGCTCGGCGAGCCAGGCGGGTTTCGGCAGACTTCCGGCAATCGTTGCTTCGAACATTATTTTCTCCCCAGACTTCTTATCGTTTGATCATAAACCGCCGCAATTGTTTCTGGCAGCCCTGCTGACAGATTCATTTCAGGCCATTTCTGCACGTACGGGCGCAAGCACAACAAAATCAAATCGAATATTTGCCGCAAGACGCCCCAACGGAAGCCGGAGACGCCGCATTACCTACGCGCGTTTCGGGGAGCCGGTGGTCGGTGATCCAAGTTGCCGACTTTTCGGTGAGTTTACTTCTTCACAATTGAACCTCATTCCAAGGGAGCACTCAATGCGCAGTCGTTCCTTCCTGTCCTGTGCGGTGTTGTCATTAAGTTTCATCGCGCTGAGCGGTGTTAAAGCCTACGCGTCGACCGGATATCGCGTCACGGGTCCGTTCGTACACGATAATCTCGCGCTCTATTTTCTCCATGGCGAAGCCGACAAGGGCCCAGTACCGCTTACTCTCGAAGAAGCGCTCATGAAAGGCCGCGTGCGCGTCGACGAGACGAGCAACGTGAACCAGCTCACCATCGAAAACCTCGGCGATGAGGAAGTATTTGTGCAGGCGGGCGATATCGTCAAAGGCGGAAAGCAGGATCGCGCTTTGATTGTAAGCATTCTGTTGCCGCCGAAGTCCGGCAAGATGCCGATCTCGGCATTTTGCGTCGAGCAGGGCCGTTGGCGGCCGCGTGGTCTGGAAGACGCAAGCAAGTTCACCAGCGCAGGCGCGTCTCTTCCTTCGCGGGAAGCCAAGTTGGCGATGCGTGCGCCGGTGACGCTACCGACCGAGGGTCGTCTGGGCAATCGTCACGGCGGTGATGAAACAATGGTCCGCCAACAGGCGATGTGGGCGAATGTTGCGAAAGTGCAGGATAAATTATCGACCCGCGTCGGCGCACCCGTCGCGGCGACAGAGTCGAGCAGCAGCTTGCAACTCTCGCTTGAAAACGAAAAGCTTGCTTCTGCGCGCAGCGCCTATGTGAAAGCGCTTAAGTCTGAGGGCGAGAAGGACAATGACGTTGTTGGCTATGTCTTTGCGGTGAACGGCAAGGTCAATTCTGGCGACGTCTATCCCTCGAACGGCCTGTTCAAGAAAATGTGGGCAAAGCAGCTTAACGCGAGCGTGACGGAGGCGATCGGGGAGCGTGACGGCGTTTCCGTGGCGGCACCCAAGGCCGAAGAGGTGCTCGCCTTTCTTGCCGAAGCCGAAAAGGGCAAGGCGAGCGTTCAGCAGGTCAATGAGCGCATCAATGTCGAAACACGCGATGCACCCGCTTCGATCTATTTCGAAGCCGCGCGCCCGAGCGGTGGATTCGTGCACAAGAACTATCTGAGCAAGTAGTCACTGAATCGAGGCTTCGCCTACCCGTTCTCCTTGTCAGGAGAGCAGGGTGGGCGAAGTTTTTCCGCGGTTCTCTTGCGGCGAAGCGGCGGCCCTGCTTATCGTCCGCCGGCGTGCCGCCGTGGCGGAACGGTAGACGCATGGGACTTAAAATCCCTCGGGGGGCAACCCCCGTACAGGTTCGACTCCTGTCGGCGGCACCAATCAAAAGGACGGCATGGCAAGCGATCAGTCGGCGCTTTATGCGCAATTTACGAGCGCACGTGCTTTATTTCGGCGACTATTCGAAATCTTCTCCTAGGCTGACTTGGTTGCGTGCGTCGGCGCGCACTCAAGCCAAAGGAGGCGGCAATGGTGAACCCAATGGACATCATGCCCGTGTTGGCACTTGCAGTTTTGATCGTCTGCATTCCATTGCTCGGCGACCGGCCGCTCGACTGACGCGACTCTTATCGGCGGCACCACTCAATCGAACGACCTGTTCGACCGTAAACTCTTAATGTGTCCTCGCCGCGTCTTGCTGTCGAGGCGACGTTTTTTGGATGCACGGGTGGGTTTTGTCGGTCTGCGCACCGCGGGCGGCGTCGCTGCTTCGCGGATCATGTCGAATAGCCGTTCGCGCGCCTCGCCGCGATTTTGATCCTGACTACGATGACGGTT
>Ga0134122_10002250_pt1 | contig 14152 bp, 11 predicted proteins | sample KB302_FD_96461 | JGI IMG/M metagenome (GOLD analysis project Ga0134122, IMG submission 96461) | Terrestrial soil microbial communities without Nitrogen fertilizer from Kellogg Biological Station, Michigan, USA - KB3-0-2 | ecosystem: Environmental > Terrestrial > Soil > Unclassified ... | reverse complement strand
GAAGCGGGCACGGTAATTGGCGATCCGGTAGGGTCCCGGCAGACAGCGCGCCGCCATGTTGGCTTCCTGGTAGGGACCCTGCGGCCACAGCCCATACGCGCCGGCATCGACGACGATCTCGGTGTCGATGCCGAGGATCTTGCCTCGCGCGTCCGCATAGGCCGTGACCTTGTAATGGTGATCGCGGGTATGGGCGCAGGTCAGCAGGTTCTCGTTGCGGTCCTCGATCCAGCGCACCGGGTGATCCAGCTCCAGTGCCAGGGCCGCCAGAATGATCTCTTCCGGATAGAGCCGCGCCTTCGGCCCGAAGCCGCCGCCGACATCGGGCGCGATCACGCGGACATTGGTTTCGTCGCAGCCGAGCGCGGCGACGAGGATCGCCTTTGCACGGTGCGGCATTTGCGTGCCGTTCCACAGCGTAAGCAGGTTCTCGTGCGCATCGAACCGCGCGATGAGTCCGCGCGGCTCCAGCGAGTGGCCGCCGCCCTTGTGCAGGCGGAAGCGGAGCGCCAAGCGATGCGCGGCGCGGGCGAAAGCGTGGTCTGCGTCGCCGTAATTTATGGCGTGCTGCGCGACGAGATTGTTCGGGCAATCGAGCCGCGCCTTGGGCGCATCGGGGGCGAGACCGGCAACGGGGTCGAGAACTGCGGCAAGCGGTTCGGCGTCGATGACGATCAGACGCGCGGCATCTTCGGCGACGGCGCGGCTCGTCGCGATGACAAGCGCGATCGGCTCGCCGACATAAGTGAGCTCGTCACGTGCGAGCGGATAAGGATCGACGTCGAAGCGAAGCGCGCCTGAGGGAAGCGCGAGCGGGATGCGGTCGCAGGCGAGATGCTTGCGCAGGTCGGCATAGGTGAACACCGCGCGCACGCCGGGATACGCGCGGGCAGCGGTCGCATCGATGTGAAGCAAACGCGCATGCGCGTGCGGACTGCGATAGAAAGTGGCATGCAGGAGGCCGGGCAGCTTGATGTCGTCGGCGAAGCGCCCCTGCCCGCGCAGCAACGGCTCGTCCTCAACGCGCTTGATCCGTTGACCGAAGAGAGACGGCGAAGTCACGGGTTCCCCTTGTTCGCGGAGGAGTCAGCGTTAGCTGAAGCGGTTGTGGTTGACAATTCGGGCGCGGGGCCTAAGCAGTCGCAAATGACTGATCCGAGACTACACCACGCGCTGAATTGGGAGGCGCGGTTCACCGTCAACGGCGTGGCGGCGAGCGATTTCCATGATGTGCTCGGATCGCTCACAGACTGGGACGATTGGTGTCGCGTGTGGTCGGAGCGCGCGAAAGTGCATGAGATGCTCGGCCGCGAAGCGCTGGAGAAGAGGCAGTTCATCAGCGCCGGCGAGCATCTCGCGCGTGCCGCAGTGACCTACCACTTCGCAAAATATCTGTTCGTGCAGGACATGGCGCAGATGCGCGCGGCGCATATGAAGGCGGTCGACTGCCTAAATCTCGCGCTGCCGCATCTCGATCCGCCGGGCGACCGCGTGCTCATTCCCTATGAGGGCAAGCATCTCGTGGGCACGCTTCGGCGGCCGCGCAATCTGCCGAAGAACGCAAAGCCGCCGATCGTGCTCATGACGATGGGTCTCGATTCGACCAAAGAAGAACTGCTGACGTTCGAAACGAATTTTCTCGATCGCGGCATGGCGATCTTGGCGTTCGACGGGCCGGGCCAGGGCGAGGCCGAGTACGATTTTCCCATTCGCTACGATTACGAGAACGTGGCGGGGCCGGTGATCGACTGGCTGAAGGCGAACCGCAGCGACATCGACGGCGAGCGCATCGGCATTTGGGGCATCAGTCTCGGCGGCTATTACGCGCCGCGCACGGTTGCGTTCGAGAAGCGCATCCGCGCGGCGATTGCGAATTGCGGGCCCTACAATTGGGGCGCCCTGTGGGAGAAGCTGCCGGAGCTGACGCGTGCGGCCTATGTCGCGCGCAGCCACAGCAAGAGCGACGCGGAGGCGAAGAAGAAGGCGTTCACGCTGTCACTCGAGGGTGTAGCCGCGAAGATCGAATGTCCGATGCTGGTGATCGCAGCCGGTCTCGACCGGCTATGTCCACCAGAGGATGCGCAGCGATTGGCGCGCGAGAGCAAGGGCAAGACGGAGCTGCTCGTGGTTGAGGACGGCAATCACGTCGCACACAACCGCTTCTACAAATATCGCGGCCGTTCCGCCGATTGGATGGCCCGCCAATTGGGAGCGTGAACGTTACTTCCCGTCGAGCAGCCAGGAGAATTTTTCGCGGGCTTTGCGCAGCGTCTCGGCGCTCGGCGTGTTCGAGGGCGGGAAGCGGTCGCGCCAATGATAGGGTTTGCAGGCATTGATGACGGCGACCGAATGCGTGAGGTCGCCCGACGCGCGCTTGTCCGGATGCAGCGCTGGATCGGCGGGCGAATCCCATGAGCCGTCGATGAATTGGATCGACCGTTTCGGATCGGTGCGCATCAGCATCGCCCAGATGAGATGTTCGAGATTGGTGACGTCGACATCGTCATCAACGACGATGATATATTTCGAGGCATAGGCCGAGCCGCCGCATTGCGCGGCAACGTAGCCCGCCTGCACCGCGTGGCCGGAATAAAGCTGCGTGATCGCGACGCCATGCAGCGTGCGCGCGGCGCCGACTTCGTGGCACCAGACCTGCACGATGCCGGGAACGCCCGCGCGCGTGACGTTCTCCTTGATCGTGGCGGAGCGCATCACGGCGCGGTAGCGCGCCATCTCATCAGGGCCCGCGCCCATCGGCGGCACGCCGAGGAGAATCGGATCGTTGCGATGATAGATCGCTTGCACATCGAGCACCGGCCACTGCGCGGCGCCGCCAGCGTAATGGCCGCTCCATTCGCCGAACGGCCCTTCCAGTTGAGTCTTGTTGGGATCGACGAAGCCCTCGAGCACGATTTCCGCGTTGGCCGGAAACGGCAGGCCGGTGATTTTGCCGCGCACCATCTTCACCGCGCGGCCGCGGATGCCGCCGACGATGTCGAGCTCGAAGGTGCCGTAGGGCACTTCGATGCCGCCATAGAAGAAAGAGAGCGGATCGCCGCCGAGCACCATGGCGACGGGCATCTTCTCGCCGCGCTTCTTGTATTTCTCGAAGTGAATCGCGCCGTGATGACCCATGGCCATGACGAGACCGACGCTCGCCTTGCCATGCACTTGCGCGCGGTAGGCGCCGGCGTTGAGCCAGTTTTCTTCGGGGTCGCGGGTGATGCTGAAGGTGCCGGTGCCGATGTAGCGGCCGCCGTCCTTCTCGTGCCAGATCGGTGCGGGAAATTTTTCCACGTCGACGTCAGCGCCCGTGAGCACATTCTCGAGCACAGGACCGTCGGCGACGATCTCGTGGGGGATCAGCTTCGGCTTCTTGAGATAGGCTTCGCGATAGGCGTCGGAGAGCTCCCATTTGGTGAGATGGTCGGGAAAGCCCAGCGTCATGTTGCGGCGCGTGCCGGCGAACATGTTCATGAGCACGCGGAAGCCTTTGGCGCAGCCGGGGACCTCGTCGAAGACGACGCAGGGCCCGTTCTCGACACGCAGAATCGCTTCGGCGGCAAGGCCGATATCTTCCTGCCAGCTCGCGCCTTTGACGTGGCGGACTTCGCCCAAGCGCTCGGCTTCATTGAGCCATTGGCGGAGATCGTCGTAGATGATTCGGCCGGTAAAATTGGCGCGTTCGTTCATAGTGTTGCTGGTGCGACTCCCGCCCCCGATTGTCGCATGGGGCGGCAAAATGAGGAAAGTGTCAGTATTTTCATTCCGGTCGGGGCGTTATAATCAGTCCGTGCGTGAGCAAAGGGACCTGCCATGGTGAAAAATCCGGCCCTCAAATGGATCGCAGGCGCGGTGTTACTGTGCGCAGCGGCGGCGCCGCTGTATGCGCTGGCGCAGAAGAGCGGAGCGGGGGCGCCCGATCTCACGGGTCTGTGGGCGCGGCAAGCCGTGCGTGGCGAGGTGACGTTCCTGCCGGTGCCGGGCGACAAGGAAGGCCAGCCGATCGAACGCGTGTGGATCGACGGGCCGGACGTCGAGGAAATCGTCGCCGCGAACTACGACAATCCGATCCTGCAGCCCTGGGCCCGCGAGATCGTGAAGAAGAACACCGAGGCCGAAATCAAGCTGCAACACGTGAACGAAGCGGACGACATCTGCCGGCCGGTGGGAATTCCGCAGATCATCAATCTGCGCGAGCCGGTCTTTTTTGCGCAGACAAAGAACCTCGTTCTGATCGTTTATCAGCGCGATCATCTGGTCCGGCATGTTAGGATGAACCAGCAGCACTCGGCAAAATTCACCCCGCAATGGTTCGGAGACTCCGTCGGCCACTACGAAGGCGATACGCTGGTCGTCGACACCGTCGGGCTCAAGACCGGCAAGGTGTCGGTGCTGGACAATTACGGTACGCCGCATACCGACAAACTGCACGTCGTTGAGCGCTATCGGGTCATCAATGACGATAAGGGCAAGGGCCTCGAGGTCGTTTTCCGCGTCGAGGACCCCGGTACCTTCACGAAGCCGTGGAAAGGCATGGCGGTCTACCGACCGAACCGCGCACCGATGATCGATGAAGTATCGTGCGCGGAGAACGACCGCAGCTTCGGTGAAGGCTCGGCGTTCGGGGATATACCGCGCGCGAACAAGCCGGATTTCTAGAACCCGAAAGGAATCTCCCCCACCCAAAGCGCCTGCGGCGCTTTGACCTCCCCACAAGGGGGAGGTGGGATAGAGCTCATGCTCGTCGTGCATTAACAATTTTGGCGCAGGTCGTGCGTAAGCTGACGCACTCTGTCGAAAGCGAATCATGGCGTATTTGAAGAACAGCGCGGTGAATTTGCTCAACCTGCATTATGGGTTGCACGCGCTCGCGCTCAATGCCGGCGGAGCATTTTTTGTCGTGTTCCTGCTAAGAGCCGGCGTGCCGACTCCGATCGTGTTCGCAGCGATCGCTTTCGCGCTGCTCGTCCGATTCGTCGTGCGTCCGGTGGTGCTCGTGCTGGCGCCGCGTTGGGGAATGCGACCGCTGGTGATTTTCGGAACGGTTTTCGGCGCGCTGCAATATCCCATCATCGCCGAAGTCCACGGCGTCGATCTCATGCTGCTTGCGTTCTGCGTGGTCTCGGCGGTCGGCGAGATTTTCTACTGGACGGCGTACCACGCCTATTTCGCGTCGCTGGGCGATCTCGAGCATCGCGGCCATCAGATCAGCGCCCGCGAAGCGATTGCCGCGATTGCCGGCATCGTTGGACCGATCGCCGGCGGCTGGGCGCTGATGAGCTTCGGGCCGCGCACCGCGTTCGGCGTCGTCGCCATCGTTCAGGTGCTCGCAGCGCTGCCGTTGTTCGGAACGCCCGACGTCGCTGTTGAACCGAAAGTGCGCGGCGTGTTCCGCGCGGCGTGGACCGGCATCGTGCTCTTCGCGACGGATGGATGGATCGCATCGGGATATTATTTCGTCTGGCAGATCGCGCTGTTTCTTTCGCTGGGCGAGAGCTTCACGAATTTCGGCGGCGCGCTGGCGCTGGCGGCGTTGGTGGGCGCCGTCGGTGGATTGATCCTCGGAAAGCACATCGACGCCGGCCATGGCGGGCGCGCGGTTTGGCTGACCTTCGCGAGCCTCGTTGCTTTGGCGGTGCTGCGCGCCTTCAGCACGGGATCGCCAACGCTGGCGGTTATCGCGAATGCGGCGGGTTCGCTCGCCGGCTGTCTCTACATCCCAACCTTGATGACGGCGGTCTACAACCAGGCCAAGCGCTCGCCCTGCCCGCTTCGGTTTCATGTGGCGACGGAGGGTGGCTGGGACGTCGGTGGCTCCGCTGGATGTCTTGCCGCCGCCGGATTGTTGTCCTTGGGCGTGCCCATCTCCGCAGTCATCCTGATTTCTCTGCCGGGGACGTTTCTCTTTCTGATAGTGCTGCGCGGCTATTACGCCACGCTAGAAAGCGAAACCGAGGAACCGGAGATCACAATAGAAAAGGCGCCGATCATGGAAGCGTTCGGCTCCGAGGTGTGAGTTCTGATTTCTGGAGCCTCCCGCACCGCTCAGGGCCGCGAGCCTGCTGTAACCGCCGCCGTTTGGCGCTATAGTTGCAGCCAATCGTCCGAAAATATGGGCCCTGGGGAGGGATCGATGTCGCGAAAATTGTTCCGTTCGGTACCGGTGCTTGGCTTGATCGCGGCCGCGTTTACGTGGATGACGCCGACCGTTTTGGGTCAGGTGTTCGTCGGCACCCCGACACCGCAGCAGTTCAGCGGGGCGGCCATGCCGTCGACGGCGAACGGCGAGTGGCCGGTTTATGCCGCCGACGTCAAGGGCACGCGCTATTCGCCGCTGGCTCAGATCGACGCGACGAACTTCAATCGGCTTGAGGTCGCCTGGCGCTTCAAGACCGACAATTTCGGCCCGTATCCGGAATGGAAGCTCGAAGGCACGCCGCTGATGATCAAGGGCGTGCTGTACACGACGGCGGGCACGCGTAAGGCAGTGATTGCGCTCGATGCCAAGACCGGCGAGCAGATCTGGTCGCACAGCGTGCGCGAGGGCGCGCGCGCGGTGGCTAGCCCGCGCCAATTGTCCGGACGGGGCGTGTCCTACTGGACGGACGGCCGGGGCGACGAGCGCATTGTTTACACGACGCCGGGCTATCGCCTCATCGAACTCAACGCCAAAACCGGTCAGATGATCCCGACGTTCGGCGACAAGGGCGTCGTCGATCTCAAAGTCGGCGTGGTGAAAGGCAACAATCAGCAGATCGATCTCGTCACCGGCGAAGTCGGCTGGCATTCGCCGCCGGCGATCGCGCGCGACACGGTGGTCATCGGTTCCTCGATGCGCGAGGGCGCGACGATTCCGACGCACAACAACACCAAGGGCGTGGTGCGCGCCTACGACGTGAAGACCGGGCGGCAGCTCTGGCGCTTCAACACGATTCCGCAGCCGGGCGAATTCGGCAGCGAGACGTGGGAGAACGGCTCATGGGCCGACAACGGCAATGCCGGCGTGTGGACGGAAATCAGCATCGATGAGGATCTGGGCCTCGTCTATCTCCCGGTGGAGACACCGACCTCCGACTATTACGGCGGGCATCGACCGGGGAACAATCTCTTCGGCGAGAGTCTGGTTGCGGTCGACTTGAGAACCGGGCAGCGCAAATGGCACTTCCAGTTCACCCATCATCCGATCTGGAATTTCGACATGTCGTCGGCGCCGATTCTGGCGGACGTCACGATCAACGGGCAGCCGCGCAAAGTCGTGGCCGCGCCGTCCAAGCAGGGCTGGCTCTATGTGTTCGACCGCGCCACGGGCGAGCCGATCTGGCCGATGGTCGAGCGGCCTGTGCCGCAATCCGATGTGCCGGGGGAGAAGACGTCGCCGACGCAGCCCTTCCCGCCGGAAGCACTGCGCTATGCGCGCAACGCCTACAATTTCCCCGACGATCTCGTCGACTTCACGCCGCAGCTCCGGCAGCAGGCGATGGATCTGGTGAAGCGGTACAAATTCGTCTCGACGCCCTTCATGCCGGGCAGCTTGGCCGACATCAACGGCAATCTCGGCTCGATCGTGTCGGGCACAGCAACGAACTGGCCGGGCGGCGGCTATGATCCCGAGACGCACACTGTGTTCGCACCTGCCGGCAACACACCGGGGGTGCGCGCGCTCGCGGCACCGCCGGCGGAATATTCGGATGTCCGCTATCTCGCGGGCGTTGCCGGCCGGCCGTTCCAGGTCGTGCTCGGACCAGGCGATTGCTGCGCGGCCGATGCGCCGCAGACCGCAGCACGCGCACGTGCGGCGAGAGCTCCGGCGGGAGAAGCGCCGGCGGGCGGCGGCGGTGGCGAAGGCGGCGGACTGAACATTCAGGGCGTGCCGATCGTGAAGCCCCCTTATGGCCTGCTCGCGGCGATCGATCTCGAAAAGGGTCAAGTCAAGTGGCAGACGCCGCATGGCGACACGCCGGACGTCATCCGCAACAGCCCGGCGCTGCGCGGCATCACGATCCCGAAGACCGGACAAGCCGCCACTTCGGGCGTCGGCCTCTTGGTGACGAAGACGCTGGTCGTGATGGGCGATCCGCAGTCGACGACGACACCGGAGCATGCGCGCGGCGCGATGCTGCGGGCGTACAACAAGCAGACCGGCCAGCAGGTCGGCGCGCTGTTGATGCCGGCGCAGCAGAGCGGCTCGCCGATGACCTATATGGTCGACGGCAAGCAGTACATCGTGGTCGCGATCAGCGACGCGCGTTATTCGGGCGAGTACGTGGCGTACGCGCTGCCGAATTAGGTTGGCGAATAGCGAATGGCGAATAGAACAGGGCCCGGATATTCCGGGCCCTTTTTTGTGATTTTTGCCACGTCGGGAACTTCTAAGCGTTGTTAATATCGAAATATGCCGCCCGCCATTCCTGTCGAGCTTCATAAACATGATCCCGCCTGGACGGAGAAAGCGCGCGCGGAGTCGGCGCGCATCAAAGGCGCGCTCGGCGAAGCTTTGATCGTCGTGCATCACATCGGCTCGACCGCGATTCCCGGCATTCGCGCCAAGCCGATCGTCGATTTGCTGCCGATCGTGCGTACGATTGTCGAGCTGGACGGGTTGCGCACGCTTGTCGAAGGGCTCGGCTATGGCTGGTGGGGCGAGTACGGCCTCGAGGGCCGCCGCTACTGCACGCTGGACGATCCCACGAGCGGACGGCGTCAAGTGCAGCTCCATTTCTACGAGGAGGCATCGCCGCGGATCGTGCGGCATCTCGCGTTCAGGGATTATTTGCGCTCGCGTCCGGATCTGGCGCACGAATACGAAGCGGAGAAAATGCGCTGCCGCGATCTGCATCCGATGGATTCGCACGCCTACACCGATTGCAAGGACGCGTGGATAAAGCGCGTCGAAGCCGAGGCATTGGTGCAGTGGCCGACTGGTCACAGGCGATGAAAGCACTTTCGCGTTCTGCACCTATCGCCGTCTGCACATTCCCCGATAGACGTCCTCATCTGAAGAGTTAGCCCGAATAGCTACTAGGCCACGACTCCGCAGCAGTGACACAGCCGGACACCGACGACGTGGCCATGCAAATGATTGCGCTGATTATCCTAGCGCGCACGATCGGAACTTGCGAAACGTTTTGAGCCTGCGAAGTGTCGATCGCGCGTGGGAGTCTCAGGTCGTCGTTGCTTCGATTGTTCGCGGCGCGGCCGATAATGTGCCGCCAATAATCCCGGCTCGGCGCGCATCGCGCGAATCGCCATCGCGACCGGAATGGGCAATCTTTCTGCCTGGCGGTAAACCTTGATCGTGCGAACGCCAACGTCGAAGACAGTTGCGGTATCCGCGGCCGTCAACCCGTTTTCGCGTTCGAACGCGCGCAGTTCCTGTCCGGACATGGGCCGCTGCTCATCAGCCAAACGGCGAAGGCTCTGTGCCGAAAAGTCCATCGCATCGTTCCATGCGATCGCATATCCGCGGTCGATAGCTTTCAAGCGACGGAAACGTTTCGGATCGTCTCGCAGAGGCGCAAACACTTTGTAGCTGTATATAACCCCGGCCAGGTCAACGACATCCTCGCGACCGTCTTCCCATAGAACTTTCAAGCGGTACGGTTCATCCGCGATGGGCTTCACAGATCGAAGCTTGTGCATCGTCATGGCACTCTCGCCTCTTCAGTCTCTGACCCTCAGTCGATCCCAGGTTTCCAACAGCATGTCGCGGTTACTCGCAATCCAACGCAGGACAACCCGCCGCTTGCCGGCAGGCAGCACGCCATTGAAAATCTCACCGTCGACGATCGCAACCTGAGCTGCGAAGTCGGGACCGATGACGTGGACGTGCGGTGGATTATGATCACCGCCATAGATCCTGATCCTCGTGCTACCGAACCTCTTTATGGTTGGCATGGTTCACGATGGTTGGCATGGTTCACGCCTTTGGCGCACGTGCACTATCGTGCAGAAACTGCACCTTGTCAACATGCCGTGCAGATTCTGCACGAACAAAAGCGCCCAATCGTGCCGGTTCAGCGAAAAGCCTCGATCCGAACGGTGACCCAAATACTGGTCTAAGGGCAGGCCTAGACGTGCAACCCACGTCCCCAAACACCTTTCACCTATGTCTCCGGTACAAGCACAGGGGGAACGATAGTGCGACCCAGCGCAACGCTAATCTGCAATGGCTATGAAGCGGTGCTTTGCGGATAAAGGGGACGAGGCTAGAGTTTGGTTTGGGCTGTGAGGGATTGATGGCAGGCGAGAACCAGGGCGATGGGGACCATGCGGGGCGGATGGATCGGATCTATCGCCGGCAGCGGTATATCTATGATTTGACGCGCAAGTATTTCCTGTTCGGGCGCGATCGCCTGGTGCGGCAGCTCGGCGCCGTGCCCGGCGAGCGGATCGTCGAGATCGGCTGCGGCACGGCGCGCAATCTCATTCGCATCGCCAGAACCCATCCGGGGATAAGGCTCTACGGGCTGGACGCGTCGGCAGAGATGTTGCGCACGGCGGAGGCCGCGATCGCGCGCGCGAAATTGCCGGAGCCGATCGTGCTCAAGCAGGGCTTGGCGGAGAATCTCACCCCGGCGGTTTTCGATCTCCCCCGTCCGTTCGACCACGCGATTTTCTCCTACAGCCTGTCGATGATCCCGGATTGGCGGGCGGCGCTGATTGCCGCGTGCCATTCGGTGCGGCCCGACGGCTTCGTCCATGTCGTTGATTTCGGCGACTTCAAGAAGATATGGGCGCCCGCGGGCCGGAGCTTCCGCAGCTATCTCGGCCTTTGGCACGTCACGCCGCGCACGGAATTGCTGCGCGCACTGGAGTCACAAGGCGGCAGCGCCGAGCCTTGCGCGCTGCATCTCTTGCCCGGACATTATGCCTTCGTGGTGAAGGCCGTTCCCGGCGCAATCCTCTCGCGCCTTCAGATGTCGACGGCGATCTCGCGATAGGCTCCCGACAACGATACCGGCAGCGTCGTTCCGTCGGCGACGAAGATGCGATGGCGCGCGATGTCGAAGACCAAGCTCTGATAGGTCCCCTCATTGGTCGGCGAGCGCCCCGAGCCGCGATGGCTGATGCCGTTGGCGTGATCCTTGAGGAAGTCGATAACGCCGTCCGGTGTTGCTTGCGTTTTTTCCGCTAGCCGGTTCATGAAGCCGAGGCGGCTCTGACTGGCCTCGGGCGTCTTGCGATGAAGGCTCGAGAGCTCGGCGTCCTGAAAATGCGTCGCGCAGCATTGGTGGCGACCGTTCATCGGAAGCGTTTTAACGGCCGTCGGACTGATCTCGAAAATGCAGCTCTCGGACTCGCTGTTCGAAACGACCATGTTGGCAATGCAGCGCTGAGTGGGATTGGCGCGGGTGATGGACTCCGCGTGCGCCATATCGGTGGCTTCCTCGAGCAGCATCCTTTGTAGCAGCGTGGTGGCGAGATTGCCGGTCACCGCGTCTTCCTTGGTTGCGGCGACCTGATGAGACATCATCGCGATGCCGCGCTCGTTGAAGCCATTGAAGGCGCCGAGAAAGAGCGCGGGCGTGACATGCACGTAGCGGAGTTTTTCCGGCGTTGCGACATCGAGCACGACCGAGGGGAACCACTTCAGCGCCAGCTTTCCGATCCACGGCAGCAGATCGGTGTTCCTGCCGACGAGGATCGATTCCTCGCCGGCGACGGCAATCGACGAACAGTGGACGCCGTATTTCTTGGCGACATCGAAAATGAAATTCAGCGTGAAGAGGGTCCGATAAGGGATGCCGGTGCCGTCCGCATAGCCCTGCAGCTCTTCGAGGTAACGCTTGGGAATCCGGACGTTGGCGAAATGCCTCCGCATCACGGCGTAGAGGAACGCAGAAAAGGCGGTGAAATAGGCGGTCCTAAAAAGCCTTATCGCCGGATAATTGGCGGCGGCGAGCAGACGCCCAATGGCAAAACCGCCGCTGTAATAGCCGTTCTCGCGGATCTGCATGCGCCAGATGCCGGATTCCATCTCGATGACGGAGTTGCCGTGGACGAAGCGAAATTTCCGGGAGCTCGCAGGCGCGACGCTTGTGCCGGCCGTTTTGCCCTGCCCCCTCGGGAGCGAAAGTGTTGCAGCCTCGCTTGCCGCGAGCGTGGTCATTGCGAGCGTCTCCCCGTCCATATCCCGCAGCGGCAACCGACGGTTTTCCGTGCATGGTCCCAAGGTAAAGGCGCGGCCAGGAAAAGCAAACCGGGTCGTGCTGCCCGATAGGGGGAGAGGCGAACCTCAACTAGATGCGGTGGGGCGGGCGCTCAAGGAGCGCAATCATTTGGAGTGGCAGCTGGCGAGGTGAGCGTCGTAGTCGGCCTTTCATTCGGCAATGCAGAACTAAGATGACGCTGTAGGAGCCTGCCACTTCAGGCCCGGAAAGCGTGCAAAGTCGCGGTCAAGGGTGATCCACTCGCAGCCCCACTCGATCGCGAGAGCGGCAAACCATGCATCGGTCACACGCGGCCCCCGCGTATCGGTTTCAATGCATAGACGCTTAAAGATATCCCAATGTCTGTCTCCCGGCGTTACGAGCCGACAGTGAGGCTGTTCAATCAAATACTCGCAGAAGCCAAACGCTTCCACGATTGTGCTTGGAGTTGCGTAAGGTCGGGTATTGGTGGTGATGCGGACGACGGCGCTGAGTGTGAGCAGCGACACCCCGAAACTCGCATCGTTGGATAGAACGTCGACGAGCCACGCACGACAAAGCGCGTGTTCCGAGGCATCTCGTCGAAAGGCGTGGATGAGGACATTAACGTCGGGCAGAATCATTTATAGCGCTTCATGCGCTCGACGTATTCGAGATCCTCCATCTCCTGGTACTTCCAGAAGTGTGTGTCGTCGAGGCCGGGCAGCAGGCCGCCGGTTGCCTTGCTGACGGGAGGGGATGCGCGCTTTGCCTTTGTCATCTTTGAATCGCCAGCTACCACAAGACGCAATCCATCCTCGATCAATGCAGTGAGCGTACGTCCCTCGGCTGCGGCCTTGCGTTTGGCACGCTTGAGCAGTTCCTGTGGGAGCCGGACAGTGGTTCTCTCGATCATATGTCAAGACATATCATATGATATGTCAGTATGTCAAGGTGCCCATCGCGCGCCATGCATTGCGTGCTACGGGCAGATTTCGCCCAGCGCGCCCGAGCCGCCGCAATATTTTACGTCCTGAATTTGAATCGGGATGTTGTCGGGATCGTTGAAGTAGAGCTCGGGTGTGCCGTAGGGACTGGTCGGGCCGCCGCCATTGTTGGCGCGCTGGCGCAAGCGCACGCGGCAGGTGCCCGGCTTGATCAGGGCGGGGTTGCCGTACTCGATCGGTGTCAGCCCGTTGGCGATCAGGATCGCCATTGCTTTGTTCGGATCGAAATTGTCGATCGTAAAGCAGACGTGATTGATGCCGGGGCGCGGCGGAGGGTTGGCGGGATTGCCGCCGCCGCCGATGACGACGCAATCGGGCCCTGAACCAACGGCGAGAATGGGACCGCCGCCCTGGGTTGTCTGCACTGGCATCGCGAACACGGATTTGTAGAAGTCGCCACTGCGTGCGGTGTTCGTGGTGGTCAGCGTGACGTGGCTGATCGTCTTCAGCGAGAACGGCGGAGCGATGAGCGGCATCGGCACCGGTGGCAGCACGTCACCTAGCGGGCCCGAACCGTGACCGTAAGCCACGTGCTGGAGCTGAATCTTGATGCCGTCGGGATCCGGAACGAAGAGCTCGGGCGTGCCGTTGCGCATGATGATCTGCGAACCGGGGAAAGTCGGTGCGAGCCGTGCGGCGTCAAAATTGTCGACGGTCATGCCGAAGGAGAGGTAATCCGGCTTAGCGCCGGCTTGCGCCGGGACGAGCGCGAAAAAGTGGGGGCCCGGGCTGAGGCGGAAGAGCGCAGCATCGTCTTGGCGGATCGGTGGGCCGAATAGTTTTTGATAGAAACCGACGGAGCGATCGAGATCGGACACCGCGATCATGACGTTGTTGAGGCGCTGCGTCTTGATCGGCGTTCGCGATGGTTGCGCGCGAGCGTTTGGCGCGAGCAGCGTTGCGGAGAGCGCGAGAAGGAGATCGCGGCGTGCAAGATCGATCATGTGTTGCCCCAGTCGTTCGGCTCGGCTGCACAAGATAACTGAGATCGAAAGACTGATCGAATCTGCAACG
>Ga0134122_10002248_pt1 | contig 14155 bp, 13 predicted proteins | sample KB302_FD_96461 | JGI IMG/M metagenome (GOLD analysis project Ga0134122, IMG submission 96461) | Terrestrial soil microbial communities without Nitrogen fertilizer from Kellogg Biological Station, Michigan, USA - KB3-0-2 | ecosystem: Environmental > Terrestrial > Soil > Unclassified ... | reverse complement strand
GCGCTGGCGTTCGCCGCCGAGGGAGCCCGTGTGGTGGTCAACGACATCGGTGTGGGGCTTGACGGCTCGCCCGCCGGCGGGGGCAGCGCAGCGCAGGGCGTCGTCGACGAGATCACCGCCGCCGGAGGAGAAGCCGTCACCAGCGGGGCGAACGTCGCCGACTGGCAGCAGGCCGAAGGCCTGATCCAGGCCGCGGTCGACACGTACGGCGGGCTCGACGTTCTGGTGAACAACGCCGGCATCGTCCGCGACCGCATGTTCGCCAACACCAGCGAGGAAGAGTTCGACGCTGTCGTCGCCGTGCATCTCAAGGGCCACTTCGCCACGATGCGGCACGCGGCGGCGTATTGGCGGGCGCAGTCCAAGGCGGGCGACACCCCCGACGCCCGGATCATCAACACCAGTTCAGGCGCCGGCCTGCAAGGCAGTGTGGGACAGGCGAATTACAGTGCCGCCAAGGCGGGCATCGCGGCCATGACCCTGGTAGCCGCCACTGAGATGGGCCGCTACGGCGTCACCGTCAACGCGATCGCACCGTCGGCGCGAACCCGGATGACCGAGACGGTATTCGCCGAGATGATGGCGACCCAGGACAACGACTTCGACGCGATGGCACCGGAAAACATTTCACCGCTGGTGGTTTGGCTCGGCAGCGTCGAGTCCAAGGATGTCACCGGCAAGATGTTCGAGGTCGAGGGTGGCATCGTCCGTGTCGCCGAGGGCTGGGCCCACGGACCGCAGGTCGACAAGGGCGCCCGGTGGGACCCGGCCGAACTCGGTCCCGTGGTCACCGAGCTACTCGCCAAGGCGCGACCGCCGGTCCCGGTCTACGGGGCGTAACTCCCGCACCCCAGTGGGCCGCGTCAGGCGGCCTTCTTGTCGGTGCCGTCGCTCGCGTCGTTGTCGGCCTTCCGACTCTCGCCTTTGTCCGACCCGGTTCGTGTCGTCGCTTGTGGCAGCGGCATCGCCCGGGTGAAACTTGTTTCCGCGCCTCAGATTCCTGGCGCCATTGGGCTTTTCGGTCTTCTTCGCAAGCTTCGTGGTCTTCGGCGCTTCCGCCGCCGACACGTCAGCCGATCCCTTCACGGACCGGAATGAGCGCTCGTTGGTGGCCGCGTTGAGCGCCGTCTGGGTGGACGGCGCCTGCTCATCGGATTGCACCGCGGCCGAACCGCGCACGTCGTTGACCACCTTCGGGACGAACGCCTGTCGAATTCGATAGGCGGCGGTTTGGGGCGCAGTGACGACGTTGCGGACGTCGACGAACAACTTCGTCGGCAGCGACGGGTCAGCGGAGACTTCCACACCGTCCCAGTTCTCGTTCGTCCAGCCGTCTTCGGGATTGCCCGTCACCACGACTACTGAAGTGTTGTCCAGAGGCTGGCTGAGAATGAGTCCGAGCTCGGGGTTGTCGACGTTCATCATCGTCCAGAACATGATGGTTGCGCCGTGCGAGAACACCACGGCGTTGCGATCGCCGCTGTCATAGATCGTCTGGACGGCGTCATCCACCCTGGCGTCGAAGGCATTTCCGTCGGTCGACCCGAGCACGGGAACGAAGCGTGCTCCCAGCGTCCAGGCGACCGGTGCCAACACATATCCGATACGCCCGAGGCCGGAGTCCTCCGACTGGCCCTCGAACACGCCGGCGTCGATCTCCCGCAGACCGGGCAGTACCACGACATCTTGGTGGAGACGAGTGGCCAGGGGCTGCGCGGTTTCCTGCGTCCGGATCATCGAGGACGCGTAGACGCCGTCGTAGTTGTTTCCGACGAGCTCGTCGGCCACCGCCTCCGCCTGCTGGCGGCCCAGGTCGGTGAGATGCGGGCCGGGCACCGAGGTGTCGATCACGCCCGCGGCGTTGGCTTCTGACTCCCCGTGCCGCACGAACGTCAGCGTCATCGCCTCCGCCGCCCAAGCGGACAGCGCCGTTCCGAGCGTCACCACAATCGTGGCCAATGGCGTGGCAGCAGCCCAGAACAGTCGCCAACGTAGGGCGCGGTCCCGCATCGGTCACTCCCTCTGTAAACCGGTGGGCGCTCACAGTACAAGAAGGCGTCCGGAGCAGGTAGACAGATTTACAAAACTGTCTACAAGCGTTACGGCGTTTCATGCGTTCGCGGCAGGCCACAGCGGAATCACAGCGAATTCCGAGCGAACCGCCGCTGAACCCTCCCGGTTCGGCCCATGATTGACCGATGAGACAGCGACGTTTTTCGGTTCTTGTCGCCGCAATCTTGTTGCTACCGACCGGGTGTGGCGGTCAACGTGGTGGGGACAACGCAGGGTCGGCGGCCCAGCCGACCTCGTGCGAAGTGACCGCCGACGCGCGGCTGAGCATCGCCACCGGGAACACCACCGGCGTTTACTACACGCTCGGCGGCGCCTATGCCGAGGCGATCAGCCAACAAACCGGCGGCAAGCTCAAGGCCACCGCGGCGGAGACGTCCGCGTCGCTGCAGAACATCCAGCAATTGGTGGCGGGCACCCATCAGATCGCGTTCTCGCTGGCCGATACCGCGGCCGACGCCGTCAACGGCACCGCGTCGTTCGACGCGAAGCAGCCGATCTCAGCGCTCACCCGGTTGTATCCCAACTACACCCAGGTGATCGCCCGTACCGGCGCCGGCATCAACTCGATCGCTGACATGCGTGGCAAGCGGGTGTCCACCGGGGCGCCGAACTCCGGCACAGAGGTGATCGCCAACCGGATGCTCCAAGCGGCGGGACTCGACCCAGCCAACGACATTCAGGCTCAGCGCACTGAACTCGGCAAGACCGTCGAGGGAATGAAGGATGGCTCGATCGACGCCATGTTCTGGTCCGGCGGCCTGCCGACGAGTGGCATCACCGACCTCTTCGTCAGCCGGCGCGATCAAGTCAAGTTCATCGACGTGACCGACACCCTCGCGAAGCTGCAACAGATCAATCCCATTTACGAGCGGGGCGTCATACCGGCCAGTACCTATCAGACACCTGCGGATGCGCCGACGGTCGTGGTGCCCAATGTGCTTCTGGTCAAAGACGATATGGACGGGAACACCGCCTGCGTGCTGACCAAGGCGCTGTTCGACCACAAGCCCGATCTGGTCAAGGCCAATAAGGCGGCTGACGGCATCACGCTCGACATTGCCCGTCAGACCAGCCCGGTTCCACTGCATCCCGGCGCCAAGAAGGCGCTCGACGAACTGGGCGCAGCCAGCTGACCGAGAGCAAGTCCGACAGCAACGCTCCGGCGCAGGCCGGGGACGTCTCGATGTCGGCTGCCTATGAGGACGAGAAGCCGACCCGCGAGCTGACGGGCTGGGTACGGCACGTGGTGGCCGCCGGCTGTGTGCTGGTGGGGCTGTTCGCGGTCTATCAGGTGTTCTATCCTCTCGCGCAAGGCAATCAGGTTTCGCTGATCCTGTTTCTGGCCGCGGTGCTGCCGCTGACGCTGTTGTGCTACCGATCCGGACTTCGGCTCCGACGTCATGCGGCGTCACAACCGTCACGGGACACCCCGACGCCGATCGACTGGTTGCTCGCGGTGGTGGCACTTGCGGCATGCCTGTACCCGGTTGTGCCCTTCGAATTCGCAGGCGGCGGAGGTGGATTCGACGATTTCCTGAGTCGGCAGGGCATGCCGGCAACAGTCGACGTGATCGTCGGGACGGTCGTGATTCTGCTCGTGCTGGAGGCATGCCGACGGACCACGGGGGCCGCACTGCCGATCGTGTGCCTCCTCGCCGTCGGCTATGCCTATTACGGGGGCTACCTGCCGCAAGGCGCGGTCATCGCGCACGCCGGTGTGGACTGGGACCAGATCGTCAGCGCATCGTTCATCCAGTCGACCGGTCTCTACGGAGTACCACTGGACGTCGCCGCCACCTACATCGTGCTGTTCACCATCTATGGCGCGGTACTGGACGCGTCCGGTGCGAGCAAGTTCTTCATCGACTTGTCCTTCGCCGCCTTCCGGCGCTCCAGGGCAGCGCCGGGCCGGACCGTGACCCTGGCAGGGTTTCTCCTTGGCAGTGTTTCGGGGTCGGGCACGGCGACCACGGTCAGCCTCGGGTCGGTGTGCTGGCCGGTCTTGCGACAAGCCGGCTACCCGAGGGAGAACGCGGGCGGAATGCTGGCGGCCGCGGGCATCGGCGCGATCCTGTCCCCGCCGACATTGGGCGCCGCGGCCTTCATCATCGCCGAATATCTCGGCGTGCCTTATCTGACGGTGTTGGTTTGGGCGATCGTGCCGACCATCCTGTACTACCTCGGCATTCTCCTGGCCGTCGAGATCGACGCTCGCAGGTATGCGACACGCGAGGTCGAGGTGACCGCGCAGTCGACATGGCGGCTGCTGGGCAGGTTCGGCTATCACCTGATCTCGCTTGTGATGATCGTCGTTTTCCTCGCCATGGACATGTCGGCGGTCAGGGCAGTGGTCTACGCGACCGCCGTGCAGATCGTGTTGTCGTTCCTGGACCGCGAACATCGGTTGACCCCACGTCGGCTGTACGACGCGCTGGGCACCGGGGTTCGGGGCGTCCTTTCCGTGGCTGCGGTATGCGCCGCCGCAGGCGTCATCGCCGCGATGATCACCCGAACCGGGCTTGGCCTGCAGTTGAACTCCATCCTGGTGAACGCCGCGCGCTCGATCACCGAAAACCCCACGGCGGTATTGATTCTCACTGCGGTGTTCGCCGCACTGGCGGTGTCCGTCCTCGGCCTGGCGGTACCGGTCACCGCTTCGTTTGTGATCAGCTGGGTGATCATTGGACCGGCCCTGCAGGATCTCGGGGTTCCCGCTCCCGCCGTTGCGATGTTCGTCTTCTATTTCGCGGTGCTGTCCGAAGTGACCCCACCCACCGCACTGGCGGCCGTCGCCGCATCTGCGATCACCGGAGGCCGGGTGATCGCGACGATGTGGCAGACGTGGAAATACACACTGCCCGCCTTCCTCGTGCCGTTCGCATTCGTCCTGACCGACAACGGCGAAGGCCTACTCGGGCTGCGGTCACTGGGGGCGATGGTGTGGACGGCGGTGGTGGCCGCGCTGGCCGTGGCGGCTCTTGCCGTCGTCACCGGCGGATGGCTGGTCGGTCGCGCGGGTTGGCCGGAGCGGCTACTGTGCGTTCCTGCGGCTGGACTGCTGCTCTATCTGAACCCGGTGACCATCGCGGTGGGGGTTGGGCTGCTGGCTGTGGCCGTGGCGGTAAATCTCATCACTCGCAAACCACCAGCGGAATCACCCGATCAGCCGCCTCCCGATAGCCCCGGTACGGTGGGTAGATCCGGATAAGCCTGGGCCAGTAGCGGTTTCGCTCCTCGTCGCTGGCATCACGAGCGATGAGGTCGAAGTGCTCATCCCGAATCTGTATGTGCACCTTGGGATTCGCGCGCAGATTCCGGTACCACATCGGATGTTCGTGGCGGCCGCCAAATGAGGCGGGCAGTACCACGCGGTCTCCGTCTCGCAGATACAGAGTCGGTGTGGTGCGTGGCTGTCTGCTCCTGCGGCCTACGGTGGTCAGCAGAGCAGCGGGGAACCACAGCAGTTTGGCGCCGAGGCGCCCGTTGGTTCGCTGATAGACCCAGATATGGGCACGTGCGAAGTACCTCAGCAGCAGCGCGAGAAGCTGGGAGTTCCGTATCCATTGGCGCTGCGTCATGTCCACTGATTTGCCGCGGCGGCCGATCCGCAAACTACTTCTTGAGCCGACGGCTTCCGCCGTGCCAGTCCTCCTGGATACCAACGGATTCGGTGTCGACCCCGAAACTGGCCAGCTGAGGCCGCTCCCGCAGGCTGCGCTTGATCTCGGCGAAACCGGGGAACGCCGCCAGCGCGATCACGTGATCCCAGAGCGGGCCGGCGTCCGCCGGTCTGGGCAGTCTGCTGATCACGGGCCCGAAGAACGCCGTCCCGCCCGGCGGCTGAAAGTGCAGGATCGGTGTGCCGACGTCACGCCCCGTCAGTATCAGCGCCTCCTCCGTCTCCGTCCGTACCTCGTCGTCGATCGCGGCGTCATCGAGGCCGGCTGCCAGCTCGACAGGGAGCCCGGCGTCACGCAGAAGCGGCTCGAGCAGCCGGGGCGTACCGAGGTCTGCGGCCGAAAGGCCGTCGCGCGGAGTGTCAAACAGGCGTGCGCCGATGCGCGAGTAGAGCGGTTCGATCGCGGCCCGTCCGTGGTCGCTGCGCACCCGCGCGAAGACCCTCAGCAGCCTCAGTCCCGCGGTGTGCTCGTCCTCGTAGTGCTCGGGGAAGTGCGTCGCATAATCGACGTTGGCGTTGAGGATCCGCAGCGAAATGAATCGCCAGTCCACCCGGTAGTCGCGCTGGGCCGCCACCATGCGCACCCATCTGCTGGTCATCCATGCGAACGGGCAGACGGGGTCGAAGTAGAAGTGCAGGTCGTATTCGGGGGTCATACCCCCGATTCTGCTACGGCTCGCAGATCACCAGCGGGATCGTCCGATCAGTCCAGGACTGGTAGTCCTCGTACGTCGGGTACATCTGCACCAACTGCGGCCAATAACGTTCTCGCTCTTCATCGTTGGCGTCGCGGGTGGTGAGGTCGAGCACCTCTTTCTTGATCTGAACCTGGACCTTCGGATTGGCCTTGAGGTTCAGGTACCACATAGGGTGCTTGTCGCTGCCGCCCTTGGAGGCGGCCACGACGACCTTGTCCCCGTCGCGGACAAAGTACAGCGGGCTGACCCGCGGCTCTCCGCTCTTGCGGCCGGTCGTCGTCAGCAGCGCCACGGGAATGTTCTGGACGGAACCACCGAGGCCTTCCCCGTTGTTGCGGCGGTACAGCCAGGTGTTGATCTTCGACGACCATTTGATGAAGAAGTCCATGGACTTCGTGTCCAAGAAGCGGGGACGAGGCTTCGGCATAGGCCGATCCTACGTGGTCAGGAAGGGCCTGATGCTTGCCCGGATGTGATGGATTTGGCCGTCCACGGCGGGGATGACGAACGTCTCGTCGATGTGCGCCCCCACCCGTCGTCCGGCGACCGACGGTTTGGTCACCAGATCGAACCGGGCCCGGACCGTGTCGCCGTCCACGGTGAACTCGGGCACCGTCGTGGATTGGATGACTCGATACTGCGGCCCGCGATCCAGGCTGCGGCGCAGGTGATTACCCGAGAATCCGGTCTTCAGCCCAACCTCTATGCGGGTGCAACCGGGCGCGAACGGAACCTTGTCGGCATCGTGACTGACCAATGCGTCGATGTACGCCTGGGCCGCCGCGATCCGTTCCGCGTCCGACGCCGGCACTAGATTCGCTCGATGATCGTGCCGGTGGACAGCGCTCCGCCGGCACACATCGTGATCAGCGCCGTGCTCTGATCGGTGCGCTCCAACTCGTGAAGAGCGGTGGTGATCAGCCTGCTGCCGGTGCTGCCGACGGGGTGACCGAGGGCGATCGCGCCGCCGTTGACGTTCACCCGCTCCATGTCGGGCTCGTGGACGCGCGCCCATGACAGCACGACCGACGCGAACGCCTCGTTGATCTCGACGAGATCGATGTCGCCGATCTTCATGCCCGCCTTCTCCAGCACCTTCGCCGTCGACTGCACCGGGCCGTCTAGGTGGTAGTACGGCTCCGCGCCGACCAGCGCCTGGCTGATGATCCGTGCCCGCGGCCGCAGGCCCAACGCCTTGGCCTTGTCTTCGTCCATCCACAGCACCGCGGCGGCCCCGTCGGAGATCTGCGATGACGTGCCCGCGGTGTGGATGCCGTCCTCGAGCACGGGCTTGAGGGACGCCAGGCCCTCCAGCGTGGTGTCCCGCAGCCCCTGGTCGCGGGTCACGGGTGCGCGCTCGGACGTCGGCATCTTGTTCTCGTCGAGCACCGGCGCCTCGATCGGGCTGATCTCGCGGTCGAACCGGCCCTCGGCCCACGCTTGCTTGGCCTTGCACTGCGAGTCGTAGCCGAACTGGTCGATCTCCTCGCGAGTGATGCCGCGGCGCTTAGCGATCCGCTCGGCGGCGGTGAATTGATCGGGCAGGTCGATATCCCACGACGCGGGTCGCAGCACGCTGCGATCGGGACCGGCGTTGGCGCCGAGGCCGACGCGGCTCATCGCCTCGATGCCGCAGGCGATGCCGATGTCGATGGCTCCCGCCGCGATGAGGCCGGCGATCAATCCGTTCGCCTGCTGGCCGCTGCCGCACTGGCAGTCGACCGTCATCGCGCCGACGTGCTCCGGCAGTCCGGCGACCAGCCAGCTGACCCGGGTGATGTTGTTGGACTGCTCGCCGAACTGTGTGACACAGCCGCCGACGATCTGCTCGACGTCGCCGGCTTCGATGCCGGCCTTCTCGACCAATGCCTTCTGTGTGGCGCCCAGCAACTCGGTGGCGTGCAGGCCGGACAGCCATCCGTTCCTCTTGCCGATGGGGCTACGGGTGGCTTCAACGATGACAGGGTTACCCATTCCGTCAGGCTAGAACACGTTTCATTACTCTGACAAGCGACGATGCCACCACGCCTTTTATCCGCTAAGAGGTCATGTTTTACTGGAACTAGAACACGTTGCAATTGAGGAGCGCACCTGCATGCAAACCCCCAATATCCCAGCTGACTTCGACTTCCTCGACCCGGACGTCAACCTCGCGGGCCTGCCTGTGGCCGAGCTCGCGGAACTGCGCACGGCCGAACCTATCCACTGGGTCGACGTCCCCGCCGGCACCGGCGGCTTCGGGGACAAGGGCTACTGGCTCGTCACCAAGCACAAGGACGTCAAGGAGGTCTCGTTGCGCAGCGACGTGTTCTCCAGTTGGCAAAACGGCGCCATCCCGGTCTGGCCGCCGGAGATGACGCGGGAGCAGGTCGACTTGCAGCGCAGCGTGATGCTCAACATGGACGCGCCCCACCACACCCGGTTGCGCAAGATCATCTCCCGCGGTTTCACCCCGCGCGCGATCGGACGCCTGCAGGAGGAGCTCAACCAGCGGGCGCAGAACATCGCCAAGAGCGCCGCGGCGGAGGGCACGGGTGACTTCGTCGAGCAGGTGTCGTGTGAGCTTCCGCTGCAGGCCATCGCCGGTCTCCTCGGCGTGCCGCAGGAGGACCGCGACAAGATCTTCCGTTGGTCCAACGAGATGACCGGTGGCACGGATCCCGAATACGCCGACGTCGACCCCGCGCAGTCGTCGATGGAGCTGATCATGTACGCGATGAAGATGGCCGAGGAGCGCCACCAGAACCCGACCGAGGACATCGTCACGACGCTCATTCAGGCTGACCTCGAGGGGGAGAAGCTCTCCGACGACGAGTTCGGGTTCTTTGTCATCATGCTGTCTGTGGCGGGCAACGAGACCACACGCAACTCGATCACGCACGGGATGATCGCGTTCGCGAACAACCCCGACCAGTGGGAGCTGTTCAAGAACGAGCGACCCGAGACCGCAGCCGACGAGATCATCCGCTGGGCCACCCCGGTGTCGGCGTTCCAGCGCACCGCCAACGAGGACACCGAGCTGGCAAGTGTGCAGATGAAGAAGGGTCAGCGGGTCGTGATGTCCTACCGCTCGGCCAATTTCGACGAAGAGGTCTTCGATGATCCGCACACGTTCAGCATCCTGCGCGACCCGAACCCGCACGTCGGTTTCGGCGGCACCGGCGCACACTACTGCATCGGCGCGAACCTGGCGCGGATGACGATCAACCTGATCTTCAACGCCGTCGCGGACCAGATGCCCGATCTCAAGCCGATCGGCGAGCCGGAGCGGCTACGTTCGGGGTGGCTGAACGGAATCAAGCATTGGCAGGTGGACTACACGGGCGTCGGCGAGCCGGCGAAAAGCGCCGGGTGCCCGGTCGCCCATTAGTCGGCTCGAGACTTGAGGAGGAGTCGGGTGGATTTCACACCGGACCCGGAACAGCAGGCTGTCGCCGACGTGGTGACGGCGGTGCTGGACCGGGACAACAGCTGGGACGCACTGGTTGCGGGAGGCGTGGCGGCGCTAGCCGTCCCTGAACGCCTCGGTGGTGACGGCGTCGGACTGCCCGAGATCGCAACGGCGCTGACCGAAATCGGCAGGCACGGCACCATCAGCCCGGCGCTGGCCACGCTCGGTCTGGGCACGGCGGTGCTGCTCGATCTGGCGTCCGAAGAACAGCAGGACCGCTACCTCGCAGGCGTCGCGAAAGGTGCGGTCCTGACGGCGGCGCTCAACGAGCCCGCCGCGCCACTGCCGGATCGGCCGGCCACTGTGCTTTCTGGTTCGGCCGGCGGATACAAGCTCAACGGCACCAAAATCGCGGTTCCCTATGCGGAACAAGCGGAGTGGATGGTCGTCACCGCCGACAGCGCTGTCGTGGTGGTGTCGGCGAAGGCCGACGGTGTGCAAATGGTCAAGACCCCGTCGTCGAACAAGGGCGACGAATACACCGTGACGTTCTCCGATGCCGAGGTCGACGGGATACTCCAGGGCGCTCAGGCCCATCGGGTAAATCAGTTGGCGCTGGCTGCGATTGGTGCGTTCGCATCCGGTCTCGTCGCAGGTGCGCTGCGGCTGACCGCCGACTACGTAGCCAACAGACATCAGTTCGGCAAGCCGCTTTCGACGTTTCAGACGGTCGCCGCCCAGCTTGCGGAGGTCTATATCACCTCGCGCACACTGACATTGGCGGCGACATCGGTCGTGTGGCGGCTCGCTGAAGGGCGTGACGCCGATGATGATCTCGACGTCCTCGGTTATTGGCTGGCCTCGCAGGCGCCTCCGGTGATGCAGATCTGCCATCACCTGCACGGCGGCATGGGTATGGACATCGACTACCCGATGGACCGCTATTACTCCACGATCAAGGACCTGACCCGGTTGGTGGGCGGGCCGTCGCATCGCCTCGATCTGGTGGGAGCACAATGTTCATCGAACTGACCCCCGAGCAGCGGCAGCTGCAAGCCGAACTGCGGCAATATTTTTCGGGCTTGATTTCGCCCGAGGAATACAAGGAGATGGAGGCTGACCGGCACGGCAAGGCCTACCGCGCGGTGATCAAGCGGTTGGGTTCGGACGACAAGCTGGGTGTCGGCTGGCCCAAGGAGTTCGGCGGGCTCGGCTACGGTCCGATCGAGCAGCAGATCTTCGTCAACGAAGCTCACCGTGCCGACGTGCCGCTGCCCGCGGTCACGCTGCAGACCGTCGGCCCGACCCTGCAGCTCTACGGCAGCGAGGCGCAGAAGAAGAAGTTCCTGCCCGCGATCCTGGCCGGAGATGTGCATTTCGCGATCGGGTACACCGAGCCGGAGGCGGGCACCGACCTGGCGTCGTTGCGCACGACCGCGGTCCGCCAGGGTGACGAGTACATCGTCAACGGGCAGAAAGTCTTCACCACCGGTGGTCACGACGCCGACTACATCTGGCTGGCCTGTCGCACCGATCCGGAAGCGGTGAAGCACAAGGGCATTTCGATCCTCATCGTCGACACGAAGGATCCTGGCTACTCCTGGACCCCGATGATCCTGTCCGACGGTGCGCACCACACCAACGCCACCTATTACAGCGATGTGCGCGTGCCTGCCGACATGCTCGTCGGTGAGGAGAACGGCGGCTGGCGGTTGATCACCACCCAGCTGAACAACGAACGCGTAATGCTCGGCCCCGCAGGCCGGTTCGCCAGCGTCTACGACCGCATTCACGCGTGGGCATCCAAGCCCGGCGGAAACGGCGTGACACCTATCGACCACGAGGACGTGCGCCGTTCGCTCGGTGAGATCCATGCGATCTGGCGGATCAACGAACTGCTCAACTGGCAGGTGGCGGCGGCAGGCGAAGACATCAACGTGGCCGACGCCGCGGCGACGAAAGTCTTTGGTACCGAGCGCGTTCAGTACGTCGGGCGGTTGGCTGAGGAGATCGTGGGCAAGTATGGCAACCCCGCCGAACCGGAGACCGCCGAGCTGCTGAAATGGCTGGACAGCCAAACCAAACGGAATCTGGTGATCACGTTCGGCGGTGGAGTGAACGAGGTGATGCGTGAAATGATTGCGGCGTCGGGTCTGAAGGTGCCGAGGGTCCCCCGGTGAGTGCGGTCGAACAGATCCAGGCCGCGGCCGAGAGGGTCAAGGCCGAGGGCAAGAGCAAGCCGCGTGTCGCGCGCCATCCCGTCAACCAGCCGATGGTCGACCACTGGCTCGACGCGATGGGCGACGAGAACCCCATCTACGTCGATGACGACGCAGCGAAGGCCGCGGGCCACCCAGGCATCGTCGCCCCGCCGGCAATGATCCAGGTGTGGACGATGATGGGCCTCGGCGGGGTCCGCCCCGACGACGACCCGCTGAGCAAGATCCTCGGATTGTTCGACGACGCAGGCTATATCGGCGTCGTCGCGACGAACTGTGAGCAGACCTACCACCGGTACCTGCGTCCCGGCGAAGAGGTCAGCGTCTCGGCAGAGTTGACAGACGTCGTGGGACCGAAGCGGACGGCGCTGGGCGAGGGTTTCTTCATCACCCAGAAGATCACCTGGCAGGTCGGCGACGAGGACGTCGCCGAAATGATGTGGCGCATCATGAAGTTCCGGCCGGCTGAGAACAAGGCCGGTGCCCAGGTGCCCGACGACCTGGACGCGGACTCGATGATGCGTCCGGCGTCGTCACGGGACACGAAGTTCTTCTGGGACGGCGTCAACGCGCACGAGCTGCGGATCCAGAAGCGGCCCGACGGTAGCCTCCAGCATCCGCCCGTTCCTGCGCTGTGGCAGGACAAGCAAGCGGCGATCGAATACCAGGTCGCCAGCGGGAAGGGCACGGTGTTCAGCTTCGTCGTGCACCACGCCCCAAAGGTGCCCGGCCGCACGCTGCCGTTCGTGATCGCGCTGGTCGAACTCGAGGAGGGAGTGCGGATGCTCGGTGAGCTCCGCAATGTCGCCCCCGCCAAGGTGGAGATCGGAATGCCTGTTCGCGCAACCTATATCGACTTCCCAGAAGGTGATTCGGGTCCGGCGTGGACGCTGTACGCATGGAAGCCGTACGCATGAGCGCGCCGACAGTCGAAGTCGGCACCAAGCTGCCGGAACTGTCCCTGTACGGCGACCCGACGTTCATCGTGTCGACGGCGATCGCAACACGCGATTATCAGGACGTCCACCACGACCGCGACAAGGCACAGGCCAAGGGTTCGAAGGACATCTTCGTCAACATCCTCACCGACACCGGTCTGGTACAGCGCTATATCACCGATTGGGCGGGACCGAGCGCGGTCATCAAATCGATCGCTCTGCGGCTCGGTGTGCCGTGGTACGCCTACGACACCGTCACGTTCAGGGGTGAGGTGACGGCAATAGATGACGGCTTGATCACGCTGAAAGTCGTTGGCAGCAACAGCCTCGGCGATCATGTGATCGCCACCGCGACGTTGGCGCTCGGAGGGAACGCGTGATGTCGGGTGAGCTGTCAGGGAAGGCGGCGATCGTCGGCATTGGTGCCACCGACTTCTCGAAGAACTCCGGCCGCAGTGAGCTTCGGCTGGCCGCGGAGGCGGTGCTGGACGCGCTCGACGACGCCGGGCTGACACCCGCCGACGTCGACGGCATGGTGAGCTTCACGATGGATTCCAACACCGAGGTGGCCATCGCGCGTGCCACCGGGATCGGAGATCTGAAGTTCTTCTCCAAAATCCATCACGGCGGCGGTGCGGCCTGCGCGACGGTGCAACAGGCCGCCATCGCGGTGGCGACCGGCGTCGCGGATTGCGTTGTCGCGTATCGGGCTTTCAACGAACGCTCGGGTCAGCGGTTCGGTCAGGTGCAACTGCGGCTGGTGGAGAACGCCGACTCGACGGGAGTGGACAACTCGTTCTCCTACCCGCACGGCCTTTCCACGCCCGCGGCCCAGGTGGCGATGATCGCCCGCCGCTACATGCACCTGTCCGGGGCGACGAGCAGGGACTTCGGTGCGGTTTCGGTGGCCGACCGCAAGCACGCGGCCAAGAACCCGAAGGCGTACTTCTACCAGAAGCCGATCACCCTTGAGGATCACCAGAACTCGCGGTGGATCGCAGAACCGCTGCGACTGCTGGACTGCTGCCAGGAGACCGATGGCGGTGTGGCGCTGGTGATCACCTCCGTCGAACGCGCCAAGGATCTCAAGTGCCGGCCCGCGGTGATCGAGGCCGCGTCGCAGGGCGCCAGTCCGAACCAGTATTCGATGGTCAGCT
>Ga0134122_10002241_pt1 | contig 14170 bp, 13 predicted proteins | sample KB302_FD_96461 | JGI IMG/M metagenome (GOLD analysis project Ga0134122, IMG submission 96461) | Terrestrial soil microbial communities without Nitrogen fertilizer from Kellogg Biological Station, Michigan, USA - KB3-0-2 | ecosystem: Environmental > Terrestrial > Soil > Unclassified ... | reverse complement strand
ATGCGCTGCGCCTGGAACGGCCCGCAATTCGAGCAGCTCGAGATCTCGCGATAAGTATTTTGCGCCGGCAGCCAGACTTCGATGTCGTAGGTCTTCTGCGCGGCAAAGCCCATGTCGCCCGACGACAGCAGCATGACCCGATAGGCGAGGCCGAGCCGCTTCAGCACCGTCTCGGCGCAGGCGGTCATGCGTTCGTGCTCGGCGGCGGAATCCTCGGGCTTGGTGATCGACACCAGTTCCACCTTGGAGAATTGATGCATGCGGATCATGCCGCGCGTGTCTTTGCCGGCAGCGCCCGCTTCCGAGCGGAAGCACGGCGTGTAGGCGGTAAAGCGGAACGGCAGATCCTTCTCGTCGAGAATCTGCTCGCGCACGAGATTGGTGAGCGAAACTTCGGACGTGGGCACCAACCAGTAACCGGTTGTCGTACGAAAGAGGTCCTCAGCGAACTTCGGAAGCTGCCCGGTGCCGAACACGGCTTGGTCGCGCACGAGATAGGGCGGCGAAACCTCGGTGTAACCGAATTCATCTGTATGCAGATCAAGCATGAACTGGGAAATGGCCCGCTCAAGACGCGCGAGGCCTTTCTTGAGCACGACGAAACGCGAGCCCGACATGCGCGCGGCGGCTTCGAAGTCCATTTGACCGAGTGCTTCGCCGAGCTCGAAATGTTCCTTCGGCTTGAAGTTGGCGGACGGCCGCTCGCCGAAGCGACGGACTTCCACGTTTGCTTTTTCGTCGGTGCCCTCGGGCGCATCTGGCGCAGGCAAATTCGGAACACCGGCGAGGAAATCGCTTAGCGCGTCCTGGAGCTTGCGCTCCTCCTCTTCGCCCTTTTGAATCTGATCCTTGAGCCCGGCGACTTCGGCCATCAGTGCCTGCGCCTGGACTTCATCCTTCTTGGCTTTGGCCTGACCGATCAGCTTCGAGGCTTCGTTGCGGCGCGCTTGGGCGGTCTGCAGCTTCGTGAGCAGAGCACGCAGCTCCGCATCGCGCTTCAGCGCTTCGGCGCTCATGGGTGCAACGCCGCGGCGCTTCAGGCTAGCGTCGAATGCAACCGGGTCGTCGCGAATGAGTTTGATGTCGTGCATGGTATCGTCCTGCGTGGCGGCCGTTCTGGCACGCCGAGCCGCAACGCGTAAAGGCGGGAAGAGCAAATCATGGCCAACGACGAGCGCGTGATCCGCGACCTGATCGCGACCTGGATGGAGGCGAGCAAGAACGGCGACCTGAAAACCGTGCTCGGCCTGATGAGCGACGACGTCGTTTTCATGGTTCCGGGCCGGGAGCCGTTTGGGAAGACCGAGTTCGCCGCCATGTCCGAGGGGATGAAGGATGTGCGCGTCGAAGGCCGCGCCGACATCAAGGAGCTGACCGTGGTCGGCGACTGGGCGTATCTGCGCAATCATTTGCGCATCACCGTGACGCCGCCGAACGGCCAGCCGGCACAGCGGGCGGGTTACACGCTGACAATCGTGCGCAAGGAGGCGGACGGCCGGTGGCGGCTTTTCCGCGACGCGAATTTGCTCGCGCCGGCGTCCTGAACAAGATATTTCGTTTGCTCGATTTCACATCAGCGCGGCTCATGCGCTCAGCTTCAGTCTCTCCTCACCCGCTTTGATTTCTTTGATTTCTTTTCTGGCAATCTCCAGGCGATCCGCGAAATTTTTGATTTTCTAAAAGTGAATTAAATCAAACGTGGCGGCGTCGCTGCGTGTGGAACCGTTTCTGGGCAGCGCGCGTCGACGGCGATCTCGATGCAGGTATTTTTCGGTGACTCCGGCCTCCCAACAGATTGATTGGCAATCGGAAAAAAGAAAAGCATTGGCGAATCTTTGATTTCCTGTTTGATAAATAATCAAACGCCGGCGCGGCTAGCGGCTACGCTTGCTCGGATTTCCGCGCGAGCACGATCATCTACCCGCGTGCGCGAGCGGTTCATGCTCAAGCCCCGCAACAGTGCCGACATCGCTGACGTTTCCTCTGGTCAAAGCCTGACTTTGCGTATAACGTATTACTCATAGCTTTGCAATGAGAAAGTCGGTGCACTAGGGCGAGAGACGACTCTCTGTGTCCTTCATTCCGTCGCTCGCTTTTCAGGCGCTATTGGGAAGCCTATTCTTCCCGGCCGGCGGCTTGTCGAGCAGCCATCCGGGAAGATGTCGGCAGGGAGAGAACAATGAACCGGCAGACTCTGGTGTTGGGAGCGTTTGCGGCGTGTGTGATCGCCGCTCCGGCTTTCGCCGCAGAGGGCGTACCGGAAATGTTGAACGTATTCTGGGGCAAGAACACCTTCAACTTCGAGTCGATGCCGGTAGGGGCGCCCGCCATGCGCAATTTGAGCCGCCTGCCGGACGGAAAGGCCAACGCGGCCCAGCAGGTCGGCGATTACAACAATCCGATTCTGAAGCCTGAAGCTTCCGCTGTCGTCAAGGCGAAGGGCGAACTCGCCAGGGCCGGCGGCTTTCCCAATTCGCAAGATCAGTGCCGCATGCTGGCGCCGCCCTTTTCCTCCGCGATGACGCTCGGTCTCACGATGCTGACGCTGAAAAACGGAAACATCATCATCGCCACCGACCGGAACTCCAACATGCGCTACATCCGCATGAACGCCTCGCACCCGGCCGATCTCAAGCCCAAGCCGATGGGCGACTCCGTCGGGCACTGGGAAGGCGATAGCCTCGTCATCGACACGGTCGGCATCAGGGTGGACCAATTCACCTCGATCGACCGTTTCGGCACACCGCAAAGCGATCAAATGCATGTCGTCGAGCGTTATCGTCTGATCGACGGGCCGACTGCCAAGGCGCGGGTCGACGCATTCGCCAACGCCGAAGGTATCGTCGGCGGCGGCGGCCGCGACGCAGGATACAATCCCGATACGAATCTCAAAGGCCTGGAGCTTCAGCTCACCATGGACGATCCGAAGATGTTGACCGCTCCTTGGACCGTGCGCGTCACCTACCGTCGCCTGTCGTCGGTATGGGCGGAAAATGTCTGCGCCGACAATCCGGTGGAGCACTATAAGGGCGAATGGATCGGCCTGCCGCGAGCGGAACGCGCCGATTTCTGACGGCGTCTAGGGCCGAGCTGTCGAGCTGCAAGCGTTCAAAATGAAAAGCAGCGCCCCGCAAGCGAGCAGCATCCCCATCGCGTGCGAGACGGGCAAGGGTACGCAAGAGATCCGCATCTTTCGATTGGGAGGCTCTTCTTTCCGGTCGCTTATGGGCGCATTTCCGCCATTGCACGTGGCGAGCGATTAGGTCTGGAAATCGTCAATACCGGTCATAGACGGACGACCGAAAAAAGAAGGCCGCTGAGTTAATCGCATTCGAAATCGTCGGCGCCTACGGGACGACACAAATCGGGCCAGCCGCGCGCACGCCAAAATTCGGGAAGGCGGATCGCGCGTAGATAGGATTTGAATCGCTCGCTCTTGCGCAGTGGCGCGTATGAAGGAAACCACATCGAGGCGATTATCGAGGCTCCGCCACCCGCAAGGCCCAGTTGGATAAATCGCTCTGGCGCTTCGAACACGCGTTCCGGCGCACCCACATAGCCGTAGACAAAGCCGAGATCCCCCTCCAACACCGGCAGAGCGTCTGGGCCTCTCGCCTTGCTCGGTGCAGTGCGCAAGAGCTGCGCAGCATCCTCAATCGATCGCCGAGTAACGCTGGTCTGTGCGGGCGGAATGGCGAGCAACACATCCGCGGCATCATTAAAACGTCCTGCGGATGCATAGGCGCTGGCAAGCCAAACGTTACGGTAAAAACCGACGGCGCCCACTGTCGGCGTGGATTCCAGTAACGCGGCGGCGGCATCGTTCCGCCCCGTAAACTCCATGATCTCTGCGGTAAAAATATTGTACACGGGAACAAATGGCTCCAGGGCGCGCAACTGCTCCCTGATACTCAATGCCTGTTTGAAACGGCCGCTCCCGGCAAGTATCAGGCTGTATAGGTGCAGCGTATCAGGATCGTTGGGATCGAGTGCAAATGCTTTGTGAAACAAATCGTCGGCGGCCGACCAATTGGCGCGACCACCCTCAACGTAACCAAGCGCAGTGTATCCAGCCGCATGACGCGGGTCTAAGCGGATAGCTTCCTGGGCCGCGATTGCAGCCTTCTCATAGGTCGATTGTATGGCGTTGCGTGCTTCGGGGATCGGACCTGCTACGAAGCGCACGTCATAAGCAGGCAGGACGACGTACACTTCGGCAAGCATAGCTCGAGCCGGAGCAAACCCAGGATCGCGTGCGATGACCGAGTTTAAGACATTTATTGCTTCAGCGATGGCTCGCGATCAGAATAGCGCGCGAGCGCGGAGATATTCTTGGTAAGACTCAATGTCCGCGGTGCGGCTTGAAACAAGATTTTCGCCCTGCTGAAGTCCGAGTGGCACGCGTAGTGAAGCGGCGATCGCTTGGGCGATCTCTTCCTGGATAGCGAAAATGTCGGTCAAGTTGCGATCGTAATTCTCCGACCAGAGCTGCACCCCGTCGCCCGCCCGAACGAGCTGCGCGGTGATGCGCACACGATCCCCGGCCTTGCGTACCGAGCCTTCGATGAGATGGCTCGCGCCAAGTGCCTGCCCGACCCCGCGTACGTCGGGATTCTGGCCCTTGAACTGGAACGCAGAAGTACGCGCGATCACGCGCAGATCCTTCACCTTCGCGAGTGCGCCGTTGATCTCTTCGGTCATGCCATCGGAGAAAAACTCCTGGCTCACATCACCCGAGAGATTGGCAAGCGGTAACACCGCGATTGAGATCACGCCTGCTTGCTGCTGTTGCGCCGTGCCGCCGCCTGTCCTCGGCGCAAGCTGCTCGTATGATACCAGCGCGATCACCAGGCTCAACGCAACGATGAGCGTCCAGTCGAGCCTGCTCGTGTTGGCTGATGCGGGAGCACCGTTGGTTCCCGCGAACTGAAGCGTCCAGGCAAAGAGCAGGATGATGGGGAAGCCGCCAATGAGAAGCACGAGAATAAGCGTGCCGGCCCAGTCGGGTAGTTTCATGATGGGCGCGAGGTTGTTGAAGAGCTGCAGCAGCACCCACGCGACCACGGCATAGGCCGCAGCCACACGGTAGATATGGCGGCGTTTCAGTTCTGCGAAGAAATGCCCCATTCGCCTGCCCCGCGTGCAGTGTACAGGATACCAGCACACGGTCGCGGCCCGTAAGGTCCTTTTGGGTCGCCTAACGGTTAGAAAGGGGCAAAATTCCACGCCCTCCGACCCAAAGTTCGTTCTCTAGCTATGTTCAGTCATTAGCGAACGTAGGACCGGACATCTATCCCGATGTCCGTTTTGCTGCTGGAAGAAGGCGAATGGTAACGATGCGGAGGACGACGATTCCTCGCCGCTTTCGGACGTTTTTTGGCGCTCGCGCCGAGTGTATGATTGTGCAACACGAAGGAGGGGGCGCTATGGCTGATAAGAGGATTTTCGAGAATGACAAGATTGTAGTGTGGGAGATCGTGCTCGAACCCGGTGAAAGTACCGGAGTGCACACGCACTCACACGATTTTCTTTTTTATGTAACCGAGGGCTCGACTGCAGAAGTCACCGATAAGGATGGGAAGTTTCTCGGGAAGTTTGAGATGAAGGTCGGTGACATGATGTCTTTCAAACTTGAGGGTCAAGAGCTTTTGGCTGGCGACTTGCGCTTGCCGGCGACCCACAATGGACGAAACCTCGGGAACAAGCGCTATGCCGAAATTCTCGTTGAGATGAAGTAACGACGGTCAGTTAGTCATCTTCTTCCCCTGAGGTCTCGTCGGCCACTAACGCTAGTTGTTCAACGTCGGGTTTGGGTCAGCCACCTTCTGAACAGCGCGTTACCTCGTCGCCGGATAGGATGCTCGGCACTTACAGGATCGACCTAATCGTTGTTCAGTACTTCTTCATTCCGACAAGGAGACAATCTCGTGACCTCCTACACCTTTGATGATCATAATATTCGTTGGAACACATTGGGCGATTTCAAGCACCTGGCATATTGCATCCTCAACATCGACAAAAATCTACACATCGCAGACGTGCTCTTCAAATTTGCTGCCAACCAACAGATCGTGCTCCATCGACACATCGCCCACAACAATACATTGGTCATCCAAGGTGAGCATCGACTCTATGAACCCAATGGGACCCTCAAGGAGATTCGTCCTGTGGGCAGTTACACGGTAAGTCCGCCCAATCCAGAGCCACATCGCGAAGGCGGGGGACCGGAGCAAGATGTGATCGTCTTGTTTAGTATTCGTGGCAATGATGGCGTGTTGTACGAGGTGCTTGATGATGACGGTCGTTGTATCGGCACGCTCAGTATGCAGGATTTCATCGGGCTATATCACGCCCAGCAAGCGGTTAGAGCGCCATAATAGGCGCCACGACACCGGGGAAGAATGCTCCCCTGCAAAGTTCCGAGTCCCAGGGAATAGCGGTGCCAGTCCGCGGCCTGAACAACGAGGTCGAGCCGACGGCTTCAAGCGTCCGCACCTGCGTCGCTCTCGCTTGACGCCGCAATCATGCCTAGCGTTCCCGCTTGTCTGTGTTGGGTCATCTTTTCGCGTTCCCGGCCCTAAGCCCCAACGTCCGACCTTCCCCAACTACGGTCATTCCGGGCCGAAAAAGTGGACATTGCGAGCGGAATGGCTGAATAGGAATCTCGACATTCAAAAGTCTGGCGTGTCGTCCGTGGGGACCGCAGCGTCACGGTTGGCGTAATATTCATGGGTGTTCTCTGCGCACACATTCTCGACCCAGAGGTCGTCGGCCTTGCTATAGGTCGCCGTGCCGGACCATGGCGTGTTGAAGACGTTGGGGTCTTCCACGGTGAACTCAATCTGCAAGCCCTTACCCTGATAGTTCTCGTCAATGCCGGCGGCCTGGGGCGTGGCCAGCGAGGTCAGCCCACCGACCGGCGTGACATTGCGCTCGCGCGCCGCCTTCGTCTCCTCGTAACTGATCAGCCGATAACGCTCGACCACGTGCAGATCCTTGCTGTAGGGGCTTCCGGCCCGATCGATGACGTTGATTGCACCCACCTTCATCCCGATCGTGTCGACGACCAGTGTATCGCCTTCGTAATGGCCAATGGAATCGCCGTGCCAGGTGGGCGTGAGGTTGGGGAGATGCGTGCCTCCGATCCGAACACGGCGGACCTCATGGTCCTGCATATAGATCAGGAGGACCTCGTCCTTTTTCTGCACAAGCTGCATCTCACGAACGCGGAAGATCAGGGGCGGCACCATCGGCCAGCATGTTTCGGACGGAGTGGGATAGGGCTTGCCCGCCAGCACGCTTTCATAGCGCTGCTTCACGATCGCCGCGGCCGCAGGTTTAAGAAGGGGACTGGTATAGGCCGGCGGCGCTTTGCTCCCGCGGGGCGGATCGCGTAAAGGTCCCGGCCCCGACGCAGGCGGCTCCAGCTCGAAGGTCGTGCGCGCCCAGGCGCCGGACAGATCGGGGGCAGACGCCGCCGCGTCGGCACTCGCCGCAAACACGAGTATCGAGCAGCAAAGCGAACTTGCAACCAAGCCACTACGCGTCATGAACGCCTCCAGTGTTTAGAATTCCGGTTTGGCCGCCGTCGCGCAGACGTGCATGCGATTTTGCTGTTACGTTTGGCCTATAATTATAACTCACAATTTCAAACTACGATGCAACAGGTGCGGTAGTCCGAGAAGGGTCAAACCGTGCCGTCGCAGCGGGGCTGCTGCAATGTCTGTTTTATCCCAGTAGCGGACATTTGGAGGGGCGAAAGCGGACAAGGTGCAGGGAGGGGATTTACGGCGATGCTTCGCCCTAAAGCGACATGCCCTCAGGGGGATCATCACCCCACGTCTCGCTTCTGAAATCAGATTTCCTCGGTGCCATCATGCAGAGCGAGATCAGACGAATTCAGTCCGGTCAGCGGGTGCGAGTCAGCCGCGGGCTGGAACCAATCTGTTCGTAGCGCAGTCCATCGGACGGGCGGTCGAGGCGTCGGAGATAGATCTCTCTGGGTTCCGTCCTGTCGGGCCAGCCGCTGATCGTCACCCGGTCGCCGGGCTTGAAGGTCGTCTTCGATATGCCGACCTCGTCGAGTTCGTGGAGGTTGTCCATCTCCAGGCGCCAAATCTCGCGGACGCCGGACGGAGCGGTCACCCCGATCGTCAGGAAGGGATGGGGGTTGACGAAGTGGTATTCCTCGATCACGCCGTCAGCACGGACGTTGCGGCTCTGGTCATAACCGCTCAGGGAATGGTGCGCCTGCGCGGTGGAGGCGAACAGGCTGAGCATCAAGATCGGTCCGGTCCAGTTCCGCATGTTTCGTCTCCGCCGTCGTGTTCAGACCAGGGCGTTTTTCCGCGTTCATCCGGTGGCGGGTGGCCAACCGCGCGATCACGAACGCGGTGAACGCGGATCCCGATGCCCGCCACCATAGCTTCGCCGTGCTGTCGTGTCGACCGTTCATGGATCGGCGATGCTTGTCCGGGCGCTATGTGCGAGAGCAGGAGTGTCTTGGCATGTGCGGCGGCCGCGACGCCATCGGGACGATGAGCGCGAGTTTTCGCGGAGGTGCGGCGCACCATTGTTCCGTCGATAGCAAGAGCTAGCAGCGACATGAGCAACGCTGCTAATTATGCGTGAAGGGAGGGTCGAGAGCTTTCATGCAGTACATGAGCAATGGTTCACGCCAGCATGCGCCATCGACATTGCGAAACCGCGAGCCGATCCTGGCGGTGCTGAAGCGTCAGCTGCCGGCCGCCGGGCTCATTCTCGAGGTCGCAAGTGGCAGCGGTGAGCACGCAGCCTTTATTGCACCCCGTCTTCCCTCGGGCCTGGAGTGGCAACCGACTGAGGCAAGTCTTGACGCGATTGCAGATATCGACGCTTGCTCTGTCGAGGCCGATTGTTCGCGCATTCGCCCAGCGGTCGTTTTGAATGCGTGCGACACCGATTGGCCAATTCAGTCCGCTGCTGCAGTATTCTGCGCCAACATGATCCATATTGCCCCCTGGGCGGTGGCAGAGGGGCTGTTCAGAGGTTCCGCTCGAATTCTGACAGACACCGCGCCGTTAATTCTCTATGGGCCTTTCAAAAGGGATGGCGCGGACACCGCGCCTTCCAATCGAGCATTCGATGACGATTTGCGCGCCCGCGATCCCCTCTGGGGAGTCCGCTGCCTCGACACCGAAGTCGTGCCACTGGCAGAAGGGTCCGGCTTCGCATTGCATGAGGTGGTGACGATGCCTGCCAACAATCTGACCGTCATATTCAGACGTCGTCGCGACCCTTTCACCTAGGATGCCAGCCTGACGGCCGGTTTGAGCCGGTAGCGTAACGTCAATCCAAAACGACTCTCTGTGGCTGCGCTGGCGGGCTGCTTTTCCCGAAAGCGGACAAGCGTTCGAGACTTAAGTCCCGGCTGATCGTCGCCAATTTGAGACATAAAGCGCTGCGAAAGAACTGCCCCGACGGCGCCTCACTCGCACACGAAATCGTCGGCGGTCGTGGGATGGCAGTGATCGGGCCAACCTCGGGCGCGCCAGTAATCGAGCAGCCCCATCTTGCGCACGAAAGTCTTGAAGCGCTCAGTTTTTCGCACTGGAGCGTAGTCCGGAGACCAGAGATATCTTATCTGCGACGCCACCGGATACTGTGCAGCCAACCGCTCTTGATAGTCCAAAACGCGATCCGGCGCGCCGACATAAAGATAGACAAAGCTCAGCTCTTGATCCCACGCGGGAAGAGATTCCGGCGCTTTGACCTTTGTTGGAGCATTCCGGATAAGCCGCGCCGCCTCTTCCACCGATGCGCGATCCCGGGCGCCTCCATTGATGGCGAGGAGTGTATCCGCTGCGTCCCCATAGCGGCCTTCCGCCGCATAAGCATGGGCGAGAACCGTGTTGCGGGCCGTGGCCGCAGGTAGCGCTTCGAGGATCGGAATCGCGGCTTTGCTCTGTCCACCGATCACCATGATGCTCGCCGTGATGTAGTTATAAACGGGGACGAAGGGTTCTAACGTCCGCAGCTTTTCCCTAATGCTCAAGGCTTCTTTGAGGCGACCGGCGAGAGCCAGCTGATTGCTGAAATTGTCTAGATTGTCGGGATCGTTGGGATCCTGCGCAAGCGCTTGCTTACGAAGATCTTCGCTGACCGCCCGATTGCCTTGGGCAGCCTGGATTCCCACCATTGCGGAATAGGTGGCGTTGCGGGGATCCAGTCGAAGGGCTTCTCGTGTGGCCATATCACTCTTGTCGCGGTCGTTAGACATCCTGCCAAGCAGCGCCCAGGCCGGCGCATAACCGGGATCCCGCGCGACAACTTGTTCCAACATTGCAATTGCGCCGACGAACCGATCTCCCACGTTTCCCGCTTGGTTACGGCTACGCCATATCGTCCTGGCACGGAGATATTGCTCGTAGGACTCAGGAGCGATCATGCTATTGGCGACGAGATGCTCGCCTGGGGCCAAGCCGAGGGGTACGCGGAGTGCGGCCGCAATCGCCTTGGCGATGTCTTCCTGGATGGCGAATACACCGGTCAGCTCGCGATCGTAACTTTCCGTCCATACATGAACGCCGTTGGTAGCCTGGATCAGCTGGGCTGTAATACGGAGGCGGTTTCCCTCTTTGCGCACCGATCCTTCGATGAAGTGGCTCGCGTGCAGCTGCTGCCCGATGCTTTGAATATCGCGGTTCTCTGTCTTGAACTGGAACGCCGACGTGCGGGCCACTACGAGCAAATCGGGAATCTTGGCGAGCGCCGCAGTGACCTCCTCTGTCATACCATCGGAGAAGAATTCCTGGCCCGCATCACCGGACAGGTTCTCGAAAGGCAGCACCGCGATGGAAATGCCAGGCAGCGTGGCCGAAGCCACGCGCTGTACTTCGACACTCGCTTGCTGCTGCGCCGTACGCGTGGCCTGCGATGGCGCGAGTTGCTCATAGGACACGAGCACGATCACGACCGCGAGTGCGCCAATCAGAGCCCAATCCAACTTACCGGTTGCCGCTCTTGCCGTGCCACCTTCGGGCGAAAGCTGGTGAACCCAGGCGAAGATAAGCGCAACAGGAAAACCGATGACGAGCAGCAGCAGCACCGTGCGTGCAATCCATGGCGGCAAATCGAGGATCGGCGCCACATTGGCGGTGAGTTGCAGGAGTACCCAGGCCACCACCGCATAGAGGGCACCGACGCGATACAGGTTGCGCCGCTTCAACTCCGCGAAGAAATTGGCCACTACCGACCGTACACTCATTACGTGCGGGGCGATACGGCAGCCGCAAACGTCCGAAGGGTCAGGTATTGCCGATCCAGACCCTGGTCCGCGATGTCGGTTCTTCCCAAGATCGGTCGGTGGAGCCTGAAAAAGCAGACATTGCCGGCGTGACGGCCGGTTTGAGCCGGTAGCGTAACGTCAATCCAAAACGTCTGTGGCCTTCATTCCGCCAGCGCGGGGACTGGTTCGCGCTTAGGCTCGATCTTCATCGCAAGCGCGATGATCGCGGCCAGGAATGAAAAGCACGCGAGCGATACGAGCGCCAAGGTAAAGCTCCCCGTCGCATCCCTGACCGCGCCGATCAGGAGCGGACCGATGCCGCCCACTTGCGCCACGATATTAACAAAGGCGATCGCTGCGGCCGACGCCGCGCCCCGAAAGAACGATCCCGCAATCGTCCAGAACAAGGGCGAGGCGGACAGCACAGCGCCATTGCCTATGCAAAGGAAGATGTAAGCGAGCACGGGATTGGGCGAAAGCGCGCTCGCGAGCAGGCCTATGCCCGAAACGATGTAGCACCCCGCCATATGGCCTTTGCGATCACCGACTCTGTCGGAATGTCGGCTGACCAGCAACGCACCCATCACGCCGAGCGCCGGCGGCAGTGCGGAGAGAAATCCGACTTCGATATCGGAGAGCGCGCCGAGTTCCTTGATGATCAGGGGCAACCAGATGATCAGGCCATACAGCCCCACAAGACCCGACCCGAACAGAAGCCCAAGGCCCCACACACGTGAGTCCTGCACGATGCGCCAAAGGCTCACCTCGCCTTGCGCGTCCATGGCCGCATGCTCCTTCTTGAGCATTCCGCCGAGCACGCCGCGCTCCTCCGGCGCCAGCCATTTCGCCTCCGAAAGCTGATTGGGAAGAAGCAAGAAAACGACTGCGGCAAGCAGAGTCGCCGGCGCGCCTTCCACGATGAACATCCATTGCCAGCCATGCAGGCCAAGAAGCCCGTCCATATAGGTCATGATCGCACCGGAGAGCGGGCCGCCGATGATGGTCGAGAACGAGGTTGCGATGATGTATCCCGCGATCGCCCGCGCGCGGTAAGCCTGTGGAAACCAATAGGTGACGTAGAGCGCCGCCGCAGGCAGAAACCCGCCTTCGGCAAGGCCCAGAATGAATCGCAATGTATAGAAACCCCAATCACTGGCGATGAAGGCGGTCGCGGTGGAGACGATGCTCCAGGTCACCAGCATGCCGCAGAGCCAAATGCGCGCGCCGAGTCTGTGCACCATCAGATTGCTCGGAATCTGCAGCATCACATAGCCCAAGAAGAAAATGCTGTTGGCGGTGCCGAACACCGTGCCGGAAAAATGCAAATCTGCATTCATCCTGAGACCGGCAAAGCCGGTGTTCACGCGCATCAGATAGTTGCAAAGCATCATAAGGAACAAGAGCGGGATGAGCCGCCAATAGAGGCGGTCGAGCAGCCGCTTTTCTTCGGGGTTGGTCAGGGTGACCATGAGCACCTACGGCGTCTTGATGTTGATGTTCGGCACGGTTGGGGCGCCGGACCGCGCGACGCTCACCTGCGCCCCGCCGGCTCCATTCCACTGCGCTTGATTGCGGCCGCCGCGCTCTCTGATGCGAGGAAAGCGATCAGCCGTTTCGCGGATTCGACTTCCTTTCCACCCGCCACAACGGCCGCCGAAAATGTGGAGGCGTCCTGAATCTCCGCCGGGACAGTGCCCACAATTTCAGCACCCTTTACCGGCAAGATCTCGCTCACCAGCATCACGGCGATGTCCGTCTTTCCGTTGGCAACGGCAGCGGCGCCTTCCTTTATGGTTTTTCCTTCCATTTCCTTGGCGATACCGAGGCGCGGAAAGGCTTTCGTGGTCATGTAGATTCCGGACGTACTGGCATCGACCGAGACCGATTTCGCGCGCAACAATGTCTGCTTGAGGGCATCGACGGTGCTGATATTGGGTTTTGGTGCGCCGGAACGGACGGCCACGGCAATGAGTGTTCGAGCGAGATCGACTTCTGTTCCCTTAGCGATCTTGCCCTCTCTAATGAGATCGTCGAGACCCGCCCTGTTCATGATCACCATGTCTGCGGGCTCGCCACGCCGAAGCTGAGCTCCGATCGTGTTGGGGCCGTTGCCTTGCGAGGCACCGTTGGTGGTTGTGACCTTGATACCCGAGGTTTTATCGAACTCCGGGAGGACCTCTTTGTAGGCCGCGGTAAATCCTCCCGAGAGGATGACCTTGACCTGCGCGAAGGCGGTGCTGGGAAATGCGACAGCCGCCAGGACTGCGAAATCAGCTGTAATACGTCGTGTATTCAAGCGTCCGAAAAGCGCATTCTCTCTCACGTCACACCTCCCCAAATGAAACCCCCGCCGCACTCCCGGCCTCGCTTGCAATCATAATCAATTTTAGCTTCTTCCACATCCTGCTGAACCAATGCGGCGTGCCGGGCGGCAGTACGACGAACATGATCGAGTTTGCCGCTCGCCTTCCCAAACTGCATACGAGGGTTCTCTTCCCTTCATCCGCTCCTACGTCACATCGAGCTCAATGTCCGCCTGTTTGGGACGGCCAAACCTGCCGATCCAATGCATCCGTAATGGCGGTCATTGCTGCCAGTCTAGGGTGATAGAAGGTGCGTTCGACGGGAATGCCAGGGCTTGGATAGCCATTAAGCCAGGCATCCTTTGCGCAGACATCATGGCCTTCCGTGATCTGAGAGGCTCGGATCAGCTCTGTACCGGTCTCCTTGGCGACGCGAACGGTGATTTCATTCAATCGCCGGGCAATGCCACGGCTGGAATCGGCTTGAGCCAGCGAGAGCGGCACGACAGAGCAAACGCCCGAGGACGCCAGGATGGTCGCATAGTCCACGATGATCAGCCGCGCCTTTGGCGCGCGGCTGTGAACCTTTGAAATGACCGTT
>Ga0134122_10002236_pt1 | contig 14174 bp, 7 predicted proteins | sample KB302_FD_96461 | JGI IMG/M metagenome (GOLD analysis project Ga0134122, IMG submission 96461) | Terrestrial soil microbial communities without Nitrogen fertilizer from Kellogg Biological Station, Michigan, USA - KB3-0-2 | ecosystem: Environmental > Terrestrial > Soil > Unclassified ... | reverse complement strand
GCTGGTCGAACTCCGCCACCACCGGCGCGCGGATGGCCTGGCTCCCGGCGGCGTCCCCCGCGCCGATGGCCCGCGCCTGGGCCACCACCGCGCGCAGCGGGCGCAGGACGAGGCCGGCGGCCAGCAGCGACACCAGGCCCACCACCGCCAGCAGCACCAGGCCGGTGGAGGTGAAGCTCCAGCGGTCCGCGTACACCGCCTTGGCCAGCGTCATCGGCGTGCGGGTGAGCAGCACCGCGCCCACCACCCGCTCGCCCTCGATGACGGGCAGCGCCACCGAGACGCGGACGCCGGTGTTCCGGCTGAGCGACTCCAGCGGCGCGTCGTTCGGGTCGCGCAGCCGCTGGTGGAGCACGCTGTGGGGACTTCCGCGCAGGGCGCCCTGCACCTCCTCGCGCGAGGCGTAGCTGGCGCCGGTGGCGCTGCTGGAGGAGGCCACCGCCACCCCGCGCGCGTCCAGCACCCGGATGCCCGCCAGCGTGGAGCGCCCGGCCCGCCGCACCAGCTCCGCCACCTGGTCACCCGCGGCGGAGGAGATGGGATCGGACGGTTCGGCGGCGGCGGGCGCGTCCTCCGGCGCGGGGAGCACCGGGTCCGACGCGCGCAGCCGCGGCAGCACCGGCTGCAGGCCGTCCGGGGTGACGGGGAACGGCCACGGGTCCGCGCGGGGGAGACCGAAGGTGGGCGGCGGCGAGCGCTCCGCCACCGCGGCGCGGTACGCCTCCGCCAGCACCACGCCCTGGGCGATCAGCTCGCCCTCGGTCTGGCGGAGGAGCTGGTCGTCGTACAGGCGCAGCCAGGTGAGGCCGAGCAGCGCCAGCACCAGCGCGGTGACGCCCACCGCGGCGAACACCATCCACAGCCGCGGGCGGGCGCGGTCAGCCCCCGAGCCCGGGGGACGCTGGCGCGGCGGCCTCCCGCCGCTCCCTCCGGGCTCAGCCCTGCGCGACGGAGAGCCGGTATCCGTGGCCATGGACGGTCTCGATCACCTCCGCGCCGGCGGCGGCGAACTTCTGCCGGATGCGCCGCACGTGGCTGTCGATGGTGCGGTCGCTCACCACCACGCCCTCGTAGGCGCGGGTCATCAGCTCCTCGCGGGTGAACGCCTTGGTGGGCGCGCGCAGCAGCGCGGCGAGCAACTGCAGCTCGGTGGCGGTGAGCGTCACCTCCCGCTCGCCCCAGAAGGCGCGCCACTGCTCCAGGTCCACCGAGAGCGGGCCGCGTTTCAAGACGCCCTCCCCGGAGCGGGCCGCGGGAGGCGCCGCGACCTCCGCCTGCCGCCGCAGCACCGCCTTCACCCGCGCCATCAGCTCGCGCGGGCTGAAGGGCTTGCTCACGTAGTCGTCGCCGCCCAGCTCCAAACCGAGGATGCGGTCCACCTCGTCGTCGCGCGAGGAGAGGAAGATGATCGGGACGCGGCTCTGCTGCCGCACCGCGCGGCACACCTCCAGCCCATCCATCTCCGGCATCATCACGTCCAGCACCAGCAGCGCGGGCGGCCGGCGCCGGAAGGCCTCCAGCGCGGCTCGCCCGTCCGCCGCCTCCTCGACCGCGTAGCCGGCCTGCCTCAGCGCAAAGCCCACCACCTCGCGCAGGTGCGGGTCGTCGTCCACCACCAGGACGCGCGGCTGGTCGGCCACGCCCCGAGGTTATGCCGGAACCGTGCCCTCTAGCAGCCGAGCGGATACGTCACGTCGATGGTGGAGTCGAAGCCGGGCGCCGCCCCGGCGGCGAACACCACGGAGCGCGTCGCCGCGTCGTACGTCCAGCCGCCGGTGACCGGCGTCCCGTCCACCTCCACGGCGATCTGCGACGGATCCGCCGGCACCTGGCTGAGCGGGAAGCGGCGCCGCGGGCTGAACACGCCGCCGGAGATGTTCCCCAGCGCGCCCGCCCAGTCGTTGGTGCAGATGCTCTCCACCACCCCGCCGGTGCGCTGGGCGAGCGCGATGTACCGGGACCCGGAGCTGGAGGCGGTGGGGCAGGTGGACAGGTCGGCGGGCCCGACGATGGCGGAGACCACCAGCAGCGTCGGGTCGTTGCCCTTCAGCGCCCGCAGGAAGGTCTCGTAGGAGTCCACCGACCCGCTGGACCCGTCGTCCTCGTCGGAGACGAACACCACCGCCAGGCGCGCGTCCGGCCGGAGGAAGCCGAGGTTCCCGTCGTCGGGGAGCGCGGTGTCCGGGTCGTCCGCGTTGTTCACCAGGGGCGAGCTGAGCGCGCGGTAGGCGGCCTGCAGGCCCTGCTCGTCCCAGTGGCAGACGCCCACCGTCACGTTGTTGGCGAACACCTGGTCCGCGGAGGGCGTCCCGCGGGTGATGATCCGCGGCCGGGTCCCGTCCGCGGGGAAGAGCCGGCCCGCCTCGCCGCCGTCCACGCCGCCCGGGCACCGCGTCCACCCGCTGGGCGACGGCTCGATGCCGGTGGTGGTGACGGCGACGTGGTAGTCCACCGGCTGCTGCTGCGTGCCGGAGAGGAAGGCGGCGAAGTTCTGCGCCAGCCCCGCCTGCTCCTCCATCATCGACCCCGAGTTGTCGATCACGAACAGCACGTCCACCTTCGCCTGCCCCTGCTGCGCGAAGTGGTCCGTCTGCGTGGGGTGCGCCTGCGCGCTCCCCAGCACCCCGGCGGTGAAGGTCATCCCCTGCGCCCGCATCCTCAGCGCCGCCGCGTCGTCTCCCTCGGCGCCGGGCGCGTAGCGGAGCACCCAGCTGGCGCTCGAGCCCGCGGGGATGATGCCGCCCGAAGGACCGGTGAGCGAGAACGGCGACCCGGCCTGGGCCTCCAGCGCCACCCCGGTGAACGTCACGTCGGAGGCGCAGCGGTTGAAGCCGGTGACGGCCAGCTGCCGCGCCGGGCAGCCCAGCTTGGCCGCCCCGAAGTCCACCGTGCCCGGCGCCAGCGTGAAGCAACTGGTGGTCCCCGCCCCGGAGAGCGGCGCGGTGGGATGGCCGTTGGGGCCGTTCACCCAGCCCTCGGCGAGCCCGGCGAACGAGCCCGGAGCGTCCGGCTGGAAGCGCACCCGCAGCGTGGCCGACGCGCCCGGCGCCAGCAGGCGCGACCCGACCGGGTCCGCGGTCAGCTGCGGGTCGGACCCGGCGGCCACCTGCATCCCGCCCACGAAGCAATTCGTCGTCCAGGTGTTGGTCAGCGACAGCCCCAGCGTCACCGACGCGCCCACCGCCACCGAGCCGAAGTCCAGCGCCGAGGGCCGCAGCTGGTACTCGCACGGCGGCAGCGTGGTGTTCAGCCCCAGCAGCGGCACCTGCTCCGTCCCGCCGCTCCCGTCCGCCTGGTGGACCTGGACCGTGAGCGTCCCGGCGCTGGCGGCGCTGCCTGCCCGCGGCGTGAAGGACACCCCCATCCGCGAGGCGCCGCCGCCGTCGAGGAAGATCGGCGTCGAGCCCGCCGGCAGCGTGAAGTACCCGCCCGCGGTGGTGGCCAGCGCCTGGCCGGAGACCTCGATCGGCCCCGAGCAGCGGTTCCTCAGCTGCAACCAGAGCGTGGAGGTCATCCCCTGCGGCACCGGGCCGAAGTCCAGCGGCGAGGGCGACACCCACAGGCACGGCGTCCCGCCCGCGGCCAGCACCGGCAGCTTCGGCCCCGGCGCCCCGCTCCCCGCCGGGCTGACGTCGATCTGCAGCAGCGCGCCCGACACCGGCCCGCTGGCGTGTGGCGTGAATCGCACCGCGAGCTCCGCCACGGCGCCGGGGTCCAGCCGGCCGCCCGGCGGTGACGGGACCAGGGTCAGCGCCAGCACCCCGGAAGGCGCGTTGAGCAGCCTCGCGCCCCCGAAGTCGAACGGCTGCGAGCCCTGGTTGCGCACCCTCACGTGCAACTCGGCGGAGGAGCCCACGGGGACCCGGCCGAAGTCCACCACCGCCGGCGAGATGTCCAGCATGGACACCACGCCCGTCCCGCCCAGCGGCACCTCGACCTTCGGGCACCCCGGACAGGTGGAGACGAAGGCCACGCCCTGGGCCACCCCCAGCCGCGTCGGCTTGAACGCCAGGGCGACGGGCCGGACCTCGCCGGGCGCCAGGGTCAGCGACCGGGGCGAGGAGGAGAAGAGCTCGTCCGCGTCCGGGCCGCCCAGCGCCACCAGCACCGGCGCCGGCACCGCGCGCGGGTTGGCCACCACCAGCTCGCCCATCTTCACCGTCCCCAGCTCCACGCTGCCGAAGTCCACTGCCTGGGTGCGGACCTCGGCCAGCGCGGTGACGCCGCGCCCGCTCACCGGCACCTGCGCGCGGCCGTCGCTGTCGGTCTGGAGTTGGAGCACGCCGGAGACGTCGCCCTCCACCTGGGGCGCGAAGACCACCTCCAGGTCGCGGCCCTCGCCGGCCTCCAGCCGGAACGCCGCGGCGTCCGGGAGCTCCAGCAAGGGCAGCGTGGTGGAGATCTGCGTCACCTCCATCGGCGCCGCGCCGCGGTTGGCCACGTGCACGGAGAAGACCTGGCGTTCGCCCAGCGCCGTGGGCCCGAAGTCGATGGCGCTGGGGCTCACCTCGAACGCCGCGCCGGCGGCGCCGAGACGCTCACTGCCGTCCCGGCACCCCAGCACCCCCGCGCACACCACTCCAACCACACAGCTCGCCCACGCCCGTTCCCGCCGCATGGGCAGCGCGGAATTGCAATGCAAGTGCCGGAAGTGCCCCCGGCTGGCCAAGTGGGCGCCAGCCGGGGGCTCGCGGCGAAGACTGTCCGGGGAGAAACGCGGGCGACCCGTCCCGCGAGGCCCGGACCGGCAAGATCTTCAGGGAGGGCCGGCACCCTCCTCGGCAAACCCGGTCAGGTCAGTTGATCAGCACCTGACAGGTGCAGTTGCTCCCTCCGACGCAGATGTCGAGCGCTTCGTCCACGCACATGAGGCCGGCGCAGCACTGGTTGGGGTTGGCGCACGCGCCGCCGATTCCCCCGCACCCGCCGCCGCCACCTCCACCTCCGCCACCACCCGAGCCGCAGGCGCCGAACGTGTCGCCGTGAAGCAGGTGTGCCCGCAGCGCGGGCGCGCCGACCGCGATGGTCTGCGCGTTGGCCGGGTTGTCGGGAGGATGGTGACAGATGGTCGTCTTCTCGGCGCTCGCGCCGGGGGCCGCCGGCGGGGCCTGGACCACGCCTTGGTCCACCGGATCGACCCCGGGGCCGTTATCCTCGGGGACGCCACCGCAACTCGAGCCCACCAGCGACATGGCCACCGACGCGACCGAGATCCAGAGCAGGCGCATGTCGTTCGAAACCTCCGGAAGGGTCCCGCAATTGGAGCGCGATCGAGCACGCTCGCGAAAGAGGCGGATCGCCCTGATCCGCTGGGTGATTTCCCTCACCGCCGCGCTCCTGCCGTCGTGCACCTGCCAGCGCGGCGCGCCGCCCTCCCCGCCCCGGGAGATCGCCCCCGGCGCCGCCGACGCGCCCCACGCGAGCCCGCTGCTCGACCAGGCGCCGACCTTCAGCATCGCGCTGCTCCCGATGAAGCCGCTGGAGAAGGACGTGAAGGCGGCGGTGGCGGAGCTGCTGCCCGCCCAGTTCCCCAACCTCCGCGTGCAGTCACCGAGTCAGTCCATCGGCTCGCTGCCGGTGGTGATCGTGGGGAGCTACCACTCCCCCGGCCTCGGCCCGGAGGTGCTGGACGCCGAGGGCAGGGACTTCTCCCCCGAGACCCGCGCCGCCCTGGCCAAGCCACTGGAGGCGACCGCGCTGGAGTTCCACGTCGCCCCCGGGGACGCGCTGGCGTCGCTCCGGCGCGCGCAGGATCTGGCCGGCACCTTGGCCCAGAAGGTGGACGCCGTGCTGGTGGACGCCGAGACCCACGAGCTGTACGACCCCGGGCGCTGGAAGCTCTTCCGGGTGGGCGGCTGGAACGGCGACCTGCCCGCCATCACCTCGCAGCTGGTGCTGAGGCGGAACGGCGGGACGGACCAGGCGCCGCGCCTGGTGACCTTCGGGATGGCCAAGTTCGGCTTGCCGGACGTCGCGGCCACCGAGCGCGCGGACGCGGCCGGGCCGCCCCTCTCCGGGCGCCTCCACCTGCTCTGCCAGCTCCTGGTGGAGGGGATGGCGCCCGGCCCGGACGGGCGGATGACCCTGGAGACCTCGCGCATCCGCGAGTCCACCATGAAGCGCGCGCTGGCCGCCGCGCCCATCACCGGCCCGTTCCACGTGCGGCTGAAGCAGGGCACGCCCCAGGCCGGAGACCCGGACAACCGGATCTTCGACCTGGAGGCGGCCTCAGCCGATCAGTAGCAGTTCGCCTGCGCGTTGACCCGCTGGGAGGGGAGGTCCGGGCCCGGCGCGTGCCGGCAGGAGTGCTCCGGCCGGGGCACGTCCAGCACGAACGAGTCCTTGATCAGCTCGGTGCTCGCGGCGACCTTCGTCACCGACGCGGCGGCGCCCGCCTGGCGCGGGACGCCTACCAGCGCCAGCGTGATGGTGCCGTCCGGCGCGACGAACTCGGTGAGCTGGGGCGGGACCGGGGGCGACGTCTGCGACGCCTGCTGGTAGCTGGAGAGGGCCAGGGCCGGGTCCAGCTTCAGGCACTTCCCCCCGCTGATCATGTCCAGGTGGTACTGCGTGTTCAGGCCCGTCGTGGCCGCCGCGCACACCGCGGTGGTGCTGGACGGCAGGTACGTGCTCCAGAACGCGCAGCCTCCCACCACGGTGCTCCCGGCCGAGGTGCGCTCGTTGATGTCGCTGCCGTTGAAGAAGCCGTTGTACGTCGAGTTGTGGGTCGGGCCGGCGTGGTTGTAATGGGCCACCCAGCCCGCGTTGGCGATGGTCCCCGCGCCGAGGGTCGTGATCGGGTTGACGGTGACCAGGTTCGACGGCCGCAGCACGTTGAGGTCGTAGTTCCTCGCGATCAGCGGTTCGTTGAAGATCTTCCGGTTGACGTTGGCCTCGTCGAACGTCTTCACCGAGTAGAAGGCGTTGTCCGGCATCCCCGCCACGTTCGAGTTGTAGGTGGGCCAGATGGTGGGGATGTTGATCGGCGTCTTGCTCACCGGGTCGCAGACGTAGGTGGCCTGGGTCGTCGGGCTGTTGCACATCGTGGTCGCGGACGCCACCGCGTGGCAGGTGGCCGCGTTCGACCAGCTGATGATGCCGGGGGCCCCGTTGCACCCGGTGAGGGTGATGGTGAGCGTGGCGTTGAGGTCGTTGGACCCGCCGGTGGTGCAGCAGTTCGCGCCGAGGGCCGGCACCCCCGTCACCTCGTTGTCCACGGTCATCGCGCAGGAGGCCGCGCTCCCGGCGCCGTACGAACGGGTGAAGGTGCTGGTGCTGCCGCACGCGTTGGCCATCGTGTACGTGACGTCGACCGCGCAGCCGCGCCGCTGGCAGGCCAGCAGGTTGTCGTAGCTGCACTCGCCGCCCCCGAGGTCGGTCAGGTTGGAGCGATCCCCGGAGCCCAGCATCGTCCTCAGGTGCCCGCCCTGGCTGGCGATCACGTTGGAGGTCAGGCCGAAGAACGGCTGGCGCGCGCAGTAGTTGCTCGGGCTGCCCGTGTCGTCGTTCAGCAAGGAGCGCGCGCCCGCCCAGTAGGCCGGGTCCGGGTCGTTGAACCGCAGCGTCCACAGCTGGCCGCCCATGTCGCCGATGGTGGCGGTGTCGAAGAAGAACCCGTTCTGGTCCAGGGTGACGTTGGTCTCCTTCCAGCCGAAGCCCACCATCCCCACCGGCGCGGCGAACGAATACGACTGCATGTTGCCGAGCAGCGGGACCTGCGCCCTGGGGTCGAAGGTCCAGATCGCCTGCAGGGGGTTGGAATTCTGGCCCACGACGCCCTGGCCGCCGTACCAGACGTCGACGAGGCTCACCGTGTGGCCTCGCTGCTTGGCCGCGTCGTACCCGCCGTTGAGCCCCACTACCCAGCGCTCCTCGAAAGGCACCGACGGACGCCCCACCGCCGGCGGATTCACCGGCGTGGCATACGTGGGCAGGCCCGAGATGACGGTGTTCTTCAGCCGCACCGGGCCGATGGGCGGCGGCGTGGGCAGGAAGTCGTCGTAGCTCTGGCCCGCCAGCCGGTCCGCGACCGTGTTCGGCTGCGGCCACATCCAGCGGAAGAAGCCGGACGTCTCCGGCGTGGGGGCGACCGGGTTGGTCACGTCCAGCGCGAAGAAGTGGGTGCCGCCCCGCCGCTCGCCCAGGACCGCCACGGTGTGGAACTCGCCCGTCTCCTTCTTTCCGTCCGGCGACGATCCGTCGCTGCCGTCCGCCCAGATGTCGCGGACCATGGGGGTGCCGTCCACGTAGAGCTCGCGCTCGTTCTCGAGCAGCCGCTCCAGCTTGGGCAGCAGGTCCGGCGGGATGAAGGCCCACACCTCGTCGCCGTCGCCGTAGTCGTAGTACCCCACCGTCGGCTGGCAGCCCACCGGGTTGTTCGGCGCCAGGCAGGGCGCCCAGCGGCCGGTGCGGAAGGCGTGCAGGATGCCGTCGTTGCTGCCCACGATGGCGATCTTGTCGCGGTGCAGGTTGAGGGTGACCCAGTCGTCATACGAGGTGCCGGGGACCTTCAGGGTCTCCGTCTTGTGCACCGAGATCAGGCACTGGTTGGCCAGCCCCAGCCCGCACGTCTGGCTCCGGCTGAACAGCGGCGGCTCCACCACCACCGGCGCCGAGTGGTAGATGTCCCCCAGCATCTGCGAGCGGTCGATGGTGGCGTTGTTGCAGTCCTCGTTGAACAGGTCCTTGCCGCGGACGTAGTCGATGATCCGGGCCGCGCAGGCGACGGTGTCCAGGCAGGTGTTGAGCCGGGCGCCGAGCTGGGTGCACACGCCGCCCGGCCCGGAGATCAGGTACGGCGCCAGCCGCGCCGCGTTGGCGGCGTTGAACTCGATCACCTTGTCCCGGTAGTCGAACCGCCCGTCGGAGACGCCGGAGCCGTCCTCGTCGATGACGGTGAAGATCTTCCGGTTGGCCGCGGTCTTCGCCGTGAGCTTGGCCCCCGCCTCCCAGTACTCCGCCGCCGGCGTCCCGTTGGCGGTGAATACCCCGGCGACGAGGGTCGCCTTCTCGAACACGCCGTTGGCGTTGGCGGCGATGAACGAGCCCACCGAGTCCTGGAAGAACACGCCCCCGCAGAACCCGTCCTGGTTGTAGTCGCACGGGTCCGTCGGCCCGGCCTGCTTGCACCCGCACGCGTCCTCGGAGACGACCTTGTACGCCAGGAACTTGCCCGGCCAGAGGGCGCGGTTCACCTTGGGCGTGAAGCGCGGGACCAGCAGCTGCGAGGCGGTCTTGGTCTGCACGGCGGAGAACGCCGCGCTGGAGAACGTGATCTGCGCGGTGCTCGCCAGGCGGACCGCCTCCAGGATGCCCGCCTTCAGCCCGTCCGCGGTGGTGGCGTTGATGAACTTGCCCTTGCCCTCGTCCGCGGCGGCCAGCAGCGTCGTGTCGTTCGTCCCGAAGCCGATGATGTACGTGTTGATGTTGATCGGGGCGGGGAAGCCGGCCCCGGGCATGAAGTCGTGGTTGGCCAGGTAGTTCGCGACCCGGGGCAGGTTCCCGGACACGCCCGGCCCGGTGCCGCCGCAGGCCGTGGTGTTGTTCACCAGGTTGGGGCAGCCGGGCACGTTGCCGCGGATCTCGCAGGGGATGTTGTCGTCGAAGCTGGGCCTGCTGCCGGCCACCAGGATCACCACGCCCTTGGCGCAGGTGAAGGTGTTGTTACAGATGCCTCCGCCCGCGGTGCCGCCCACCGGGACCCAGGTGCCGGGGGGCGAGGTGGTCATGGCGGTGTCGTAGATGTTCATGCTGTTGGCCAGCGTGGAGCCGGCCTGCAGCAGCGCCTCCGCGTACGGCGCGCAGATCGCCCGCCCCAGCAGCACGCCCCCCGCGTCCGCGTAGTAGGCGTGGCACTGCTGGTCCGCGTCCGCGTTGAAGACGATCTGCGTCGTGCCCAGCGGCGCGTCCGCCGGGATGTACGGCGCCACCAGCGGGGCCGGACACGGCGCGATGGGGCTGCTGAACATGTCGTCCACGCCGTAGGTGGCCGGCCAGTACGACTGCGCGGGGCCGCCGCCGCACAGGCCGCGGTACTTGGTGGTGCCGTTGCCGGGCCCCATGTTGGTCAGGCCGTCCAGGGCGCCGTCGAAGGCGGTGCCCAGGTTCCGGCTGTAGCAGGACTGGTTCCCGGCCTCGTGCCGGCCCGCCGTCCGGAACTGCGCCTGGTGCGCCAGGTTCTGCGTCTGGAACGAGCCGTAGAGCTGGAGGAAGACGGTGCGGGCGATCAGGCCCCGCGGCGGGTTGAAGTTCAGCCAGTTCCCCTTGAACACCGGGCGAGGCCCGATCTCCGGCCGGTAGAACGGCGTCACCGACATGGTGAGCGGGAGGTAGTACCCCTTGGTGTCCAGGCAGGTGCCGCAGGCGGCGGTCTCCGCCGCCGGCACTCCGGCCGCGGTGCAGGCCCCCGTGTTGACGGACCACGGCGTGGGGGTGTCGACGGCCGCGCCCCAGCCCAGGTCGTGCACGTAGTACGAGTTGGCGTCGAAGATGTTCCCGTGAGAGCCGTAGTTCCGGTACGTGTACAGCGGGTCGTACACGGTGAGCAGCGGCTTGTTCGGCACCCCCTGGTTGCACCCTCCGCCGTTGACCGGGTTGTCGTGGTCGTCCTTGCAGGGGTTGGCGGAGTACTTGAGCTGGTCGAGCTGGGTGTTGACGCAGCCGCGCGCGGTGGGCCCGGCCGGGTTGCCGGGGACCGCCGCCACCCCCACCATCGAGACGTCGGTGACGTCGATGGGCAGCCTGCGCATCGCCTCGCTGCTGTCCATCACGAAGGCGATGGCCGGCTGGCCGATGGACTTCGACCCGAAGAAGCCTTCGTCCTCGCCGACGGGGAGGTTGATCAACCCCTCCTTGCGGCTGGTGGCCGGCATCGAGCAGCTGGCGTTGTTCACCGGCGACTGCGCCAGGGCGGGCAGCGCCGGCAGCGCCCCCAGCAGGTAGAGCGCGCCCCACAGCTGCGGGGCGAGGCGGCGGATGGTGTTGGAGCGCGTCATCGCGTTTCTCCCGGAGGGCTACAGGCCGAAGCGGACGGCCATCTCGATCTCGTACTGGCGGTCGGCGGCGTCCCGGCAATGGGCGGTGAGCAGAAAGGGCGTCCCCAGCAGCGGGAGGCGGAAGGTGTTGGTGGTGTCGAGGTCGGCGATGCCGCCGCTCATGGCGGACGCGCCCAGGCGCTGCCACACCTTGTCGTCGAAGGTGACGGACACCAGGGGGCCGCTCTGGTCCGAATCGTAGTGACCCACCGCGAGCTGCACGCCTTTCCCGGCCGCGTTGGTCGTCCCGGACACCACGACGGGGAAGATCTGCTGCACCTGGCCCTGCGAGGAGCCGTACTCGGCCCACAGCTTGCGGTTGGCCGCCTCCGCGCAGGCCGCCAGCATCCGGTAGTTCTGCTGGCGGTTGACGACGACGGAGTCGCCCTGGGCGAGCTGGAGCGACCCCACCGCCACCAGGGTGAGCACGGCGAGGATGACCATCGTCAACAACATGGCGCTGCCGCGAGTGCGCATGGGCGGAGACCTCGGCATCAGAAGTAGGAGAGCGCGCGGGTGCGCATGTTGCGGACGGGAACGGTGGTGTCGCCCACGGACAGCTCGTACGGGAGCGGCACGTTGCCCGCCGGCCGGTTGAGCAGCGCCGGGAGCACGTTGACGGGCCCCGTGGGCGTCTGGCGGGACCGCCACTGCGGGATGGAGCGCGCCACCACGGACAGCTGGACCTCGTTGATGGTGGCGTTGAAGGGCGACTGGCGCCGCAGGTCGTTGACCGGGAGGTCCATGAACCCGTACCCGCCGGGAGGGCCCGCGTACTGCTTGGCGCCCTGGCCGGTGGTGAAGTCGAGGATGCTGAGGCCGGCGCAGCCGATCGGGGCGGCCGTGAGGAACGGCCAGTTCTGCTGGCGGCAGTACGCGATGGGGGCGGACGCGCCCACCCGGGCGGGGATTCCGAGCGTCGGGTTGGGCGAGCCGTTGGGCGGCGCGGTCGGCCGGGTGTACGCCACCTGCAGGTCGATGATCCCGGCCGCCACCTTGATGGTGTCCTTGCCGTCGATGACCCCGTCGAGGTTCCGGTCCACGCCCTTGTCCAGCACCAGCGTGGGCACCTTCGAGCCCACGGTGTTGTCCCCCAGGAGCATGTTCGGCTCGACGTAGTAGCGGTACCGCTCGACCAGGAAGGCGCGGGCGCCGCCGCTGGTGATGCAGGGCAGCGCGCCCGGATCCTGCCGGAACGGGTCCGTCAGCTGGGGCGCCTGCGTGGTCAGGTTGGTCGGGAGCCCGACGGTGGCGGTGACGGTGTTCAGCACCGACACGTAGGTCACCCCGGAGGCGGAGGGGCAGACGATCTGGAGGATCTGGTTCTTGGGGAACGACTCCGCCCCGTGGGTCCGGAGGGTGAGGCTGTTGGCGGCGGCGGCGGTGACGATCCAGGCTTGCCCCTCCGGGTCGTTCTGGAGGTCCTGGCCCCAGTAGTTGGGGTTCCGCGCGTAGAAGACGATCTCGTCTATTCCGGCGGCGCCGTTGTCCCTCTTGCAGTTGGTGTTGGCGATGTTGCCGCCCATGGCGTTGCAGTAGGTGACGCCGATGGCGGTGGTGCCCTGGAAGATGTTGAAGTCGAAGGTCAGCGCCGGCTCGATCCCGTAGCCGGCCGTCCGCAGGTCGCGCTCCATCCAGATCAGCGCCGTGCGCGCGTTGTCCGCCGCCTGCCGCTTGAGGCTCTCCGCCGCGAACTGGGACTGGAAGCCGATGGAGACCTGCGAGACCGCCAGCGCGACGATGGCGAGGATGCCCATGGTGATGATCAGCTCCACCAGGGTCATCCCGCGGGCGCGCGGCGCGCCGCGCCTCCGGTTAGTTGGTGAGCGCATCGGCGAGGCAGCCCTCATCGAAGACGGAGGTGTAGACGGACACGACGCGGCGGTTCTTGATGCCCCCCGTGCTGCTGCCCGCGTTGTAGGTGACGTGGACGGCGATCATCTTGAGGCACGTGTTGCTGGGATCGGTCATCACGTTCCAGTAGCGGTTGAAGACGTAGATCTTCCCCGGGTAGTTGGAGTTCAGCTCCGCCTGGCTGCGCAGCCCGGCGATCGCGGCCGCCTGGATCTCCCCGTAGGTCGGCAGCTCCGCGTTCGCGTTGAACCAGGTGTCGGTCGCGGCCGGCGGAGGGCCCGGCACCTGGGTGGCGCTGACCACCCGGGGCGCGCCGAACACGTTGCCGACGTAGCTGTTCGACGGGGTGAGGTTGACGTTGTTCCAGGGGAGCTTCGCCAGCGACTGGGCGGTGTCGTTCGCCACCGTCATCGCCGCCGCCCGCGCGCTGTTGCGCCGGTCCTGCCCGGAGACGGCCACCATGGCGGCCGCGATGCCCGCCACGCCGGTCGCCAGCACGGCGATGGAGACCATCGCCTCGATCAGGGTGGTGCCCCGGTTGTCTCGTCTCGCGCGCATGATCACTTCTCCGAGGAGCTGAAGCGTTCGGTGACCAGGCCCGCGGGGACGCTGATCGCCACCCAGTTGGTGGAGGGGATCTGCGTGCCGCCCGTGTCGTAGCCCGTGAAGCCGATGAAGCCGCCGATCCGGCTCTTGGGGAAGGCGGCCTCGTTCCCCATCTTCACCTGCCCGTCCGCGCCGAAGCGGATGAAGCCGCGCCTGGGCGGAGTGCCGGCCCTGCAGAAGCTGCAGGGCATGTCGCTGATGGAGAGGGTCATCCCCTCGAAGATGGAGCCCGCCACCGGCGCGACGGGCGCGTAGTTGGGAGCGGTGCCGATCATCACGCCCTTGCCCAGGTACCCCGAGGCCAACAGCACGTCTCCCGCCGCTGCCGGGTTCGCCGGGGTGAACGCCGCCAGCGCATTGTCGTCGAACTTCGTGCTGGGCGGCGGGCCGGGCGGACCCGTGCTGACGATGTCCTCCAGGATCCAGTAGCGCACGCAGCGGTCGTCCAGCATGGGCTGGAAGGTGCCGGCGCCGCACTTCGCCGCGTTGACCGGCGTGTCGTTCCCCACGATGACGAACACGATGTCGTTGGCGCGGCTGTAGGAGTAGGACTTGGCTTGGTCGAACGCCTGCGCGACGGTGTGATGGGCGTACGCGAGGGTCCCCCGCCGCTGCACCGCGTTGACCGTGCCGATGGCGAGCGCGGCGATCGTCGCGATGACGCCCAGCGTGACCGCCAGC
>Ga0134122_10002234_pt1 | contig 14180 bp, 10 predicted proteins | sample KB302_FD_96461 | JGI IMG/M metagenome (GOLD analysis project Ga0134122, IMG submission 96461) | Terrestrial soil microbial communities without Nitrogen fertilizer from Kellogg Biological Station, Michigan, USA - KB3-0-2 | ecosystem: Environmental > Terrestrial > Soil > Unclassified ... | reverse complement strand
GGCGCTGGCCGCCGAGCACGGCACGGTGGTGTTGCCTTCGCTCGAAGCGCTCGCGGATCTGGCCCAGGCGGCGGTGGTCGCCGTGCCCACCGTGGCGCATGCCGAGATCGGCTGCTTCCTGGCCCGGCGCGGCCTGCACCTGATGGTCGAGAAGCCGATTGCGGCCTCGCTCGCCGAAGCGGACGAGCTGATCGCTTCGGCTGAGGCCGCGGGAAAAGTGCTCGCCGTCGGCCACGTCGAATTCCACAACCCGGCGGTCCAGGCTCTCTCCGGCATCGGCGTGCCGCCGCGCTTCGTCGAGATCGAGCGGCTCGGGGTCTTTTCGCCCCGCTCCTTGGATGTGGACGTCGTGCTCGATCTGATGATCCACGACCTTCAGATCCTCCACGCGCTCGATCCCTCGCCGGTCGCCGAGGTTCGGGCGACGGGAATCTCCGTGCTGTCGCCGAAGATCGACATCGCGAACGCCCGGATCGAGCTGGCCTCCGGCTGCGTCGCGAACTTGACCGCCTCGCGCGTCTCGGCGGAACGGGCGCGGAAGCTGCGCGCCTTCCTCCCCAGCCGGTATTACTCGCTCGACTACCAGGCCCAGGAGATCAAGGGCTACCGGCTGATCGACGAAGGCGGGGAGCGGCGCATCCAGAAGGACGATCTCGCGGTCGAGAAGGCCGAGCCGCTCAAATGCGAGCTGGAGGCATTCGTCGCCGACTGTAGGGCTCCGGAAGCCGCCCGTTCGGTTTCCGGCCGGCAAGGGCGGCGGGCGCTCGAATCGGCGCTCGCCGTGGTGGCGGCGATCGGTTAAAGCTTCGCCGTAACTTTGTTTCCACCCCCGCGTACAATTCGCAGTGCCGGACCGTTCGGGCGGCCGGCATCCAACACTCCATTGATCCTCTGGTAGGCGGCGGGACGAGGTGACTCGGTGAAGAAGAAACTCATCTGGACGATCGTGATTCTGCTGGTGGTGGCCGGGATCGCGGGCATCGCGGCCAAGAATCGGGGGCCGAAGCCGACCGAAGTGCAGATCGGCAAGGTCGGCCGCGAGGATCTGCAGGCCAAGGTGAGCGCCAACGGCAAGATCCAGGCGCAAAAGAAAGTCGACGTCTCGGCGACCATCGCCGGGCAGATCACCAATATCGCGGTGGAAGAAGGCGATTCGGTCAAGAAGGGGCAACTGCTCGCCCAGATCGACCCGGTCTCGACGCGCGCCCAGGTGCGCGGCAGCGAAGCCTCGATCGACGCGCTCAAGCGCGACGTCGATGCGGCGCGCGCGAGCCTCGCGCAGGCGCAAGCCGATTTCCGCCGCTCCGAAGGGAATTTCAAGGCCGGAATCGTCCCCGCCGCCGACATGGAAAGGACTCGCACGGCGGTCGCGACGGCGGGGGCCGCGGTCCAGGCCGCCGAGCGCCGGGTGGTCCAGGCGAGCGCCGGGCTCGAAGGGACGCGCGACCTGCTGGCCAAAACCACGATCCGCTCGACGATGGACGGCGTCGTCACCGCCCGGCGGGTGGAGGAGGGGGAGGTCGCGGTGATCGGCATTCAGAACAGCCCGGGGACGGTGCTGTTCCAGATCTCCGACATGTCCGTGGTGGAAGCCGAGCTGGAGGTCGATGAGACGTCGATTCCGAACGTCGTGCTCGGCCAGGAGGCGCGGATCCGGCTCGACGCCTATCCGAACAAGACCTTCCGCGGCACGGTGACCGAGGTCGCGTCGAGCCCGATCCTTTCGGGCGCGAACCAGGCGATCAAATTCAAGGTGAAGGTCCGCCTCGACGAGCCGCCCCAGGGGATCAAGCCGGGCCTGTCGGCACGCGCCGATCTCCTCACCGGTTTCCGCGGCGACGCCCTGGTCGTGCCGCTCCAGGCGCTGGTGGTGCGCGAGATCGAGCGCAAACCGGGCACCAAGGTCGATCCGAACGCGCCGCGCGACCAGGAGGGGGTCTACCTGATGGAGAACGGCAAGGCGCGCTTCCAGCCCATCACCACCGGCATGATCGGCGAGCTGTCGATCGAGGTGCTCTCCGGGCTCAAAGGGGGAGAGACGCTGATCACCGGGCCGTTCAAGGCGCTGCGCGAGCTCGAACCGGGCGGCGCCGTGAAGGTCGAGGACCCGAAGAAGAAGAAAATGGGCGGGGAAGTCGGGAACGGCTAGCGGGGACGGGCGATGAGTCTTTCCGAGTTGCTCGCCGAAGCGTTCGCCGCGATGCGCAGGAACAAGCTGCGCAGCTTCCTCACGTTGCTCGGCATCGTGATCGGCGTGGCGACGCTCGTGGGCGTGGTTTCGGTGATCTCGGGCCTCAACACCTACGTCCGCGACAAGCTGTTCGCCCTGGCGCCGGACGTCTACATCGTCTCCAAATTCGGCATCATCCGCGGCCACGAAGAGTTTCTCGAGGCGCTCAAGCGGCCGGAGATCACCCAGGACGACTTCGATCGATTGAAGAGCGTGCTCACCCGGGCCGATCGGATCGGCGCGTCGCTCGAAACCCGCGCGCCGGTGACGTTCGGCGACAAGCGCCTGGGCAACGCGCGAATCGGCGGCACCAGCGCCACCTTTGCCGCCCTGGTCAACATGGACCTCGCGACCGGCCGTTTCTTCCTCGACAGCGAAGCGCGCGCCGCGCAGCCGGTCGCTGTGATCGGTTGGGACGTCAGGGACGAGCTGTTCCCGCACCTCGATCCGATCGGCCGCACGATCGCGATCGGCGGCCTGCCCTTCCGGGTGATTGGTCTGATCGCCCAGCAAGGGAGGACGCTGGGCCAGAGCCGCGACAACTACGTCTACGTGCCGATCGACGCCTATCGCCAGATGTTCGGCTCGCGCGATTCGCTCGACATCTTCGTCAAGGCGAGCGGCGGGGTGGCCGGGGTGGACGCCTCGGCGGACGAAGCGCGCGCCGTGCTCCGCGCTCTCCGCCACACCGATTTCCGGGCCGGCGATCCGTTCGGCATCGTCACCGCCGAGGCGCTCCAGGACATCTGGAAGCAGGTCTCGACGGCGGCCTTCATGCTCATGGTCCTGATCGCCTCGGTCTCGCTCGGCGTGGGCGGCATCGTGATCACCAACATCATGCTCGTCGCGGTGGCGGAACGGACGCAGGAGATCGGCCTGCGCCGTGCGCTCGGCGCCCGCCAGGCGGACGTCCGCCGCCAGTTTCTGCTCGAAGCGGCGCTGCTCGCCCTGGTGGGCGGCGTGATCGGCGTGGCCGGCGGCGGTCTGGTGGCGTTGGGCGTCGATCGGATCGCCCATTTTCCGGCGCAGCTCACCCCCACGATCGTCGCCGCCGGGCTCGCGCTGTCGGTGGTCGTGGGCGTTACGGCCGGCTACTGGCCGGCGGTCTCGGCCTCGCGCCTCGAAGTGGTGGACGCGCTGCGCTCGGAATGAGGCTCTAGAACACGCCATGCCCACCCACTCGACCGCCAAGCCGCCGACGCGGCGTTTCCGCCTCTCCTGGACGGAGAACGTCCGCTTCGCCCTGAACGCGATGAGGGCGCAGAAACTGCGCACCTTCCTCACCCTCCTGGGCGTCGTCGCCGGGGTCGCCACGGTGATCATGATGGTCTCGTTCGTGGTCGGCTTCGATCGTTCGATCACCGCGGCGTTCACCAGCTTCGGCACCCATCTGGTGCAATTCCAGAAATGGGAGAACCGGTTCGGCGACGACGGCGACATGCCGGAAGAGGAGCGCCACCGGAAGAACCTGGAGATCGAGGACGCGCTGGCCCTCAAGCGGCTCGCGACGCTCGCCGCCGCGGTTTCCCCCGAGCGGTATTATTTTCAGCCGCTCGAAGTCGGCTCGGGGCGCCGGCAGGCGAACAGTCCGATCGTCGTCGGCTCGACCCCCGATTACCTCACGGCGAACTCTTCGGCGATCGCCGACGGCCGATTCTTCACCGACGCCGACGTACGCCACGCCGCGAAGCTCGCGGTCGTGGCGCCCGACGTGGTGGAGGCGCTGTTTCCGCAGCAGGACCCGATCGGCCGGACGATCCGGATCTCCGCCTGGACCTTCCAGGTGATCGGCGTGCTGGAAAAGAAAGGCGCGTTCCTGGGCGGCGGCGCGAACAATTTGATCCTGATCCCGATCGGCGCCTTCGACGAGATGCTGCCGGACGTCAAGAACGGCCAAGGCGACACCCTTCACATTGCCACCGTGCCGCGCCGGCCCGAGGACGTGGACGCACTGATCGAGCAGGAGACGGCGATCCTGCGCGCCCGGCGCCAACTGCGGCCCAACCAGCCGAACGATTTCGCGGTCTTCACCAGCGTCGGCCAGCTCAAGAACTTCCAACAGATCACCGGAGGCATCGCCGCGGTGATGATCCTGATCGCCGCGATCGCCCTGGTCGTCGGAGGAGTCGGCGTGATGAACATCATGCTGGTGAACGTCACCCAACGGACCCGCGAGATCGGCCTGAGGAAAGCGCTCGGCGGCACCCGCCGCGACATCGCAATCCAATTCCTTTCCGAGGCGATCACCCTAACCGGCATCGGAGGAGCGATCGGCATCGCGATCGGCCTGGGAGTGGCGCTGCTCGCCCGTGTCGCCTTCGACTTCCAAGCGGCGGCCCCGCTCTGGTCGGTTTTCCTCGGCTTCGGAGTCTCCACGACCGTCGGGCTGGTGGCCGGCCTCTGGCCGGCGCTCAAGGCGGCGCGGCAGGATCCGATCGAGGCGCTGCGGTACGAGTAGGGACGAGAAACCCGACCGCGGTGCTTTACCGACATGCGCTTGCTCTTTTCTTCCAGGAACGACTGTCGTACAGTAGTGCTAGGCTATCGAAAGCGAGAGATCTGCTAGCAGGCGTTTGTGGCTGGCAGCACGCTTACACGAGAGGTGACTGTCGGTTAAGCGATCGCGAGCGACCGGTGTGGAATAAAGAAGCACTAAGGCATCACAATCGGGTTCGAATCCGTACTTGGCGAGGACTTGAATGACTTCTGACCGCGTCTTCATGAAGGTGGCGATTGATGAGGCGCGCAAGTGCAAGGCCGAGGACGAACGAGTCCATCCAATGGTCGGCGCTGTGGTCGTCAAGGATGGCGTACTTCTAGCGAAAGCATATCGCGGCGAGTTGGCTGATGGCGACCATGCCGAGTTCACCGCGCTAGATAGGAAGCTCGGAATAGAGGCATTATCCGGCTCAACGATCTACACCACGTTGGAGCCGTGCACAACGAGAAATCACCCCAAAATCCCTTGCGCCGAACGACTCATTGAGCGAAAGGTAGCTCGTGTCGTTATAGGTACTCTTGATCCCAATCCTGCAATCTCCGGCAAGGGACAGCGCAAACTTCGCGAAGCCAATATTGCGACGGACTTGTTCCCCGCGGACCTAATGGCGGAGATTGAGGAATTAAACCGAGAGTTCACTCGCTATCAAAAGCGACAGGACGAGAGGCCCGCGGTCTCTACCGAGACCATAAAGCAGTTTGCGCTCCGATCTCTCGACGATTGGTACCGGATTTCGAATCGGATTTTCTGGAACCAAAACTTCCAACGCGAACCCAGCGCTATATTCCCTCACCTAGTTGAAGTTGTGGGAGGACTCTCTGCCCTTGCCAGCAGCAAGCGTAAGGCTGGCAATAATCCGGAGACTTACATCGTTAAGGCCCTGGCTTGGTGGCTAGCGCTCTGCGGGAAACTGGGTGTCCGTAGCGTCGAGGACATGCTTTGGGACAAATTCCCTGCCGTTTGCGCATATTGCCAGCATGTCCCCCACGATCCAGACATCTGCATTGAACGCAAGGAAGCGTCGGGGGGCCCACCGTGGGATCAGTTGGCCGCACTTGGGCAAAGATCGGCCAATCAAAGACCCAAGCGCCTACGTGATTGGCAGCTAATGTTCTCCCGCATCTACCCCGCCCAGCAAACGGAGGAGTTCGGTCCTTCCTTTGCTCGCCTTGCCGAAGAACTCGGTGAGCTTGCTGAGGCCGTTCGTGTCTTTCGCTCTGAGCCCGGGTACATTCTGAGCGAGGCCGCGGACGTCTTTGCATGGCTCATGCATATTCAGAACATTGTCGACTCGAAAGCGCAAGTCCCGTCTGCCAAGCGAGGAGAGGCATTAGAACTTGCATTTGCCAAGGCCTATCCCGATGGATGCACGGCTTGTGGTAAGCGCCAGTGCGCATGCCCACCGATCTTGGCATCCACAATTGGGCGGATTGCACACGAAGTCCCATCCGGTAGGGGATCGTACGCCGACGATGGTCGCTTCATGCCGCCGGATAAGATGAGCAGGTTTTTCCAGGACGCGTAAGTCAGGAGCGGCGGATGTCAAACCCGCGGCTCAACCGGTAGCCCTTAGACGGCTGTGCCGGACATGGTCTGCCGGTTAGCCGAAAGGTTAGTTAGTTAGGCGGCGAAGCAGCGCAGGGTGGGATCGGATTACCGCTCTGTGGCCGCAGCATCGATTCTGCAACGCCTTTGGAGGAGTACAAAATGAGCTGTCGTCCAGTGGTATGACTTGCGGACAGGGCGAGCCGGCCAACCAAGGCGCGCTCCAGTAAATTTCGACGAGAGTTTAGTGTATGCTGTGGGTTCATCAACTCATAGGAGATTACACATGGTGCCCGTAGGAGTTATATTGCCGTTCTATGGAAATAACCAACAACTGCCTGCCGATTTTCTATTCTGCGATGGAAATCCAATTACGAAGACAGCGTTTCCGGAGCTGTATTCGCACTTGGCGCTCGCCAATACCGGCTTAATACTCGACGCAGAGCGAGCCCTGCTTCCTGACCTTCGCGGCGAATTCATCCGCGGGTGGGCCAATGACCGCGACATTGACAAAGATCGCAAGCTTGGGAGTCTGCAACTCGACATGTTCAAGGCGCATCATCATCAGTTCTCCGGCTGGGTTCAGATTACAAGACCAAATGCAGGTGATGGATTTCATTCTGTAGGCGGGGGTCCAGACATAAACGTTCAAGATCCGCCTACAACCGATGTTGGTGGCAATGAAACACGCCCTCGCAACGTAGCTGTAAATTTTATCATACGTGCACGGCCCTGACCTCGTGAGCGCGAAGTGTGGCGATGTTGTGCCGTTAGGACACTGCAGACTGAAAAGCGTTGAGGGCGAGCTTTCTGGTTCAAGACTATCCGGACCTATGTTTTGAGGTATCCGTGGGGCCGCTGTATGGGAATAGGGGCCCAGCATAGGGCCTCAAGCGGATGCCTCACAGCCCGATTGGGCAATCGATGTACTTTATCGCTTGTCTGAGACGGCCAAGCCCGGCCTCTGCACCGGACTGCCGACTCCGCCCATGAGAAGTATTCCTGTTATGCGAATGAGGTAATGGAGAAGCACCGGTGAGCGCGCGGTAAAACGCGCCGTCGGTTGGGCGAAGCTAGGAGGAGGGCGAATGGTCGATTGCAAGGCGAAAAAGAAAGGCCGCCTCTTTAAAACTGGAGGGGAATCTTGTCGAAGATGTGGTCGCCCTGTTTTATGACAGCCAGGGCGCGAGGTGGACAAATGGATCCGATTGCCAAGCTTGAAGAGCGCCTGCTCAAGCGCGAGATCGATGTTCTGCTTACCACGGAGGTTTCCGGATATCCAGTTCGCTTAGCACTAGAATGCAAGAATGAGAGCAAGCCTGCCGTGCCGGTGCAACAGGACGCTTGCAGAGCATTACGGCTTTGCGGCGTTCGAAGGTAGTCCCTCCGTCATCCGAAAAACCGGCATCAACCCAATCGTCTCGTCCCAGTAGGGCGTACGGCGGTACCACCAGCCGTACCGGGCCTGCGAGTCGTTCTCGAGCTTTTCGTCGCGCAGCGCTTCGGTCCACTCCTTGGCGATCTGGGGATCTTCCAGGCGTTTCCGGACCCACGGTTCGAGCACTTTGGGATCGATGTACTCCTTCCCTTCGAAGATCGTCGAGAGCAAACTCCACGACAGCAGCGAGTTAGGGGCGTCAGGCTCCAGAAGCTGGGCGGCGACCTCGAAGTCGGGCTGGTCGGCGGGGACCCAGAGCGCGCCGGCCGGAATTTTCCGGGTCTCGCGGCGGCGCTCCACTTTGACCTCGCTCAAGAACTTCCAATAGATCACCGGAGGCATCGCCGCGGTGATGATCCTAATCGCCGCGATCGCCCTGGTCGTCGGCGGAGTGGGCGTGATGAACATCATGCTGGTGAACGTCACCCAACGAACGCGCGAGATCGGCCTGAGGAAAGCCCTCGGCGGCACCCGCCGCGACATCGCGATCCAGTTCCTCTCCGAAGCGATCACCCTCACGGGAATCGGCGGAGCGATCGGCATCGCCATCGATCTGGGAGTGGCACTGCTCGCACGAGTCGCCTTCGACTTCCAAGCCGCGGCAGCTCTCTGGTCGATCTTCCTAGGCTTCGGAGTCTCAACCACCGTCGGCCTCGTCGCCGGCCTCTGGCCGGCGCTCAAAGCGGCGCGGCAGGATCCGATCGAGGCGTTGCGGTACGAGTGAGAACGAGCCCAAGCGGAGTGGCCTATAATCTGCTTGGAGGTGCGGCGATGACCTTGACGCTCGAAGTTCCCGACGATCTCGCGGCGAGGCTGGAGGCCAGCTGGCGCGAGCTGTCGAGCGGTACGCTCGAAGCGCTCGCGGTCGAGGCGTATATCCGCGGCGATTTGAGTTCGGAAGAGGTGCAGCGCCTCTTGCACCTCTCGGCGCGGGAAACCGACACCCTGCTTGGCTTGACGGATCTCAATGAGATTGCAACAGAAGAGCCCGTGGTAGCTGTTGCCGCAGGCTCCCGGAAGAGGGAGCTTTCGCCGATTCAGAAGCGTGCTCTCGCGCGAATGAAGAAGGGTTTGGATTTCGCTGGTGCGCCTTATCCCAGCCGAGAAGAACTCTACGATCGGGACGTGCTGCGTCGCCAATGAGATCTCTGGTTGACACGAACCTTCTGATCTATGCCTATGATCTCTCCGAACCCGTCAAGCGCGAGCGTGCCGTCGAGGTCATCCAGGATCTTGCCGAAGCGAGAGATCTCGTTCTTAGCGTACAAGTCCTAAATGAGTTTGCCAGCGTCGCGCTGCGTAAGAAGGATCGACTGGGGAAGCCTCACTCTCAGTTGGGCGAGATCGTCGGCGAGTTTTCCCGTTTGGGGCAGGTTCTTCCGCTGACTCCCGGGACCACACGGAAGGCGTTGGTAGTTGTCGAACGCCATCAGCTCTCCTTTTGGGATGCTTTGCTTTGGGCCGTCGCTTCCGATCATTCGGTAGCCGCGGATTCTGTCCGAAGACTTCCAGCATGGCCGGAGGGTTGAGGGCGTCGAGTACATCAATCCGCTGCTTGTCTCCTAAGCCGCATAGCATCACCATGTGCCTCTTCGATCACCGCCTCGAAAGGCCTGGGTTGAAGATCTAACGGGCGTCGGCCTTTTGGCCTTGCCGAGGGCTCGGACCGGGTGGTGCGGGGCGGATCGTGGCTCTCACTCGAGCGGGAAGTCCGCGCGGCGTATCGTAACCGCCGCTCGCCGTCCATCCGCTGGAACTCCCTAAGTTTTCGCCTCGCCCGAAGTCAGTCTGCGCTCCAGACCAAGGGGACGGAGGGCCACGACTTGCGGCCCCGGCGTCGGGGAGAGCCGGAATAGCGCGGGACGCGCCCATTCTCCCCGCGCCGTGGGCCGCAGGCGGTGCTCTTCAGGGCCGTTCGCAGCTTCGCCACTTCTGACTTGAGCTGCGCAAGAACCGCGACGACAGGCGGAAGAAGTGGGCCAGAAGAAAAAAGAGTTGATTCGCCGCTGAAGTCCGGTGCGGCGGCCGCAGCCACCTCTCCCACGCGTCCGAACACCGCTCCACGGGGCGCGGAGAGTCGTGCGACGCAAGCAAACACTCCGTCGTCCGTCCCGAAAAGTAGTGCGACGCAAGGCGACACCGTTCCCCTGACGCGGGGGAGTTCTCCCCTACACGCGGACACCTCTCCGCCCAGCCGGGGGAGCGGTTCCCCCCTCCCACTCACCACTCCCCGCGGCTGGGGGAGCAGTTCCACCCTCTCGCTCACCACTCCCCGCTGCCGGGGGAGTGGTTCCACGCTCCAGATCACCACTCCCCTGGCCCAGGGGAGTGGTGTTTTCCAGCTTTGTACTACTCCCCTGGCTCAGGGGAGTGGTGATTTTCTTCTGCGCACCGTTCCCCCAGCCCAGGGGAGTGGTGATTTCCTTCTGCGCATCGCTCCCCCAGCCCAGGGGAGTGGTGATTTCCTTTTGCGCACCGCTCCTCCAGTCCCGGGGAGTGGTGTTCGGCATCTGCGCACCACTCCCCCGGACCGGCGGACTGGTGTTCGCGTCGCGCGAACCGCGACGCCCGGCCGGCGGAGCGGTGCCGCGCTTCGGTGAAGGAGTCCCTGGGCTTGGTGGAGAGGTGTTCGGAGTCCGAGAAGGGGAGCCGCGACCGGGCGTAGCGGTGGCCGGCGCTCAGAAACCGGTGCTCAATGCAGCATCGTTCGCGATCGATGCATGCCACGGGCGCTTGCGCGCCCGTGGCCGTTCTTCTTCCGCGGATGCGGTGGTGGTGCAGCCCTTACCGCAGGTCCAGCTCCCAAGAATTGAACGTCCCCGTGTCGGCCGAGGCCAGGTCGCGGACGCGGAGCTTCCAGGCGCCGTTGGTCGCTTTGCCGGTGAAGGCCGAGAGGGCCTGGGCCGGGGCGGTCAGGTCGGCGTAGACGGTATTGATGTTGTCCGTCCCCGAACCGGTGCGGTTGTGGAGCAGGACGGTGGTGTTGTCCGGACCGATCAGGGCGACTTCGAGGTCGCCTTGGAAGGTGTGGGTGATCGCGACCTTCACCGAGACGCCGGTGACCGTGCCGGTCGCCGGGACGTTGATCGTGCTGGTGACTCCCGTCGTGTTGTTGTCCGGGATCGCCGTGCTCACGGTCGCCTTGTAGTTGCCGTTGAAGGTGATCTTCCAGCTGTTGAACGTGCCGGTGTCGGCCGCCGCGAGGTCTCTCACTCGCAGCTTCCAGGCGCCGGAGGTGTTCTTGCCGGTGAAGGCCGAAAGCGCCTGCGCCGCGGCGGTGGTGATGCTATAGGTGGTGTTGATGTTGTCGGTGCCCGCGCCCGTCAGGTTGTGCAGTAGGACGGTCGTGCTGTCCGGGCCGATCAGCGCGACTTCCAAGTCGCCTTGGAACGTATGGGTGATGCCCACGGTGACGCTCACGCTGGTGATCGTTTGCGAGGTCGCGACGTTGATCGTGCTGGTGACTCCCGTCGTGTTGTTGTCCGGAATCGCCACCGCCGGGGTGGCCGAGGCGGTGATCACCGCGTTGCCGCCGATCGGGCAGGTGCTGGTGGTGGCCGAAACCTGGGCCGAGTTGGCCGATTCGCAGGTGCCGTTCGACGACCGGACGACGTAGAAGTACGTGGTGTTGCAGGTGAGACCGGTATTGCTGAAGGGGCTCGCGGCGGGGGTGCCGACGGAGCCGTACGGACCGCCGCTGGTGGTCGAGCGGAGGACGTTGTACGACGTGGCGCCCGCCGAGGCGGTCCAGGCGACGTTGATCTGCGAGGTGCTGATCGGGGTCGCGGAGACTCCCGTCGGCACGGCCGGCGGCGTGCAGGCGCTCGTGCAGGCGGAGGTGACGAACGCCGAGCAGGCGCCGTTGCACGACAGCGTGCCACCGGTGAAACCCTGGGTGATGCAGGTCTGGCCCGCGAGGTCGGAGCCGTCGCAGACCTCCGGCACCTCCCGCAGGTTGTTGCCGCAGACCGGTCCGCCGCCGCCGGGGGCCGAGGCGGCGTAGACGTCGATCGAGTCGGCGCTGCCGGAGCTTTCATTCCGGTTGTCAGTGAAGATGCCAAGCACCTGACTGCCGAGCACGTCGAGGCCGTTGTAGTCGCCCCACTGGAAACTGTCCTCGATGTGCGGCGAGGTGGCGCTGGTCGCCCGCACCGGGGCGGACCAGGTGTTTCCGCCATCGGTCGATTTGCTGTAGTAGATGTCGACGCTGGTGCGCGCGGCGTTTTGGCGCGTGTCGTAGAACATCACGTGGACGGTGCCGTCGCTGCCCACGCCGAGCCACTGGTGGAAGCGGTCCACCGTGCTCGCGTCGGCCGTTTCGTGGGGGGTGCGCACCGTCCAGGTGGCTCCGCCGTCGGAGGAGAAGGCGACCCGGATGCGGCCATGGTTGTTCGCCGCGGTCATCGACTCGGCCGCGGTGGTGTCGGTCCAGGCGACGTAGATCCGGTTGGCGAACGCGCCGCTGGTGAGGTCGGTGTCGGCCGAGACGTACTGGAACGCGCGCCGAGTCTCCATCGCCGGGATATTGAAGTCGTAGCCGTCTTGGTTGGTCGCGACCGTCACCGCCGCGGCGAACGTCGCGCCGCCGTCGGTCGATTTGCGCACCAGGGTGGTCTTTCCTGTCACGGTCGGCCAGAAGTAGTAGACGTTGCCGTTCTTGTCCGAGGTGATGTCGCTGCCGATGCCGTCCTGCGCCGCGCCCGAAGACATGGAGACGGGAGCGGAAAAGGTATTGCCGAAGTCGGTCGAGCGCGAGAACTTGAGGATGTTGTTGTCGTGCCAGGTGACGTAGATGTTGTCCTTGCGCGGCGAGGTCGCGAATTTGTCGACGTGGATGAACTCCTTATCCGAGATCGCGCCCGAGGTCAGCTCGCGCCGCGGATCGCCCGGCGTGACGTTTTGCAGGTCGGTCCAGGTGGCGCCGCCGTCGGCCGAGCGATAGATCCAGACGTCGCAGGCCGAAGCGCCGCAGCCGCCCAAGGTTCCCGAGTAGGCTTTCGTGCCGTCGGCCGAATAGTCGATCGTCGGATCGCAGCAGGTGCCGCCGAGCGGCAGGGCCGAGGCTTGCGTCCAGGAGGTGCCGCCGTTGGTCGAGAAGTGCATGAGCTGGCCCGAGCCGGGGCCGTTCGAGCCGGCGATCACCTTGTTGGCGTCGAGCGGGTTGATCTTGATCGTCGATTCCGCGCCGCCGGTGGGGGAGGTGACGCGCACGTCGCCCGCCAAGGCGCGCAGCGGATCGTCGTCCTCGACACCGCCCGGGCGGTTCGGCAGGACGACGAAGGCGCCGTTCCGGATCGTCGCCCGGTTGTAGAACTTGCCATCGATCCGGTAGCCGGTGTGGAGCAGGAAGAAGACCTCCAGCGCGCTCCTCGGGTACTGGCCCTCCCCCGTGCGGCGGAGGCCCGGATTGGCGCGGCGCATCTCGACGCGGAAGAACGCCGGAATCGGATCGCGCTGCTGGATTTCGTTCGGCGCGAGCAGCGTGAGGTCCTTCCGCGTGAGCTGGTAGTTGCGGTCGTCCCACGGGCCGATCAGCGTGAGCTTCGTGTAATCGACCCGCCGATCGACCCCTTTGGCGGCGTCGATGTGAAGCGGCACGGCCGGCGCCCTGCCGGTGGCGGCGAGCGCCGGCAAGGCCAGAGACAGAACTGCCATCGAAAACAACAGACGTTTCCTCAAGACACTCTCCTTGAACAGACCCTCGGTTGGGTCCAATAGAACGACGACACGCGGAGCGCGGCTCTGTAGAGGTCCGCGAGCGGCCGTCGAATGACCGAACAAGTTGTCCCGCCCAGGAAAAAGGCGCCGAAAAGGGGTCGGCGGAAAAAGGGTTCCTATTTGGAGAGTGCTCGACCGATTGGGAAACGGGTCACGAACGGAAAAAGAAAAAGGCGACCCCCCGAAAGGGGTCGCCCGAGGCGAAACGGTGCGGTCTATAAGGCCGCGGATCAGGCGTCGGCGCGACGGCGCCGGAGCATGAACGCTCCGAAGCCGGCGAGCACGAGGAACAGCAGGGTGAAGCCGATCCCCGACAGGGTCGGGATGTCGATCACCGAGGGCACGCCGCCGACCACGATGGTGAAGGCGTTCGAGGTCGTATTGGTCTCGTTGACGCCGTCGCCGTTGCTATCGGATGCGATGGATGCCTGGTTGACGATCGGGGTCCCGTTGGTTCCGGCATTGATCGTCGCGGTGATCGTGACCGTCACCGAGCCGGCGGCCGGAATGGAACCGTTCCAGGTCACCGTGTTGCCGACGGTCGCGGTGGTGCCGGAGGTGGCCGACGCCGAAACTAGCGTGAGGCTCGCGGGCAGGACATCGGTGAGCTCGTTGCCCGGGTTGTCGGCCTGCGGCCCCGAACCGTTGTTGGTGAGGACGATCGAGTAGGTGACCGTGCCGCCCTCTTCGAACGTGCCGGTGGCGGACTTGACCGCGGTCACGTTGGACGGCGAGATGATCGTGGTCTG
>Ga0134122_10002233_pt1 | contig 14180 bp, 10 predicted proteins | sample KB302_FD_96461 | JGI IMG/M metagenome (GOLD analysis project Ga0134122, IMG submission 96461) | Terrestrial soil microbial communities without Nitrogen fertilizer from Kellogg Biological Station, Michigan, USA - KB3-0-2 | ecosystem: Environmental > Terrestrial > Soil > Unclassified ... | reverse complement strand
TCGGGTTCCAGCCCCACGGCACCATGAGCATGGCCCCGCCGCTCACCTGGAGCGCGGGGATCTTCTTGAACTCGGGATACATGTTCTTCGCGACGTTGGGGATGCGGTCGAGCTGGATGGGCTCGATGAGGCCCTCCTGGTGGTAGCGCACCGGCCAGAGCCCGTCGGCCTCGAAGAGGTCGTACTGGCTGGCCCCCGACAGCTTGAGCTTGGCGAAGGTCTCGGCGTTGCCGCTCATGCCGACGTGGTTGACCCGAATGCCCGAGGCGTCGAAGAACGACTTGATGCCCTGCGGCTCGACGTGGCCGCCCCAGGCCAGCCAGTTCACCGTGCCCGCCGCGGCGGCCGGCCGGGGCGATCCGGCCGCCACGGCGGCGGCCAGCGCGCCTCCGGTCATCGCCGCGGTCCGGAGAAATTCTCGTCGATTCATCGCGGTGCTCATGCGTGTCGTCTCCTCGTGGCGTCTGGGCCGTTCGATGACGGCCCGGCGGTCTGGGGTTCCGTTCCCGTGGCAAACACCCGGGCGTCCTGTTCGTTCCACCAGAGATAGACCAGCTGCCCTTCCTCGAGCCGATCCCTCGTCCCGCTCTCCACGCCGTTGAGCCGGTAGGCGAGCGCTTCGTGCCCATCGGCCAGACGGACGAAGCAGTGCGAGACGAAGCCGAGATCGGCGATCTTGATGATCCGTCCGGAGAGCGGCGCGGCCGGGGCGGCGGGCGGCGCCGCGGACAGGTGGACACACTCTGGGCGCACCAGCACGGTCGCGCCAACGCCCGTCGCGAGCGCACTTCCCGCGTGGCGCGCGCGCACGGTCGCGATCCCGGGGACCGCCACGTCCGCTCCGCCATCCCTCATTCGCTCGATCCGGCCCGCGAAAGCGTTGGGCGAGCCCATGAACTCCATCACGAAGCGGTCGGTGGGGTCCCGGTAGATCTCGGTCGGCGTACCGACCTGCAGGACCCGGCCGCGATCCATGACCGCGATGCGGTCGGACATGGAGAGCGCCTCCTCCTGGTCGTGAGTCACGTACACGAACGTGATCCCGACCTGGCGTTGCAGCCGCGTGAGCTCGGCCTGCATCTGCTTGCGCAGCTTGAGGTCGAGAGCGCCCAGCGGCTCGTCGAGCAGGAGCACCGAAGGGTGGTTGATCAGGGCGCGGGCCAGGGCCACCCGCTGGCGCTGCCCCCCGCTGAGCTGGCTCGGCCGCCGCTCCTCGAAGCCCTCCAGCGAGACTAGGCGTAGCATCTCCTCAACCGCGCGGCGCCGCTCGCCTCGCGGCACCTTCTTCATCCGCAGGCCGAATCCCACGTTGTCGGCCACGCTCATGTGCGGGAAGAGGGCGTAGCTCTGGAACACCGTGTTCACGGGCCGTGCGTGCGACGGGGTGTCACCCATCGGATGGCCGTCGATCAGGAGCGTACCGTGGGAGGCGGTCTCGAAGCCGCCGATCAGGTTGAGCGTCGTGGTCTTGCCGCAGCCGCTCGGTCCCAGCAGCGAGAAGAACTCGCCCTTGCGGATGTCGAGGTCGACGCGATCCAGCGCCACCACCGAGCCGAAGCGCTTGCCCACATCGCGCAGCTCAACCGCTGAGGTCACCACCGCTACGTCCGGCGCAGAAGAGGCAGGCGGTCCATGCGGATCCGCGGCGAGCGTACCCGGGCCGCGTCCGCCGTGTCAACCGACCGCTGCGGGTCAGAATGGGCTCGCCCGGTCTCGTCGCCCCATTCCGGGTCGGTGTCGCCGGCATGCCCTCAGCGCGCCGGACTGCCGCTGACCGAGGATCTGGTACGCTAGCTAGAGCTCCGGCCAGCTTTGTTGACCCTACAAGGGCTCGATGAATGAGGGACGCCATGCGGACGATGCCGATTCTCGTCGGACTGCTCCTCCTGATGGCGGCGCCCGCGCGCGGTGACATGACGCCGACGCCGCCCCCGAGCGGCATTCCCACTGGACCCGAGCGGCAGTATGTCCAGGGGGTGACAGCCACTCGGGCCAAGGAGTGGAGCGTGGCCGCGGCGGCCTTCGCCAAGGCGGTGGAGCTCAAGCCCACCTATGCCGAGGCCTGGAACGGGCTCGGCTACGCCTTGCGAAACCAGGGCAAGTACGCGGAGTCCCTCAAGGCGTACGACGAGGCGCTGCGACTCCGGCCGAACTACCCGGAAGCGCTCGAGTACCTCGGCGAGGCCTACGTGAAGATGGGGCGCCTGGACGACGCGCGGCGCGTGCTCGACCGCCTCAAGCCGCTCGACGCGGGGCGGGCGGGGGAATTGGCCGAAGCTATCGCGAAGGGGAAGTAGGCGAAGCGAAACTCGGGCGGCCGCCGTCCAAACCTTGCCGTCCCGGTGAAGCGGTCATGATAGCCTCGACTGAATGACTACCCCAGCGTCGACCTCTCCACTCCACTGGCGCGTGGCTGGCCTGGGCGGGGGCGCCTGACCCCGTGCGCTTCGAAACCATCCGCGACCTGGTCGCCGGGGTGCCGTTCATCGACCCGCATCGCGCGCGAGTCCTCTATGACTTCATCCTCGAGCATCGGCCGACCGAATGTCTCGAGCTCGGGTTCGCCCACGGCGTCTCCAGCTGCTTTATCGCGGCCGCGCTCGACGAGCTCGGGCAGGGCCGCCTCACCTCCGTGGACCTGGTCCGGTCGGCGAGCATGTCTCCGACGATCGAGGAGCTACTGGAGCGGACCGGGCTGCAACGGTACGTGCTCCCCCTGCGCGAGCCCACGTCGTACACGTGGTTTCTCAGGAAGAAGATCGAGGAGCTTTCCCGCGACGGTGTCTGCACGCCGGCCTACGACTTCTGCTTCATCGACGGTCCCAAGAACTGGACCATCGATGGCTTCGCGTTCTTCCTGGTGGACAAGCTGCTGCGAACGGGCGGCTGGATTCTGTTCGACGACTACAACTGGACGTACGCATCGTCGAGTAAAACGACGACGTCCGGGATCAACCATCTGGAGATGGGACCGGACGAGCTGAGCCAACCCCACATCGAGCTCGTCGTCCGTCTTCTGGTCACGCAGCATCCCAGCTACTCCGAGATCAGGATCCAGGATGACTGCTGGGCGTGGGCCCGCAAGACGGCGGCACCTACCACACGCGTCGTCATCGAGAACAGCTACACCTTCAAAGCGCTCTTGCTGCGTGTTCTACGTGTCGCCGCTCGCCGATTGCGCATCGGGCAACTCGAGGGGGTCTAGCCTCCGACGCATCCCCGCCGCGGTCAGCCGTTGTAGAAGGGCCGGCCGGTGTCGCGCAGCCAGAGTCGCACCAGGTGACGCTTGCGCTCGGGCTCCGGCCAGTCGTGGAACGCGGAGCGGCGGTGGGCGATCTGGCGATTGTTCACGAACTGGATCTGGCCGGCCTCGAAGGTGTGGGTCACCGCGAGGTCGGGTCGCGTCATCACCGCCTCGAGCGCGTCGAGCGCGGCCCCACTCTCCCGATCGAGCGGTTCGCCGACGAGCGCCTGGCCGTTGATGACCTGGAACCGGGAGAGCCGGCCGGAAAGGCGAGCGCCGTCGTACTCGAAGACCGGATGGTGCGTGACCATGACGTCGTCCGGGGCGTGCTCGCGCTGGCGGTCGAAGTAGAAGGGGCGATAGAGCCGCGGCAGAAGGTGTGGCGAATGCCGGCGCAGCTCGTCGTGGGCGGAGAGCAGGCTCACGACGCTATGGATGCCGCCCTCCATCGCCGGGTGCAGACAGAGGAGCCCCACGTACTCGGGCGGGCACCGGTTGTAGCTGTTGTCGGTGTGAAAGTTCTGCTCGGCATTGGTGACATCCGGGCGGACCCCGTTGCCCGGCGGCCGGCCGAGGTCACGCACGTCGTAGATCATGGTGCCTTCCCACTTCTGCGCCACCGGGCGCGCGAGAAGTCGAGCGAGCAGCCAGTAGAGCCGCACCATCACGTCGCGATCGAGGTGGTCGACGGGCAGCCGGTCGACCACCACGAACCCGGGGCCGGCGTCGAGCGCGCGCTTCACCGCGACCATGGTCCGGCGGCAGGCATCGAGCGCGAAGTCGTCGGGCGCGAGCGCGAGTGCGGGCAGCGGATTGGCCCGGATCGCCTCGGCGGCCGTGTCGAGCTCGCGGAGGCACTCCGCGGACAAGGTGAGGCGCGTGGCTTCGGAGGCCAGCGTTTCCCGGGTCCAGGCGAGCGCGCCGGCGCTGGGGCGATCGAGGATCAGGGGAGCGGGTGGGCTGGGCATGCCGTGGCGATGATAGGGGAGGACGTTTGCCGCGCGCAACCCTTGGAGGGACCGAGCCCGGGTGTATCTTTTTGAAAAGGGTCGGGCTCGAATAACCCGCAGCCAAGGAGGGCGACGATGAAACTGATGCGCTATCTGGCGCTTGGGCTGATCGCGATGACGGTGGCCGCCTGTGCCCCCACCGTGCCGCCAAACCGCGTGGCGGTGAGCGACTTTCAAAGTCTGGCCGGAACCTACACCGGGGTCATGAACGAGGCGAGCGAGCTCAACCGGTCGGTCCGGCTCATGCTTCATCCAGACGGATCGTTCGAGCTCTCGGTCGGCGATCCCAAAGGATTCCGGACGAATGGACAGATGGCGCTCGTCTCGGACGGCAGCCTCGTGTACCAGTACAACGAGATGCTCGGTCAGAATCGGGTCGCGTCTGGCCAGGGATGGGTCCACGAGGGCGATGGGCGGCGCGCGATCGTGCTCACCCAGAGCGACGGTTCCACGAAGACGACGGTGGCCAGGAGGCTGCCGTAGCCCGGTCCCGGGAGATAGCCGGCCGGATCACAGGAACGTGGCGGGGTCTCCTGCTTCATTACGCGCGGCCGGCGAGCCCGGTCAAGGAGCGGCTCCGTGCTGTCGCCGGATGTCCGCCAGGTGATGGAGCTCGTGGGAGCGCGTTCCACTCGCCCGGCGCCTTCCGCGCGAGCGCCTGCGGCCGGGTGAGGCCGCTCAGGAACGCCACGCTCTCGGTGATCTGATGGGCGAGCAGGTCCACGACGTGCCCGTCGGGGCAGGCACACGTCGGCCTCGGGGCGTCCGGGACCGCGATCGACCGCCGACATGCTCAGCGGACGCCGAAGCGCCGCGCGAGATCAGCCACGCTACTGTTCAGCGTGTCGAGGTCGGGGACGTCACCGCCGGGAGTCACGTGATCCACCACCTCGGGCAGGAGCTCGGAGAGGCCGCGAGAGGCGTCCTCCTCGCTGAGGCCGGCCTGGCGGGAAATCTGCTGGAGCCCATCCCGCCCGAAGATCTGCGACATCGCGTCGGCCGGGATCGGCTTGTTCGCGCCCGGGCTCACCCAGGATGCGGCCTGCTCGCCGAAGCCCGCGCGCTGAAGCTGGGCGAGCACGGCGCCGAGCCCGCCCCCGGAGCTGCCGCCTCCGGTGGCTCCGCCCAGCACCTGGCCGAGGATGTCGCCGAGGCCGCCGGCGCTCGCCTGGCCCGTGGAGCCGGGCCGGGATCCGCGATTGGCCAGCATGCCGAGCACGATGGGCAGCAGCGCCGTGAGCACCGCGCTCGTGGAACCGGTTCCGGCCCCCGCTCGGGTCGGCGGCACGGGCGCACGGCCGCCCGCCGCCGGTCCGGCCAGTCCACCGAGGAGATCGTCGAGAAGGCCCATGGCCGGGCCTACCGGTTAGAGGTGGACGGCTCGTAGGCGCCGGCCCGCTCGTCGCGATCGGTGGGAGCGAGTTCGGTGGCCGGGTCGCCCGCGACGCGGGTGTGGCGCATCACGCGCGCCTCGGAATAGTCATAGGGCCGGGCCCGGTGCAGCACGCACCGGTTGTCCCAGATCACCACGTCGCCCGGCTGCCAGCGGTGGGCGTACGTGCGGGGTGGGCGGCAGGCGAAGTCCACGAGGTCGGACAGGAGCTTCTCCGACTCGGCCTCGTCGAGGCCAGGAATGGCGTGGGCGTGACGGCCGATGAACAGGGCCGGGCGGCCCGTGACGGGATGGACCTTCACCAGCGGCCGCAGCGGCTCGCCCTTCGTATGGAATCCGTACGCGGCCCCCGGCTGCACCACGTGGCCGATCTTGGCCTGGGAATGGTAGAGGGAGTGATGCGCCGAGAGCCCCGCGATACGCCGGCGCGTGGGCTCGTCCAGCGCATCGTAGGCGGCCCGCATGTCGGCCCACTCGGTCTCACCGTCTGCCGACGGAACCACCTGCGCCGACAGCACCGACGCCTTGGCGGCCAGGGGCATGTAGGAGCTGTCGGTGTGCCAGCCCTCGTTGCCCCGCAGCGACTTGAAGCGATGCTCGTCGGGTCCCATGATCGTCCCGTCGGGCTTCCGATTGCTGATCGCCACGGCTCGCTGCTCCGGGTCCGGAGCGAGGAGCTCGATGTCGCCGAAGCGGTTGGCGAAGGCCACCTGCTCGTCCTCGGCGAGGTGCTGGCCCGGAAACACCAGGACGGCATGGTCGTGGAAGGCCTGCTCCACGGCCTTCCAGGTGGAGGCGTCCATCCGGGCGAGCTCGATGTCGGTGACTACGGCACCCAGCGTGGCGGCGATCGGCGTGACTCGTGGCTCCATGGCACCCTCCCTGGTCTGGCAGGATGCGTCCAGGAGCGGGACGTAGTCAAGAGCGTGGACCACGCGCGCGAGAAACGCGCTCGCAAGGCGCGGAGGCGGTGTTAAGGTCGATCCGCCGGCCCCCACCGCCGGCGCCGGATCCGGAGTGATCGTGGACGACCGAGTGAACGATCGAGTACACCACGGACGTGCGGGCTGGCGCCGACACGGGCTCGCCCTGAGCCTCGTCCTGCTGGCCGCCGGCGCCGCGTCAGGGCAGACCGGCCAGGGGCAGCCGCCCGCCGACAGCGGGGACTCCATCCAGCTCTCGGAGATCGCGGCACGGGCCGCCGACGTCCGGGCGCTGCTCGCTAACCTGGACGCGGCGATCACCCCGGGCAAGGACGTCCAGGCCATCCTGGATGCGCTCCCCGCTCTGTCCGACGAGCTGAAGGCGCGCCTCGATCAAACCCGCACCGCGCTCGACGCGAATCCGCCGCTGCCGGTGCTCGAGCAGCTCGGGGCGACCTGGGAGACCACGCGGACGAAGCTCCGCGGGTGGAACGACGCTCTCACCCAGTGGACGACGCGGGTCGAGCAGGAGCGCGGGCGGCTGGCGAGCCTGCGCGAAGCCTGGGTCCGCTCGCGCGAGGCCGCCGCGAGCGCGGGCGCGCCCAAGGTCGTGCTCGACCAGATCGACGGCATCCTCGCGGGGATGAACACGGCCCGCACGCGCGCGGAGACCCGCCTGTCCACGCTGCTGGTGGCCCAGTACCGGCTCGCCCAGCTCCAGCGGCGCGGCGACGAAGCGGTGACCCGCGTCGCCCAGGCGCGGGCCGATCGGCTGCGCCGCCTCGGCGAGCGGGACGGGCCGCCCCTCTGGAGCGGCGCGCTCTGGGCCGGCGCGGCCGCCCAGGCCCCGGCCGCCGCGCGCGACGTGCGAGCCGCGCGGCAGGCGGTGGGCACCGAGATCGTGCAGCAGCACGGTCCCCGCGTCCCGCTCCACGCGCTGCTGTTCGTGATCCTGGTGACGCTGCTCTGGCGCGGCCGGCGGGCCGCCCGGCGCTGGACGAAGGACGATCCGAGCACCGGCTCGGTGATCGGGGTCTTCAAGCGGCCGATCGCCTCGGCCCTGGTGATCGCCTGCGTGGTCGCGCCGTGGATCTACACCGCCGCGTCGCCGGTCCTGCTGAGGGTGGTGGCGCTGGTGGCGATCGTGCCGGTCTGCCGGCTCATCCGGCCGTCGCTCGACCGCTCGGTGGCGGCCGCGCTCTACGTCTTCGGGGCGCTCTTCGTGGTCGACGCGATCCGCTCGGTGATCGTGAGCGCCCCGCTGTTCGAGCACATGGTGTTCCTGGGGGAGATGCTGATCGCGAGCGCGGCCATCCTCTGGGTGCGGACGGCCCGGAGCCGGCAGATGTTCACGCTCCCCGACGCGGACGCGATGGAGGCCGCCGCGCTGCGGTTCGTGGGTCTCCTCCTCCTCGTCGCGTACGCGGGCGCCTTCATCCTCGGCGGGCTCGGCTACGTGGAGCTGGCCCGCCTGATCGGGGCGGGGGCGCTCGGCAGCGCGTACTTCGGCCTCGCGATCCTGGCCGCGGTGCAGGTGGCGAAGGGGCTGGTCGGCCTGATGCTCCGCAGCCGGCCCCTCGGCCTGCTCGCGTCGGTGGCGCAGGCCCGGGCGGTGCTCGAGCGCCGGCTCCAGCGGCTGCTGCGCTGGGTGGGGGTCCTCGGATGGATCGCGGCCACGCTGTACGCGCTGACGCTCCTGCCGCGGGTCGTTTCCGCGGCGCGGACCGTGCTGACCACTCCGTGGGGCTGGGGGGCCATCCAGATCTCGCTCGGGGACGTGCTGGTCTTCGCGCTCACGATCTGGCTGTCCTTCCTGCTCGCCGCGGCGGTGCGGCTACTGCTGGCCGAGGACGTGTTTCCCCGGGTGCGCATGGCGCGGGGTCTGCCCCTCGCCCTGTCGCTCGTGATCCAGTACGCGCTGATCTTCGGCGGATTCACGCTCGCGCTGGCCGCGCTCGGCATCGACCTGACCAAGCTGACGATCCTCGCCGGCGCCTTCGGGGTCGGCGTCGGCCTGGGGCTCCAGAGTCTGGTGAACAACTTCGCGTCCGGCCTCATCCTGCTCTTCGAGCGTCCGGTTCACGTGGGCGACGTGGTCGCGGTCACCGGGGTGTCGGGCGAGGTGCGCCACATCGGGGCGCGCGCGACGCTCGTGCGGACCGCCGACGGGGCGGAGGTGTTCGTGCCGAACTCGCAGCTCATCACCCAGGCCCTCACGAACTGGACGTATTCCGATCTGCGGCGGCGGATCGTGCTGCCGGTCAAGGTGGCCTACGGCGCCGCGCCGCAGCGGGTCACCGAGCTGCTGACCGGGGTCGCGATCCGGCATCCCCAGGTGATCGACGAGCCGGCGCCGGGCGCGGTGTTCCTGGGCTTCGGGGAGAACTCGCTCGACTTCGAGCTCCGGGCCTGGACCGACCGCTTCGGCGACGCGGAGGCGATCCAGAGCCAGCTCGCCGACTCGGTCTACACTGTGCTGACCGACGCGCGGATCGAGCTCCCGGTGCCGAGGCGGGACGTGCGACTGCGGGCCGACGACGACCGCCAAAGGAGACCCGAATGACCCGGTGCCGATGGACGTGGACCGCGCTCCTCCTGGTGGCGGCTCTGATCGCCGCGCCCGGCCCGCTCCCCGCGCAGACCCCGAAGCCCGGCGGCGTGCTGACCGTCATGCAGCGCGAGGAGCTTCCCCAGGGCCTGTCCATCCTCGAGACGTCCACGATCGCGACGGTGTGGCCGGCCTCGCCGTGCTTCAACAACCTGGTCTACTTCGATCCCGCGAAGCCGATGGAGACGCCCGACACCATCGTGGGCGAGCTGGCCGAGAAGTGGTCCTGGCAGGACGGCTATCGAAACCTCGTCTTCTTCCTGCGAAAAGACGTGAAGTGGCACGACGGCCAGCCCTTCACCTCCCGGGACGTGAAGTTCACCTTCGACCTCGTCCGCGAGGCGCCCGACGTGCAGGCCAAGCTGCGCCTGAATCCGCGGAAGGACTGGTACGCCAACATCGAGGCGATCGAGGCGGCCGATCCCTACACGGTGGTCTTCCGCCTCAAGCGGCCCCAGCCCTCGATCCTGATGATGCTGGCCTCGGGGCAATCGCCGGTCTATCCGGCCCACGTGCCGGTAGCCGAGCAGCGCGCCCGGTGCGTGGGGACGGGCCCGTTCAAGCTCAAGGAATGGCGCCGGGGCGAGTTCGTCGAGTACGTGAAGAACCGAGACTACTTCGTCAAGGGCCGGCCATATCTCGACGGCCTCAAGTACGTCATCATCAGCGAGCGCGGCACCCGGACCGCCGCGCTCCAGGCCGGCCGCCTCGACACCGCGGCGCCCGGCGAGATCACCAAGAACATCGCCGATCAGCTCAAGGCCGCGGTCCCGGGCATGGTGATCACCCGGGTCGGATCGCTCACCTCGCCGAACCTGCTCGTCAACCACGCGCGCCCCCCCTTCAGCGACGCGCGGGTGCGCCGGGCGGTGGACCTCGCCATCGACCGCGACGGCTTCATCAAGGGCGTGCTGCAGGGCGCCGCGGTGTCCGGCTCGCCGCTGGTGCCCCGGCCGTTCGGGTCGTGGGGCCTGACCGAGGGCGAGCTCGTGGGCATCCTCGGCCGCCCGGAGGGGCGGAAGGCGGCGGCCCGCAAGCTCCTGGCCGAGGCCGGCTTCGGGCCCGCGAGCCCGCTGCGCTTCGAGGCGCAGACGCGCGGCATCGCCACCTACGTGGACCTGGCCTCCTACGTGGTGAGCGAGCTCAAGCAGGTCGGGGTGGAGATCACGGTCAAGCAGCTCGACAGCGTGCAGTGGTACGGGATCACCACCCGGAAGGAGTTCCAGCTCGGGATCAACATCTCGGGCTACGGCGTCGACGACCCCGACGCGATCCTCTTCGAGAACTACACGTGCACGTCGCTGCGGAACTACACCAGCTACTGCGACGAGGGCGTGTCCCGCCTGATCGACCAGCAGTCGCAGGAGCTCGATGGCAAGAAGCGCATGGCCCTCGTCCACGAGATCCAGCGCAAGCTCACCGAGGCGGGCGCCCGCCCGACGGTGGCCTGGGGGATCGATCACTTCGCCCACTGGCCCTACGTGAAGGGCCTGGTGCCGCACCACTCGCTCTACAGCTTCGGCCGCATGCAGAACGTCTGGCTGGACCGCTAGATCGCGAGCGCGGCTTCGGCGCGGCCGAGCCAGAAGCGCATGTCCATCGCCCGGAACAGCCCGGCCGCCCCCTCGAGGTGTTCGCGGCCCGCGTCGACCTCACCGGCGCGCAGAAGGGCCTCGCCGAGAGACAAGCGGCAGCGGCCGAGGAGGGGCCGAAGCCCGATGTCCTGGGCGATGCCGGCGGCCTCCTCGAGGGCGGCCCGCGCCGGGCCGGCCGCGCCCTCGGCGGACCGGAGCTGGCCCAGGACGCGCAGCGCTTCGGCCACGAGCCATCGCTGACGGTTGGCGCGGGCCATGGCGAGCCCGCGCTCGACGTGAGTGAGCGCCTCCGCGGGCCGCCCGGCCAGAGCGCAGGCCTCGGCGAGCATGGTCAGGTTCCAGGCGTGGGTCGGCCGGAGATTCAGGGCGGCCGACTGGGCGGTGGCCTCCGCGAGGAGCGCCACCCCTTCCTCGACACGACCGGACAGGGCGTAGGCCTGGCCGAGATCGCTGGCGACGAGCAGGAACAGCGGCTCGAAGTGGGCGCGCCGGCAGATCTCCACGCTCCGGCCAAGCCACGAGACCGCGAGCGGGAAATTGCCCTGCACCAGGTGTGGCCGCCCCGCGCCCGCGTAGGCCAGGGCGAGGGAGAGGTCGTGCTGCGCCGATTCGGCGAGCCGCTCGGCCTCCTGGGCGTGGCCTGCCGCCTCCGCGAATTCCCCGAGGTACGCGAGGGACCACGCCATGAACGCGTGCGCGGCCGCCGAGCGGAGCGCGGCGCCCCCGGTGGGCTTGCTCTCGGGGGTGGCGACATTCCGCGCGAAGGCGTCGATGGCCTGGCGGTACTCGCCGAGGCTCAGATAGGCCTGGCCGAGGCGCAGGGTCGCGATGGCCGCGAGGCCGCGGTCGCCAAGGACCCCCGCGATGGCCAGGGCCCGCCGGCCGGACTCGACGGCCCGGTCGGGCTGGCCGCTCCACCAGTAGCCCTGGGTCATGTACGCCGCGATCTGGCCGAGTCTCCGCTGGTCGCCGAGCGCGGTGGCCACGCGCTCCGCCTCGTGGAGCGTCTCCAGCATGCGGACGACCTCGCCGTGTGGGGTAAGGGCATTGTGCAGATCCAGGCGGAGGTCCACCTCCCGCTCTTCACGCTGCTTGCCCGGCGGCAGGTTCGTGAGCGCCTGCAGGGCCTGCTCGGAGCAGGCGGCCGCTTCCCGGTAGGCACTGTGGGCCGCGGCCTTGGCGCCGGCCTTGCGGTACAGGAGCACCGCCTGGTCCCAGAGGCCGCCCTGGAGCGCGTGGTGTGCGAGGCGGTCCACCTGCTCGGCCAGCCGGCCGGTGTCCAGGCGCTCGATGACCGAGACCAGGCGCGCGTGGAGCGCGCGGCGGCTCCGGTGCAGCAGCGCGCCGTAGGTGACCTCGTGCGTGAGGGCGTGCTTGAACGTGTACTCGAGATCGGGGAAGAGGCTCGTCTCGTACAGGAACTCGGCGGCCTGGAGATGGGTCAGCGCCTCGCGGAGCTCCTCCTCGGGCGCGTCGTCGAGCGCCTGGAGGAGCGCGAAGGGCACGTCCTTGCCGATGACCGAGGCCGACTGGAGCAGGCGTTTTTCCCGGGCCGGGAGCCGGTCGACCCGCGCGGCCAGGATGGAGTGCACCGTCGCCGGTACCTGGTTGGCCGAGAGCGGCCGGGCCGCGCGGTATTGCCCGCGTTCCCCCTCGAGCGCGCCCGTCTCCACCAGCGCGCGCACGCTCTCCTCCAGGAAGAAGGGATTGCCTTCCGTGCGTTCGATCAGGAGCTGCTTGAGGGGAGCGAGACCTTGCTCGACCCCGAGCAGGGCCTGCAGCAGCTCGTCCGCGCTCTCGTGCGCGAGCGTGTTCAGGCGCAGGCGCGCGTAGTACGTCTTGCCCCCCCAGCCGTCCCGGTACTCCGGCCGGTAGTTGGCGAGCAGGAGCATCCGCGCGCGGGGGAGGCTCTCGACGAGGCCGTCGAGCAGCGCCTGCGTTTCGCTGTCCATCCACTGCAGATCCTCGAAGACCAGGAGCAGGGGCTGGCGCTGGCTTTCACGCAGCAGGAGCACCTTGACCGCCTCGAGCGTGCGCTGGCGACGCTGCGAGGGATCGAGCGTCCGCCACCGCGCGTCCTCGGTGGGGACGTCGAGCAGGGCCAGGAAGGCGGGCAGGCTCGGCTCGAGTCCCGGGTCGAGCGCGCGCAGGCCGGCCTGGACCCGGTCGGCGATCTCGCGCGCGCCGTCGCGCGCCTCGACCTGGAAGTAGCTCTTGAGGAGATCCGCGATCGGGAGATACGGCGTGCCCTTGCCGTAGGAGAGGGCGCGGCCTTCGAGGACGAGCCACCGGGGCCGGGACACCGCGTGCGTGATCTCGTGGAAGAGCCGCGACTTGCCGACGCCGGGCTCGCCCACGACGGCCACGACCTGGCCCCGGCCCGTCTCCGCCTGTCCGAGCGCGCGATGGAGCTGGTCGAGCTCGGGCGCGCGCCCGACGAAGCGCGAGAGACCCCGGCGCGCCGAGGCCTGCAGCCGCGACCGGGCGTGGCCGGCGCCGGTGACCTCGAAGACCTCGAACGGGACCTCGAGGCCCCTGACCGGCATGGCCCCCAGGGATCGGCCCTCCACATAGCCTTCGGCCAGGCGAAAGGTCTCCGCGGTGGTCAGGATCGTCCCGGGGGTGGCCATCTGCTCCATCCGCGCGGCCAGATGGGTGGTCTGGCCGACCGCGGTGTAGTCCATGCGCAGGTCGCTGCCGATCGAGCGCACCACGACCTCGCCGGAATTGAGGCCGACGCGGATCTGGATCGGGATGGCCTCGGCGCGCCGCGCCTCGTCGGAGTGACGCTTGACCGCCTCCTGCATGCGGAGCGCCGCGTAGCACGCGCGCACCGCGTGATCCTCGTGGGCGAGCGGGGCCCCGAAGAGGGCCATGATGCCGTCGCCCATGACCTGGTTGACCGTGCCCTCGTACTGGTGCACCGCCTCCATCATGTGCTCGAGAACGGGGTCGAGGACCTTGCGCGCTTCCTCGGGATCGCGGTCCACCAGGAGCTCCATCGAGCCCTTGAGATCGGCGAAGAGGACGGTCACCTGCTTCCGCTCGCCCTCGATGGCGCTCTTCGAGGTGAGGATCCTCTCGGCGAGGTGCCGAGGCGTGTAGGCCTCGGGCGAGGCGAAGCGCGCCTGGCCGGCGGGCGTCGCGTCGACCGGCCGCCCGCACTGGCCGCAGAACCGGACGCCGTCGCCGAGCTCGGCGCCGCACGAGCGGCAGGAAGGCGCGAGCCGCGCCCCGCACTGGATGCAGAACCGAGCCGACGCGGAGATTTCGTGCCGGCAGCGCGGACAGAGCAAGGTGGAATCTCCCGATGCGCCACTGAGAAAAGGGCGGGCGCGCCCGCCAGAGTAGCCCGCGCGCCCGAAGGGGTCAACACGCTGGGAGCCGACCGGGCGTCCTGCTATACT
>Ga0134122_10002232_pt1 | contig 14181 bp, 32 predicted proteins | sample KB302_FD_96461 | JGI IMG/M metagenome (GOLD analysis project Ga0134122, IMG submission 96461) | Terrestrial soil microbial communities without Nitrogen fertilizer from Kellogg Biological Station, Michigan, USA - KB3-0-2 | ecosystem: Environmental > Terrestrial > Soil > Unclassified ... | reverse complement strand
GCGCGGGCAGGTGGCCTATGAGCAGAAACGGGGTTCCGGCAATGCAACCTCAGATGCAGACGGTTACGGTAGTTGATAAAACCACGCGGATCGTGTGTCCATGCGGCGGAAAGTCCCTGCTCGTGCAAGGGGCCTTCCTGGTGCGAGTCTTAATCGGTAAGCCTGAAATCACTCCGGCCTTCGTCATCACCTGCAACAAATGCGGGGAAGATATCGAGCCGCCATTCCTGACGGTCGCATCCGGCAAAGAGGCATCCTAATGTATACCCCTATCACGCAAACCATCACGCGGCGGACGATTAAGCGGGTTGAGAATCGGCTCAAAGGATTGCGCGACGTCACGGCGACGATTCCAGACTGGTCGCTTGGGACGCCACTTGGAACGATTGGGAGCAGCGGATCGAGTCAAAGCCTCTCTTTCGCGACGTTCATGGATATCCTCTCTGGTCGGCGTGGCGAGCTCAAGATCGAAGCCACGCAGTTCGCCGAAGGTATGGTCCGGTTGATGTACGGGCTGGAACCGAATTGCGGGATGCCGACTCCGGGGCTTCCAATCGTTGCTGGCGCAAACCCGCCAAGGTTTTGCAGCACAAGCGTAGCAGGGGCAATTGAGCGTTGCCGGATCAACGAAGCCTCCGCTTCGATTGCTTACGTGGATCAGCAACTGCAGCGACGTTCAAGCGACGGTACGCAGATGGCTCCGCTGATCTTGAACTGGTATAACCAGTACGGCCGGAATGACGTTTCCTACCTTAACGGAGTTATTCTCACCGCCCGGGGAGCCTGTGGAATCACAGGTGGACTTCCAAAGCTCTGCCCTTCGCCACAAGTCTGGAGCACGACTCAACTCAAGTGCATTTATCCCACAGAGCCCGGGCAAAGCGGCGGGCCAAGCTCGCTGGTTATCTTTGGCGGTATCGCTCTTGTCGCTCTCATGTTCATGATGCGTCGATGAAATGTACGGAACGCGAACTCCACAACTCGGATTCCTCCCTGGCGCAGCAGTTGCGGCAAGTGCTGGCTTGGGGCCTGTAGGAGTCGCGATTGTTATCTCCGTTTCGGTTGTGGGCCTCTATGAGACTTTCAAGGACTGGTTTCAGCGCGGCGAGCTCAAGCTGGCAGCAACAGCGAAAGCGGAAGAGTATGTTGATTCAGTCTGGGGAACGAGAACTCCCAACAGTCCACCAGAACAAGACTCGGTCTCAAAGCTGATCGAAGCCTGCCAGCTGGACGCAGCGCAAGAAATGATTAACTTCCTAGCTCGCCAAATGTACGAGAAAGCCGCCAAGGATAGCTACTTTGATCGCTGGATGCGGGAGTTTGGGTTTCTGACGTTGACACAGATTCAGAACAAGCTGCAGGCTTATCGTGGCTATTGCATGGTTTCGAATCCGCCCGATTCGCAGCCAGAGCCGACGTCGTGCCCTGCCGATTTTCAGCTTGTGAATGGCGTCTGCACGCCGCTGTCTTGTCCGCCGGGGTTCTATCTCTCGGCAGGAAAGTGCGTGCCGCTGTCGCCCGCTACGCTTCCGCCAGCAATCAACGACGTCGGGCAGTACGTTCCGCTTCCGCAAGCGACATTGAGTAAAACTGGCATGTTTGGTATTCTGGCCGCAGCTTTGGCACTCATTGTAATTTCAAGATAGGAGACTTTATGTTCACACGAGGACTCAGAGGTGGAGTTGGCAGGCTTGGCGAATTCGTCAACCGGGACTATAAGAACGAAAACTGGCTTCCCAACACGTTCGGCTCGCATGCCAGCTTGATTCCGGGCGTATCGAACGCATCGGCGGCTGCCGCAGGCGGCGGGATCATCGCAGCCTTGGCCGCGGCATGGGCGGCGTGGAAGTTGTTGAAGTGATCTATGCCGAATCCTATTGATACTGAGCGCATTCGTTCAGAACGCTTCATTATCGAATGGCTTGAAACTCAGTACCACGTCGAAATGTCCCGCATGAAAACTCAGAAAGCGACCTGCGATTTCATCGAACTGGAAATGAAAAACCATCTCATGCTGAAAGCACGTCTGGAGCGGGGAGAATGAATGTTCCTGGGCTCACTGAATCAATCAGGGAATTTCAGGACATTTTCAGGGCTGGGTTCGCCTGTACCTGTCCAGCATGTCGTGATTGGCTCCGGCGACACGGGTATCTTGGAGACCGTTCGGCTGATCAAGCAGAAAGTCCGCGAAGCGCAAGCTCAGCCGCTCGTGAAGCAGACGTTCCGTTCGATTCTTGGCGGCCTAGCAGGGTCGGCGAGCCAGACGCAAATCGCCAAGGCTCTGACTGAGTGGGTTGTGACGCATATCCGCTATCAGCACGACGACGATATGAGTTGGACGGAGCAAGGCTTGCAATGGATCAACATCAACCAATGCCCAAGACGGTTCAAAACGTGTGAGGCTGTGGAGATGGTTTACGACGCTCCTGAGATTTTGAAAAATCGCATAGCCGACTGTGACGATATGGTGTTGCTGATGGGAAGCTTCCTCACGATGGCGCAAATCCAATGGTGCCCGGTCGTGGTCGCGCTCGATCCGTCGATGCGTTCGGAGTTTTCGCATATCTACCTCATCGCCAATCTGGACGGCTCGTATGTGCCGATCGATCCAGTGAACAGGAATCAGCCCTTTGGCTGGCAGGCTGAAAGCTACTTTCGAAGAGAAGTTCTTTGTTGAGGACTAACGTTATGGGTTGCTCGTCTTGTGCTTCATCAATGGCCGGCCACTTTGGAGCCTATGTTCCTGCCACTGCTCGCAGTACCATTCTGACTACAGGCCCAACTGAAGGCGTCCCGAACGCCACTGGCGGAATGCATGTTGGAACGCATTCCCGGGCCGGCGTGGGCGATATCTTCGGCGCGGGCCAGACAAACTGGATCAGCGGCGTGGCGAATGAATACCTGGTTGCTGGAGCCGCGCTCGTGCTGCTTTTGGTGGTGATGAAGTGAGAGAAGGAATCGAAAGAGCACTGTTATTTCTTTGTTGGTTGTTCTTAGTTGTAGCGTCTCCAATATTCTTTTGGATGTCAACGTTGGTTGGAATAGTGTCGCTTGCTACAGCTTTCATGGCGTTAGTCATGTCTTTTAGGAGTTAACGAAGTGAAGACTCCAGCGCAACAGGCTTACGAAACTGCTCTGGCCTATGCGCAGAACGAAGTGCATCAGTTGGTAGGCGAAAAGGCTGTGATCGAATACCGAATCGGTCAGTTACAAATCGCGATCAAAGTTCTAGAAGAAAAAGTAGAGAAAGCCGAGAAAGAATGCCAAGCCAAGGTGTAATCATTCCCATGCCACCACAGCCGATTGATCCGTCCATCAAGGAAAATCTCGGTCAAAAAGTCTCCGCGCTCATGCAGACCTACAACGACATGAAAGCGGAGCTGAAGGATCAGCCGGATACCGTCAAGGCTCAGTTCGACGCGCTGCTAGAAAAACGCCGTGCCGCCGTGGAAGCCATCTTTGCAGCGCACAGGGCGACTCTAGACGCGCTCTTCGGCGTCGGGCATGCCAAACTGTCGGGGATAGGCGCAACAAGCGAACTGGACACCATCCAAACGCAACTGACGGCAGAGCAGGCGAAACTCACGGCGCTGTCAACCTATTTCGAGCAGTACAAAACCGCCATCGCCGCGGGCAACGCACCGCCGTCGATGCCAGCCGAGTTGGGCGGGGCAGCTTTCGGCATGTCGTCGACGACGCTGGCCGTGATTGCCGCCCTTGGGGCTGCGGCTTATTTTTGGTGGTTCAATAAGGAATCGTGATGATTCGCAAGATTCTATTTTGGATTACTGGAAAGTGCAAACACGATTGGAGGACGATAGTCGCGTTTCCTTCAAGTGTGGTTTCAGAATGTAAGATTTGCAAAAAATCCATCAACGCGAGTGAGACATGGCCTTCCTAGCCACAACGCCGCAAGAGGATATTCAAAACACCATCGCTCAGACGGGCGAGAACGCCAAGCAAGCGATGATGTGGATAGCTGTGATTGCCGTCATCGTGATGGTGATCATGTTCTCGGGGAAGAGATGAGCAAGCCTCTGAAGGAATTCTGTAGAGAAGAGTTGGAAAGAGTCGAGGAAGAATTCATTCGTCTAAGACCTGGAACTCTTGGGCAAAAATGGCTCTTCAATAAAGTCATCAGTCACGCGATGGCTTACGGAATTGCTCTTGGAGTTGAAATAGGAAAGGACTTGAAAAATGAATCTCAGGTCTATCCTTCGTGAAAACTGGGACGTGGCTTTTCTTCTGATCGCTATGGCTAGCATCCTAACATGGGTTCTAACTGTGACTCTGATTTTGCCACTAATGGGGGACTAAATGAAACTATGGCTGATTGTTGTCACTCTCTTGCTTCTGCCGTTGACAAGTGCCGCGCAAGCCGTTTGCAAGAAGATTCCCGGCGATAATGGCAGCTTCACATGGAAATATTTAGTCACGGACGAACCGAAGATCAGCGGATTCCGCTGGTACTCTTCGCCGCTTTCAGCGGGGCCATTCAATAACCTCGTCGGCTCGGCCGCTGCATCGGCTCGCACGATGCAAGCGCCCGTGACGTTCTCAACTGGAACCGTGAAGACTTACTACGTGATTCGGTCCTATTTCACTTCGGCAGGCGGAACGGTGGAGTCTCCAGACGCCTCGCCTGTCTCGGAGTGTGAAATGAGTGTGCCTACGCCAACGGTCCCACAGGTCAATTGAAAAGATGCTGGCGAACGCTCGCCGATGTTGACGTGCAATGAAATGCTCCATTACGCGGAGACAATTTACCAGCGCAGGATTCCGGGCCGGGTTCGGACTATTCGCCGGGGGTTTCTTTAGCTCGCTACAAGCCGCGCAGACGATCTACGTTGCTCAGAATGGCAGCGATGGGAATTCAGGCCAGCTTGGTTCGCCCGTGCGAACGGTCCAGAAAGGGCTATCGCTGGTAACGTCTGGCGGGTCTCTGCAGGTCGGGCCGGGAACATGGGCAGAGCCGATTCCAGCAGGTTCATTTCCATCCGGCTCAGCCGGAGCCTATACAATCATCCGTGGCACGCCGGGGCAAACGATTCTCAGCGGCTCGAGCGGCGGGAATTGCGTTTCGATCAGCAGCCGTCAGTATGTGACGCTGGCCGATTTCATACTTGATGGTAACAGTGAAGCGACAAATATTGGACTGATCATCGGCGGCGGGTCCAGCTACATCACGGCGCAAGGCTGCGAGGTTCGAAGGTTCAAAGCCAACGACACAGGGGCGGTCACGCAATCAGGCGGGCCAACGAATAGCTTCCTGCTTCTCAGTCGACTCATCGTCCACGATAATGGTCTGAGCCATCCCCGTCCGCCCGGACTCTATGCCACGCACGGAATTTACATGACCGCGCGGGATACCATCACGGAATACTGTGAAAGCTACAACAACAACGGGATGGGGTATCATCAATACTATTCCGCCGGCGGCAGCGATAGGTGCACGGTGCGATTCTGCAACTTTCACGATAACTATTCCTACGGGGCACAGATCGGCTCGGGCAGCGACAATGCGGCCTATGACAACACGATCTCGAACAACGCGAGAAAGGTTCCTGAATCGGGCGGCTTGCGAATCCTAAGCGGACGCCGCGGCCAGTTGGCACGAAATAAGACCTACGGCAATGGGCCGCGGGATATTATGATTGAAGGCGCCTCGTCGGATGGAGTGGTGGAAAATAACTGCGTTGACCCGGCGAAGATCGTTAACAGCGGCACCAACACGAAGCTGACGAATAACACGCTGACGGCGTGCGGCTCAGCACCTCCAGTTCCGACCGTGCCGGATATCTCGCAGATCGACGATTCACAGCCTTCCGGTCCGTCTACGACCCAAGTAGCGGCACCATTTCTTATTGCAGGCGTTGTGTTGACTGCGTTAGTGTTGGGCGGAGACTGAAAGGATTTTTATGCCATTCGTACAAATGGACACCGATGAGATGATGGTTCCGGTTCTGATTCCGCGCACGGCTGATCCGGTTGTGACTGGGATCAATTCGAACTGGCTGATTGCTGGGGCTGGTGCTCTAGCCGTACTGCTCGCCAAGCCTAAATTGAAAGCCAAGGGTCCGGCGCCGAAGAAGATAAAAATCGGGAAATAATGGAAACGCTTTTGACAATCTGGATCTTTGGTTTTGCTCTCATGATTCCTTTGGCTTTCATCATGTATCCAAGAAAGTAATATGTTTAAAGGTCTCGGCATGGAACCATTCTCATTCAGCTTCAGTAATGGAGTCGTGACAGGTCCGAACTATTCCTTCGACTTGAAAGGGCCGCTCGGGCAAGCGACTCCGGCCGCGCTTGACTTCTACCGTTCCAATCCCGGCTCGTTGGTTTCCTACATCCACGACGACTGGAATAAGAAGTTCAACCCTCAGTGCATCATTTCCGGCGGAAACCTCTACCTTGGCGTCGAATGGAACGTAGCCTGCCTTCAAGCGGCAGGAACGCCGAATCTGCTCTCTGCCGCGACGTCTCAAATCCAGTCTGCCGTCGCTGCGTGGGGAACGGCGTATCTAGGAACCTCAGCGGGCGGTTCAGGTGGAGGCAGCACAGGCGGCGGGACAACGATGCAATGCGCCACGGCTGGGAAGAAGCCGCTCGTGGGGCAAGCGTGCTGCACGGGCCTTGCACGCGATTCGCTTGGGTTCTGCGTTGCCCCGGCGAATAGCCCGTTGCCGACAGACGTCTGCGTCGGGACGTGGGTTTGCAGCATTCCAGATATGTGGATTTACGGTGGGTTGGGAGTGCTGGCGCTGCTACTAATGAAACGATGAATGCAACTGTTCCAGGCAAATTTGTTTGGCAGCCTGTCTTTTTCAAGGCAGACGATGGCAGTGAGTTTGAGATTTTGCGAGAATTCCCGCTTGAAATGATCGTGAAGGGGAAAATCAAGAAGTCAGTCAAAAGTTGCGGCTTTACTTGGAAAGTTATCTGGAATCGCGAGGAAATGAACAGTAGCGGGAAATATGAAGCTACTGCATTAAAATTATGCCCTTCCTCTCCCAAGCCTGCGTAGCCCATGGTGAAATCGCCAAGACTGGCGTTTGCTGCGAGTCTCTGACGCCGTGGTCGTATGATGCCAACACGGGCGTGGCTTATGACGGCTTCGGTTGCTGGAATGCACCGTGTGCTCAAGCCGGCCAGTGGGCCGGGCCGGGCGGGGTTGGGAATAGGTGCTGCACCGGATTGACTAACGTGAACGGCAAGTGCGGCACAGCAGTTCCCGGGGGAACGGTTCCACCACCTACTCCGACGCCAAGTCCGGGGGAATTCTGCCAAGGAACAATAGTTTGCTCGGTTCCAGATATGTACCTCTATGGTGGTGTGGGCGTGCTCGTGCTTCTAATGGTCATGGGAGGAAAGAAACGATGAGAATTCCTTTCATCCCATTTCATCTGATGGACGTTCGCCGCTTCCCGTGGCGGCAGCACGTTGATACAGTTGTGCGGCTTCGCAGCGTTGCCAAAGAGCCATCGCAGCACTTTGAAACGCGGTACGACGAACAGGTCGCCATCCGACATCATGAAATGACAATCAATCTGGCGCTTGGACGCGAGGTGTCGAATGGCCTTTGATCTTTCAACCCTGCCGCAGGCGCAAGCGCATAGCTATATGGGCAAGCTTGGCAAGCTCGGGGCCTGCACGTGGTACACGCCCTGGGATTGCTATACGCCGGACACGATCCAGCAGGCCAAGAACGAACTGGAAGATGCCCATGTCGCTGTGATCGACTTCGCGAACGCAGCCAATGCTTTCTACCAAGATGCGCAAGCGAACGGGGCAACGGGAAGCGTCCTTGCCAACCTAGGGCAGGACGTGGCCAACTCGCAAGAAATGGTCCGGAAGCACACTGAGTTGATGAACACGTTCTACGCCGAGACCGGGGCAGGCGTGGCTGGGCTGAAGGGCCTTCGCGGCCTGGGGAATCCGATCTTGCTGGCTGAAATGCTCGGGCTGGCGCTCCGGTGGGTTGGGTTTGGGATACTGCTTTACCAGCTGGGCGACACGATCAAAGCGGCTGCGTCAGCGTTCCAGTCCAGTTTCAAGTCGAATCAAGAGAAATTCCGGCGGGACGGTGAGTATTACATCGCGTGGAGCAAAGCGAAGGAAGCTGGCACAGCACCGCCACCCGAGCCGAACGACGCTGGCGTGACCGACTGGACGACAATTGCCCTGATTGCCGGATCGATTGCCCTGCTCTTCATGCTGCAGAAGAAATAGCTTCTATGCTGAAACTCGTTCAAGCGTGCGATGCAGGGTATCACTTCTCGGAAGCCTTCGGCGGGTGCGTGCTCGATGATCCTGATATCGTTGTTGACGTTCCTGGTGGCGGAGGTGCTACTGCTCCGTCAAACTTTCTTCTCTATGCTGGAATCGGACTCGGGCTGATTCTGCTACTCGGAGCGTTTGCCGGCGGCCGGGCGTCGAAAAAGAGTCTCGGCGAACGTCGGAAGGTGACGAAGAGTTTTTGGATTAACGTGTAAGGGGTTGACCTATGGCTTGGACCGCACCAACTCAAATGCTCCCGGCTCAGCGAACGTGTAACGCAGGCTGGCACCTTTCTGCGGAAGGTATGGCTTACGACTTCCAGGGCCTCTGCTCTCCTGGCGAGCTGCCAAGCCAGCAATCGAGCCGAACGTGCGATGTTCCTTACTACCGGCACGCGGCGGGCGTGAATGTCTTCTATGACACTCGGGGCTATTGCGATCCAACTAAGACGCAGCAAAGCGGTGCAGGAGACGCAGGCGGTCTGATGGGCAACGTTGGAAGCCTACTGATGTGGGGAGGGATTGCCTACGGTGCCTACTACCTTTGGACGCATCGAAAGACTATGTTTGGCTCAAGTCCAGCGGCGGCATGATGAATGCTGACTCAGGAAACAACCGACTTCGTTCGTTACTGTCTTTGGCCGTATTCCAATGTTGAGGGGCAGATACGCGATGCACAAGGACCGTGTTCTATCAAGGGAGATCGGTTCGGGCCATATCAGACTCGCTGGATACCTTCAGTCAGCAATGAGGTTGTTGCGACAGGAGCGGTGGTGGCTATCTTGCTTCTTGGATCTTGGATGATCAAAGGTGCTAGCGCCGATCAAGGCCAGTTATTCAACATCGGCGGCGGGAAGTACAAGGTGAAAAAGAAAGCAGGGGATTCAAGGTATACGGTAAAATTCCCGTTGTGAGGCTTCATGCTCCACGTAGACACAACACTTCCTCCAGTTCGATATTGCCTTGATCCGTTTTCTACCGTAGACGGGCAAATTAAGGACAGTGGCGGTGTCTGCGAGCCGAAGGGGGAATATTTCGGGCCTTACCAGACTCGCTTTCTGCCGTTCGTATCGAATGAAATGCTGGCGATTGTCGTTGGTGGATTCCTGATCATGTCCGGAGCATTCAAGTTCCAGGCTCGGAAGGCGATTTAGGTTTGCGGGGCTGCGCGACTTCGGGGCGCGGCATAATTGCCCCACCATACGGGGCGCCCGCTTTTAGTTGTCAGACCGTCAGTAGCGTGTTGGGGAAGACACGCCAGGTTCCATTAGACCTACTCCTTTCTGGCGGTCTGGCTTTTTGCGAGGTGAAAATGTCAGCAACAAATCCGACAGCAGTTTTGAAGTACATTCAGGACATCAAGGAAAGCCGCGGCGGACGGGCCTGCTCGATCCCACAAGGGAATATTGCGGCAGCGCTGGGGGTTCCTGAACCAATCGTGGTCAGCATTCTGGAGTCTCTGAAGGAACGCGGGAAGGTGCATGAAGTTTCGCGTGGGTCGTGGTGTACAGGAACGGGGTTTGGACGGTGAAAGGACTATTTCCTTGGTTGAGAGAAGCGTTGTTTGGCCCAAAGAAGCCGCGTTGCAGTCATAATCAAGGCCATCCATTCGACTCAATGAAATGCTGGTCGAATCCTGATCCAAGATGCGGCAGCGGTCTTTGCGCTCGGCATCACGTTGAGCAGTGCCGATATTCAAATGGGAATATATTCTGCGTTCCAGTACAGGAAGATGCAGAATTGGCGGCACTCCGAAAGATGATTCAATGAGACACGCCGGATGGGGAGCGACACTTGAAACCAGAACGCGATGCGAACAGCCACTTGGCGGACAACTCGAGAAGTGGACCACGTTCACTTATTACAAGTGCGCAAGGAAATCACTCGCGTTCTTTTACCATCCAGACACGATACGGTCTGATTGGCATAAAGGTGCCTGCATCGTTTCCGCAAATCGACGTAACGCCGTTACCCGATGGCTTGAAGCTTGCTTTCCAGGATTCCTGTTCTACGGACGACGCTGCTTGATAGAAATCCACGTGAGGATGTAAGTATGCCGCTTCTCTATTTAGTTCTATTGCTCATTCTCATTGGATTGCTTCTTTATGTTGTTCCAATGGAAGCCGGAATCAAGGATATCGTAGTAAAAATCTGCGTTGTTGTCGCTGTCGTCGCTCTTGTGTTCTGGCTGCTCGGTGTATTTGGCGTCTTGCCTTCAGGCGGAACCAACTTTAGATTGCGATGATTCCAGATGGCGTTATCGTTATAATTATTTTGGCACTTCCAATTCTGGTGGTGCTTTTTTACCTCGATCTAAGGAGACTCATCATGGCAAGCAAGAAAGACGTAGAGGATAAGATTGCAGAAGTGCAGACGGCAGTTAACACTGGTTTCGAAACCTTGGGTCAGTCGCTAATTTCAGAAACCCAGCAGGTGATCGACGCCATCAATGCGGGCGGCGACAATGCATCGACGCTATCTTTGCTGGAAGGGCTGAAGACCAGCATCAACGACAAGGTAGCTGCACTGAATACTGGGATCAACGATATCGTGACACCTCCGAAGCCTCCGGAACCTCCGGCGGAGACCTCAGCACGAAAAAAGTAAGATGCCCCGACGCAATCCGACAAGAGAGGAAGACATAGCGGCGGAAGGATACGAATTCTTCCACGGCAAGGAATCTGAGAAAGTTGTCTTGGATGAATTCGACTTTCCGCCGCCGGCTGAGTTGACTATCGTCTACGGAAACTTCCTGCCGCGGCTTCCCAAGTGGGTTTCGGCGCTTGGAGAATTGAAGTCGCTCACTTACGAAAAGGAAGATGAAGAGTTTGGACTGCAGCCGGAAGAACATGAGAAGTTTCACAAGCCGTATCCATTGCTCTGTTCAGACTTCCAATCGAAGTGTGAAGGCGAAGAAACGCTGTTCATTGTTGGTGGAGCGTATATCGCCGACGAGTATCCGGATCTGATTTGCGGGAATCTCATTTCGGTCACTTACGAAACGATCAAGAGCTTTGAGAACTTCAAGCCGATTCTGTTCACGCATCGTTTCAACGAGCCGTGGCCGATCCTGGCGCAGAATGAGAACGGGGACCAGTTGTACATCATTCGGGATCAAAGCCAGTTCTCGATTGCACGGCAGGGAAGCGTCAGCGCGGGGATTGCTGGATGAGCAAGTGTCAAGTGTGTGGCGGTTGGAGAGAATGCTTTCTCACTGAAGATCGTGAACTGATCTGCGATGGCTGCAGATGGTGGGCGATTCACGTGATGTTAGAGATCAGAACATGATCCATCTCACCGCGTCCAAGCCATCTGCGATGCTGCCAACGGGGAAGCTAACCTTTGAAGGCACAACAAAAGACTTGCAAAGTATGCTGCAAAAGTTGAAAATCGCTCGCAACTTTGATTTTGAAACGCGACAGCTATTGAGTGTGGACGAAATCACGCACGCCTTGGACATACTTCTTAAATGACAACTGAATTCAAAACGCTCGAAGAGATGACTCCCGCAGAGTTGGCATTCGAGCGCAGCCAGCACTGGTCGATTGTCAAGAGCGACACGACAGTTTGGATTCATCGCAACAGCGTCCCGTTCATGCACGTTCCGTCGCGGCTCGTGGCTGATGCTGAGATGATTCTTTCCATCTACGGGTTGAAGTGCGCGGAGATCGACGGTCGACAGCCGACGTGGAATTTCGAGCAGTATCGGCGCGAGCTTGCCGAGCCGCGTTGGAGAATTCGATTCAGGAATTTCTGGCACCGGCTGACGGCATGAACAGGCAGTGGACATATGTGCCAGCTTGGGTTGATTACACGGCACAGTTTCTCAAGGCAATTTCATACGCTCGATTCTGGAATTGGATTCCAAGCAAGTGCAATGACTTTGCAGAGAGGTTGCTTGATAAGCATTGTCGCTGGTGTTTGAAGCGAGAAGAGAAACGAAAGCTGGCATGATCAAGCACATTGAAGTCGGGCAGCACGCTGACGGATCGTACAAGGGATTGCCGAAAATTACCGTGACACTCGAAAAGAACGTGGACTTGGACAAAGCAACGGCGGCAGTGACGAAGATTCAAGGCGCGGTCAATTTGTTGTTGGCTGGAGCGATGAAGGGGAAGAAATAATTCATAAGCAGTCGCAATTTTGATCCTCGGGCTTAGCGGCCCGTTAAGATCAACCCAAAGAAGTAAAGCAAAGGCTCATCTCGACGTCGAGCGGGATGGGCCTTTTGCTTTTTGGGTCAAGGAATATGACCACTGATCAATTCGTCGGACTCATCAGGCAGCTGCTTCCCTTCGTTGGCGGAATTCTTACTACGGTTGGGTTCAGCAAGGAAGAGTCTGAAACCGTGCTCGGCAAGGTTGGCGAGATCATTGGACCGCTGGCGACTATCGTTGGGCTGATTTGGTCCTACGTGGCAAACAGTAAGAAGTCGATTCTCCGCTCCGCAAGCCAGATGCACGAAGTTAAGCAGGTTCAGCTCAACCAGGGGCACAAGGACTTGGCGGACGATCTGCCTGAAAACGTGGTCGTCCGTGGCACTAGGGCAGGCGACAAAGAGGTTCGGTGATGGCGTGGCAGACGATCAGAGTGGCGAATCCTGGGGTTGCCAAGCCGCCACGTCAACTCACTTCCTTGCTGAAATCCTTCTCACCGCGCGGTGAGCGCAAATACGTCAGGCGCCGTTATAAGTGCGTCGGAGGGCAAAAGGTTCCAGTCCGGAAGATGAAAACCAATCCGAACGCTCTGACTGATCTTCTCGCAGGCGACATTGCCGCAAAGGTCACGAAGGGTGTGCTCAGTTCGCTGACTGGGAAGTCGCACAAGAAAAGGAAAGCTGTGAAACGGAAGAGACGCAATCCACACCTGGCTTTGATTGGCAGCAATCCAAGGAGAAAGACTATGGCAAAAGCACGCAGGCGTCGGCGCAACAGTCTCAAAGGTCGGAGACGAAACGCCAAAGGCCAATTGATGAAGATGTCGAAGGCCAACCCAAGACGCAGACGCAAAAGCTCACGGCGACGGAGAAACACTCTGGCCGCTCCACGCCGGAGGAGACGCAATCGAGTCAGAGTGGTCACAAAGATTAAGTATCGAACAAGGAGGATCAACGTGGCAAAACGGCGTAAGCGTAAAGCAACACGTCGGCGATCCCGTCGGCGTAACACAGCATTGGCAGCAGTGAATCCGCGTCGGAGACGACGGTCCAGACGCCGTCGGAACGTGGCAGCGATCAACCCTCGCAAGAGACGTCGTTCGCGCGTCACTCGTCGGCGTCGGCGTCGGAATCTTGGCCGTCGCAATCCATCGTTCGGCGGTTTGATGGGTCGGCTGAATCTGATGCAGGTTGCCGAAGTCGGTATCGGGGCCATCGCAGGCGACAAGCTGGCAACGTGGGGCGGTTCCAAGGTTGCGTCGATGGTCGGCGTAACTGATCCGATGATGACTGGGCTGATCAAAGCGGGTCTGGGAATCGTTGGCGCGGGCTTCGTTTCGAAGTTCCGGCCAGCTCTGGCACTTGGCTTGGCTGTCGGCGCGGTCAACGGGCTTCTGAACGAGTACGTGTTCGCACCGTACATCTCACCCTATCTGCCTTTGAGTGGCGGACGGTTGGGCGAATACGTGAACCGGACCTGGAAGGAAGACAACTGGCTGGCTAGCGGTGGAGCTCCAGGGGCATTGGCAGGGATGGGAAACAACAGCCTGAATCGATCCAGTCTGTAATCAACATCAGCAAGGGAGTGAGTCATCTGACAGGGGTTCAAAGGACGCACCCGAGGCGCTTCAGCACTCTGGACGGCGAAAAAGGTTAAGCTGAACTAATCCTCCTTGAATCCCTGGCAGAGTACCCACTCCGAAACATTCAAAATCTACTTTGGAGGGTACTCACATGCAACATTTC
>Ga0134122_10002230_pt1 | contig 14184 bp, 13 predicted proteins | sample KB302_FD_96461 | JGI IMG/M metagenome (GOLD analysis project Ga0134122, IMG submission 96461) | Terrestrial soil microbial communities without Nitrogen fertilizer from Kellogg Biological Station, Michigan, USA - KB3-0-2 | ecosystem: Environmental > Terrestrial > Soil > Unclassified ... | reverse complement strand
CGTGGATACGCCGGCCCTGATCGTCGATCTCGACGCCTTCGAGCGTAATTTGCAGCGCATGGCTGATTTTGCCGGTCAGGCCGGCGTGCGCCTGCGCCCGCATGCCAAGACCCACAAGTCGCCGGAGGTGGCGCGCCGCCAGGTGGCGCTCGGTGCGGTTGGCGTCTGCTGCCAGAAGGTGGCCGAAGCGGAGATCATGGTGGCGGGCGGCATCGAGGATGTGCTCGTCTCCAATGAAGTGGCGGGCGCGGGCAAGCTGGCGCGCTTGGCGGCGCTGGCAGCGCGAGCCAAGATCGGCGTCTGCGTCGATGCGGCCGAGAACGTCGAGGAAATCGAGCGCGCGGCGGCCGACGCCGGGGCCAGCATCGGCATCATGGTGGAGATCGATGTTGGGGGGCGACGCTGCGGTGTAGCCCCAGGCCCGGCGGCGGCCGTATTGGCCCAGCGCGTTGCCGCCTCCAAGCACCTGCGCTTTGAGGGCCTGCAGGCCTACTACGGGTCCGCCCAGCACGTGCGCGAGGCGAGCGAGCGGGCGGACCACATTGCGCGCGCCGTCGCCCACGTCCGCGCCACGCTGGCGGCACTTGCGGCCGTCGGCCTCGACGCCGCCACCGTTTCCGGCGCCGGCACGGGTACCTACGAGCACGAGGCGGCAAGCCAGGTCTACAACGAGCTGCAGCCCGGCTCCTACGTCTTCATGGACGCGGACTATGCACGCAATAAGCGGTCCGACGGTGGGCCCTTTGACCGCTTCGAGCATGCCTTGTTCATCTACGCCAGCGTCATGAGCGCGACGGTGCCGGAGCGCCGCGTCCTCGATGTCGGGCTGAAGGCGGTTGCAATCGACAGCGGCATGCCCGTGCCGTGGCAGCTTCCGGGCGCGGTCTACCTGCGGCCATCGGACGAGCACGGCAACCTCGACGTTGCCGCCTGCGCCCGCGCGCCGGCGCGCGGCGACAAGGTGCTGCTGGTGCCCGGCCACTGTGACCCCACGGTCAATCTGCACGACTGGTACGTGGGCGTGCGCGGCCTCGGCCGGGCGGATCAACGGGTTGAAAGCCTGTGGCCAGTAGCCGCCAGGGGTGCGCTGTTCTAATTCGGGCTTGGGCCCCGGCGCCCGGTGGGCCGGGTGGCATTGTGGAAACGGCGGCAAATGCCGATATGAGGCCTCAGTCACGTCGTCATCGAGGAGGATCGCATGACGCCAGAGGAACGCAGGCTTATCGAAGACCTATTCGATCGCATGCTGAGCTACGGCGCCCCGGACAAGGACAGGGAAGCCGAAACTCTCATCCGCGAGCGCGTGCGGGCTATGCCCGACGCCGTCTACATGTTGACGCAATCGGTGTTGGTGCAGGAGCAGGCGCTGGAAGCGGCCAATGAGAAGGTCGTGGAGCTCGAAGACCGCCTCCGCGCCCTGGAGGAAAGCCAGGGCGGGCCGCCGCGACGCTCCGGCGGCTTTCTCAGCGGCGCCTTCGCCGGCCGCAGGGGCGATCCGGACCCCCGTCCGAGCAGCGTGCCCCAGGTTGGCGCCCGCGCCACGCCCTCCCCCTACGACCGGCCCTCGGCCTGGGGCGCGCCGCCCCCGCCTGCGGGGCAGCCGCCGCCCGCCGGCGGTGGTGGTGGTTTCATGCGCTCGGCCATGGCCACGGCGGCCGGGGTTGCCGGCGGCGTGCTGGCCGCCGAAAGCATTCGCAATATGCTGGGGGGCAGTCACGCCAAAGCCGGCGAGACCGGCGCCAGGGAGGACCCCAAGCAGTTGGCCGACCAGGATCGCAAACAGGATCTGGAGCAGGACCGGGAACTCGACCAGGATCGCAAACAGGATCTGGAGCAGGACCGGGAACTCGAGCAGGCCCGCGACCAGGATCACGGTGCCCACGATCAGGGCGACTACGACAGCGTCGAGGACGACGGCTTGGATAGCGACGGCGATTTCGGCGACGACAGTCTTGACGTGTGAGGGGTGGCCAGAAGGTCCGAAGGGGCGAGCCTTGTGCGCGCCCCTCGCGTTCACTGGCCTCGACCTTCGCCCCTGAGGGGGTGTCGAAAGTGGTGCCAACGGCCGCCACCCCCAGTGGTGCCGATGCCTAGGCGTCGGCTTTGGCCGTGATCTTGAGCGCAAAAGCGTAGTCGACGGCCAGTTCCCTCAGCGCCTCGAAGCGGCCGGAGGCGCCGCCATGGCCCGCCTCCATGTTGGTCTTGAGTAGGATCAGATTGTCGCTGCTGTTGTGCCGCCGCAGCCGGGCGATCCATTTGGCCGGCTCCCAGTAGGTGACGCGCGGATCCGTCAGGCCCGCAAAGGCGAAGATATGCGGGTAGGCCTTGGCCCCCACGTTGTCGTAGGGCGAATAGGCGCGGATGCTGTCAAAATCCTCCTTCGAGGCGATCGGGTTGCCCCATTCGGGCCACTCCGGTGGCGTCAGGGGCAAGTTTTCGTCGAGCATGGTGTTGAGGACGTCGACGAAGGGGACGTCGGCGATGATGCCGAGGAAGAGATCGGGCGCCATGTTGGCGATCACGCCCATCAGCATGCCGCCGGCAGAGCCGCCGCTGGCGATGATGCGGCCGCGGCGCGTGTAGCCCTGCTGCGCCAGAAATTCACCGGCGGCGATGAAGTCGGTAAAGGTGTTCACCTTCTTGGTGTGCTTGCCTTCGGTGTACCAGCGGTAGCCCTTGTCCTTGCCGCCGCGGACGTGGGCGATGGCGAACACGAAGCCCCGATCCACCAGGGACAGGCGGCTGGTGGAGAAGGCGGCGGGGATGGTGATGCCGTAAGCGCCGTAACCGTAAAGAAACAGCGGCGCGGAGCCGTCGAGCGCCGTACTCTTTTTGTATAGCAACGAAATCGGCACCGTCTCGCCGTCGGCTGCCGGCGCATAGAGCCGACGGGTCACGTAGTCGGCGGCGTTGTGACCGCTCGGAACCTCCTGGGTCTTGCGCAGGAGGCGCGTGCGCGTCTCCATGTCGTAGTCGAACACCTGCGCCGGTGTCGTCATCGAGGAATAGGTAAAGCGCAGCGTCGTGGTGTCGAACTCGTAAAGCCCGGACATTCCCAGCGAATAGGCCTCCTCGTCGAACGTGATGGCGTGTTCGCTGTTGTCTTGGAAACGGCGCACGACGATGCGCGGCAAACCGTCTTCGCGCTCGAGCCGGGCAAGGTGATCCTTGAAGGCGGTGGTTTCCAGAATGAGGCGTCCGGGCTTGTGCGCCAAGATTTCCCGCCAATTGGCGGGCTCGGGCGCCGACAGCGGCGCCTCGCAAATACGGAAATCCTCCGCGCCGCCGGAGTTGGTGGTGATGATCAGCCGATCGCCATGGTGTTCGATGTTGTATTCGTGGCCGTACTGGCGCGGCGCCACCAGCCGGGCTGGGCTTGCCGGCTGATCGGCGTCGATTAAATAGGCTTCGTTGGTCTGGTGATCATGGGCGTCGATGATGACGAAGCGTCCCGACTGGGTCTGGCCCACCCCGACGTAGAAGCCGTGATCCATCTCCTCGTAGACCAGCACGTCGGCGCTGGCGGGGGTGCCGATCCGGTGCCGGTAGACATACAGTGGGCGCTGATTGGCATCGAGGCGAACATAAAACAGGGTCTGCCCGTCGCGGGCCCACACCACGGCGCTGCGGGTGTCGACAATGGTGTCGGCAAGGTCCACCCCGCTCGTCAAATCGCGTATCTTGATGGTGAAGAGCTCGGAGCCTTTTTCATCGACCCCATAGGCCAGGAGCTTGTGGTCGTGGCTATGGGCGATGCTCCCGAGCTGCCAATAGGCATGGCCTTCGGCTTCGCGGTTGCCGTCGAGGAGGAGGGTCTCGGGCCCGCCGCCGCGCGGACGCCGGCACACGCGGGGATATTGGCCGCCGGTGACATAGCTCGTGAAATACTCGAAGTCGCCGTCCGGGGCCGGCACCGAACTGTCGTCCTCCTTGATGCGCGCCTTCATCTCGGCGAACAGGGTGTCCTGCAACGCCACCGTGTCGCTCAGCGCCGCTTGCGTGAAGGCATTCTCGGCCTCCAGGTAGGCGCGGATCTCGGGGGCCAGCAGCGCGGGGTCGCGCATCACCTCCTGCCAGTTGTCGGCGCGCAGCCAGGCGTATTCATCGACCAGTTCGACCTGGTGGCGGACCGAGAAGACGGGCCGGCGTTGGGCGACGGGCGGAGCGAGACGGGTGAGAGGTCGATTGAGGCCGTGCATTGGGGCACCTGTTGAGAGGGCGCAGCGGGCGTGGCACCTCGGGCGCCTGCCGGAGTGGCGGGCGGCCCGAGCGGGGCGCGAGGGCAGATCGCGTCAGGTTTCCGTCGGCTTGAACTTGAGGGCGGCACCGTTGATGCAGTAGCGCAAACCTGTGGTGTCGCGTGGCCCGTCCGGGAAGACGTGCCCGAGGTGGGCTTCGCAGCGGGCGCAGCGGACCTCGGTCCGGTTCATAAGGTGGGAGTGATCCTCGTGCTCGCTCACCACCTCACCGCTGGCGGGCTTGTCGAAGCTGGGCCAGCCGGAACCGGAGTCGTATTTGGCGGTCGATGAAAATAGCGGCGCCCCACAGCACACACAGGTGAAGGTGCCCTCGCGCTTCTCCCGATTGAGGGGCGAAGTCCCGGCACGCTCGGTGCCGTGCTGGCGGGTGACGTGGTACTGGTCCGGGGTGAGCGCGCTGCGCCATTCGGCGTCGCTCTTGACGACTTTGTCGGCAGCGTCGGGTGCGTCTTTGGTCATGGAGGTTTCGGGGCCTGGCGTTGTTGAGGGCGGCGCTATCAGAACCGCTGGCACCCATTATGACGGCCGGGGGCGCCGGGTTCGAGAGCGGGCTTTTCAAGTCTTCGTGTCGGTGCAGGAGCGTTGTAGCAGCCCTTTGAACTCCCGGCAGGCGGAGTATTGGGCAAGCCATACGTTCAAAATGTCATGCATTTGCAACATTGATGCAAAGCTGTGACATCTATATAAGCTGGCAAAGGCTTAGATCAAGGCTTCGATTGCTTGCGCGAGTGCGACTTATTTCTTTATGTTGCAGCATTATCATTGTAAAGCCATAGCCTATAATGTAAAAATGGGCACACGAAGTTCGCACGGCAACGACTTGGATCAAGGTCGGAGGATTCGAGGCCGCGATTTTTTGCGCGAGCAACGGAGAGGATCAATGGACGAGGGGAATAGAACCGATCTAGTGGGGCTCACCGCCGAGATCATCTCTGCTTATGTAAGCAACAACACGGTTGTTGCTGGGGACCTACCAGGCATTATCCAAGATGTGCACGAAGCCCTCAGCAAGGCTTCGCAGCGACCAGGACCGGTCGAGCGGGAGGAGCCCCGCCCCGCGATCGCCGTCAAGAAATCGGTGACGCCCGACTACATTATTTGCCTGGAGGACGGCAAGAAGTTCAAATCCCTGAAACGGCACTTGCGTACCCACTACAACCTATCGCCGGAGGAATACCGGGAGAAGTGGGCGTTGCCGCATGACTACCCGATGGTAGCGCCCAACTATGCGGCGGCCCGCTCGCAGCTTGCCAAGCAGATGGGCCTTGGGACCCGTCGCGACAAATAGGCGATCGGCTCGCGCCACACCCAAACAGGGGGCCGCCGTTGCGGCCCGCCGCGAGCCGGGAACGGTCAAGGCCGGCGCCGCCGGCCGCCAGCCCGTCATACCCCATCCTTGTTGCGCCGGGCTGGGTGCGCCGGGGTGATTGCGCCGGGCTCGTCGCGGCCGCCAACGCTTGGGGGCTCAGGGTAGGCTTGGGTCCCATTAGGCCGACTGCAGCGCCGCGGCATCGCCGCGAATGCGCTCGACCATGGAAAAAAAGCCGTTCGAGCGTTGTTGCGTCAGGTGCTCACCCAGGCCCAGCTCGCTGAAGACCGCCTGCGCATCGGTGCGCAGGATTTCTTCGGGCGTGCGGTCCCGATAGAGCGCAAACAGGATGGCAATCAAGCCCCGCACGATATGGGCATCGCTGTCGCCCTGGAAGGCGAGAACGGGTGCCTTGCCCGGGGCGGTGGGGCGCGCCTCGCTCGCCAGCCAAACCTGACTGGCGCAGCCGCGCACTTTGTTGCCGTCCATGCGCAAGGCCTCGGGCAGGGGCGGCAGCGAACGCCCGAGCTCGATGACGTAGCGGTAGCGATCCTCCCAGTCGTCGAGGAAGGCAAAGTCCGAACGGATGGCATCAATCGACATGACGGAACAAGAACCCTAACGCCTGCGCGAAAGGCCGCGCGGTCGGCGGTCGTCCCGTTATGCATATGGTCTCGGGGCGCCAAGGCGCAAGCCAATCGCGGCAAAAGGCCAAGCTCAGGCGCCGGCGCGCGGCGGCGGGGCGCGCCAGGTCGGGCCCTGGTCATCGCGCGTGAGGGTATTGCGCGGAGCCGGCGTCGGGCGTGGCTCGGCCGCCACGGCCCCGTTCGGCCGCGGCGCGGAGGTCTGCGCCGTCCCCTCGCTGCGTTGGCCGCGCGAGGTGATCAGATCGGCGGCGATGCGGGCACCGAACTCGGCCTTTTTCACGAAGGTCGACCAAAATTCCGCACCCGCCGCGCAGGTCTTGGGATTGCGGTCGCAGAAGGTGGCGATGCGCTCCACCGTCGCCGACGCGGTTTCATGGAGCCTGGCCTGTTGGTTCTCCTCGGTGGGCAAGAGCAATACGGCCAGACCGAGCCAGAATACGATCCTGAACAGAAACATGACGCGCTGCCGCCTCTTTGGCTTTCTAGCTCCGCTGCCGGCGCAATTGTGCGATCCATCGCAGACAAAGGTATCGCTCCGGCAAAGCCGCCCTCAGCAATCGGAGGCAAAATTAGCGCAAATTTTATCGACTTCTTGCGGGGCAAGGTCGCTGCTGGCGGTAGGCGTTAACAGTTCGTTAGCGAACGGCCTTGAAGATTAAGCCTCGGCAAGCGGCGGCTTGCCTTTCATTGAGAGGTGAGGCTGATGACGCCACGGCGCACGCGCCAAGCGCTCTGCGTGTTTCTCTTGCTGGCGCTGGCGGTCCACTACAACGCGCTGTTTCGCCAGGTGCGGCCCACGCTGGGCGGCCGTATCGCCGCCGAGCCCCCATTGGCGCTGCCTGGGCAGCCGCGGCCCAAGGCCGCCTCGAGTGTCATGGCCGAGCCTCCCGCGACCGGCAAGGAGGTCGCGGACAAGCGCGCCACGCGCGCGGCGCGCGCCAACCCTGCCCCCCATCAGGATTGGGCCACCACCGAAAGTACCGGGGCCGCCGCGGCTGCACAAAAGTCCGACGCCGCGAGCCCCGACACCATCCGCGCCATTCAGCGCGAGTTGCGCCAAAAGGGCTACGGCACCTTGGCCACCGACGGCACGCTGCGCCCGCAGACCCGGGCGGCGATCATGGCCTACGAGTATGACAACGGCCTGGTGCTGACCGGACAGGCGAGCGAGGGCCTGCTCACGCGCATTCTGTTCGGCGGCAGCCCCGCCACGGAGCCCGCGGGAAAGGTCGGTTCGGCCGAGGCGGCCGAGCTGGTGCGCTTTGTGCAGCAATCCCTCGCCGCGCTCGGCTATCAAGCGGGGCCCGCCGATGGCCAGCTCAAGGCCGAGACCGTTCGCGCCATTCGTGAATTCGAGATGGACAAAGGCCTGGTGCCGAAAGGTCGCGTCAGCGCCGAGCTTATGGCCCAGCTCGCGGCGCCCGCGTCCCCGAAGCTATCGCGCCGCTGACCGCCACCTGACGGCTTGGGCTGCGGCCGGAGCGGCCCTATGCTTGGCAGGCATGCGCCTGAAATCCGAACTTTGGGTCAAAGCCTACCTGCGCCGCTGCGCCATGGAGGGTGCCCCCGCCCTTCTCGAGCGGCGCGGCGATGCCGATGCGGGTGCCATTTACATCAAAGTCAGCCGGCTCGACGGCAGCGCCGGGCTGTTTGGGCCGGCGCCGGCGAGCCTCGGTGCCAAGGACTCAGAGCGACGTTGGCAGCCGTGCCTGGCCAGCCTGCCCGCTCCCGAGGCCGAGGCCGATCGCTATCTGGCGCAGCAGTTGGGCTTCGATCCCGACCTTTGGATCATCGTGGTCGAGGATCGGCAGGGCCGCCATTTCCTGGAAGATTGGCTGGCCCCGGTTTGAGGCTGGGCGCGGCCGCCGCGGCCAGGCAAGGTTTAACGATCCATTAACGTCTGCGGCCGTCAAATGGTGCGATTCGTCGCGATGCGATTGCGTCGCGCGATAGGGGCACCCGCCGCCGGCAACGCCCGGCGGTGGTTAGGGGGACAGACATCGCCATGATCATCGACTTTCGCGCGCACGCCTTGCGTTTGGAGCCGCGCCTTGAGGCCAGTAGAACCAGTGCGGAAATCATCATCTTTCCGGGCGTGCGCCGCGAGCGCCAGCTCGACCCAGCAAAGCCGCGCCGCAAAGACAAGGCGCGGCCAAAGCGCGACCGGCTCGAACTGCCGGACTGAGCGCGCGCCTCGCCTAGTTTGTCCGCTTACCCGAACCTTGGCGGCAAGCCGGCGGCCTCAGGGCTTAAGGCCGGGTGTGCACTTGGCCCGCGCCAGGGCGGCCTCCGCTTCCCCTTTCCAAGCCAAGCCCTTGAGCGGCGCGCGAATGATGATCAAGCCCTCCTCGCTGGGGGAGGCGATTTGATCTTCGCTGGCCGTCGGGGCGCGTCGTGTGGCCGCTGGAATGAGATCGCCGCTGCGTTCCGCCGCCGGGACGACGACAAGGGAAAGGTCCGTCGTGCGCAGCTGCTGGCCGGGAATGACGTAGAAGTTGTCGCCATGGGGCGTGTGAAGTGAGAGCGTCCAACCCAGGTCGGCCAACGGCGTGCTGACGGTGATCGGTTCGCTGGCAATGCTGTAGCGGCAGATGCCGTAGTAGGCGTCCGGCATCAGGAAGGGGAGGAGCTGCTTGCCCGGCTGCGCCGGTGGCACCACCACCATGGTGTTGGCGGGCAAGAGGTCGCGCAGCTTCTGATAGGCCATGCCCGGTCCGATGAGCGGCACGGCCAGCGTGGCGGTGACGTGCAGGATGCCCGCGAGCAAGAGCGCGCCGATGGCGGCGCGCCAATGAATCTTGCGAATCCAACCCGGCGGGGCGGGTCTTGCGGGGCGGCGAACGTCGAGGCGGGGGGGCGCCAGGTTCGGCCATCGGCTCTCCGGCAGGGCGGGCGTGGGCAATGGCGGGTTCATCGGCAACCCAGCTTGCGGATCGAGGGCAACGGCTTGCCACTGCCGCCCGTGTGCACGGCCGCCGCCATCGCGGCGTCTTGGATGGTGAGGGCGAGGGTCACCTTGCCGGCACCGACGGGCAGCCAATTGCCCGGCCGGGCATCGCGGGCCACCACGATGACCACCCGCCCATCGGGTTCGCGCATGGCGGTATCGCTGCTGAAGGTGAAGCGATCGGCGCCGTTGGGAATTAGGCCACCCCGGCGGTCGTAGGCCGCGAGGTTCCACCAGGCGCCATCCAACCCCTCGACGGTGACGGCATAGTCGCAAGCCGACTGCAGCTGGCCGCCGTCGCTGTCCGTCTTGGCATAAAAGCTGAGCTCCAGCGTCGAGGCAATCGGCAACAGCCCATTGCGTGCCGTATGCGCGCGCGTATAGGGGTCCGCATCGGGGCGCCCGGCGGCGATCCAGGTGATCCAAGGACCGAAGCTGCGGGTGGTGAGACGCGAACCGGCCTCCACCATGTACCAGGCACTGCCCAGACCGCCACCGACGCCGAGGACGGCGATCGCAACCAGATTGACGAACAGCTTGCCGAATTGGGGCATGGGGGTGGGGCGGCCTTCAGGGTCTGGGCCGCAGACCGGCGGGCGGCATTTCGGCGCGACGGTCGGGACTGGTCGTCACCGGGCGCGTACGTTCGGTGGGCGGGTTGCCCGGTGGCGCGGCGGGCGCCGTGCTGGCCGGCACCGCCTCTTGACCGTTCGCCCGGCGCATGGTCTCGGCCAGCCGTTTCAGCATGTCGCGGGTCTGGTCCGGCATGACGCTGGTCTTCTTCTGTGCCGTCTGGGCGATCTGCGCCTGGGCCAGGGCCGGATCGACCCGCTTCAGTTCCGAAAGCCGCTGCTGCTCGGCCACCTGGTTGGGATGCAACGGCAGGCCTGGGATCTGCGGAATGAACTTGATGTTACTGTGCGCCACCGACATGAAGCTGTGCCAGATGGTGGCCGGCAAGCTGCCGCCGGTGACGCCCGAGCCATTCCACGACATCGGCCTGAAGTCGTCGTAGCCGACCCACACGCCCGTCACCAGCGCGCCGGTGAAACCGAGGAACCAGGCGTCGCGGTAGCTCGAACTCGTACCGGTCTTGCCGACGGCGTAGGTGAAATCCAGCGCCGCCCGTTTGGCGGTGCCTTCGTCGACCACCGCCTTCATCATAGTGTTCATGTTCTCGGCGACCTTGCGGCTGACGACCTGCGGGGCCTCCGGTTCGTCGCGCTCGCGCGAATAGACAAGGTCGCCTTTGGAATTGAAGAGCTCGAGAACGGCGTACGGCCGCGAGAGCTTGCCGCCGTTGGCGAACGTGGCATAGGCAGACGTGTGTTGCAGGGGCGTAATGCCGGTATCCCCCAGCGCCATCGAGCAGGTCTTCTTGACGCCCTCCACGCCGAGGCGCTGGGTCATTTCGAGCAGCTTGTCGCGGCCGAGCCGCAGCGATAGATCGACGGCGGGCACGTTGAGGGAGACTTTGAAGGCGTCGATGGCCATCATGGAGCGCCCCGATCCGCCGCCGCCCGTGTAGTTCCTGGGACTCCAGTTGCCACATGGACCCGAGGCATCGCGCACGATCGAGCGCGGGTTGTAGCCGTTCTCGAAGGCCATGGCGTACACATAGAGCTTGAACGAGGAACCGGGCTGGCGGTGCGCGTGGGTTGCACGATTGAATTGGCTGTCGTCGTAATCGAGACCGCCGACGACGGCGCGCACGGCGCCGTCGGGCTCCATGGATACCAAGGCGCCGCTAAATGGCGTGCGGCGCTTGCTGCCGGTTTGGCCCAAGGTATTGACCAGGGCGTCATGGGCGGCCTGCTGTAGGGCGAGGTCGACGGTAACCCGCGCCGTCAGCACGTACTGGCCGCTGCCTTCGGCGAGGCGCTGCACCTCCTCGAAGGCCCAATCGAGAAACCAGTCGGGGCTATGGGTGATGCGCGTCTCAATGATGCGCGCCGGGCTCAAGCGCGCTGCGTGCACCTGGCCGGCGCTCATGTAGCCGGCGTCGACGAGATTGTTCAGGACATCGTTGGTGCGCGCGCGCGACAAGGGCAGATTGACGTGGGGCGCGAATTTTGAGGGCGCCTTGAACAGGCCGGCGAGCATGGCCGCCTCGGCCAGGTTCACCTCGCGCACCGACTTGCCGAAGTAGAATTGCGAGGCTGCCTCCACGCCAAAGGCGCCGCCGCCGAGGTAGGCGCGGTCGAGGTAGAGCTTGAGAATGTCGCGCTTCGTGAAGCGCGATTCCAGCAGGAAGGCCAGAAAGGCCTCCTTGACTTTGCGCTGCAGCGACCGCTCCGAGGAGAGGAACAGGTTTTTCGCCAACTGCTGGGTGATGGTCGAGCCGCCCTGCACCACCTCGTTGGCGCGCGCATTCTCAACCAGGGCGCGCGCCGTGCCGATGAAGTCGACGCCGAAGTGCTCAAAAAAGCGCCGGTCCTCGGTGGCGAGCGTGGCCTTGATCAGATGGTCGGGAATTTCCTCCAGCGGTACGGCGTCGCTGTGCAGGATGCCGCGCTTGCCGATCTCGTTGCCGTAGCGATCGATGAAGCTGACGCTGTACTTGCCCGTGAGGATGCGCTCTTCGTCGAACTCCGTCAGGGCCGGGATGGCGAGCACAAAAAGCACGGCGAAGCCGCCGAGCCCGAGCGTCAAGGCTTCCGAACAGCCCTCGTTGAGGAGCCGCTTCCAGCCGGTGAGCCGGAAGCGGGCAAAAAAGCTGGTGATGCCGTTCCAGCGATCCTTCGCCCCCTCCCAGCTTTCGGCCAGGGAGGAATCGATCCAGGAGTCGACCCTGAGCCAGTCGATGGGGCCCTTGCGGCCACCGTGCTTGAAAAACCAATCGTGCACGTTCCAGGCCTCTTAATCGTTGGTCAAGACCGACGGCCGCGCTTGACCCTCGCGGGGTGTGCTGCCGCCCTCGCAGTGGCCGAATCACTGCCGCAACCCAGCGCCGTGCGCTCAGAGCCTATCACCCTCGGCGCCCGCCGCGCGAGTAGAACGCTGCCGAGGCCATTTTGGCCAATTTTTCGGCCACGGTAGGCAGGGACTATCTGCAAGGCGATGGCAGGGAGCGGCAAACCTCGCCTTGCCGCTCATCGGTTGGTGAGTTTGAGCTCAATGCGGCGATTGCGGCGCAGTACGTCGTCGGAGACGCCATCCTCGAGCGGCTGGAACTCCCCGTAACCGGCGGCGACCAAACGTTTGGGCGAGACGCCGCGGCTGATCAGGTACTTAACGACCGAGGTCGCGCGCGCGCTCGACAACTCCCAGTTGGAGGGGAACTGGGAACTGGCGATGGGGCGCACATCGGTGTGACCGTCGACCTGCAACGCCCAGTCGATTTCGCTGGGGATACTGCGCTCCAGTTCGATGATGGCGGTTGCCAGCTGGTCGATGGCGGCTAGACCTTCCGCCGTCATGGTGGCCTGGCCGGAGGGGAACAGCACCTCGGATTGGAACACGAAGCGGTCGCCGACGACGCGAATGTCCTTGCGATCCTTGAGCAGCTCACGCAGCCGGCCGAAAAAGTCGGACCGGTAGCGTTGCAGCTCCTGCACCTGGCGCGCGAGGGCGACGTTGAGGCGGGCGCCGAGGTCGGAAATGCGGGCCTGGTTCTCCCTATCCTTGGCCTCGGCGGTGCCCAGCGCCTCCTGCAGCGCAGACAATTGCCGGCGCAGCGCGATCAGCTGTTGGTTGAGCACATCGACGCGGGCGAGGGCGTCGGCGGAAAAGCCTTTTTGCTCGCTGAGCTCCTTGCTGAGACCGGCGATGCGCGCGTCCTTCTCGGTGCTGCCGGCGGCAACTCCGCCCAGGCGTTCATTGTCGGCTCTGAGCGTGGCGAGAGAGGCTTGCAGGCTGGCAAGTTCATCTTCGAGGGATCTGCCCCGGCCCTTCTCCATGCTGAGCAGATTGGTGATCTCCGCGATTTGTCGCGTCAACCGTTTGAGCGCGCTGTCCTTGCCGGAGACTTCCTGGCTGACATAGAACTGCGCCACCATGAACACCGAGAGCAGGAAGGTAACTACCAGCAGCAGCGTCGACAGCACGTCGACGTAGCCGGGCCAGAATTCACCATAGGTGGCCGTGCGGCGTGCGCGTCCATAGGGCATGGCGTCCTACTTCTTTCGCGAGACGTTGGCGGCGAGATCCTTCAGCACGGAGGCAACTTCAGATTGCTGGGCTGCCTGCTCGTCGACCCATTCCCGCACCACCTTCTGCTCCGCCCGCATTTGCCGGACCAGCTGATCGACGCCCTTGGCCAGGTCCTTGACCGCCTCCTCGGCCGGCGGCGTGCCGCCTTCGAGGCGGGGAATGCTGGTCAGCCGCTCGCTGAGTTCTGAGATGGCGCGGTGCATGTCGAGCACGGCGACCTGCAGCTGGTGGGCGCCATAGTCGCTAGACTGCGAGCCAGGCGCCAGCTCGGTGATGCCCGATAGCCATTCCTCGAGCTGGTTATAAAAGCGCCCGTGCGCGTGGCCCGCCTGCAATTCGAGAAAACCCAGCACGAGCGAGCCGCCGAGCCCAAGCAGCGAGGAGGAGAATGCCGTGCCCATGCCGCGCAACGGCGCGGCCAGTCCGTTCTTCAATTCGTCGAACACGGTGACGCTATCGGCTGCCCTGGTATCGAGCGCGCCGATGGTCTTGCCGACCGATTGGATGGTGTCCAGCAAGCCCCAGAAGGTGCCGAGCAAGCCGAGGAAGACCAGGAGCCCGACGAGGTAGCGGCCCGTATCGCGCGCCTCATCGAGGCGTGAGCCGATCGAGTCCATGATCGAGCGCATGGAGGTGGCCGACAACGACAGGGCGCCGGTGCGGTCGCGCAGCATGGTTGCCATCGGTGCCAACAGCACGGGGCGGTGCGAAATGGCGAGTCCCGGATCGGCGATGCGAAAGGCGTTGACCCAGCGGATTTCCGGATAGAGCCGCAGCACCTGCTGAAAGGCGTAGAGGATGCCCGCGATCATGACGACGCAGATCAGCATGTTGAGGCCGGGGTTGTTGAGCATGGCGGCCCAGAGCTGG
>Ga0134122_10002228_pt1 | contig 14186 bp, 16 predicted proteins | sample KB302_FD_96461 | JGI IMG/M metagenome (GOLD analysis project Ga0134122, IMG submission 96461) | Terrestrial soil microbial communities without Nitrogen fertilizer from Kellogg Biological Station, Michigan, USA - KB3-0-2 | ecosystem: Environmental > Terrestrial > Soil > Unclassified ... | reverse complement strand
GTGGTAAATTCCAGCAGCTCGATCCACGTGCAGTCCCCGTGCGACGGTATGAGGCAGGTGGGAACGAAAACGATTCGCATCCGGGCTGCACGCGCCGCCAGCGTTACTGCAAAATCGTCGCTGACGGCGCGGTCCCATGCTTCGCGAACGCCGATTCTCTCGAACACGTCGCGGCGCAGCGCCATCGAGCCACCCCAGGCAAAGTTTCTGGAATGGGACCCCAGCGCGGTAACGACCGATGCGTTCCAGATCGAACGAAACAGCGCCGGCGTCGACCCGGACGCCGTATACCAGCGATAGCCGGTCGACACGGCGACGGTTTCCTCTTCCAAAGGAGCGATGAGATCCGAGATCCAGTGCCGTGGAAACCGCGCATCCGAATCGCAGAACACGAAGACTTCGGCATCGTCGGCAGCATGCTCCACGGCATGAATCAGGTTGTGAACCTTCTGACTCCGCTCGGTCGCAATCCCCGCGACAAGCACGGCCGCATGAAGATTGCGCAGTTCCGCGGCTGCCGGATCGTCGGCGGACTCCACGACGAATACCACGCGAAAGGCAGGATAGTCCTGATTGAGAATCGACTGGATGTTTGTACGGAGTTCGGGATCGATCCCTTTGCACGGACAGAAGACCACGACCCGCGGACGCCAGTTGGATTGTGGACGATAGGTGCGAATGTGCCGTGCGGCTCGAATGCCGTCAAACAGGCCAAGGATTCCCTGCAGGATTGCGAGTGCGGAGATGATGTAAAAAACAATCACAGAGTAGCCCTGAGAGTTGTGGATGATTTGGTTTTCCGGGTGATTTAAGTGTTGTAGATGACTTGGAGGTGGGGAGAATTGCCCTCCTGAGTCAGGAGGGCAGCACGATCGAGACGCAGTCGAGATCGTGCGAGGGGAGGTTCCAAAGTAAAACGTTTCGTTTTGGGAACCTCCCCCCGCGTGGTCGCAAAAAACGCGACCACGCTGCCCTCCTGACTCAGGAGGGCAATTCCCTCACCCCCAAAATCAATCCGTCATTCCAACGCACCCTCTCCCAATTCCCCCACCTGGAAATCACCCTGACATTCCGGCGGTTCCCGATGTTCTACCCCAAAACCATTCCACCAGCCACTCCAGATCCATCTTCAACCCCACGCCCCGCAACCGCGGGTACCGCAGCGCGAATCGCACGGCACGCGCCAGCGCGCGCTTGCGCGCCCATCGCCGCCGGTGTTCGCTCTCATAGTGTCGGCCCATTTCCCGATACGACCATCCGTGACGGAGTCCGCAAATCACAGACCCGGCCGCCATCCGTCCGGTATCCAGCGCATGATGCATCCCTTCGCCACAAAACGGATCGATCATTCCTGCCGCATCTCCAATCGCCATGAATTGGCTCCGACGCCTCCGGTACGCGACCGGCCCGGTCACCAGACAATCCGGCTTTCCCAGATACTTCGTCAGCGCATCGCGCGCGACCAGAAAACAGGAATTCGATCGATTGCCTTCGATGCGGACCGTTCCGCCGTAGCCGTCGGGAAAAAACCAGAAGTCCATGACATCGCCGCAATCTTCGGCCTCATAGAACTGCACGCCGAACTGCGGCGACGATTGCATCGCACCAAACCGGCTCAGTTTCCCGGCTGCATCGATCAGCACTCGCGCGCGAATCTCTTCCCCTCCGCTCCAGCGAATTCGAAATCGATCGTCCGGTCCTGTCTCGACTGAAGTAACGTTTCCGTGCTCCACCGCAGGATGATCGGCCAGTATCGCATCCAGCGTCCTTCGTGAAATACCAAGACCCGAGCGGCGGAATGGAATCTGCACATCCAATCCGGCGCTCCGCAGGTGTGCGGAGCGCACCTCGACGGCGCCGGCGCTTCGTACGGTATTCAGCAGTTCCAATTCATCGAGAATTTGCACGGCGCCGGGCGAGAGGAATCCGCCGCAAACCTTTTCCCGCGGAAACGGATCGCGCTCAATCGCCACAGCATCGATTCCGGCGCTGGTCAGCGTCCTTACACAGGACGCACCCGCAAGACTTCCGCCTATGATTGCAACTTCGATAGACCTCATTTTGCGGCGACCAATACAAGACGATACGGAAAACTTCTCACCACGCGGGCGGCCACGCCGGCCTGCCGCGCAATCGCGGCGAGTTCGGACGGACGGAATGCGCGCCGCACCGATGCCGGCGCGTCATTCCGAAACATGGAGCTCCGGCTGAACAGCGCCGACAATATCCGGATGGACGCGTGCGCAATGCGCGTCCGATGCAGATCGTTCACGATCACCATTCGACGTGCCACGCGCCACATTTCGCAAAGTACACGAACGCAGTCGGAGTCCGCGAGGTGATGAAAAAACAGGGAGCAGATCACCGCATCGAAGGAGCCATCGGCAAATGGCAGTTGAATGGCGTCTCCAGTCACCGGGATTGTTCGATCGGCCAACTTCAATCCGCGCGGATTGAGGTCCAGCGACACCACCCGGCAATTCCGGCTTTTCACGAGCGCTTCGCCGACATCGCATCCGCCGGCTGCGACATCCAGAACCGTCATACCGTGCTTCGGCAGGAATCGCTCGATGGCACGCACACCCCCAAGCCGCCGGTTGGTGATTGTCAGCTCCCGGTAAGCCTGGACAAACTCAAAATCCGGCCGGGCCAGATCATCCATGAGTTCGGTTTCCTTCGAGCGAACCGACAAGTCAAGCATGGCGGGAATTGCCCAGCACGAGCGCGGAATTCTTGGAACCAAACCCGATGCAGTTCGCGAGCGCATATCGAATGGAGCCTTCCCGCGCGGCAAGGGGAACGTAATCCAGATCGCACTCCGGATCGGGATCTTCCAGATTCAGCGTGGCCGGTATCCGCGCCTGATCCATTGCGAATAGAATCGCACTGATGCCCGATGCACCGCTGGCGCCCTGCGGATGCCCAACCATGGACTTCGTGGCGCTCATCGGAATCGACGGCGCACGTTTTCCAAAACACAACTTGAGGGCACGGGTTTCGATGCGATCGTTGAGCTCCGTCGACGTGCCGTGCAGATTCACGTAATCGATGTCGCCGGGATCCAGACCCGCGTCGTGAATTGCGATTTCCATGGCGCGCGCGGGTTCGACGCCGGATTCGTCCAATCGAACGCGGTGATAGGCATCGCAAGTCGAACCGTATCCCAGAATCTCGGCATAAATCGGAGCTGCGCGCTTCAGGGCAGACTCTTCGGTTTCGACAACATAAATCCATGCTCCTTCTCCAAGGACAAAACCATCGCGATCCTTTGAGAATGGGCGCGACGCGCGCTCCGGCCGATCGTTCCAGGATTCGGTGAGAATGCGCATCAAACAGAACCCGGCAAGAATTCCGGGCGCCAATGGCGCGTCCGCTCCACCCGTGATGACCATATCCGCGCGGCCGCTGACGATGGCCTGGCACGCATAGAAGATCGCATCCGTGGAACTGGTACATCCCGTCGACACCATATGGCTGGAGCCTCGCAGCTGGAACGCCATGGAGACTTCACTGCTCAGCGTTCCGATCGTAGAAGTCGGAATTGTGTAGACGCTCGCCTTTCGAGGCTCATTTCGAAACCAGTGGGCGTACTGCCGTTCGGTAAATTCCAGTCCGCCTCCGCCACTTCCCAGCACAACTGCGATTCGCCGCCGCGTTTCGATGTCGAGATCCGCAGTCAAAAGCCGCGCGTCCCCCAGCGCCTGACCAGCGGCGCCGACCGCAAGACCGGCCGTTCTGGAAACATGCTGCCGGTCCTTGGATTGGAAAAACAATAGCGGATCGATATCACGGACTTCGCCGGCGATCTGCACTGGCGAGCTGCCGGGGTCAAATGCTCCGATGCGTCGAATGCCGCTTCTGGAGTTATGGTAACCGTCCCATAAGGCATCGCGGCAATTGCCAAGCGGCGTCAGGCATCCCATGCCGCTGATCACAATTCTATCCTGGCGCGGAGAGCGAAGAGAGGAAAAGCTCACGCGGCAATCATAACCCTAAAGTTCTGACCCGGTGCTGCCGATCATAGGACTGTGATAGAACCGATTCACATTTCCGAGGTCCTCCGGATTCCTGAAAAGGGATCCATGGGAAACCGGCAGCCTCCACCCCGCCGCCGCCAGCAGCGGCAGCCGGACCACACTCCAGATACCCCTCTCTATAGCCCGGACGGCGTCATCGACGGAAGCGTCGACGAAGAAGGAACCCCTCACATCGACGTTGTGGGATAGGGCGCGCACTGTAGGCGCGGTCTATGACCGCGCACAATCCTTAATTTCACGTTACTTCGCATTCTGGATTGTGCGCGGTCATAGACCGCGCCTACAGTGGGAGGACTTGCCGTGATTGACAATCCCCGCCCCCTTCGCTACTTTAGGAGTTTCGTTCACCAAAGCTGGAGGAAACCATGAGCGCCAACACCGTTGAGATTACCGACGCGAATTTTGATACCGAAGTCGCCAAATCCACAGTTCCCGTACTGATCGATTTCTGGGCGGCGTGGTGCGGACCGTGCCGGGCGTTGGCACCAACCGTCGAAGCTGTTGCCGAACAGTACAAAGGCCGCGTGAAGGTCGGCAAACTGGACGTCGACGCCAATGGAGCCACTTCCGCCAAGTACAGCATCCGCGGGATCCCAACACTTCTGCTATTCAAGGACGGTCAGGTCAAGGAACAGATTGTTGGCGCCGTCGGCAAGGAAGTCATCACCAGGGCGCTCGACAAGCACCTCGCCTGACGATTTTCCGATGAACCTCGCAATTGTAGGCCTCCAATGGGGCGACGAAGGCAAAGGCAAAATCGTCGACATCCTCTCGCAGGAATTCGACTGTGTCGCCCGGTATCAGGGCGGACACAATGCCGGCCACACGGTCACATTTGGAAAGAACCGTCACGTCCTGCACCTGGTGCCCTCCGGAATATTTCACGAGGGTGTTGCCTGCGTGGTCGGTGGAGGCGTCGTACTGGACCCCGTCGCATTTTTTGATGAAACCGATGCCATCACCGCGGCTGGTGTGGATATCGCAGGACGGCTTTTCGTGTCCAACCGGTGTCATCTCATTCTTCCGTATCATCGTGCGCTGGAAGCGGCAACAGAACAGCTGCTGGGCGATCGCAGGATCGGAACCACCTCCAGAGGCATCGGCCCCTCTTACGAAGACAAAGCCGGGCGCCGCGGCCTGCGCGTTTGCGATCTGATTGCGCCGGAGACGCTCGCCCAGAAGATCTGCGCACAGGTCGCGCAGAAGAATCGAATGCTTCAGGCGCTTGGCAGCTCCGAATCCATCGATGCGGAACCAATTTGCGCGGCCTATGCAAGACTGGGCGAGCGGCTTCGCCCCTTCGTCATCGACACGTCGGTGTTTTTGAATGGATTGATCCGCAATGGTAAATCGATTCTTTTTGAAGGGGCACAGGCGACTCTGCTGGATATCGATCACGGAACGTATCCCTACGTGACTTCCTCAAGCGCATCGGCAGGTGGTGCGGCGACGGGTCTGGGAATTTCTCCGAAGCACGTTCAATCGATCATCGGAATTACAAAGGCGTATACCACTCGCGTCGGCACCGGCCCGTTTCCAACTGAAGCGCTTGGTGCGCAGGAAGAAGACCTCCGTAAGCGCGGAAACGAATTCGGGGCGACAACCGGCCGTCCTCGGCGTTGCGGCTGGTTCGATGGTCCGGGCGTGCGCTATTCGACGATGATCAATGGACTCAATTCCGTCGTCGTCACGAAGATCGATATTCTGGATACTCTCGCGGAGATTCCATTCTGCGTGGATTACAAATACAAAGGATCCGTCCTGAGAGAATTCCCCGCCGATATCGATGTTCTTGCAAAAGCCGAACCGGTATACAAAACCATGAAGGGCTGGCAGACTTCCATTGCGGGGACCCGCGATTTTTCGAAGCTTCCAGCCGCTGCCCAGGACTACCTGAAATTTCTTTCCGACTACCTGGAAGTTCCCATCAGCATGATTTCGACCGGTCCCGAACGCGAGGAAACGATTCGACTGTAGTTTCGGGCTGGGTTCCTCTCCCGAAGGGAGAGGATGGTCCGAAGGACCAGGTGAGGGGTACAAGAACTGAACAATTCTGTTTACCCCTCACCTGCCGCTTCGCGGCACCCTCTCCCTTCGAGAGAGGAACTTGCGGTTCCACCACATGATCACCCCGGTGATGAAAAGCAATACCGGCGCAAGTCCAATGACGCACCAGGTCACTTTCACTGGTAGGCCAGCGAAATTTCCAAAATGTGCGCGGGACACACCGCGAAGAAACCGGTCGCCAAATCGCAAACCGAGGAATTCATCGTTAGGTGGATCCAGGTAGTCGACAATGGCGCGGAACGGCTGCGGCAACGCGGCGTAGATTCCCGTAATTCCCCACATCAGAACGAACAGAGAAGTCCAGATTCCTGTCGCACTGTGAAGATCCCAATTGAAGAGCTTCCAGCCGGCCTTGCGCGACAGCGTGAGGCTTCGCCGCCAATTCTGAACCCCGGGCCACCACACGACGCATCCAGTCAACCCCAGCAGCGTCCACAGAACAGCGCCGGCGGTGTTGACCTCGCGGCCGGTATCGCCGTTCAACAAGTTGATATGAAGTTCGTTCATCCACGACACCACTCGTATTCCGGCCGGAATGGAATCCCCAAGATCTTTGCCCGTATAGGGATTGAAAAGCCTCTGTACTTTCCGCTCCCCGACCGTCTGCTCCATCCAGATCTCGACAGCTTCGCGCGGATTCGTTTTCTTTTCGAAATACTGGGCGACGCCAAATCCCGGATAGGCCTGCTCGGCACGAGCGCGCAACTCGTCCTCGGTCATGCGCGCTCCCGACGCTTCGACGATGACTGGTTTAGCAGTGAAGAAATTGTATAGTTCGTTGCGAAATACGATGACGCTTCCGCTGATGCTGATCAGGAGAACGTAAACGCCAATTCCAATTCCAGACCAGAGATGAATCTGAAACAGCGCCTTTCGAAGCCATACGGATTGAGGTTGTCGCACCCATTGTTGCCATGAAGACATCGCGCAAAGCTTCTATCACATTTCCTCTGTAGGCGCGGTCTATGACCGCGCACGCTCTATCGCCTAAGACGAATTCGATTGATGGATTGTGCGCGGTCATAGACCGCGCCTACAGTGGATCAACCTCTCCCGATAAACGGCATGGTCGTGGCCATGATGGTCATGAACTGAACGTTCGTAGTCAGAGGCAAGCACGCCATATACACCACGGCGTTGGCGGCATGCTCCACGTCCATTCTCGGCTCTACCGCGATTTCGCCGTTGGCTTGGATAATGCCATCCTTCATTTTTTCTGTCAGCGAAGTTGCGGCGTTACCGATGTCGATCTGACTGCACGCAATATTGTATTTGCGCCCATCGAGAGCCAGCGATTTGGTGAGCCCGGTAATGGCATGCTTGGTCGCCGTGTACGGTGCGGAGTTGGGCCGTGGGGCGTGCGCGGAAATCGATCCGTTATTGATGATGCGTCCACCCTGGGGCGATTGACTCTTCATCAGCTTGAATGCTTCCTGCGCGCAGAGAAATGCGCCAGTCAGGTTCACGTTCACGACGGATTGCCAGCGCTCGAACGTGAGATCTTCGAAAGCCACGCCAGGGCCGCTGATCCCGGCGTTATTGAACAGCACGTCGAGACGGCCGAAGGATTGTTTCGTCTTTTCAAAGAGAGCACGAACAGCATCGGGATCGCTGACGTCCGTAGGAACGGAGACCATCCGTGCGCCTGTTCCCGCTTCGGCCACAACCTGATTCAGCAGATTCGCTCGGCGTCCGGCAAGGACGACGGAAAAGCCACTGCTGTGCAACGCAATTGCCGTGCTTCGACCAATTCCCGATCCACCGCCCGTAACTATCGCCACTCCTCGCACGGCTAATCCGAGGCCCAGATGGAATAGGCTGCCATGGTTATTGCCGCAAGCAGCACGGACCCTGCCAGAGAGAGCCATACCGGATTCAAGAATGCCGCCGCAGGAATTACCAGCAGTTTCGTCCAGCCCAATGCCAGCCAGCATATGGCAAAACCAACAAGAATTCGGGCAACGGTCTCGCACCAGCCCACAGGATTCAGCGCCCGATTCATTTCCGCTTGCCGATCCAGCAACTGCGCCTTCATCCACAGCAGATCGGGATCGGGCAAAGGCCGCCGCGTTTGCTCCGATGGATCGTTCGCCAGTTGCTGCATCCACGTGGCAATTCGCTCGGATTCCTGGTCGTGACTCATTTCCCCTCCAATATGGCCGTCAACGCCTTGCGCGCGCGAAACAGCAGAACGCGCACGCTCTTTTCATTCAGCCCGGTTGCCGCGGCAATCTCGCGGTGATCGAAGCCTTCCACATAGGCTAGCCACAGCAGCGAGCGGTGTTGCGCCTTGAGCTCTCGAAAAGCGTCTGTCATGTCCGTACGATTTCGAGGATCCGGTTGAGGCTTCTTTCCAAAGAATGTTTCCAGGCTCCATCGCCGACTGCGCTTCAAGCGGCGCCAGTGGTCGATGAGAATCGAATCCGCAGTGCGATAAAGATAGCCCTTCATTCCTGCTTCATCCATGCCCGTTGGAGCCGCGCGGAGAAACCGCAGGAAAGCCTCCTGCATGATGTCTTCCGCAAGATCGTACGAGCCGCAATTTCGGGATACATATGAACGAAGGGCCGGCGCCGTTTTCGTGTAAAACTCGCGGAACGCGGCCTGGTTCAAGCGATGCGATTCGCATGCAGCCGCGAGGCTCCGGTCTTTTCCTTCAATTGCCATGGAGTGAATGCTCATGGGGTTACCGCGGTTGCTGGTTTTGTTCTCCCCATTTGCGCGCGATCAGGTGCGTGAAAATTGCCGAAATCAACAAGCCGATACCTGCGGCAATCACGATCATTCCAGCGACCTTCATGTTCGGACCGGAATCGTCCCCTCGTGCTGCAAAGTGAGAAGCGAACAGTATCCCGGAACCGATGATGGTGACAAGAATACCCGCTCCGGCCCCGTGGGCGGGCGTGCGAGCGCGTGCAGGCTCCGGCATCAGAAGTTTTCCCCCATCCGTCTTCATGAATTCGGTGAGCTCCTGCGCCGACGAGAATTTTGTCAGAAGATCTTTCTGCAACTCCGCCCGATGCCGGTCCTGGGCGCGTTTTCTGAAGGAAACAAACCCGATGATCGCGATGACCATGACAAAGGGCGCGAGCGGAATAAGATTCTCGGTCCACTCCATTGTCCTACCTCCTCTTTTCAGTCCCGTAAACGCTCCACGCGGATCGAAGGTTAACACTCCCTCTCCCGAAGGGAGAGGGAGGCCCGGCAGCCAGCAGGCTGGCGGGCAGGGTGCGGGTACCGAAAAAGGTCTTCCCAGTTTCTTCACGCCTCCGAAGAATTCTTATACTCCGGATTGTGCGCGGTCATAGACCACGTCTACAATGCCGAATCGGAGGTATTTGTCATGAAGCTCAAAGCGATCCTTATTGTGGCCGCAGCCGTAGCGTTGTGCAGCGCCATCCTGCTTTATGCGCAGGCGCCCGCAGCCAGGCCCAACAACGATCTGGGCTACACGGACACGCCGATGCTTCCCGGCCTCCCCTATCACGTTCACGATCCCGCGCGTCTGCATCCTCCAGTGGTGACTCCCGCAGCGCAGCCTGGAGGCGCACCTTCGGATGCGATCGTTCTCTTTGACGGCGCGGACATGTCGCACTGGCAGAATCCGCATTGGAAAGTCGAAAACGGCTACATGGAAGTGATTCAAAATTCCGGCGATATGAAGACGAAGGAGAAGTTTGGCGATGTTCAGTTGCACATCGAGTTTGCCTCACCGGCACGAATCCTTGGCAACAGCCAGAATCGCGGCAACAGCGGAATTTTCCTCCAGGGTCTTTACGAAATTCAGGTGCTGGATGGTTTCGACAACCCGACGTATGCCGACGGCCAGCTCGGCGCCATCTACGGTCAATGGCCACCGCTGGCAAATCCCACACGCAAGCCCGGCGAGTGGCAGAGCTACGACATTGTATTTGAAGCGCCGCAACTGGATGGCGCGAAGGTTTTGAAGCCTGCCTTTGTCACGGTGTTTCTCAATGGCGTCCTGATGCACAACCGCAAGGAACTGATGGGCCCCACAGTTCACCGGCAACTCGCAAAATATGCGCCTCAACCTGCCGAAGACTCCCTGGTGCTGCAGGACCATCAGCAGCCCGTGCGTTATCGCAACATCTGGATCCGCCGCGTGGGGACATACGACAAGTAGATGCATTCACAAATTCGCGCTATCCGGCGCCACTACAGGCTTCTGCCATACCTGTGCTTTGGTGTTTTCTGCTGGATCGTTTTCAGCCTGCGTCATGTCGAGGCTTTTGCGGAGCCTTCGACGCCGGAGCTCACCGCGGAAGAACAATCCGGCCTGGCGGAACGCTTCGCGCCAATTCTGGTTTTTCATCCCGAGGAAGAATATTTTCCATGCAGTCCGCTTTTCGCTTTTGAAGCCGGGAATCCGAAGTCTGCTTCTTCCCTTCTAGGCACGCCGGAATCGCGCACCGAACGTTACCTGGCGCTGACGCTCGACGAGAGAGCGAAACTGGCCACCGTCTACTATCGCGCCTATCGCCTGCAGCGGCCGGCTGAAGAAGTGATCGTTGTCGAATACTGGTTCTACTATGTCCAGGACACGTATCGCGTCCGCGGCAATCTGCTCCCGCTGTGGTTCGATGGAAGCCACCCCAACGATCTGGAGCACATCCAGATTGTTCTGCGCGCTCAGCCGAACGCGGCAGGACCCCGTTTTGAAATCGCGGAAATCGATTCCGGTGCGCACGAAGGCCGCACGCCTGCAAATCGGCGCCGCTTTGCAGCCGGCGAAATTTCGGGCCGGCCGCGCATTCTCGTGGAACGGGGTTCTCATGCCAATGCCTCGGATACCGACGGCGATGGCGTGTTCACTCCACACGTTGATGGAGACTCCGGCTATAAGATGATTTGGGGTATCCGCGATCGAGGAATCGCCTGGATCCGATACAACCGCAGGTACATGGATGAACGTGCCGGGACTGCGCTCGTATTTTCGTCTGCCGGCTCCGGCCCATCCGATGCGGCGCAGCGGCGATTTTCGTATCAACTGGAGCCAACCGAGCGTCTGAACATGGACGTGACCCGGCTCCGGCTTACCGAGCGCCAGCGGAAGGAGGTTTTTCAAACTCATGTGTCGTGGTTCACTCGGATTATGGGTCGATCCAACGGCAACGCGAACGCGCTGTTGTCGCCACCCAAACCGAACCTCCGGACCCGGTCCTTCGATGCCGGAAAATATTCCTCCTCCGAAAGAGGATTCCTGGTGGGAATCACCAACCTGATGCCGGGCGCTGGCGTCTTTGTTGGCGGACGATACTCATTTCAAAGCGGTTTCAAATACATCCCGGATTTGATGTTCGAGGCTGATGGAATTGTGAACAAGGCTGGGAATCGCTATCTATCGACCGATGCTCTGCTCACGTATCCCATCGACGCGACGACGAAGTTCATGTTCGGAACCAGCGTGGTCACCGACTCCATCCGATACAAACGCACCGAAAGGGATTGGGTTGCAGCGGGAGAAGTACGTCTTGGCCGGATGCGAATCTACGGCGCCAGCCGAACCTGGGGAAAGATCACAAGATCCGCCGTCGACTTCCGGATGTCTTTCTTCTTCTGATCGCGACCTCTAACGAGGACGAAGGACGACACCATGCGCAATGACGTAACCGAGAGCGGCTCCGGCGAAGACCTCCGAGCTGAAATGAGATTTTAGCGACATTCGCGAAAAACCGTCCAGCGAGGCCAGCCCATAAGCCAGCCACGGAACCCATCGATGTTTCTTTGCATATCGATCCGAATAGACCGTTGCGACGGAGAAAGCGGCAATGGTGTGGCCTGAGGGAAAGCTTCCGTTTCCACCGATCAGGTTTTGCGCAAACTTGTTTTTGAACCAGGTGTCCTGAAAGTTTCCGTTCATCGGTACGTCATTGGGATTCATCCGCCGATTGGTGTCTTTCATCACCGAAGTCAGGAGCTCGGAATCCAGAACCGCTTCGCCGGCGAGAAGGAATGTCTTCTGGGCATAGGAGTCCCGACGCACCAATCCGATTCCATACAACGCCAGCGGAACAAGGTAATTCGCCTTTCCGGTATTCACACCGCTGAAGATTTTATTGAATTGCCCGTAGGATTTCGTCTTTTGGAAGTACCGCGCGGGATATCCATCCAAAGCGACAAGGCCTGCAGTCACGCCAATGAAAGCGATGGTTGGTTTGAGATGTTTTCCACGCGCTACGGACACGGGGAATGTCCAGATTCGTTTCTGGTCCTGAAGTAAGTCATCCGGCAACACTTTCCAGCCCTTCCAAAAGGCGTCCTTGTCTGGATGTGCCACCGCGGGCGTCAGGTTTTCCGCAAGAGGCTCCTGAGCGTTGCACCATGGGTGCCAGCCAAAAATAAAAACCAAAACCATGACGAACTGGAATCTCATGCATTACCTCGTTCACATTTCCGCGGAATGTTATCAGATGACATCGAGTGGCTGTAGCATTTGAAGGACGACTTGAGAAACCTGCTCTGGATGCGACGCCGGATCACTTCCAAAACCCTCGCGATTAACCCCAAATCTTATTTCACTTTTTTCATCGGACGTGTATCGTGTCGCCCGTGGAACCACTTGAGATTGCGATCGTGCATCAAGTGAGCGTTACGAGTTCTGTTGGGTCGGCAAGGCCTGTAGTAAATACGGCTCGATGCCAACTGTGCGGAGCGATTCTGGAACGAAAGGAAGGACCGCTCGATATCCGGCAGCCTGGCTTGTACGCGGTTCGGGGAGCGGGAACTCCAGAAGTAGAGATATGGAGTGTCGAAGAGCCTTTGGCGCCTGGAATGGAGTTGTGCACGCCGAAAGAGTCTTCGTCATAAACCGCGTCCGCCGATCGCCTCTGGGTCGGGGCTTCGCTCCCGGAGAACCCGCACAAAAGACGCAGAGCTCTCGTCGCGCAAAATGAGTTGAATTTAGTTGAGATGATCGACATCAAGCACATGCATTCAGGCGAAATTCTCCTTCGGGTGTTGTCGAAGAGTTGGCGCGAGGCCAACCTGGCGAACTCAAAGCTCAGTGAAGCCGGATTAGGAACGCAGGGATCTGTCTGGAGCCAACTTGGAAAGCGCTGACAAGGAATTCGACCGCTCCTGGAGGTGCGCGTCGGATCTTACCGTAGCAGCCAACGAGAAGCGTCGCGAAAGAGAGGAAGAGCGAGAGGAAGAGCTGGCAAAGAAAGAGAAGGCTCGACAGCTGCGCCAGCTCCTTGCTCAACATAAACGGCGGCACGATCGATTGTGCATAATGTGCGGACGACCCTTGGGTTTCTTGAACAGACTGATCGGTCGATTTCGACACCGGGCTTGTCTTCGCTTTCTCAGATAGGACTAAGCCTGGGGCGGCGTGCACATCTTCATGTTGATATCGAGAAGCTCACCCACCAATTTCCATCGGTCTTTCCCTTTGAACCTCTCTCCGAGGTCTGCATAGGTTCCTGGAACAGTAAGGGGAACGATGGGCCCGCTTTTCGGAACACGTTGAAGTTCTTTTTCGCACAAGTGACACATCACGAACGTGCTGTCAGGTGCGTCGCCAATAGACACACTGTGGACCGTCAGGACTTGGTTGCTCGTCATTTACGGATTATACAGCCAGAAGGAAAGAGCGGCTGCCGGTATGAAGGCGACACGCGGTCTGCGGACCTACTCGCCCGTAGACTTGGATGAACAGCGAGACTATTCGTTACAATGCTTGAATGAGACATCCATTATGAAAACACCCATCAAAATTCATTACTTCAAGAAAGATCAACGGCTTGAGTTTACTTGTCCGTTCTGCAATCAATCGCAGCGTTGGCTCGAAAGCGTGCGAGTCGAAAGCGATGACGCGGTTCATCCCGATCCGGCCACGTCATTCAGGAGACACACACTCGGCAGTAGTGACGGATCCGATGTATGTCTTGTAAAACCATCAATTGACGAGATTGAAGAATATGCGCCCGTTGCAAAAATCGAGCCTTAATGTTCGAAAGAAAAAAGCTCGTTGCCAGCATGGAGTCTGCTGTCAATATCGGTCCGAGTATCGTAGCCGTTGATTGTGCTACAAAGGTGATTCGCGGTTGATCGAACCAAAGG
>Ga0134122_10002227_pt1 | contig 14186 bp, 15 predicted proteins | sample KB302_FD_96461 | JGI IMG/M metagenome (GOLD analysis project Ga0134122, IMG submission 96461) | Terrestrial soil microbial communities without Nitrogen fertilizer from Kellogg Biological Station, Michigan, USA - KB3-0-2 | ecosystem: Environmental > Terrestrial > Soil > Unclassified ... | reverse complement strand
CAGCTGCGCGAGCATCTGCGCGACGCGGCGGTCGAGAAAGGCCGAGGTCATCTCGACCGCGTGGCTCGGCAGCACGCGGAAATAGAGCGCGTTGAACCAGCAGGAGCGCAGGTCGTGCCAGGCACCGTCCTCGACCGGCGCGTGGTCGCGGATGCAATAGCGCTTCGCCTCGGCAAAGCGCGCGTCGGTGATCTGGTACATGCCCACGGCGCTGGAGGCGGGCCGGTACACCTCGGTCGGATTCCACGCCACGCGCCAGCGCCAATAGGTGCGCGCCACCGGATTGCCGGCCCCTTCCACCTGCGCCAGGGCGGCGAGCAGCTCCGGCGTCATCACCGCGGTGGAGTGCTCGCGGAAGAGGGGCCCGTATTCAGCCCAGGTCTGCGCCGGCGTCTTGGCGAGCGCGCCGTCCAGGGGAAAGAGCAGCTCCGAGGGCTTGCGCAAGGCCTGGAACACCCAGTTCGCCGCCGCGATCGCCGCCATGACGGCCACACCGGCCGCGAGGATCCGAAGCTTGAAAGGGATGCGCGCTAATTTAGCGCGCAGGAACCCGGACCGCCAGGATGGCCGCAGCTTGCGCACGGCGAGGATGTCGCGTCGGCTTCGCCTTTCTGCGCGGCGAAGACGGAGAGCTTCTTGTCGAGCGCCTCGCTGCCGCAACTCGCGCAACTCGGCGTGTCCGAGGCGCGGACCAGAGTCTCGAACTCATGGCCGCAGGCGCGACAGGCATACTCGAAGATCGGCATCAGCCCATTTTAGCCGGGTCCTGCGCCACGCATTTGCCAAGTTTGTCGCGGATGTCGTCCGGCAAGGGCACGGCCTCGCGCGCGGCCGTGTCGAAGCACACTTCCACCGCTTTCTGCGTCGCGCAGTGCGTCATCGAGTCGGCCTCGTACAGGCGCATCTCGTGGGCGAAGCTCTTGGTGCCGACGCGCGTGAGGGCGCCGCGGACGAGGATCAGCTGGCCGGCGCGGATCTCGTGGTGGAAGTCGATGGTGAGAGTCGCCGTCACCGTGCCGAGGCCGCGCGCGCGGATCGCCTCGAGCGACAGCCCCGCCATGCGCGGGAAATGCCACGCCGCCTCGTCGAAGCAGGCGGCGTAGTGGCGCACGTTCATGTGACCGTAGATGTCGCACTGCGCCGGCATGACGATGCTGCGGTACAGGTCGAACCAGTTTTCCAAGGCGGCTACTTGGCGGGGCTCGCGACGGGCTTTCCGGTCTCGACGATGTAGGTTGCGAGCACGACTGCCTTCCCCTTGCCGACGTTGCGCCCGTCGTGCACCGTGTTCACCGGAACGAAGAAGACTTCGCCCGCCTTGAACGTCTTCGGCGGCTGACCCTCGATGATCAGCTCGAGCGTGCCTTCGACCACGTAGCCGAGCTCCTCGCCCGGGTGGGTGTGCCGGCCGGCCTGGCCGCCGGGAATGAACTCGGCGCGCGCGACCACGGCATGACGTCCGGGCGCGCTCAGGTTCTGGTCCTGCATTACGGCCCGGGTAAATCCCGGCTGCTGCGCGCTTGGCGCTGCCGCGGCGACGGCGAGGACCGCGCCGATCATCCATTTCATGCTGTTCACGATGTACTCCTCCCGTAAGAAAAGACTGAGAACCCACCCCACTCGGAAACCAACCCTACTCGACCTTGATGCCCGCCGACTTGATGATCGGCCACCATTTCTCGATCTCGCCCTTGTGGAACGCGGCGAGACCTTGTGGCGTCTGCTGCTCGCGCGAGGCGACGTCGAGCCCGAGATCGGCGAAGCGCGCCTGCACCTTCGCGTCGGCGAGCGCGTGCATCATCGCGGCGTTCAGCTTCGCGACGGTTTCCTTCGGCGTCGCCCCCGGGGCGAATAGCCCGAACCAGCCCGAGGCATAGAGGCCCGGGATGCCGCTCTCCGCGGAGGTGGGGATGTCTGGGATCACGCGTGAGCGCTCCGGAGACAGGTTGGCCAGGATCTTGACCGTGCCGGCGCGTGCCTGCGGCAGCGTCACCGCGGCCTGGACCACCATCAAGTCGACCTGGCCGCCGAGCATCGCCTGCATCGCCGGCCCCGCGCCGCGATAGGGGATGAACTCGACTTTCGTGCCGGTCGACTGCTGCATCAGGATGCCGGTCACGCGCGCGGCCGCGTTCTGGTCGACGAAGGTTCCCTTGCCGGGATTCGCCTTCATCCACGCCACGAGCCCCCTGAGGTCGTCGGCCGGAAAGCCCTTGCGCGCGATGAGGAGCTGCGGATTGACCGAAAGCAGCCCGACCGGCGCGAAGTCCTTCTGCAGGTCGAAGGCGATGGGATAGATGATGGCGCCGACGTGCGTGTCCCACTGGCCGATGTCGATGGTGTAGCCATCGGGCGCGGCCCGCGCCACGCGCTGCACGCCGATGCTGCCGCCCGCGCCGCCGACGTTCTCGATGATCACCGGCTGGCCGAGCGGCGCGCGCATGGCCTCGCCGAGGATGCGCGCCGCGGTGTCGGTCGACCCACCTGGCGGGAACGGCACGATGAGGGTGATCGGTCGAGTGGGGAAGGCCTGCGCCAGCGCGTGGCTCGTTACCAGGGCGGCCAACGCGGCAAGCGCTGCCGCGGCGAAAATCCGGACCATAGGTTTCTCCTCCTCGAGAAACCCGGAGTCTACGGCATCAGTCGAGCTCGGCGGTGAGGCTGCGCTCCTCGAGGCCGAGCGCGATCGGTACGGATTCGATGCTGAAGTAGATCCGCCCGATCTCGCGTCCGTCGGTCGTCTCCACCTGGACCTTCCATGCCCCGGTCTGGTAATTGGTCTTTACGCCGTAGCCGCGAAAGCCCTCCTCGCGGCCGCCGACGATCTTGATCGGGATCGTGTCCTGCAGCGCCCAGCCCTTGCTTTCGTGGCGGTACCAGCGTAGCAGCACCTGGTCGGAGAAGCGCGACGGCGAGAACACGCGGAAGTAGATGTGCACCTTGTCGCCCGGCTGGGCGCGGAAGCGCTGGTCGCCGTTGTGCCAGATGCGCCAGAACTGCCGCTCGTGGGTCAGGCGATAGCCCGCGTCGGTGCGCTCGACGCCGTGGTACACGCCCATGAACGGGATCGACAGCGGCACCGGCGGGATGATGCGCAAGAGATAGAACGTGAGAAACAGGATCAGCACGCTGCCGAGCGGAACGAGGATGTTCCGCTTGCGCTCCGGCGTCGCCAGGAACGCCACCGCCGCGAGCGGCACGCAGCCGACAGCCATGGAGAGCAGGAACACCGCCAGTCCCGTCTGCCCGATGAGCACCGGGACGACGTACGCGAAAAAGGCGAGGTAGCACAGCCCGAGCAGCGCGAACTTGAACGGCAGCCCGAGCGCCTTGAAGCGCGCCGACTCGTTCGCGACCAGCAGCGCCACCAGGACGCCCATGAAGCCGAAGGACACGAGCAGCGACGAACTCTTGAAGAAGAAAAGCGTATAGGCGCTGAGCAGCGCGCCGAGCAGGAAGTGGATCGCGGGATTGCGGTATTCGAGATACCAGCGCTGCAGGCGCGAGCCCGCAGAGGCGGGCGCGGGGGTCGGTCCTGCCAGGAATGCGGCGGCGGGCGCTGCTGACGGTGCCGCCACGGGTGCGGCGGCCGGCGCCGCTGCCGCGGCGGTGGCAGGCGCTTCGGCGAGGAGCATCTGCACCAGGATCAGCGAAATGACAAGAAGATAAACCGCCTGTTGGCCGATTGTGAACCACGAGTCGATCCGGCCGAGCGTAAGGATGTCGAACAGGAATCCGGCGATGAAGAACGTCACCGACAACCGGTGCTCGTTGCGGGCGGCGTAGAGTCGGAGCCGCTTGAGCGTGCTTGTCGAAACGCCGGGAGGATCGGCCGGCGCGGTGGCTGCGGGTTCGAGGAGGCTCACCGCATCTCTCTTTTGTTGCCGTGCGATGACCGGACTCTACTCTTGGAGCGAGTTGGCAGCGCGCAACAAACGCACGGTTGACGCCGCGCGGCGCGCCCGCCTAGCATTCTTGGTCCTTTGGAGGAGGATAAAAATGAAACTACGCACCACGCTGCTGTGCAGCGTCCTGCTGCTCGGCTTCACGCACGAAGCGCTTAGCGACAGCGACACCTGGATCCTCGCCACCGGACGGCGCGACCCGCGCATGTACGCGATCGACCTCGACAAGGCGCTGCGCCCCGAGAACAACAACACGCCGAACGCGATCGTCAGCCGCGCCAAGGTCGCGCTCGACCGCCTCGACGGCAAGCTCCTCGGCGATTCGGCGAACGTCGTGATCAGCGAGGACCGCAAGAGCGCCTACGTCGTCAACCACCACGGCGCGATCGAGAACGACGAGTTCAATCCGCAGCACGGCGGGCGCGGCAACATCGCGGTGATGAACATCAAGAAGATGATCGACCGGCGCAACGACAACACCGCCGCGGCGCTCGAGCGCCACATCGACAGCGGCCACTTCGGCTCGGTCGGCCTGATCCTGCTGAAGGATCTCTTCATCATCGGCAACGCCGAAAGCCACCTCACCGAGGACGGCGGCAACCGCGTGACCTTCGTAGATCGCAAGACCGGCAGCCTGCGCCACAGCGTGGAGCTCGCGCTCGGCGCCGGCACGCCGCAGTTTCCCTGCCCGCACGATCCGGTCCCGTTCGTTTCACCCGGCGGACCGCCGACGTTCCCGGCGCCGAGCGCGCCGTTCGTGCACCCGAGCGGCGCGCTCTCGCCGGTACCGCTGCTCTCCCCGCATCCTGCGTGGGGCTGCTTCCCCGACACGAACGGGCTGGCGCTTGGACGCGCCCGCAGCGGCAAGAGCTATGTCTTCGCCGCAAACGGCGGCACCGACGATGTCTCGGTGATCGACCTCGACTCGGCCCTCGCGGGCAACAAGACCGCGGAAATCGCACGCATCGCGACCCAGATCGGGCCCTGGGGCATCGCCTCCAGCCCGGACAGCCGCTACATCGTCGCGGCGAACCGCGAAAGCCAGCGGGTGGCGTTCGAAGGCAACACCGTTTCCATCATCGATGTGGAAAACCCGACCGTGGAGGCCGCGCGCGTGCGGGTCGGCACCGACAGCGACGCCGGCCAGACGCGGCCATTCATTCCGTCGTTCACGCCCGACGGCAAAGAGATCGTGGTCCCCAACTTCCGCGCCAACAATGTCTCGATCGTCAACCTGCACACTGCGCTGGCCGACCCGGCGAAAGGCGAAGTCGCGCGCATCCCGCTCACCCGCCCCGACGGCGGCCCGGCGCGCCCGAAGGGCTCGGCGGTCACCTCCGACGGCCGCTACGTCGTGATCTCGGGCGGCGCAAGAACAGCGCCCAACACGGTGGCGAGCGGTACGGTCTGGGTCATTGACCTGAAGAAGCGCGCGGTCGTCGCCACGGTGACGGGCGTAGGCAACGACCCCTATGGGCTCGCGGTCGTCGACCTGAAAGGCCGCGACCGCGACGACGACTGACGCGTCAGCGCCGGCTAGTGGCGGCCTGAGTGATCCGGGCGCTCGACGCGCTCAGGACGCTCGGCCCGCTCGACCCGTTCCGCACGCTCTGCACGCTCCGGCCGCTCGACGCGCTCGTTCCGCTCCACGCGCGCGACGCGCTCGGGGCGATCTTCGCGCCGCTCGACGCGGTCTTCGCGCCGGTCTTCGCGACGATCTTCACGCCGGTCGGCGCGGAGCTAGTTCTCGGCGCGCAGCTCGATCCTCAGACGATCGTCATCCTGACGTAGCCGCACGCGCTCGAGCTTGCGGTCCGCGGCGAGCTGCTGCACCAGTTGTGCGATCTCGGTGCGCTCCTGCGCCGTCAAGCCGCGCTCGCGGATGCGCACCTCGCGCACGCCGTTATCGAAGAACGCGTGGATCTCCGCCAGAAGCCTCTGAGTGTCGATGGCGCCCGCCGCGGTTCGCGGGACGTTGAGCTGTACCTCTTCGCGTTGATCTTCGCGCCGGTCTTCACGACGGTCCTCGCGACGGTCTTCCCGCCTGTCTTCCTGGCGTACATCAGGGGTCTGTGCGAGCGCTCTGATCGGCTGCGTCAAGGGCGCGAAAAGTCCGATCGAAGCAACAGCGGATGCGATGAAGCGTTTGCTCGGCATGGGATTCCTTTCCAGGGAGGTATGGCCCGGGCGTTGTGCCTTTGCCCGGGTTCTGATGCCGGATGCAAGGGCCATACCTCATCGACCACGCCATGGTCCTTCGACCGACGCGCAGCAATCGGTTGGAATATCCTGCTCGCAGCGCCTGTGGGGGACAGTCGCAAGCGATCACACGGCGGCCAGGGTCTTGGCCGCCGGCAAGCTCAGGCCGGATTCCGCTCGATCAGCTGGCGCGCGATGATGATGCGCTGCATTTCGTTGGTGCCTTCGCCGATGCACATGAGCGGTGCGTCGCGCACCAGCCGTTCGATCGGGAATTCCTTCGAGTAGCCGTACGCGCCGTGGATGCGCATCGCTTCGAGCGCGTTCTCGAGGCCCGCTTCGGAGGCGAAGTATTTCGCCATGCCGGCCTCCATGTCGCAGCGCCTGCCCGCATCGTAGGCCTGCGCCGCCTGCTCGATCAGCAGGCGCGCCGCCTCGAAGCGCGTCGCCATCTCGCCGAGCTTGAGCTGGATTGCCTGGTGCTCGCCGATCGGCTTGCCGAAGGTCTTGCGCAGCTGCGCGTAGCGGACCGATTCGTCGAGCGCCGCCTTGGCGATGCCCGCGCCGCGCGCGGCCACGTTGATGCGCCCGAGCTCGAGCCCGCTCACGGCGCAGTAGAAGCCCTGCCCCTCGCCGCCGATGAGATTCGCGGCGGGCACGCGGAAATTTTCGAAGACGAGCTCCGCCGAGTCGATGCCCTTGTAGCCGATCTTCTCGAGCTTGCGCGAGGCGCGGAACCCCGGGCCTTTCTCCATGATGAACATCGACAGGCCCTTGCGCGGCGGCTGCGCCTTGGCATCTGTCCTCACCAGCACGGCGCAGCAGTTCCCTTCGATGCCGTTGCTGATCCAGGTTTTGGTGCCGTTGACCACGTAGTGGTCGCCCTCCTTCACCGCGCGGGTGCGGATCGCCGCGAGGTCGGTGCCGGCGTCGGGCTCGGTGAGCCCGAGCGCGCCGCGCAGCTCGCCCGCCGCCATGCGCGGCAGGAAGCGCGCCTTCTGCTCCGCGCTGCCGAACTTCTCCACCAGGATCGCCATCATCAGGTGCGAGTTGAAGATCCCGGTGAGCGACATCCACACCGTGGAGATCTGCATCACGATCTTGGCGTAGGTGGAGGCCGAAAGCCCGAGGCCGCCCCACTGCGGGTCGAGCACCGCGCCGAACAGGCCCATCTCCTTCATCTGCCCGACCAGCTCGTGCGGGTAGATGTCGTCGTGCTCGAGGCGCATCACCTGCGGGCGCACTTCCTTCTCGAGCCAGCGCTCGATGGCGTCGAGCAGCGCGGCTTCTTCTGCAGGATCGGTGTGGCGCATGCGGTCTTTCAATAGTTGGCTTTGGCTTCGAGCTCGTTGCCGCGCTTCATGATGAGCATGGTGCGGTTGAACTCGCAGACCTTGACGCCGTCCTGGTTGAGCCCGGCGGTCTTGACGCTGACGATGCCGGCGGCGGGGCGGCTCTTCGATTCGCGCTTGTCGAGCACTTCCGACTCGGCGTAGAGCGTGTCGCCCGCGAACAGCGGATGCGTGAGCTTGATGTCGGTCCAGCCGAGGTTCGCGATCGCCTTCTGGCTGACGTCGGTCACGCTCATGCCGACCATCAGCGCCACGGTGAGCGGGCTGCACACTATGCAGCGACCGAATTCGCTGTGCCTGGCGTACTGCTCGTCGAAGTGCATCGGGTGCGTGTTCATCGTAAGCAGCGTGAACGAGATGTTGTCGTACTGGGTGATCGTGCGCCCGGGGCGATGCTGGTAGATGTCGCCGACCCTGAAGTCCTCGAAATAGCGCCCGAACGACTCGCGGTAGGTGCGCTCGCCGACCTGCTTCGCTTCGCCTGACATGGAGGCTCTCCTTGGCTCTGGTATAATTGTACGGACAAAATGGCCGAAAGGAAAGCCATGCAGAAGGTCCGGCGCCGCAAGGCGCTCGCGGAAACCTCGCCCCGCTACGCGCAGATCGCGCGCGATCTGCGCCAGGCCATCGCCGACGGCCGCTACCCGGTGGGCGCCCAGCTACCCACGGAGCACGAGCTGTGCAGGCAGCTCGGCGTGTCGCGCTTCACCATCCGCGAGGCCATTCGCGTGCTGTCCACCGAAGGGCTGGTGCGCCGCAAGCCGCGCGCCGGCACCGTAGTGGCCGCCCTGCCCGACGACACGCGCTACAGCCACGGCATCGGCTCGCTGCGCGACCTCTTCCAGTACGCGCAGAGCACGCACTTTCATTATGTCTACGTCGGGCGCATCGGGCTGTCGAAGGCCCAGGCGCGCGCCATGTCGGCCACGGCCGGCGACGAGTGGATCTACGCAGTGGCGCTGCGCCGGGAAACCGCCGGCGGCAAGCCCTTCGGGGTCACGCGCCTGTTCCTCAACCCCGCGCTGAAGGGCATCGACAAGGCGCTGCGCCGCTCGAGCGGCCCCGTGTACGCGCTGATCGAGCGTGAATACGGGGCGCGCATCGAGCGGGTCGAGCAGGTGATTACCGCCGTCGCGCTCGACGAGCAGGACGCCGCCAATCTCGGCGTCGCCGCCGGCACGCCGGGGCTCTCCATCCGGCGCAGCTATTTCGACGAGGACGCGCGGCTGCTGGAGCTCGCCGACACGGTCCACCCGGCCGATCGCTTCACCTACCGCATGGAGCTGCACCGCTAGGCGTCTTGACGCCGGACCGCGCTCCGGCTATATTGTCCGGACAAATCTGCAGGTACCCCCTATGAGACTGATCCGCTTCGCCGCTGTCCTGTTTGCCGCTTTCGCCGCCACCGCCTCGGCGCAGAACTATCCCGCCAAGCCGGTGCGCATCCTGCTCGGGTTCCCGGTCGGCCAGGCCACCGATGTGCTCGCGCGACTCGTCGCCGCGAAGCTTTCGACGCAGTACGGCCAGCAGTTCTATGTCGACAACCGTCCCGGCGCCGCCGGCATCATCGCCACCGAGCTCGCTGCCAAGGCCGAGCCCGACGGCTACACGCTCCTTGCGAGCTCGAGCGGGCCGCTGGCGGTTAATCCCACGCTCTATCCGAAGCTGCCCTACGACGTGGCGCGCGATTTCGTGGTGTTCGCCGGACTCGGTGTCGTGCCGTACGCCGTGGTGGTCAATCCCAACTCGAAGATCAAGGACATCGGCAGCCTGGTGGCATACGCGAAGGCCAATCCCGGCAAGCTCAATTACGCTTCGGGCGGCAGCGGCGTGACCAACCACCTCGTCACCGAGATGTTCAAGGCGACCGCCGGCATCGACATGCAGCACGTCCCTTACAAGGGCGGCCCCGCGGCCATCACCGATCTGATCGGCGGCCAGGTCGACGTCATGTTCGAGACGCTCACGGCGACGCTCTCGCTCGTGAAGAGCGGCAAGCTGCGCGCCATCGCGGTCTCGAGCGCGAACCGCGCGGCCGCCCTGCCCGAGATGCCGACCATCTCCGAAAGCGGCTATCCCGGCTTCACCGGCGTGCCGTGGGTGGCGATGGCCGCGCCCGCGAAGACGCCCAAGGCCATCATCGAGCGCCTGAACGGCGACGTGAACAAGATCCTGACCGAGCCCGAGCTCAAGCAGAGCTTCCTCGCTGCGGGCACCGAGCCGCTCGTCATGTCGGTCGACCAGATGAACGAGTTCGTGAAGAACGAAGCGGTGAAATGGGGCAAGGCGGTCAAGGCGTCGGGCGCCAAGGTGGATTGAGCTCATGGCCTTCATTTCCGAGCAGCTCGCCGATTTCACCGCCGGTCTCGGCCTGGCCCAAGTGCCGGGTGCGGTCGCGCTGCGCGCAAAGCACCTGATCCTCGATGCGATCGGCTGCGGTTTTGCCGCGCGCAAGGAAGATTTCGCAGTGCGCATCGCCGCCTCGGTCGCGAAGCTCGCCGGCGAGGGCCCGCGCCGGACGCTCGGCATGGCCCATCGCCTGCCGCTGCGTGACGCGGCGGTGGTGAACGGCATGCTCATGCACGGCCTCGACTACGACGACACGCACGCCGCGGGCGTCATCCACCTCACCGTGAGCACGTTTCCCGCTGCGCTCGGAACCGCGGCGCACCTCGGCGCCCCGGGGGCGCAGCTCCTCGCCGCCTACATCGCCGGCGTCGAAACCGGCGCCCGCATCGCGGCCGTGGTGAAGAGCGGCTTTCACCAGGCCGGCTTTCACCCGACGGGGGTGGTCGGCGCCTTTGCCGCGAGCCTCGTCGCGGGGCGCCTCATGAAGCTCTCGCCGGAGTGCCTCGCGGGCGCGCAGGGCATCGCGCTCTCGCTCGCGAGCGGCAACCTCCAGTTCATCGAGGACGGATCGTGGACCAAGCGCATTCATCCCGGCTGGGCCGCGGCCTGCGGCATCAGCGCCGCTTCGCTCGCAGCGGACGGTTTCCCGGCGCCGCGGGAGGCGTACGAAGGTCGCTTCGGCCTCTACCGCAGCCACCTGCCGCCTGCCGCGCTGGAGGCCTGCGACTTCTCACTCGCCACCTCCGGCCTGGGAACCGCATGGGAAATCGACAACGTCGCGGTGAAGCCTTTCCCCGCGTGCCATTTCCTGCACGGCTGCGCGGAGGCGGCGATCGCGCTGCACAGAGCCGGGGTTGATCCCGAGCGGGTGCGCTCGATCCGGGCGCTGGTGCCCGAGGGCGTGGTCAAGGCGGTGTGCGAGCCGCTCGCCGCCAAGCGCCGGCCGAAGAGCGACTACGACGCCAAGTTCAGCCTGCCCTACGCGATCGCGAGCGGCCTCACCCGCGGCCGTCTCGGCCTCGCCGAGCTCGCGCCGGAGGCGCTCGTCGAGCCACGGATCGAGAGACTCATGGACAAGGTGGAGTACGCAATCGACACGGCGTCGACCTTTCCCCGGCATTACAGCGGCGAGGTGGTGGTGACGCTGGACGACGGCCGCACGGCTTCGAACCGGGTCGCGGTGAATCCCGGCAATCCCGACCGCCCGCTCACCAATGCCGAGATCGAAGCGAAATACTTCGAGAACTGTGCGATATCGCTGGACGAGCGGCACGCGCGCAGGATCCGCGACCTGGTGCTCGACCTGGAGTCCGTCGGGAACGCCGTTCAGCTTGAAGCTGCTCTTGGAGGCTAGCGCATGAGCCAACCCGCCGACCCCCGCCTGCCGCTCGCCGGCGTGCGCATTCTCGCCGTCGAGCAGTACGGCGCCGGCCCCTTCGGCACGCTGTACCTCGCCGACCTCGGCGCCGAGGTGATCAAGATCGAGAACCACAAGGACGGCGGCGATGTCGGCCGCGAGGTCGGGCCGCATTTCTTCGGTCCGGGCGACAGCCACTTCTTCCAGACCTTCAACCGCAACAAGCGCAGCGTGACGCTCGACCTGAAGCATCCCGAGGGCAAGGCCGCGTTCGGCGCGCTGGTGAAGACCGCCGATGCAGTGCTCGACAACCTCCGCGGCGACCTGCCGGACAAGCTCGGTCTCACCTACGAGCACCTGAAGGAGGTGAACCCGCGCATTGTCTGCGCGCACCTCTCGGCATACGGCCGCAGCGGCTCGCGCAAGGCCTGGCCGGGCTACGACTACCTGATGCAGGCCGAGGCCGGTCACATGTCGCTCACCGGCGAGCCGGGAAGCCCGCCGACGCGCTATGGCCTGTCGATCGTCGACCTGATGACCGGCCTGGCCGCCGCCTTCGGCCTGCTCGCAGGCGTGCTGAGCGCCCGGGAAACTGGCAGGGGAATGGACGTCGACACCTCGCTCTTCGACGTGGCGCTGCACAACCTCAACTATCCCGGCACCTGGTTCCTGAACGCGGGCGCGGTGACGGGGCGCACGCCGCGCTCGTCGCACCCCAGCCTCACGCCGAGCCAGCTCTATCGCACCCGCGACGGCTGGATCTTCATCATGTGCAACAAGGAAAAGTTCTGGGGCCTGCTCGCCGAATCCCTGGGCAAGCCGGAATGGACGAAGGACCCGGCTTTCGCCACCTTCAAGGCGCGACTCGCCAACCGCGAGCGCGTCACGCAGATGCTCGACGCCGCGCTCATGACGCGCACCACCGCGGAATGGATCGAGCATTTCGCCGGCAAAGTGCCGGCGTCGCCGGTCTACGACGTGGCGCAGGCGCTGCAGAGCGACTTCGTCGCCGAGCGCGACGGCGTAGTCGACTACCGCTATCCGGACGGGCGCAGCGCGCGCATGATCGCCGGACCGATCCGCGTGGCGGGCGTCGGCCTTCCGGCCCGCGCCGCGCCCCCGATGGGCGCCGACACCGATGCCGAGCTTCGCGCCGCCGGCTATAGCGATGCGCGGATCGCGGCACTGCGCGCATCGGGAGTGATTTCAGATTCTCCAAAGACGAAACCCGGTACGAGCGAGTCGATCGAGCTCGCCGCGTCAGGTTGAAGCGCAGCTACCTATTCGTCCCGGGCAACCGGCCCGAGCGCTTTGCCAAGGCGGCCACCTGCGGCGCCGGCGCGGTGATCCTCGACCTCGAGGACGCGGTTCCGCCCGAGGCCAAGGCCGACGCGCGCAGCCTGGTGTGCAATTGGCTGCGCCAGCATGAAAACGCGGCTTGGGTGCGAGTCAACGGGCCGGACACCGAGTTCTTCGAGGAGGATCTGCGCGCGCTTGCCGGTGTCGCCTTGCCGGGAGTCATGCTTCCCAAGGCGGAAGCGCCGCTCGAGCTCGGCATGCCGGTCATTCCGCTGATCGAGTCCGCGGCAGGCCTGTGGAACGCGCTCCAGGTCGCGCGCGGCCCGCGCGTCGAGCGCCTCGCGTTCGGCTCGGTCGACTTCCAGCTCGACGCCGGTATCCAGGGCGAGGACGAGGCGCTGCTTTACGCGCGCTCGCGGCTCGTGCTCGCCTCGCGCATCGCCCGCCTTGCCTCGCCGATCGACGGCGTGACGGTGCAGATCGGCGACGCCGCGCGGCTGGCGCAGGACGTGGCGCGCGCCCGCGATCTCGGCTTCGGCGCTAAGCTGTGCATCCACCCCAACCAGGTCGAGATCGTGGAGCGCGGCTTCTCGCCGACCGCGGAGGAGCGGCGCTGGGCACAGGCGGTCGTGAACGCGTTCGAGCGGGCGCGCGGCAGCGCGGTGCGCCTCGAAGGCAAGCTCATCGATCTGCCGGTGGTCGAGCGCGCCCGCCGGCTGCTGGCCTAGGCTACGACGAGGTCTCTTCGCGGTAGAAGCCGAGCGCCTCGATCACGGGACGGTCGCTGATCGAGAACAGGATCGCGTCCTCGCCGCCGGTGTTTTCGTGCGCGTGCTGCGCCCAGCTCGGCAGCGCGATGATGTCGCCCTTCGACCAGTCGAACGGCTTGCCGTCGATGACGGTCCTGCCGTTGCCGCGCACGACATGGAACACCGAGCTGCCGGTGACGCGGCGGGCTTTCAGCTTCTCGCCCTTGCGCACGAGCTGAATGCGGCAAGAGATCGTCGGCGTGACCGCGCCGCCGGTCTGCGGGTTGGTGTACTCGAGCGCGATGCCTTCGTAGGGCGAGCCTTCGGTGGCGCGCAGCGCATCCAGCGCTTCCAGGGTCTGGTCGAACGAATAGATCATCAGCGGCGAAAAGCGCGGACGCTCCTTCACCCAGGTCGGCGCGAGGTGCCCATGCCCGTAGAGCGCCTTGGAACCGTTCACCGGCTTGCCGTGGTCCGCCTTCAGGTTCTGGTGCATCTGGAAGAAGATGCAGTCGAGCGCCTTGGTGAGCGGCACGTCTAGGCCGTCCATCCACACAACGGTCTCGCGGGTCTCGTTGCCGTGGTCGTGCCACAGCCAGCTCGGCGTAAGGACGAGGTCGCCCTCGCGCATGACGACCTTCTCCCCCTCGACGGCGGTGTAGGCGCCGTTGCCGGACATGATGAAGCGGATCGCAGCGGGCGAATGGCGATGCGCGCGCGCGATCTCGCCGGGCAGCAGCACCTGCACCGCGGCGATCAAGGTGTTGGTCGTCGCCCACTGGCCGTTCAGCCCCGGGTTGAAAAGCTGCATCGCGCGGCGCTCGTCGCCGACCGGCACGGCGGTAGCCGACTGCCGTACCACTTCCTCGAGAACCGACCATTTCCACTGGTGCGCCACGGCCTGCGGGCGCGGGTGCGGCGTCATCTGGCTCGCGATCTCCCACAGGCCCCACATGTGGTTGCGGTGGATGAGCTG
>Ga0134122_10002225_pt1 | contig 14197 bp, 14 predicted proteins | sample KB302_FD_96461 | JGI IMG/M metagenome (GOLD analysis project Ga0134122, IMG submission 96461) | Terrestrial soil microbial communities without Nitrogen fertilizer from Kellogg Biological Station, Michigan, USA - KB3-0-2 | ecosystem: Environmental > Terrestrial > Soil > Unclassified ... | reverse complement strand
CGGACGAAGCGACCTCTCGTGTCCCGGCTGTCCTGCCAAGGGCAACGCCGGTTAGCGATGTCGCGCGGGGATAACCGCTGAATGCATCTAAGTGGGAAACCCTCCCCAAGATGAACACTCCCGGGTCGTAAGACCCCTGAAGGGCCGTGGGAGACTACCACGTTGATAGGCGGCAGGTGTAAGGCGCGCGAGCGCTTCAGCCGAGCCGTACTAATTGCCCGTGAGGCTTGATCTCTTCTCGGTCTCGAGGTGAGCCTCGGCACCACTACACACTCGTCGGTTGTCAGGGTTGTTTGCTGGCGACTAGCGCGACAGGGCCACACCCGTTCCCATCCCGAACACGGTCGTTAAGCCTGTCAGCGCCGATGGTACTGCGACTGCGAGGTCGTGGGAGAGTAGGCCGCCGCCAGCTTCTCCTTACAAAGCCCGCTCCGGATTCTCCGGGGCGGGCTTTGTGCTTTCAGGGCTCAGGGCAGGCTCTTCGGGAGAGGGGGGACACGCTCGCACGGCACCCTAACGTGCATCGGACCCCTCGCTGACCTGGACCCGTTGAGAAGCGGCTACCTTGTCCACCCGAACTCTCGAACGAGGCCGCCATGCCCGGAGGCGTGATCGGGTCCTTTCGCAGCTGGATTGACGAGTCGAAACGCCCTGTCGCCCCGCTGTGGGCGGTGACGATCCTCCGGGTGTATCTCGGGATCGCGTTCTTGAGCGCGGCATCGAACAAGATCTTCAGCTGGTGGGCATCGTGGCCGCAGAACATGTCGCACTTTCTGACGTCCAGGCTGAATGACACCTACGCGTTCTACCGACCCGTTCTCACGGGCCTGGTCCTGCCGCACATTGGATTCTTCGCTCGCACCGTTGCCGTGAGCGAAGTGGCCGTGGGCCTCTCGTTGCTGCCCGGCGCGGGCACGCGATTCGGCGCGGCCCTCGGACTGATCTTGATCGCTAATTACATGCTGGCGTTCGGGGAGATTCCGTGGCAGCCGGGTGAGGACCAAGCCTTCTTTATCGGTCTCGTCGTCGTGCTCATCACAAACCCGGGCAGGGCGTTCGGGATCGATGCCTGGCTCGCTCGCGCCCGGGCGTGAGGGGTTCATTGGGGACACCAGTCTTCATTCCGCTGCGGCGCGCCCCCGTTTTGCGGACATCGGGATCCATTTTTCTCCGGCCACCGTCTATCTAGCCCCGGTCGCTCTTCGTGTAGCGCCCGACAGGCTTTGTTCCAGGTCTGCGGGCGGGTGTTTTCAGCGCATCGACGCAGGTTTTGCAGCCAACACAGTACAGTCAGGCGAAATCGGAGCGCGTGCCGCGCGGATCGATCGAGACTCATTCGCCTTCAGCCACCGTTTAGCGATCGTCAGTCGAGATGTTGCGCGCGACGAGGCGTGTCGATCCGGCGCGCGGGTGTCCGCATCGAGAATCTCTCGAGATTTATCGACGCACCGCGACGAGTTTGCGCGCGCGCGCGCATGTGCGCGGGCGAATTGCGTCCTCACCGAAGGACACGGGCGCGGTGAAGAGCGCGCGTGCGCGCGCGCGCGCCCGTGGTCCGATTGTCGCAACGCGAAACCGCGTCGGGAGAGGTCGAGTCTCACGGGCACGGACCCCGGCACGTGCCGATGGGGAAGGGAAGGGAGGGGTTATGCTCGCGGTATTGCGGAGACGGCTCGAGATGGCCGTACGGGTGCGGGATTTCCTCCGGGCCCATCGGGCGGACGGGATCCAGGGAGGCGAGGCGGCGGCGTTGGCCCGGCTCGAGGAGCTGCTCACGCGGGCGCAGGTGCTGGCGGCGCAGCAGCGGGCTGGCGTGCTGGCGCGGCGCGGGTCCACCGAACAGCGCGCCGTGGTGCGACGTGCGCTGCAGAGTCAGCTGCTCACGTATCTGTCCGCGGTGGGACGGGTGGCGGCGGGGGATAACCCGGAGCTCGGCGCGCACTTCCGGCTGCCGGCGACGCGCGCGACCAATCAGGCGTTCCTCACGTTGGGGCGGGGCATGCTGAAGAAGGCCACCGAGCAGAAGGAATTGCTCGTCGGTCGCGGCATGTCGGAGCAGCTGCTCGATGATCTCGCCGCGGCGCTTACGCAGTTCGAGCAGACGCTGGAGGCGACGCGGGCGGCCAGGCGCGAGCATGTGGGCGCGAGCGCCGATCTCGAATCGGTCGTCGCCGAGATCTGCCTGCAGGTGCGGTTGCTCGACGGGGTGGTGCGCTATCGGTTCGGGCGCAACGCCGAGCTGATGGGCGCGTGGGCGAGCGCCCGCAACGTGGAGGGGCCGTTCCGGTCGAAGGCCGGGCCGGTGGCGGGTGCTCTTACGCCGGCAGTCGTGAAGGCGGCGGCGTGATGGCCGCGCCGGTAATTGAACCCGTGAGCAGAACGCCATGCGCACGATTAGTGGGGGGAGTCACGACACGTGTCCGACCCCTCGTTTCGGGACCGACAAGGACCGGGCAGGTCCACACAGTCGGGAACGCCTTGCCGCGGTAGGAGACCCGGAGGAATCCCATGCGCTCCGACGTCGGAGCGGGCTTCTATCTTGCCGCCGTCCTCCGTCACCCCTCCGGGAGGGCCGATCGCCTGGGGCTGATGGCTGGCCGCTCCGCCAACGCCGAGCGCAGCATCGTGAGCGCCGTGTACAGCACCACGACCACCACCAACCACCGCACATAGGTGAGCGACAACTGCTTCACGATGTACGCCGCGATTAGCACCGCCGGGATCCCCGCGAGGGCGAGCACGACCGACGCGTGCAAGCTGTAGCTGCCCTCCCGGATGAACCGCATCCCCGCGATCGGCATCAGAAACGCGCACGAGCCCATCATGATCGGGAAGGCCGCGCGCGGATCCATCCCCAGGAGACTCACCAGAATCAGGCACGGCGCGTACAGGCCGATGCCCAGGGTCATCAGTGCGCCGAGCGCGAAATTGCCGACCAGACCGGCGACGAGCCCTGGGCCCCGGAGCCCGAGCGAGAGGCCGCCCACCGGGGCGAGCTGGAGCTGCGTCAGGAGCATCAGCGCGGCCGCCGCGAGCAGGGCACACCCCATGCCGACCTGGATGTTGACCCGCGGCCATCGCGCCACGACGCCGGCGCCCAGCCACGCGCCCGCCACCGCGGCGGCGATCATCGCGACGAGGGTCAGGAAATCCACCCGCACGATCGAGATGTAGATCAGCGCCTGCGCCAGGGTGGGCAGCGTGTACGCGACGTTCAGCGTGCCCGGGATCCATTCATCGCGCACCGAGCGCTTGAACTTGAACATCGACGTGGTGGTGGCGAAGCTCCCGATGCCCAGGGTGTCGAAGAAGCACATCACGAATCCGACGACGGCGTGAAATCCGGTCGCCGGCGGGTCATCCGCGAGGCGCCCGGCGGCCCGGGCGGTGCGCACCCGCGATCGCCCGGCCACGAGGAACCAGACGGTCACGGCGCCGAGCGCCAGAAACAGCAGAGCCTTGGGCTGCATGAGCGCCGAACCTACGCGGTGAGGGGTCTCCGCGCCATCGCCGGCCTGGGGTTGTCGGGCAAGGTACCACAGAGGCGTCACTCAGAACCGTGATCACGGTCTTGCGTGACGTCTTTGCTTGACGTTTGCGCGCGACGCCGTTCCTTTCACGCATCTTCAGCCTGAGCATCCGATACAATGGAGTGGCTCACCTCGCCCGAAACCTGGATCGCGCTCCTCACCCTCACGGTGCTCGAGATCGTCCTCGGCATCGACAACATCATCTTCATCTCGATCCTGGCCGGCAAACTCCCCGCCGGCCAGCAGCGCCGTGCCCGCAACGTGGGCCTGACGCTGGCGATGGTGACGCGCATCCTCCTGCTGCTCTCCCTCACCAGCATCATGCGCTTCACGCGGCCGCTGTTCAGCCCGTTCGGCCACCCGTTCTCCGGCCGCGACCTGATCCTCATCTCGGGCGGCCTGTTCCTCATCTGGAAGAGCACCCGCGAGATTCACGACAAGCTCGAGGGCGAGGAGGGATCCAAGAACGTGAAGGCCGGTGCCACGTTCGCGAGCGTCATCGTCCAGATCGCCCTGCTCGACATTGTGTTCTCGCTCGACTCGGTGATCACCGCGGTGGGCATGGTGCAGCAGGTGGGCATCATGATCGCGGCCATCGTCCTCGCGGTGCTGGTCATGCTCATGGCCGCCGGCACGATCAGCGACTTCGTGCACCGTCACCCGACGCTCAAGATGCTCGCCCTGTCCTTCCTGCTGCTCATCGGCGTCACGCTCATCGCCGACGGCCTGGGCCAGCACATCTCCAAAGGCTACGTGTACTTCGCGATGGGCTTCTCGGTGTTCGTCGAGTCGCTCAACCTGCGCCTCGCGCGCAAGGCGCCACCGGTGCACCTGAAAGAGTCGATCACCCCGTGACGTCTTTGTGTGACGTCTCTGCGTGACGTCTCTGCTCGACGTCTTTTTTCCTTCAGTCGTGCCCCCCGATGTAGAGCCGGATCATCTTCTCCCAGTAGGGCCAGTCGTGTGACCACCCGTCCCAGATCCGCAGCGCGTTCCCGATTCCCTTGCCCCAGAGGGTTCCTGAGAACTCCTGGTTGTTGCCGCAGGCGGGGTCGTCGCGGCCGACCGCCAAAATGATGTCCTGGCGGCGGAACGCCGCGAGCCGCGCGGCGTCGTGCTCGTGGCGCATGAAGTCGGACGGGTTGCACGCATACACGTTGGCATCGGAATACCCGCCGGTCAGCCGGGTGATGTCGTACAGTCCGGAGAGGCCGATGATGCGGTTCACGAGGTGGGGATGGCGCAGGCCGAAGCACGCCGCGTGATAGGCCCCGAAGCTCGCGCCCACCGCGATCACGAACCCGTTCGAGTTCTCGCCGGCGCTGAAGGGGATCACTTCGTCCCGCAGATACCGATCGTACTGCAAGTGGCGCCAGGCTCGCGCCCCCGGGTGCAGCTGCTCGCCGTACCAGCTCTCCTCGTGCACGTGGTGGAGGCAGAACAGCTGGATCCAACCGTTCTCCAAGTGCTCGCCGAGCACGCCCGGGCGATGCATCCCGCGGTCGGTCCACTCGGTGTAGCCGCCCAGCGTCGTGGGGAACACCAGGACCCGCGCGCCCGCGTGTCCCAGCACCTGGAGCTCCATCTCGCGCCCCAGCGCGGGGCTGAACCACTTGTGGTACGCGTGCTTCACGCTGCCGGCTCCCGCAGCAGGAATGGGAGCGCCTTGCGGAAGCGGCGTCCCCACGCCGACTCGTGGTGCACGCCGTCCTGGTCCTCCACCCACCGGAAATCGCGGCTCGGCTCGTAGCCCTTGGCGAGTAGCAGGTCGCGCAGCCGACGTCCGAGCGCAACGGTCTGTTCGCCCTCGCGCATCCCGACGTCGAGGTACAGCCGGCCCCCGCCCGGCACCCGGGGTGCCCGTGCCACGAGGTCGAGGAGGGCGCCATCGGCGAACCAGAGGGAGGGACTGAGCGCGGCGGCGAAGCCGAAGATCTCGGAATACCGGAAGAATGCGTACAGGCTGATCAGCCCGCCCATGGAGGATCCCGCGATCCCAGTGTGAGTCCGATCGGGCAGGGTGGGGAACTGCCCGTCCACCAGAGGCTTCACCGTGAGGGTGACGAAGTCCAGATATCGGTCGCCGGCCTCGACGAACGGGTTGTATTCCGCAATGCGCGCTCCGCCCGTGTTCGGGATCCCCACCACGATCGCATCGAGGCCGCGCCGGCTCGCCCACGTGAGCGTCTCGTCCACGCCCCATGTTCCGGCGAAACTCATGGCCGGGTCGAACAGATTCTGCCCGTCCTGCATGTAGATGACCGGGTAGCGAGCATCTCCCCGTGCGCGGGCGGCCGGGACGTACACAAACACATCGCGCCGGTTGTCGAGCTGTGGGCTGTGGACGGCGGGGAGCACCACGAGGCGGCCCTTCCGGGCGTGCCAGCGCCGCAGCAACCGATGGAGACCGAGCATGGAACCGAACAATCTACGAGCCTCCGTTGGTGCTTGTCACCCGCGTCGCCGACGCGCAGTTTCAGCCCCATGCACGCGACAGTGGGCCTCATCGTCGGTCGAGAATGGTCGTTCCCACCGAAATTCATCGAGGAGGTGAATCGTCGCGACCGGGGCGTCGTCGCCGAATACGCCAAGCTCGGCGCAGAGCAGATGGACGGGCCCAGCCCATACGCCGTCATCATCGACCGCATCTCCCACGAGGTGCCGTTCTACCGCGCGTACCTGAAGCACGCCGTGCTCCAGGGGGTGACGGTCATCAACAACCCCTTCATGTGGAGCGCCGACGACAAGTTCTTCGGCGCGACGCTCGCGACCCGGCTCGGCGTCGCCAGCCCCAAGACGGTCGTGCTGCCGAACAAGGAGTACATCCCGGGGATCAGCCACGCAGAGAGCCTCCGCAACCTGGTGTTCCCGCTCGACTGGGACGGTGTGCTGCGGCACATCGGGCTGCCCTGCATTCTCAAGGACGCCCACGGCGGCGGCTGGAAGGACGTCTTCATCTGCCGGACGCCCGAGGAGCTGCTCCACCACTACGATCACTCCGGGCTCCGGACCATGATCGTCCAGGAGTTCATCGAGTGGGAACAGTTCGTGCGCTGCCTCTGCATCGGCCAGCGGGACGTGTTGCCGATTCACTACGACCCCGCGGCGCGGCAGTACCACGTGGATCCCGGCTACCTCGATGCCGCGCTGCGCGACCGGATCGTGCGGGACTCGCTCACCCTGGTGCAGGCCCTGGGATACGACATGAATTCGATCGAATGGGCGGTGAAGGGCGGCGTCCCCTACGCCATCGACTTCATGAACCCCGCACCGGACTTCGACGTCAACTCGCTGACCCCCGAGTACTTCGATTGGGCGGTGCGGCACATGGCCGACCTGGCGATCCGGCTCGCGGCGCGCCCGCCGGCGGCGAAGCGAGCGTTTCACTGGCAAGCGCTGTTCAAGGGGCGGGCCAAGCCCCGGTCGAGATGACGTCGCCCGTACAGCGGGCGGTGGACCACTACCACGAGCTCCTGAGCGACGAGCTCGCCGGAGAGTCGCAGGCGGCGCTCGAGGGTGAGCTGCGGCGTCGCGGCCTGTTCTTCGGGGAGCGGCCGCTGTGCACGGTGCTGCGACCGCGGTTTCTGGCACCCGCGCAGTATCGCTTCATGCAGGAGCGCTGTGCGATTCTGTTGCGGGCGTTCGACCGGGCCTACCAGGCCGCACTCGAGGACGCCGTGCTGCGCCGGCAGTTCGGCCTAGTCGATTGGGAGGAGGCCTTGATCGAGCGCGATCCGGGTTTTCCTGATGCCAGCCCGACCTCCCGCATCGACGCTTTTTATCTGCCCGAGCACGACGTGATGCACCTGACCGAGTACAACGCCGAGACCCCGGCCGGGGCCGCGTATGGCGACGCGCTGACCGAAGCGTTCTTCGCGCTTCCGGTCATGCGGCCATTCCTGCGCCGCTTTGACGTGCGTCCGCTCCCCTCGCGGCACGGCGTACTGCATGCGCTGCTCGGGGCGTATGCTGCGTGGGGCGGCGACCAGCACAGGACCCCGCGCATTGCGATTCTCGACTGGCGCGAGGTGCCGACCTACAACGAGTTCGTGCTGTGGCTGGACTTCTTTCGCGCCCGCGGCCTAGAGGCGCGCATCGTCGACCCGCGGAACACGGAATTCCACGCGGGGCGCGGAGGGCGTCTCGTGGCGGACGGTGAGCCGATCGACCTGATCTACAAGCGCGTACTGATCAGCGAGCTCGTGGAACGGGGCGGCCCCAACCACCCGGTGATCCGCGCCGTCCAATCCGGCGCGGTGTGCATGGTGAATCCCTTTCGCTGCAAGCTGCTCCACAAGAAAGCGAGCCTGGCCGTGTTGAGTGACGAGCGGAATGTGGGACTGTTCTCGGATGACGAGCGTCGGGCGATCGACGCTCATATTCCCTGGACGCGCGTGGTGGCGGAGCGCAAGACCCGCCATGCGGACCGGACGGTGGAGCTGGTGCCCTTCATCATCGATCAGCGCGAACGCCTCGTGCTCAAGCCGAATGATGCGTATGGTGGAGCGGGCATCGTGCTCGGCTGGGAAGTGGATGGCGCGACGTGGGAGCAGGCGGTCCGCGTCGCGCTCACCGAAGCATTCGTGGTGCAGGAGCGCGTGCCGATTCCGAGCGAGCCGTTTCCGAGTGTCGTCGACGGCCGCGTCGTGTTCGCCGACCGCATTTTGGACACCGCGCCGTTTGCGTACCAGGGGACATACGTCGACGGGTGCATGTCGCGCCTGTCGACCGCCGCTCTCGTCAACGTGACAGCCGGCGGCGGGTCGCAGACACCGACGTTCCTGGTGGAGGCGCGATGAAGCCCCCGTCGCTCACGCTCGGCATCGAGGAAGAGTACCAGATCATCGACCCCACGACGCGCGAGCTGAAGTCGTACATCACGGAGCTGCTCGCCGGGGATCACCTGGTGCTGGCCCAGGTGAAGCCCGAGCTGCACCAGTCGATCGTGGAGGTCGGCACCACGGTGTGCCGGACGCCGGCCGAGGTGCGGGCCGAGCTCGTCCGACTGCGACGGGACATCATGGGGCTCACCGCCAGGGACGGTCTCCGGATCGCGGCCGCGGGTACGCACCCGTTCTCGTCCTGGACGCAACAGGAGATCACGCCGCTCGAGCGCTACCTCGGCGTGCGCGAGGACATGGCCGACCTGGCGCAGCAGCTGCTCATCTTCGGCACCCACGTTCACATCGGCATCGAGGACCGCGAGTTCCTGATCGATGCGATGAACGTGGCGCGCTACGTCCTCCCGCACCTCCTGTGCCTGTCCACGAGCTCGCCTTTCTGGATGGGCCGCAATACGGGTCTCAAGTCGTATCGCAGCGTCGTGTTCCGCGGGTTCCCGCGCACCGGCGTGCCCCGGGCGCTCCGCTCGTGGAGCGAGTACACCGAGCTGGTCGACATGCTGACCCGTACCGGGTCCATCCGCGACGGGTCCAAGATCTGGTGGGACGTGCGGCCGAACTGGAGCTACCCGACGCTGGAGTTCCGGGTATGCGATGTCTGCACGCGGGTGGACGAGGCCGTCTGCGTCGCGGCGATTCTCCAGGCGGTCGTGGCCAAGCTGTGGAAGCTACGGCGCGAGAACATGACCCTGCGCGTGTACCCGGCGGACTTCATCGAGGAGAACAAGTGGCGCGCGGTCCGCTACGGCCTGGACGGTCGGCTGATCGATTTCGGCAAGGGCGTCGAGCTTCCCGCCCGCGACCTCGTGCGCGAGCTCATCGAGTGGTTCATCGGCGACGTCGTCGACGAGCTGGGGAGCCGCAAGGAAGTCGAATACGCCTACCGGATCCTCGAGGAAGGCTCGAGCGCGGACCGCCAACTCGCCACCTTCCGGCGCACGGGTGACCTCAAGGCCGTGGTGGATCAGTTGATTGTCGAGACGGCGGACGGCTTGTAGCGCCGGCGTAGTACCGTTAGCGTTGCGACATGGAGAACCGGCCGATCATCGGCATCACCACGCAGACGCTGGACGCGATCCCGGACCAGCTGCCTCGCTGCTGGGTGATGAGCCAGCGCTACGTCCAGATGCTCGTGACCGTGGGTGCCGTCCCGTGGGTCATTCCGCTGCTCGAGGGTGATGAGGCCACACTGCGCGGGATCTACGAGCGGATCGACGGTCTGTTCCTGCCCGGCGGCGTGGACGTGGACCCGACCGCGTACGGCGAAACCCGTGGCCCGCACTGCCAGCGGACCGACCCGGCGCGCGACTGGACCGAGCTGCTGCTCGTGCGGTGGGCGCTGGCGGAGGGCAAGCCGGTACTTGCGGTGTGTCGCGGCGCCCAGCTCCTGAACGTGGCCGTGGGCGGTAGTCTCTACCAGGACGTCGGTGCCCAGCACCCGGCGGCGATCAAGCACGACTACTTCCCGGTCGGCGGCCGCCGCCGCGACGAGCGCACGCATGACGTGCGGATCGCCGCGGGCTCGCGGCTGGCCCGGCTGCTCGAGACCGAGGCACTCTCGGTGAACAGCATGCACCATCAGGGAATCGCGCGCCTGGCCCCAGGACTCGCGGCGGTCGCGACCTCCCCCGATGGCTTGATCGAGGGCGTCGAGGCCCACGATGGCCCGTTCGTGCTCGGAGTGCAGTGGCACCCCGAAGACCTCGTGGAGGTCGACCCCCGGATGCGCCGACTGTTCGAGGGATTCATCACCGCCGCGGCGCCGTGACGCGCTGCGGAACCGTGGTGCTGGCCGGCCGTCCCAACGTCGGCAAGTCCACGCTCTTGAACGCCCTGGTCGGCGAGCATCTCGCGATCGTCTCCCCCAAGCCGCAGTCCACCCGCCTGCCGGTGGTCGGCCTGCTCACGCGCGGCGACACCCAGTTCATCTTCACCGACTCGCCGGGACTGCTCGAGCCCGAATACACGCTGCACGAAACGATGCGCGCCGCGGCGCTGCGGGCCATCGCGGACGCCGAGGTCATCGCCTACTTGCATCCGCTGTCCGAGTTTCCCGCGCCGCCGCTCGCGTCCGTGGCGCGTCTCGAGAAGCCAGCTCGTGCGCCGGTGCTGACCGTCTACACGAAGGCCGATTTGGTTCCACCGCCCGCCCGTCCGACTGTCCTGCCGTCCGACGGCGTGGTGGTGTCAGCTGTGCGAGGCGAGGGCGTCGAGCAGCTCCTCGAAGTGCTGGGCGCCGCGCTCCCCGACAGCCCTTTTCACTACGATCCCGACGCGATGGCGACTCAACCGATGCGCTTCTTCGCCGCCGAGTTCGTACGCGAGGCGGCCTTCGAGCTGCTGCACGAAGAGTTGCCCTACAGTGTGGCCGTCGAAATCGACGAGTTCCGGGAGGGTCAGGAGCCGGTGTATATTCGGGCCGTGGTCTACGTCGAGCGCACCAGCCAGAAGGGGATCGTGATCGGGGAAGGGGGCCGCACCATCAAGGCCATCGGGCAAGCGGCGCGCGGGAAGATCGAAGCGTTGCTGGGGGCGCGCGTGTTCCTCGAGCTGCACGCGAAGGTGCTGCCCAAGTGGCGACGCCAGCTCGCGTCGCTCAAGCGTTTGGGGTACGCCGGGTGAGTCTCGCCCCCGACCTGCTCGACATTCTGGTCTGCCCGAAGTGCAAAGGACCGCTCGAGCACCGCACCGCGCCCGCCGAAGCCCTGGTGTGTCCCGCCTGCCGTCTGATCTACGCCGTCGAAGACGACATCCCGATCATGCTGATCGACGAGGCGAAGCACTTCTAACCGCCCGCTCCGGTCGCGCTTGTTTGACAACCCGAGCATACGCGGCCTAAGTTTAGGCGCGCTCGACCCTTACGTGAGGAGGCAGGTGCGCGGCACGCGCCCGACGATACTCTTCTTCTCGGCGGCTGGTCGCACGGTACCTGATTTCCTGTCACGCTGGGTCAACGGCAAGGGACTGACGATCGTGCCGGTGCCGGACCCCGCCGACGTGGAGCAGCGGGTGCTCCGGTCGCTGCCGCAGCTCGTGGTCATCGACGCGGACGGCGGTCCCCAGGGGCTCGCGCTGTGTGCCCGCCTCAAGGCCGACTCCTACTCGGCCATCGTCCCGTTGGCCGTCCTGACGAGCCGGCACACGACGGACCGCGTGCAGGAGTGGTTCACCGCGGGGGCGGATGAAGTGATCAGCCCGCTGTTCGAGCCGACGGAGCAGGCGAGCCGGCTCGACGGGCTCATGACCCGCACCGCGCGCGACGTCGCCGTCAACCCGTCCACCCGGCTGCCGGGCACGACGGAGATCGAGCGCGAGATCCGGCGGCGCATGGAAAACGGCGAGTTGTTCGCCGTATGTTACGCCGACCTGGATCATTTCAAGGAGTACAACGATCGCTACAGCTACAACGACGGCGATCGGGTCATCTATATCCTGTCGCGCATCCTGCACGATGTCGTGAAAGGACTGCTCGGCAACCGCGGGTTCATCGGGCACATCGGCGGGGACGACTTCATCTTCATCATCCCGTTCGACGCGATCCCCGACGTGTGCGGTGAGGTGCTCGAAGTGTTCGACACGCTGATTCCGTACCAGTACAACGAGCAGGACCGCCGCGCCGGGTATTACTTCGGCAAGGATCGGCGCGGCCAGCTGCACCGCGTGCCGCTGATGACGCTATCGATCGGCATCGTGACCAACCAGCACCGCCGGTTCGCGCACCCGGCGCAGGTGAGCGAGCTCGCCACGGAGATGAAGAGCTACGCGAAAACGCAGCCGGGCTCGGTGTTCGTGGTTGACCGCCGCCACGACCCGGAGCTGGACGACGACGGGGGAGGACGCTAGATGAACGTCACCTGTCCGTCGTGCGAGACGGTGTATCGCGTGGACCCGGCCAAGGTCCCGGCGGGGGGCGTGCGCGCCCGCTGCGCAGTGTGCAGCAACGTGTTTCCGGTGAATCAGCCCGGGGGCGCCGGAGCGGCGGCCCCCGTCGCAGCAGCCCAGCGGGCGCCCGCTGCTCCGGCGGCGGTCGCTCCGGCGCACCCGAAGCCACCGCCGCCCGCGCCGCCCGCGCCGCCCGCGCCGCCCGCTCCCGCACCGCCGCGGGCGCCCGCCATGCCCCGCTTCTCAGGCGCGGTCGCGGCCCCGACGTCCGCACCGGCACCTCCGGCCCCTCCCCCGGCCGCGCCGCCGCGCGCCGCACCACCTCCGGCGCCACGCGCCGCCCCCACGCCTGCCGCTCCGCCGGCCGCGCCGACCATGCGACCGGCCGCACCGCCGGCCGCGCCGGCTCCGCGCACCGCTCCTCCCCCGGCACCGCACGCACCGGCGGCGCCAGCTGCGCCGCCTGCGCCTGCGCCGGCGGGCGCGGCGCCCGGCCAGCGGCTGTCGGGCCCGCTCCGCCCGGTGAATCCATTCATGGTGCAGGACCCAAAGCAGAAGGCACGCCGGCTGGCGCGGGCGCTCGTCTCGGATCTCGTGGTGTACCATCCGGAGAAACGCCAGCAGGGACTGCGTGACGGGACGTTGCCGCAGCTCTTCAAGGACGAGATCGAGAAGAGCTGGCAGGAATACGTCGAGCAGGTGGGCGCCGAGATCGCCAAGACCACGCCGTTCTGGGCCGAGGCGCTGAACGAGATTCTCGCCGGGGGGAATAAGGTCTTCTAGGCTGGTGCAGCGGGGTCTAACCTATTAGCTTCGCAAGTAGTTAGAGCCGCCCTCCGCCCGTCGGCGGGCGGCTCATTTCCTACTCAGCCCGAAGCGAGCGCACTGTGGCCCTATCCGATCGTCTTGCCGAATTCGACCGTCGTCTCACCGAGCTGCGGAGCTTTCTTTGACATAGAAGGGAAGACCAAGCGCCTGGCGGAGCTGGAGCACGCCATGGCCGAGGGCAGCGTCTGGGCCGACCAGGAGAAATCGCGGCAAGCGGTCCAGGAGATCAAGCAGCTGAAGCGCTGGGTCGATCCGTACGACGCGGTACGCAAGCGGACCGAGGACGCGCGCGCGCTGCTCGAGCTCTCGCAGGGGGAGTCGGACGAGGAGCACGCGCGGCTCGTCGCCGAGATGCTCAAGGGCAAGTCCCTCGAGCAGGAAGCCGACGGCATCGCCGCGCAACTCGAAGCGCTCGAGCTGCAGAACATGCTGCGGGGCTCGGACGACAACCGTGACGCGCTGCTCACCATCCATTCGGGCGCCGGCGGTACCGAGTCCCAGGACTGGGCCGAAATGCTGATGCGGATGTATACGCGCTGGGCGGAGCGCCACGGCTTCAAGGTCGAGATGCTCGATCTGCTCCAGGGCGAGGAAGCCGGCATCAAGTCGGCGGAGCTTCAGATCAGCGGGCAATACGCGTACGGGCTCTTGAAGGCCGAAAAAGGCGTGCACCGCCTGGTACGCATTTCTCCGTTCGACGCGCAGTCCCGCCGGCATACGTCCTTCGCGTCGGTGTTCGTCTATCCGGTGGTGGACGAGGACATCGAGATCGAGATCAACGAAGACGACCTGCGGATCGACGTGTACCGTGCCTCGGGGAAGGGGGGGCAGCACGTCAACAAGACGTCGTCGGCGGTCCGGATCACGCACCTCCCGACCAACATCGTCGTGCAGTGCCAGAACGAGCGCAGCCAATTCAAGAACAAGGCGACCGCGATGAAGATGCTCAAGGCGCGGCTGTACGAGCGCGCCGTGGCGGAGCGCGAGGCGAAGAAGGCGGAAGTGGATAAGCAGAAGGGCGACATCGCCTTCGGGAGTCAGATTCGGTCCTACGTG
>Ga0134122_10002223_pt1 | contig 14201 bp, 12 predicted proteins | sample KB302_FD_96461 | JGI IMG/M metagenome (GOLD analysis project Ga0134122, IMG submission 96461) | Terrestrial soil microbial communities without Nitrogen fertilizer from Kellogg Biological Station, Michigan, USA - KB3-0-2 | ecosystem: Environmental > Terrestrial > Soil > Unclassified ... | reverse complement strand
TCGCTCTCGCGCGGTTCGGAGAGTCGGCCGGGGTCCCACATCCTCGGGTACGGCAACACGCCTGACGCGCATTCGCTGATCGGCGCGGCTGGGGAGGTCGAGGCGGGGCTTGCCGCGCTCAAGGAGGTGGGGGTCACCTACGTCCTGTTGTTTGGCCAGGGCTCGCGCGACAATCTGCGGCGATTTGCCGAGAGGGTGATGCCAAAGTTCGGAGCGCCATGAAACCTCTTGTCCTTCCGCTCGGCACGGAGACGGGTCGGGGCGGTTTTGCGGTCAAGAACGGCATCGCACTAGAGGTGCTGAGCGGGTTTCTTGGACCTCAGTTAACGGACTGACTCTCTGCGGCGCCGAAGACGCCCGCCCAATGCTACAGACAAACATATCTCGTTCCTCGCCCGACGAATGAACGACTGTTAATGCCGTGCACCTCTTCGGGTCACAGAATTAGGAGTTTCGCCCTGAATTGCAGAGTCGGGTCAGCGTCTTTGAACTCATTCGCATCCAACCCAGCCACCGTGGCCGCCTCGATGATGATCGGTACCAGCAGGTCGCGCTCATCCGTTTCCAAGTATGCCCCACCGCAAGAGGCATTCACCTCCGCAAGGCCCCGCAGAAGCATTTCGATTTCGTGCAGTATTGTGGTCGCAGGCGTACCATCGGGCATATCCTTGAGTTTTCCGAAATAGCCGACGAGGAGCTCGTCTACGCCCGCGACTGCTGCTGCCGTACCCCCGTGCCCGAAGCCTCCATCATACAACGACCAGTGCCTGGCGATTTTGGGCCGTGCTTCGGTTAAGATCTGATTGAGTCTCTCGTTGCGGAGGCTCATGGTACAGCTCCCTCTGCGCCAATGTCTGCCCTGACGATGATCTTTGGGGCCTTCCTGCCCTTCGGCTTCTGATCGCGCTCCAGCATGGCCTCGGACATCTAGAATACGTTTGATGATGATTATTGTCGCCTATCTCGCGTCTTACCTAGTGGCAGCGATAAGGCCGATTGCTGGAACCGTGTCGCGTTCGCCGATGACAATGCCGTCGCCCACAGTTGGAAGCGCGTTATTGGCCACACCTTTGGTTACGGTGTTTGCAGCACTGCCTGCCACGGGCGCCATCGCCTATGCCGAACGATATAACAGACACTCCGCGCTGTTTCATGACGACGCCGGTGTGGCCGTAGCTTCGGTATGTCTGCGCGCGATCAACGTGGGAGTGTGTGCGGCGGTCTGGCACAGGTCCGAAGCGAAGGGCTTGCCGTGGAGTGGGGCCAGCCTTCAGGCAAGCGACCTTCCGTTATGGATCCTGCTGTGGAAAGGACTTTGAGCGCAGAGTAGATAGCAAGATTCCCGCAAGGGGCCGCTGTCGCTGGGACGCGGCGCACCCGAATTTTAGCTGGTCCGCTAGAATATGATCCCAATCTGACGTGCAACGTTTTGAGTTTTGACGCAGTCAGGGTCAAGAGCAGCCCTCAATGTGGCCTCAAAGAACAACTATGCGGCCCAATTCCTAGGAGGTCCCGGTTGATAAACACCGCACGTCCACTCATTCCTCGCCGCGCATTGTTCGACAACCCGACGTTCTTCGGGGCAAAAATCTCGCCTGACGGCCGTTGGATCTCCTGGCTCGCGCCCGTGGACGGCGTGCTCAACGTGTGGATGGCGCCGGCCGGTGATATCAAGGTTGGCGAACCAGTGACGCGCACAAAGGGCCGGCCAATCAATTGGCAGGATTGGTCCGCGGACGGCCGCTTCTTGATGTTTCTTAACGACGAGACGGGCGATGAAAACCATCACCTGTTCGTTGTCGATCCCATGACGCACTCCACACGTGACGTCACGCCGTTCGCGAACATCAGTGTCCAGCTCAGCCTGTGGTCGCAGGAAGCTCCGGACGATGTCGCCGTCAAGATCAATGATCGTGATGTGCGCTGGCACGACCTCTATCGCATCAATCTTACGACCGGTGGGCGCACGCTGATCTGGGAGAACACGCATCAGTTGCTCAGCATTGACCTTGATTGGCATCTGCGACCCCGGCATGCGCGCAGCAATGCCCCCGACGGAGGCTCTAGGCTGTGGCGCATCGAAGGGACAAGCCTGCGACATTGGCGCGATGTGCCGTACGAAGACAACCTCACGACCTGGGCTGGTCCCTTCAATCGGAGCAATGAACGTGTGCTCGTGTCCACGAGTATACGGCGCGAGACCGCTGCATACTGCTGGCATGACTGGGCGACGGGGCACGAAACCGTTATTGCTGAGCATCCCAAGGCGGATTGCTCGTATCTCGTCCTGCATCCCACGACATATGAGGTCGACGCCGTGGGCGTTACCGCTGCGCGACAGGAGTGGGTCCACATTGCTCCCGGCATCGCTACCGATTTCGCGCTGCTGCAGAGGCGGCTCAACGGATTCGAGTTCAGTGTGCAGAGCCAGACCGACGACAATCGCCGCTGGATCGTCATGGCGCACAAAGCGGAGCAGCCAGCTACCTACTATCTGCTCGATCGCGATGAGCAGTCGTTGACGGAATTGTTCCGCGCGCGCCCGGCGCTCGCTCCCTACAGGCTTGCTCCCATGCATTCCATCCACGCGAGATCGCGTGACGGGCTCGATCTGGTCTCCTATTTGACGTTGCCAGCAGACATCGAAGGCGACCGACCATCCAAGCCGCTACCGATGGTGCTCGTCGTCCATGGCGGACCCTGGTTCCGCGACACCTATGGCTATCGCGGCGACCACCAGTGGCTCGCCGACCGGGGCTATGCCGTGCTCTCGGTCAACTATCGTGGTTCCACCGGTTTCGGCAAAACCTTCGTTGCCGCGGCTGAGAAGCAGCACGCGGCCAAGATGCACGACGACCTGATCGACATGGTTGAATGGGCGATTAGCGAAGGCATCACTCAGCGCGACAAAGTCGCGATCTTCGGCGCGTCCTACGGTGGCCTTGCCGCGTTCATCGGCGCCACGTTCACGCCAGATGTGTTCTGCTGCAGTGTGCCGGTCGTTGGAATTACGAACCTGCAAACCCTGCTCGAGTCCATGCCGCCCTATTGGGCGGGGTTTGCTCAGTTCATGTACCGCAGCTACGGCGATCCGCGCACGCCGGAGGGGCGCGCCTTGCTTGCCGAGCGCTCGCCCATCCACAAGGTCGACCGCATCAACAAGCCGATGCTGATCTTTCATGGCGCCAACGATGTGCGCTGTAAGGTTGCCGAGAGCGACACGATCGTCGCGGCCATGCTGGCGAAAAACATACCCGTCACCTACGTGGTCTATCCCGACGAAGGCCACGGCTTCCAAAAGCCGCCGAACCGGCTGTCGTACATCGCCATCGCGGAGGCGTTCTTCGCGCGCCATCTTGGCGGGGCGTGCGAGCCGGTTGGCCGTGATTTCAATGGCTCCAGTCATGAGGTCCGTGCCGGTGCGGAGATACTTCTGGCGATCGGGGCGAGGTAATTTGACTGCCCAGTCGTACACCCTTGCCACTTCGATTGGCACGCTTAGAGCAGGGGACAAGTTACGCCATACTTGTGTAAAGGTGGGCCGCGCGGTGTCTTTGGGGTCAAACTAGCAGGCTTGCGCCCTCGAAAGTGGACGACCAGTACCGTGCCGGGAACGGGCGACGAGTGCCAGAGCACTCGTATGGGGCGATAAGAGCCAAGGTTCTCTCTTGAGCATCCCATCTCCTAACTCGACTGGCGGCGACAGTTCCTCGTCCCGACCCGGCCGAAGCTGGCCGCTGCGCGCAGCGGCCGGCAAGGGTGGCCTCGATGCCGTCGCGAAGCGACTTGGCCCTTGATGGTCACGAGCACAGCGGCAGCTTTGCGGCGGTAAGGACGACCCGAGAGGAGCTCGCCATTAGGCGCCGAGATCGCGCCACAAACTTGTATTCGGTCGACCCCTGAGGATCGCAATCATGATGCAGTCATGCGCATCGGCGGCGAAGCTCAGAGGCGGCGGGCCTATTCTAAATCGCGGCTCAAGGACCGATCGGGTTGCGCCACCTCGGTTCGTTATCCGCAGCGCCCGTGATGGTCGTATCCTCAAGAGGGTCCAAACTTCCAGGAATGCCCCCACCAGAACGACGCCGATCAAATCCGCAAAAGTGCTTGGGTAGAATAGGGCCGCGGCCGCGACGTACAAATAGATGCGTCCGGGCCATCCCATCGGTCCCAGCAGATAGCCAGTCGAGGCGCCTGAGATAGCTACGATGGCCGCCCAGCTGATCGCCACATGGTAGGCGATGGCCGGTGCCGTCCCATGCAGCATCAGCTCAGGTCGGTACACCATCATGAACGGGATGAAGAATACGGCGCCAGCGATGCGCAATGCCTGACCTGCTACCTTCCAGAAGTTCTCGCCGACGATGGTGGCCGCCGCGTAAACCGAAGCGCAAACCGGCGGAGTAATGGCCGAGAGGATAGCGAAATAGAAGATAAACAGATGGCTGGTGATGGGCTGCAGGCCTAGCTTGATCAGGGCCGGGGCGGCGACAGAAGCCGTCAGAAGATAGGACGCCGTGGTCGGCACATCCATGTCGAGCATGATGCACAGAAGCGCTGAGATCAGCGGTACGCCGACGAGATAATCCCCGCCGAAGCCAAGCAGAAGTTGGGAAAACTTGACGCCGAGCCCGGAGGCCGAAAGGACTGTAACTAACAGCGACGCCGACGCGAGCAATACAGCGATCACGATGACGCCCTTGCCACCGTCGATGAGTCCCTCCCAGATCCTACCACCCAATTGTAGGCATTCTCGGCCGATATCGCGAGAGCGGCGCTGCTGCACGCACAGGACCACCCGGCACAGCACGGCGAGGGCCACCATCAAGAGCGTGGCCAGACCGCCTTGGATGTTATGGGATTTTCGCGCTACACTACTCGTGGCGATGGGCCGACCGACGGAGATGGGCACTCAACGGAGGTTTATTTGAAGAATTCTCTCAAGCTTAGCCGAGCAATCGACCGTTTTAACACCCGCATCGGGCTGATCGTGGCTTGGGGGATCCTGATCGCCGTGATCGTGAGCGCCGTCAATGCGACCGTTCGCAAGGTTTTTGATACCTCCTCGAACTCGTGGCTTGAGCTGCAATGGGTTTTGTTCGGCGCCGTCTTCCTGCTCTGCTCGCCTTGGACGCTGCTTTCCAACGAGCATATCCGGATCGACATCTTCAACAACATGCTTCCAAAGCGCGCGCGCGATGCGATCGACGTGTTCGGCCATTTGTTTTTTCTTATCCCTATGGCCGCGGTTGTGGCCTATCTAAGCTGGCCGTTCTTTTGGCTCTCCCTGCAACAAAATGAACAATCGACCAATGCCGGTGGACTGCCGGTGTATCCGTCCAAGCTGATCATCCCCGTTGGCTTCACACTGTTGTTGCTTCAGGGTGTATCGGAGTTGATCAAACGCATCGCGATCATGCGTGGAGAGCTGGCTGATACGATCTCGGGCGGCGGTCATCACGCAGCGGCAGAAGCCGAGGCTGCCAGGGTCATAGAAGCGGCCAAACAGGAACTGGAGACCCGCGGGCACACGTAGGACGTCGGCGCCTAAATTATAGCCCCTCAACTCCCACACCTTTGCCGGAACCCACCAGATGGCCGAATTCCTTGCGCACAACATGGCACCGATCATGTTCGCGTCGCTCGTCGTTTTCCTGTTGCTTGGCTATCCGGTCGCGTTTTCTCTGGCTGCGTGCGGATTGATGTATTTCGTCGTGGGCGTCGAACTCGCGCCGTTGTCGCATGGTGAGATCACACTCTCCTGGCCCCTGCTGGGCTCTCTGCCGCATCGGCTCTACGGCATCATGAACAACGATGTGTTGTTGGCCATCCCTTTCTTCACTCTGATGGGTTTGGTCCTCGAACGCTCCGGCATGGCCGAGGATCTGCTCGATACCATCGGCCAGCTGTTTGGCACCGTTCGGGGCGGCCTCGCTTACGCGGTTATTTTTGTGGGCGCTCTATTAGCGGCGACAACAGGCGTGGTTGCTGCCTCAGTGATCTCAATGGGCCTGATTTCCCTGCCGATCATGCTACGCTACGGCTACGACCGGCGCGTCGCCTCCGGTGTGATCGCTGCTTCGGGCACCTTGGCCCAGATCATCCCACCCTCGCTGGTGCTGATCGTCATGGCCGATCAGCTGGGCCGGTCGGTAGGTGACATGTACGAGGGCGCCTTTATCCCGGGCATCGTGCTGGCCGGCCTATATGCCTTGTATGTGTTCATTGTCTCACGCATCGATCCGAATGCCGCTCCGGGTTTACCGCCGGATGCCGTTGGATTTCGCAAGCCGAACGGCGGCCGTGGTTTGACATCACTGGCTATTTTGACGGCTATCTCCGGCACGATTGGCTATCTCACTATGCGTACACAGTCCTATCGCGGGGCCGATTTCGTGGTCCTGACCATGGCGGTAGGGATCCTGGTCGCGTTTTCTACGGCGGTGGCGAACTGGATCCTCGACAAGATTACTGGACTACGGTTTCTCTCGCCGTTGGCGCAACAGGTTACCTTTGTGATGGTGCCTCCGCTGTTTCTAATCTTTCTCGTCCTCGGCACCATCTTCATCGGCGTGGCGACACCGACGGAGGGAGGAGCCATGGGTGCATCAGGCTCGATCCTGCTCGCACTGTTCAAACGATGGCTCGACGGCAATCCCAACCGCCTCAACTGGGTGCTGCTCAAATCAGCAGTGGAGTCGACGGCCAAACTTTCGGCCTTCGTCGTCTTCATCCTTATCGGCGCACGCATCTTTTCGCTGACCTTCTACGGCGTCAACGGGCACGTTTGGGTCGAGCACCTCCTCACCTCACTGCCCGGTGGTCAGATCGGTTTCTTAGCCTTTGTAAACGTTCTCGTCTTTCTTCTTGCCTTCTTCCTCGATTTCTTTGAGATCGCTTTCATCATCATTCCACTGCTCGGCCCTGCCGCCGAAAAAATGGGGATCGACCTCATCTGGTTTGGCGTCATCCTAGGCGTCAACATGCAGACGAGCTTCATGCATCCGCCATTCGGATTTGCCCTCTTCTATCTCCGCTCGGTGGCTGCCAAAGAGCCCTTCAAGGACCGCGTCACGGGTCAAATGACCGCTCCCGTGACGACCGGGCAGATCTACTGGGGAGCGGTGCCCTTCGTGGTAATCCAATGCATCATGGTGGCGCTCGTGATCATCTTCCCCAGCATGGTCATGCACTACAAATCGACAGGGCCTACCGCCGATCCAAGCACGATAGAAATCCAGCTTCCACCGATGGGGCCTAGTCCATTTGGGCCGGGAGGCCTGCAGGCACCGTTCGGCGGACCATCCGGCCTGTCGCTGCCACCCCCGCCAACGTTTGACGTTGGAAAGCCGGCTGAATCAAAAAAGGACTAGAGGCCCGAGCGCGCTATTTTGACTTCGACCCATTTGGATCCTATCCGGTGCCGACACTGACCAGAATCGGCGGTGCGAGTAGCCTTGCGCGAGGGTGCTGCTGAAGAGCAACGGCAGGCCATTCGGCGCGGCTGTTTGCGTGCCTTCCTCGGGCCAATTGAGCCCATATTCGCAATTCATATCCAGCGGGCGTTTGCCCCGATTTCGAAAGGTGCACTTCTGTTCTATGATGGCGTCGTCGTTAAGGACTTATTGGGTCCGGCCGATATCCAGAGACGCAACGAAAAGGCCGGTCAACGAAGTCGTCGCGACCTCCTAAACAGCAAAATGCGCTGGACAACGGGGGCATGGGCGCGCGATGCGCGAGGAAAGCGATGTGGACCGTTGTCGAGGCATGCGCGGCTGGTGTGCATTGGGCGCACTGCAAAAATGCGCCTGCGACCTCATCGGCGAGATCGCCGACACAATCAGCAAGAAGCTGGTCCCAGGCTTGGGTGAGCTGGCTTTCGTCAACGAGTGGGGAGGCTAGGCTCTTGTCCGATATCCGGCTCGGGGCGGCCATCGCAGAAACACTCCTTTCGGATGCATTGGTGAGCTCACCAAGTGTTGTCGGGATAAACAGCAAAATTGCCGAACGGAGGCGCGCAAGTGAGGTCAGATTGTACCTTGCTCCTGGAATACCGCTAACCAGCGGCCCGGGCGATGCCGCAGCTTTCCGCACGCTTTAGGTAAGCTTGATGGTTGATCGGCTAAGGCCGATGGCAGGCGCGGTCGGCCGCTCGCGCAGCCGACAGGCGTACATCGGGCCTCCCCCCTTTCACCGGGAGGTCCGGTGCCGTGATTCGTTCACCGACACCCAAAGGGGGTGGGCCTACTTCAATCAGAAAAGGTGGCCGGCTTGCGCCAGACTTGGTGACTGACTACCGTCAGACCGGGTGGCCGGATTGCGTCGGACACTGTGGGACACTGAAAACATTGGAGCGGGCGAAGGGAATCGAACCCTCGATGAACCGGCCGGCACCAAAGATCGTGCGGTGGCGCTTTTTCGTGGCCCTCGGCCGCGCCATCCATCTAGCGTGGCCGGTGCTGTCGACAATTCTGGCTGTGCAGTTTGCCCTGGGCTTGCTGATCGGCTTTGTCGAGGGCTGGTCTGTCGGGGACGCATTTTATTTCACCTTCATCACCGGCCTCACGATTGGTTATGGCGATATCGTACCGCGGCAGGCGCTCACGCGCGCACTTGCGATCGGGATTGGTATCTGCGGGCTCTTTCTCACAGGCGTCATAGCGGCGATTGCGGTCCACGCCATGCACACAGCGCTCACCGATTCCGACAGCAGCTGAAAGAGCAGGTCTTATATTTCAGATGCCATCGGCTCGTTGGTGCTCAATCAGCGCGCATTTTCAAAGCGCAGAACAAGCAGACGTGCTCGTGTACCAGCTCCAAAGATCGAACTTGTGATAGATCGTAACATAACGAAGACACTTGGCCTGACCCTTCCACCAACGCTGTTCGCCAGCAGCGCCGACGGGTAATAAGAGGGCCACCCCGTTGCCTCAGGAACAACGCCGCTAAAGCCCAGCTTGATCAGATTGAGCCCATCAACGAACACATGCACGGCGCGAACAGGATTGCTATCGTCGATCCAATCATCGAGGCTTTCCGGCAACGGCGTCGACTGCTCGCGATCAGCACCCTCAATGAACCGCTTCATCGATTGCCTCCGCAAATCCTGCGGAAACACATGACCGACTCGACGTTTTTACGCAGCCAGGGTCAAAAGCGTCGGTGGACCGTTGGTCCGGTTTTGGAGTGGAGCTGTAACGGGTCGACCGGGCCAGGTTCAAAAAGTGCCAGATTCAGACGTGGGCAAATGCAACAAGATGCGCCCGGGTGACCCATCACGGGAAGGACATGGCGTAGGGCCCTCAAGGCAATCGATTGCGCGCCGATCAGGGCCCATATGGGCTTCGAATAGGGGACCCTCTGATGGCGGGTTGTCCCGGTAGTCCATAGCAGGGGCCCGACTCCAAGGCCGCTACGATCCACGATCGCCGTGCACCGCCCCATTCCAAGTCAACGCGCGGACTTCACGTCAGCCGCTGTGACACTCCCGGTCTTTCCACCGAAATGTCCGATGACATAATTGGATATCGCTGCGATCTCGGTATCGGAGAGTGAGCCGGCAAAGCCCGGCATGGCTATGTCACCAACTGGTGAACCAACCTTCGTCCCTTCCATGATCACCCGCACAAGATTGGTTCCTGCGGGGTCGTTGACGGTGCGCGCACCGCGCAACGCTGCGCTGGCCACCTGCTGTCCGTTGCCGTCCCAACCATGGCAACTCGCGCAGGAGCCGGCGAAGATCCGCGCGCCTTGCGACTCGGGTTCGCCGTCGGGTGGAGCCCAAGGGCTGGACGCAGCCGATGCCGGAGGATTGGACTCGACAGCTCCCGAGAGCATGGCCGGCCGGGGCGGGATGGAGCGGAGATAGCCGACGAGTGCTGCCATGTCTGGCGGTGTCAGATGACGCAAGCTGAGGTCGACAGCCTCCGCCATGCTCCCGCTCGCGCCACCGTGTCCGTCGGCCTGGCCCGTCGACAGGTAGGAAGCCAGGGCCTCTTCGCTCCAGCCTCCGATCCCGGCAGTTCGGTCGGACGTAATGTTGTACGCCTTCCAGCCGTCGACGATCGCACCGGCAAATTCCGATCCGCTTTTCGTTGCGAAGAACAGGTTGCGCGGGGTGTGGCACTCGCCGCAATGCGCCAGCGCGCGTGCCAGATAAGCGCCGCGATTCCAGCCCTCGCTGCGCGATGTGTCGAACTCGAATCGTCGGCTCGAAAGGAAAAGAAGCTTCCAGCCGCGCATCAGATAGCGCTGGTTGAACGGAAAGATCAGCGTGTTTTCGGTTGCCGGCGAACGAATTGTCGCGAGGCTCGCGAGGTAAGCCCTGATGGCCAATGCATCGTCGTCGGAGATTAGGCTGTATGACGTATAGGGGAACGCCGGATACAGGTCCTCGCCATGCCGGCCGACACCACGGCGCACCGCACGGACAAATTCTGCATCGCTCCATGCACCGAGCCCGGTTTCTCGATCTGGCGTGATGTTTGGCGCATAGATCGTGCCGAATGGCAGCTGGAACGCGCGTCCACCCGCAAAGGGCCGGCCGCCAGGGGCCGTGTGGCAGGCGGCGCAGTCGGCGGCATTCGTCAGATATTCGCCGCGCGCGAGCAACGCTTCGCCCGTTGGCTGGCTTGGGCTCGACGCGACCGGATCCAGGCCAGCGGGCCAGGAGAAGAACGCGGTCGCGCCGGCCAGGCCAGCTGTTAGCAGGACCATGGTGACGAGATAGCGTTTCATCAGTTGGTCCTCGCCGCCAGCATGGCTCTGTCGATCGGGAGGCGGCGCACCCTGACACCGGTCGCAGCGAAGATGGCATTGGCCAGGGCGGGCGCTGCCGAGACCGTGCCGACCTCGCCCAGCCCGCCGGGCGAGGCTTCGCTCGTGATCAGGTGCACTTCAAAGGGCGGGATCTCATTGATCCGCATCTGACGATAGTCGTTGAAATTGCCCTGTTGGACACGGCCTTGGGCGAAGGTAATGCCATTGTAGAGCGCGGCCGACAGCCCGAAAATCACGCCGCCCTGGATCTGGGCGCGGATCGTATCTGGGTTGATCTGGATGCCGCAGTCGACAGCTGCGACGATGCGACGAAGCTGGATGCTTCCAGCTTCATCTACCGCGACCTCGACGACGAGTGCGGCACGCGTGTCGAAATTCTTGTGCAGAGAGATGCCGCGGCCGCTGCGTGGTGGAAGCGGCGTACCCCAACCCGCTTTCATCGCAGCGAGATCGAGCACCGCACGCGAGCGCAGCTCCTTGCCCAGCAGCGCCTGCCGATAAGCGATGGGATCACGGCCGGCTTCATGAGCGAGTTCGTCCATGAAGCTTTCGACGACGAAGGTATTGTGAGTCGGGCCGACACCTCGCCACCAGTTGAGCTTGACGGGGGGATCATGGCGGACCCAGTCTACCCTGATGGCCGGCAGATCGTAGGGCGTATCCCAGGCGCCGTTGACCGCATCCTTATCGAGCCTTCCCTGCGGCCATCCACCCTCGTCGAAATATTGCCTGACCGTTCCGGACGTGACGCGGTGGGTCCAGGCAACCGGCAAGCCATCTGAGCCGAGCGCGGCGGCTATGCGATCGTAATAGGACGGCCTGAAGCGGTCGTGCCGAATATCCTGCTCGCGCGTCCAGATGAACTTGACGGGGTAGTCGACCTGCCTGGCAAAGGCGACCGCTTGCTCGATCGTATCGGCCTGAAGACGCCGGCCGAAACCCCCGCCGATCAGGTGATTGTGGATACGGACCTTGTCCTTGGGCAGCCCGAGGATGCGCGCGGCATGGGTCTGCGCGACCACCGGGGTCTGAGTGCCGACCCAGATATCGCAGCCGTCGGGACGGACATGGACGGTCGTGTTGACCGGCTCCATCGTCGCATGCGCGAGAAAGGGCAGTTCATATACGGCTTCGACCCGCTTCCGGGCAGCCGTGAAGGCGCCTTCGACATCCCCCAAGAGCAGCCCTGCGATGGGCTTGCCGGACGATGAAGCCTGCGCCTGCTTGCTGCGCATCGTTTCGGACGAGACGGCCGCATTGGGGCCGTGATCCCACTCGATCAACAGGGCGTCGAGGCCTGTCTTGGCGGTCCAATAAGTGTCGCCCACGACCGCGACGACGCCCTCCAGTCGCAGCACATCTCGGACACCCTGAAGCCGTCTGGTTGCCCTATCGTCCAGGCTAGCGATCCGGCCGCCATCGACCGGGCACATCGTGACGGCAGCGATCTTCATTCCGGGAACGACGACATCGATGCCGAAAACGGCCTGTCCGTTCACCTTCTGCGGCGTGTCGAGGCGTTTGACCGACCGGCCGATGAGCTTCCACTGGCCAGCGCCCTTCAGCGGCACGTTTGTCGGCGTCGGCCCTGCAGCCGCGTCTCCGGCGAGTTCGCCATAGCTTAGACTGCGGCCCGACGCCTCGTGACGGACAGTGGCCCGGTCTGTCGAGCAGGTCTCGGGCGGCACGCTCCAGCGTGCCGCGGCAGCAGCCACGAGCATGGCGCGCGCCGTCGCTCCGGCTTGCCGCAGCGGCGTCCAGAAGCCGCGGATCGACGTCGAACCGCCCGTCAACTGCGCCTTGAACAGGGGTTGGGCGTAGAGCAAGGCGTCGGGCGGCGCCGCGACGAGATCGACCTGGTCGAGGCCGACTTCGAGTTCCTCGGCAAGAAGCACGGCCTCCGCCGTGTAAATTCCCTGCCCCATCTCCACGGACGGCATGACCAGTACGATGCGGCCGGCCGCCTCGATGCGAACGAAGCCTCCAATCGCCTTCGCCGTAGAGGCGTCCCCGCCCGCGCCGTCACGAACCAGGACGCGCGCAGAGACGACCTTCGCACCTGCCAGCGAGAAGGCGACGACAAGAGCGCCGGCCTTGAGAACGCTGCGACGATTGACGTTCTCTCTGAGGCGCCTCATGTCGCCGCCGCCTTGATCGCATCGCGAATCCGCGGATAGGTCCCACATCGACAGATGTTGCCGGCCATGGCGGCATCGATCGCGGCATCGTCGGGATGCGGGTTCCTGGCCAACAACGCCGCCGCCGCCATGATCTGGCCGGACTGACAATAGCCGCATTGCACGACCTCGAGATCGAGCCACGCCTCCTGCACCTTCTGACCGACTTGAGTCTGCCCGATGGCCTCGATGGTCGTAACGGCGCGTCCCTTCACGAGCCCGACCGGCAGGACGCAGGAACGGACCGGCCTTCCGTCGAGATGGACGGTACAGGCCCCGCACTGGGCTATGCCGCATCCGAACTTGGTGCCGGTGAGACCGAGATGATCGCGCAGCACCCATAACAGGGGGGTGTCGGGCGTCGCGTTCGGCTCGACCGAAAGACCGTTCACATTGAGGGAAACCATGATGTTCCTGCCACTCGTTTCAGAGGTCAATTCGCGCCGCTGCGCGGCGGTCGAGATATCCCCCGGATGGGGGGCAAGCGAGGAGGCCTTGGGTTAACCGAGCTACCGCGCTTCCAGGCGAGGACACCATTCCTGCGGTGAAGAGCGGTGTTGCACCGAAGAGAGGAAGGGGCACGGCTGGTTCTGGAACGGCCCCACGCGGCTGAGATTGTCAGCGCCGCGATCTGCTTTTGGAATAGGAACCAACCGTCAAACTCGCAACCCTAGACATTGAGCTATAGAACCCACGAGAAGCGCCTGCCGCGACCCCTCATTGGAGATCTATCAACGCTGTGCCAACCTCACGGGACATCACTTGAGGCTCATCGCGATGGTCCAACTTCCCACTTTAGTCCTTGGGCGCCAGGCCAGGCAGGGCGGTTATGTTTGAAGATTCAACCTTCTGGTTGTTTGTCGCGCCCGGCTTGCTGCTTGGCTTATATGCGCAGGCGCGCATCAAAGCGAACTATGTGCGCTATTCCAGGGTCGGCACCTCGGGCGGCATCGCGGGAGCGCAGGTGGCGCGAGCATTGCTGGATGCGCGCGGACTCCAAGGGGTGCAGATTGAATCGACGCCCGGCATGCTGAGCGACCACTACGATCCGCAATCGAAGGCGTTACGGCTTAGTCCGGAGGTTTACTATACGCCCAGCCTGGCGGCCGCGGGCATCGCCGCGCATGAAACTGGCCATGCGTTGCAAGATGCCGCCGGTTATCTCCCTCTCAAAGCGCGATCGCTGATTGTCCCCGCCGTCCAATTGAGCGCAAAAGTCGCTCCATGGCTTTTCATCGCCGGAGT
>Ga0134122_10002222_pt1 | contig 14202 bp, 21 predicted proteins | sample KB302_FD_96461 | JGI IMG/M metagenome (GOLD analysis project Ga0134122, IMG submission 96461) | Terrestrial soil microbial communities without Nitrogen fertilizer from Kellogg Biological Station, Michigan, USA - KB3-0-2 | ecosystem: Environmental > Terrestrial > Soil > Unclassified ... | reverse complement strand
GTCAAACCATTCAGCCAACTTTGCAAGACGCCCCGATACCCAGACTTGGCAAAATCCTCTTCAATTGAGGCCGCCAGTTCTGGACTTCCGGAAAGTGATACGATTTTTTCTCTCTCCTCCACAGCCTCTTTGTGTTTGCCCATCTGCGTGTATACTTCCTCGAGAATTCTACGGGCCAACGCGAACTTCGGATCAATATCCAAAACTTTGCGCAACTGCTCAATAGCTTGATCGTTTTGTCCCACCACGTAGTATTGCCATCCCAGGTTAGTATTAATAACTAGTGAAAGCGGATCCAGTTGCTGCGCTCTCTTCGTTTCTCGCATCCCTTCCTCGAAGCGGCCCATATTCGCAAGATAATCCCCGTACCAGTGATGCGCCGTCGCAGAGTTCGCATTGAGTTCAATGCCTCTCTTGAACTCTTTCTCGGCGCCCGCCCAATCCCACTCGAAATGCTCCTTCACCAGACCGAGAGAAGTGTGCGCTTCCGCTAGCGAGTCATCGATTGCCAAGGCCTGCATCGCGGCAGCTTTCGCCTTCGGCCAGGCTTCTGACGGCGGGAGATAGCCCGCATCACCCAGCAGGCTGTACGTATCCGCAAGGCCGGCGTAGGATAGCGCGTAGTGCGGATCCTTCTGCACAGCCTGCGTGAAATAGTCAGCTGCTCTCCTGAAATCCCCCTCGGTCCACTTGTTCGAATAGAAGAGACCCTGCAAGTAAAGTTGATTCGCCTCGACGTCCTCGGTGGCTGGTTTCGTCAGCAGTTTCTTCTCGTCTCTCGCAAGTCTCGGACGCAGCCTGCCGTAAATGTCCGACGCAAGCTCCTGCTGCACCGAAACCAAGTTGGAAAGCTTGCGGTTGTATTGTTCGCCCCAAATTTGCCTCCGGTCCCGAAGACTCTCCAGGCTCACACTGATCAGCAGTTCGTCCCCCGTCTGGACAAGTCTGCCTGTGAGAATGGCCTGCACACCCAGGTCATGTCCGACACGCTGTGGATCGATCTCCCTGCCCTTATAGCGGAAAACCGTATTACGCGACATCACCGCGAGGTTCGGCAGTTGCGACAAATTATTAATCAAACTTTCGGTAATTCCATCGCTCAGATACTCTGTTTTCGCGTCATTGCTCATATTCACGAACGGCAAGACGGCAATCGAGTCGATGCGCCCCGAATCTGCCCTGCCCAATAGCCGGTCGCGCAAGTTCTCGACGTTGAGTGCCAACGCAAGCAGCACAACAACGAGCGCCACAGCCCCCGCCAAGTACGGCCAACGCAGCCAGCGCGACTTCGGTTGTGAAGGCACAGACGTGCTTGCCATCGAGCGCGCCGAATCGGTATCGCGCTTCAATCGCTGCAAATCTGCTCGTAGGTCCGAGGCAGTTCGGTAACGCAGCTCCCGCTCTTTCTCGAGCGCTTTGTTAATAATCTGTTCCAACTGCAGAGGGACCGCGGGATTTAAGCGCACCGGCGCTGTAGGCATCCGGTTCAGGATCGCGTCAAACAGGACACCAGATGTATTTCCGCTAAACGCTTGTTGCCCAGTGGCCATTTCATAGAGAACCAGCCCCAAAGAAAACAGATCCGTCCGTTCGTCGAGCTCTTCTCCGCGGACCTGTTCTGGCGACATGTATGCGACCGTGCCCATGGACACCCCGGTGCTGGTCAGCCCCGGGCCTTCGATAGTCGTGGTGAGATCCCTTGAAACGTGCGTTGGCGCCGTCGTCCCTTTCCGCTCGGGCAATAGTTTAGCTAGCCCAAAATCCAGCAACTTCACTTGGCCCCGTGCCGTCAAAAAAATGTTCGCTGGCTTGATGTCGCGGTGAATGATAGCTTTCGCGTGCGCCGCTTCTAGCGCATCTGCGATTTGATGGCCATACTCCGGCACCTGCGAGATGTCCAAGGGCCTGCCAGCTATACGATTTTTGAGAGTTTGGCCCTCGAGGAACTCCATCGAGATGAAATTCTGCCCCTCAAACTCCTCGACGTCATAAATAGTGCAGATATGCGGATGGTTGAGTGACGAAGCCGCCCGGGCCTCCCGTTGAAATCGCTCGATGGCCTGATGATCCTTCGATAGTTCTACTGGAAGAAACTTCAATGAAACGTAGCGGCCAAGTCTAAGGTCTTCCGCCTTATACACTACGCCCATGCCGCCGCCGCCCAGCTTCTCCACGACGCGATAATGCGAAACGGTCCGTCCAATCATGAGTTGGAAACCACCAAGGGCTTGTTGTCAGCGGAGGATTCGCTACATATTAGTAGCGACTCCTCGCGCAAGTCAATGAAGACGAGTTCCATCGTTATCGGAGGGAGAGTTGTGATCGTCCAACGCGTGTAATCGTCTACCCCCGCTCCTTCCTTTGGTGTCTTCGGCCGTAAAGCAAACGAAGGTCTACTCGGATCGGGGGGAGCTGACATTGTTGTGCAAATAATATGCCGCGTTAGGCGTGTTCGGAAATCTCCAGATCATTTGGCCATGCCAGTCCGGTAGAATCAATGCCCGTGATTAGCCTGGAACGGGTTCCGAAACCAAAGTTTTTCGGAATCGATTGAGCACGGGGAACCAATCCTGACAGCTCGTGCCCATTCGCCTCCTTCATATCTAGGCGCCGGCAGACTTGGCTATTGGACGAGCGGTCTTCGTTTGCCAGACTTTTCTCAACTGTTCGCGGCGAGCGAGGACGTCAGCTTTCGCTTCATCGAAGCTCTTGTAGACGCGTGTGCCTTTGATAGTGTTGCAGGCACTGCAGCAAGCCACGAGATTGCTGGGATCTTTCTTTCCTTTGCGCGCGCGTGGAACCACGAAATCGACGCGCATTACCAGTGCATTCTCAAAACTTCCTCGGCCGTCCAAACCACAATACCTGCAGACATAGTCATCGCGTTCGAGAATTTTGCGTCCCTCTTCAATAGTAACCGGGGAATCCACGAGCGAAAACGAAACGAGGTTAAGCGGCATAGGACCTCTATAGCGGGGAAGCCGGCATAACTAGAACAATGCGTGACTTCCGGTTCTGTGGCATGACGTTAGGACTGACCGGTGACTGTGTCAAGTGCGAGCGCGAACGCGCACAACCAAGGATAAATCGAAGCTTCTTTAAGATAAGAACCTGAACTCATCTTGAATCGACTTCACTAGGCTTTCGAGTCCATCCGGTTTTCTTACCACCAAGTTCACCGACCTTAGCGGCAGTTCTCACCGACTCGCTGATTTCATTCTCCATCATGGTAAACAACGCCGCGCGGGATCGCTACGGTATTTCACGTTGGGTGATCCGTCAAACGGCGGAGCGCAATGCTCCCACCCGGCTGTCCAGAAACCCCACTTCGACGAGGATCGCAAGTAACTGATTCTAGATGCCTGAAAATCTCTGACTTGGATGCCCATAACGAGTTGTTTATGGAGCACTCGCCCGAGCTAGACCGGCGTTCCGCCGATCGTTGTCACGTATTCCCAGTTTCCCTTGGGATCGAGGCGATACATCTCGATCGGCGAGGTAGCATGAAGTCGATGCTCTGCGCCGCAATCGCTGCAGCGCGCCAGATAGATGGCCGATCGTAGCGACCAGGTCCATCGAAGCAACAACCTGGCTCCGCATGAACAATTCACCACCCTCTGCTCTGGGGCTGCCATAAGAAAACCTTAGACCTGACCGGGGATGTGCTGCCGCTTTTTGCGATGTCACTATAGCGTGTTTGCTCACACCCAACTGTCAAGAAGTGTGTCCGCGCCTCACGTGCAGCGCGTCCTCCACCCATTCAATCTGCTCTTTGGTGAAATCTATTCGCCAACCACAGTCTGGACAGCTACGGAACGTAGTAAGGTCTGACTCCATGCTCGGATTCGCGCACCGAGGACATTCTCCAAGAACTTTCGCCTGCGTGGATTTATCCAGGTTCCACTGAAGTCTTTCGCTACATTTCTCACTCGCACGATGCAAGCACGAGTGCGCGTGATCCATCGCGGATTTCAAAGTATGGCGGTCAACAGGCGTCCACTTCTTGCCATCCAGACTCATGTACCATCTGAGAACCTCGTCGTGTGCGACTCGAATAAGGTCCTTGCCGTGTTGCGCGTAACGGATGCTGTACAAGCTCACGTTAATTCCTACGTGCTCCCTACACTATGCTGCGCCTTCCGAGCAAGTTGTGGTCGATCTCTATAGACTCGCGGTCTCAATCACAGTTGGTTGGTGAGGAAGATTCTATGAATGGGGACCTCGAAGGGCTCGGCCACGTTTGTCTCCACGTTGACCTGGACTACCTTCCACCGTTGTCCTTTTCGCTCAACGAAGGAGCCTTGCTCGGGAACGGATTTGTCACCGTCCATGTCTAGGTCGATCTCTTCAGTAGTTGGATCGCCGTTGTACCGAAACACCATTTGCTTTGCGGCTCTCATGCTTTCACTCCTATTGCTTGCGCGTAGTGGTGGTCACTCCCTTCTGGCGTCGAACCGGAAACTTGATCGGTCGGCAGGAATGACGTTGTGCGTGCGTTGGTCGAACACCACGTACTCGCCCGGAGATGATGCAATCAGCTCTCTGATACGAAGGTTCGCAGACGCAAGGTCGTTCACCGTCTCGAACCGGCAGAAACTTCCCTCCGGGTTTTTCTTCAGGATGTCAAAAGGAGAATGCATTGATACCTCCCGTGTTGCATGGTGTCGTAAGTCAAACTGAAGGAGGGAAAAAGATGCTGCACCCTAAGGTGCAGACTTGGCGCGGAAGACCACAACTAATCCTAGTGGCTCGGACAGTTTGCTGGCTGGAGTATGGGCGCGAGTTTCGTGAAAGTACAGTCTATTCGGATTTCAGCGCAGCTCGAATCATGCGGCAGATCGACGCTCGCTGGCCGGGCGACAAAGTGCGGCGGATCTTGCGCAACCGCACTTAGCGGAGCGTCAGCTTTAGGGTCTATGCTTCACTCGAACGGAGGGCAATATGCCCGAGGTCGACCCCGAAATAAGATGCGAGAAGCACGACCGCATCATGTCCTTAGTGGCCAACGTCCCAGTAAAAGTGTTCGAGGATGACGAGCCGAGATGGACGATTTATCAGTGTCTCGTCCAGGGTTGCACCCGATACTACTGTGAAAGCCTCGGAGGATATTTAACGCGGTCTGAGAAGGGAACGCTTGTCCCCGTAGTGCCGGTCAAGACGGCTACGACTCCGTAGGTCGCTTTGGATATTCAGCGCAGACATGCGCTCGGTATGGGGTGCCATCTTTTGAAGTGGCTTCCTGGAACGGGTTCCAACCCTTTGCCTTCGTGAGCTTGCCAGTCTGCGCCGACGCCTGAAATGGATGCTCGCAGATGTAGTCCATTCCATCCGCCTCTGCCTTCTTCGCCTCAGCGAGCTTGTGAAGCCAGATCGTTTGCGCCATATAGTTCCTCCGGCTTCAGGCTCCACTGTGGCACACGCGCAGACGCGCAAGCACCTGCCCGGAGGGGCAGATGTCCTCCGCTGGCAACCAGTTCGGAACCCTGACAACCCAATTAGGTGCCTCGTTGAATCAACGGCTTGCAGGCAGTGTTTTGAAGGGGTTTTCAGAAGCCGATTCCGGGTACTGTCCTAGTGTCGCTTCGACACTGGGGGAATTTGGCGTTCTAATTTCTGGATAAGATTATCAGCTTGCTCAAGAAGTTGCCGCATCTGCCGCAACAGCACGCGCCTCTGTTCCGGATCTGAGGTAGCGCTGAGCTTTTGTTGGGCAATCTCCAAATCCTTGGTTATTGCACTAAACGTTCTTGGCATCGCGAGTGGGATTATGACACGCGCGTGCAAGCTGTGGTACGCGACTTCCACGGACAAACACAAGATCAGCTCCAATAGCAACGCCAGCGGCGAAACTGCAGGCCCAGCAGGAACGACCCACGCGCCCCAAAGTACCGCAACTAGCGCGTCCAAAACTATGTAATCAGTACGGCTGTACTACGTTCTAATGCGATTTCGGCATTTAGGATCGATGCTGCCGAAGGTGACACCCCCAGGCGACCCGGATTTCCGGCGCGAACCTCGTTTCCACGCTTTGCGCGCATTCGCTAGGACTTTGAGAGGTGACCCATGCTTAAGTCCCTGAGCATTCTCCTGTTGGCCGTGGCGGTCGCGCTGCCCGCGATGGCTAAAAAGCCGGAACAGACCTGCACGGTCAAATTCGCATTTGCGTATACCGACAGACTGGACAACGACTATCGCGGCATTCAAGGCAAACAACTAAAACAGGTCGAACAGAAAGTCAGCAAATACGGCGACGTGTGCTACACGGCCGATGATTCCATCGCGGACTATATTTTCTACGTTCATACTAAGCCGGCCGCCTACCACGGTGTTCGTACAACGAGCAACACGTCAACGAATACAGCTCCAATCCTGTCAGTGGAGCGATTACGAATGAAGACGGAAACCGCTCAAACATCAGCGGCACACTGGATACCACCAGTACAACGACGACTTCCTCCTCGGTTCCCTACCAATTCGACTACAGAATTTTCATTCTGGACGTCATGGTGCCGGTTCGCGGCCCTGAGCGGACGACTTACTCTAGGATTCACACGCTCGATCAAAAAGGGATGTACAACACGATCTACGGTATCGGCTACGGCAAAGGCAAGAATCCTATCGTCAATGTTGTCGATGCGGCAGCCAAGTGGTTGATGAAAACAATCTGGGCAAGTAGAGCCTGGGGAAGGTGACGCCTATGCCGGAAAAGGGCGATCCAATCGACGAAGAATATCGAGAACTCATGAAACTGGCCGGCGACGATGGCTGCAAGTGTGGCATCGAAGGCTGTCCGGGACATGAGGTGATCGATGGAAAAGTCTTCATCGACAACCACCCTTTAGGGCTCGTCATCAGCGTTCCGAAGCGCAAAACCGAGGGATAGACTTCAGCGGCCCAGGACCCGGTCGATCATCTGCCGGGTCGTCTCACGCAACAACCCTTGCTCCCTCATCTTCCTGGTTCGCCCTTTCGCCGCGGCAAGTTCCCTACCCAGCTCCTCGAATGTCGCGCCGCCACTGAGTGGCGATCGCACATTTAGCCGGCCATCGGCGAATTGACGGGTGAGCTTCCAGACGTACATTTGGCTCACGCCGAGTATTCTCGCAAGCCTGCGGCCTGACCATCGGTGGTTCGGATCGTTGCACCACTTCAACGCCACATGTCGGATCAGCTGAGTCTCGGCTTCGCAGCGCCAAGGGCGCGGAGCCAGCCAGCGCTCGTTCGCTTTCGCTAGATTCCTCCGTGACGCTTCAGAAGAAGGCATACCGGGCATCTTAGCGGAGTTGTCAGTTTTGCCCTATCGCATCTAAAGGACTTAGTGGCGGCGGCCGAAGCCCGTGGCAAATTACTCTGGTCTAAGCTAACATCACGGCCGCGACGACAGTTGACGCGAATATCGCGCCTCTTTGATGCCCTGATGGAAGACTTATCCCGACATCATCAACCGGTCAGCGCGCTGTTTGCCCGCTCCGGTTCCACCAGCGGGGACCAGTATCGCTTGAGCGAGGAGCAGCTCGAGTTCTTCCACGAAAATGGGTACTTGAAAAAGCCCCTTTCCGGTGAACTCGTTAATCGGGCATGTGCCGGGATAGCACTGTCGACTCAGCCGCAAAAGCTCGGGGATTCAGTATTCCTCATAAATCTCCTCGCTCTTCAAGAGTTTCAACGCGCGATGCCGCAATTTGCCGAGCTTCCGGTTCAGAAAGTGATCCCTGGAAAAAAAGGATAGTGGGGGGGAACTGCGCTTTTCCAGCTTGCCACGTGCCTGCCGCAGTCGTTCATCTTCTCCGAATAATTCGAGCGCCGCGTCCAGTGTATCGAACGCTCTTTCGCGCCGCTTGGCTAATGTAAAGACCTCAGCCAAATTGAGATAGAACTGGATCTCTCCATTTTTCAAATGTATTGCTACTTCGCACAACTCGGTCGCTTCATCCCACTTACGTTCTGCACGCGCTACCGACAACCCGAGATAGGACAGATAATATGGGTTGTGCTTCTCGCATTCGAACGAAAGTCGCAAAAGTGCGACGGCCTTTTGGGGGTAGCCCTCCTTGAGCAGCCGGATCCCTTGCTTAAAATTCGCAACCGGGTCCATTTTAGCCGTCAATTCCAAGCTCTTAGCTACGGACATAGGTGTGGACCAGTCTAAACAGGCCTCGCTTACCGGTCTACTGGCCTAGAGGGCAATGTTGCGAGTTTGAGTGACCAAAAAATGCGGCGGCTACGAATTCAGGCCGCTGAACGGGCGCGGTTTTTGCGCCCGTTCTCTGCTACCTCAGACCAACTCATAGTACCAATGGTACCTTCGTTAGTGCTTTCGTTCTCTTGCCCGCTGTCTCGACGCAAGTAATTATTTTAATTACGGGCGGTGAGCAGCAAATGGACGAAATTGGAGTTCCGACTCGGTCAATCCTCTCCACCATCGTTGGTGGATTTGTGTTGCGCGTAGTGGAACCTCTAGAGCGTCTCTTCGGCGGCTCAGTTGACCTTCAACACCGAGGAACCCTCATTCGAGCGTACGCAAGAAAACATGACGTTTACCTGGTTCCCGAAATCCTAAATCAACCTGAACAATGCCCATGTTCCCAGCAGCACACCACATTCATGCTGGTGCATTCGTCTAACCGTTCATACTGCTTTGACTGTTGGAACGCACAGCGTGAGGAATGCTTAACGCAAACGTCGAAGTTTCACCTGAACCTGTCGCTTCGAGAATGGGGATTTCTCCACGACATCCTTAAAATTACCTCGGCTAACTTAAAACGAACTCTTGATAGACAACCTATAGAATATCTCGAACTAAAGGACTTTGACCTGTTTTGTCACCTGTGCGAGGGGATTATTGAAGTATTGAGCCCTCATGAAAAGACTTTCCAAGGCCTTGCCTCTGTCTCGCGAGACACAGATCGCATATCAGTTGATTTGGACCTGCAAGAGATGGATCTTGTGAGGATATCGGCTGTGGCGATGGCTGAAATGCTGAAATCGGCCCTCGAACCGAGAGTGACGCCGGAGCTTGCCTACGAAGGCATACCGAAGGAAGAGCGGCCCGCTTCCATAGCGGCGATTGATTTACTTGCGGACAAGTTGACGAACGCGATTTCTAATCAGTGGTAACAGAATGACGTATGGGCTGAAGGTGGATCGAGGATCGTCCGCTGCAACAAGCTCAATTCCTGATAAGTCCGTTTGCTTTCGGAGGGGCGATTACCTACTGCAGCACTAGCCCACGGCCAGCCAAAGCCTGCTTAATCTTCTGCGCCCGTGGCATCCCTCGACGCGCGGCAAGGTTCACGAACCGCAGCTCATTTCGGGTTAGCTTGCCGGCTTTCGCGTCGGCCTCAAGTCGCTGGAAGGTGGGCTCCAGGGCGTCGTCCAGCATGAGCTGGAGCGCTGCTCGGTCGTAAGCGATTGCTTGCTGCTCATCCGCCCAGGTCATGCCCAGGCCCTTGCTGCGAATCTCTTGCGCCTTGCGGTGATACTCCACCCGCTGCCACATGTTCAGCCCTTTGAGATAGAAACTCAGCAATTGGTGGTTCGTGCTCAGTTCTTCGGCCAGCGCGCGGAGTGACGGCCTTTGCGTTTCGGGTTCCTGTCGCCAGGCCACGAGCCGAGTGCGAATGGCCGTGGCGGGTGATTCATCGGTGCGTTTGCGCCCGACCTTCATTGCGCCATTTCCCCCAGGACACACGAACTCAGCTCCGGATGGCCCGGGCCACGTACCGGCATTTTTTAGATGAGAAAGCCGCATAAATCGATGGTTTTGTCCGCGATAATTTGGCCGTCCTGGACGATTGTGGCGTGCCGTTCTGCCTCTGCGAGGCTTTTCGGCATGCGTCATCACAGAAAGACGCAGTTCGACGCTTTCCTTTCGGCATTGGCGCAGGGCAGTGCTGGCAGGTCCCAAGGACACTAGCTCGGTTCCCATCCCGGCATTCCCGCCTGCACCAAACTCCGGGATCATCCTTCCGCGTGAAGCGAACCGGTCCGATTCCCTTTCCGCACCGATCGCAGATTTTTGTGATGTAGGAGCCATGCTTTTCGAGAAGATCGTAAGCCTGTTTGGCGGTGAGCTTCATGTTTGGCCGCCTACGGGCGATTCCTCCATTGCTCAACAACGTACAGGGGCGTCTTGCCGATGTTCTGGAGTTGTTCACCCGCTCCAGGCCGGCCTTGACGGGCAAGATCCAGCAGACGTCCTCGCGGGATCGAGGCCATATAGTTCGGATCTTCGCCGGCAACGGGCTCGCGAGGAACCGGAAGCTTGACGACTTGCGCGGTTGGCGCCGCTGGACCTTCGCCTGCCGCTGGTTCCGGAGCCGGTGTCTTAACTGCTCTTTGTTGCGGCCGTTCGGCCGCAGCCTACTCTCGCGCGGTCCTGCGATCGAGAATATCGTTCATGCTACGTATCTTGTTCAGTTCCGCGCCACGATTCTCATAGAACTCACCAGTGTCAGGGAGACTTCCATGGGGTACTGGCGCGCTTTTTCTACTGCGAAGTTTAACGCTGGGAGCCCTTGTGGGTTTCCTCTAAACGTATCCTCTGGGATAGCTGAACTGACGCCCTTGATAATCTTCCCTGGTATTTGGGTGGATGCTCAAGAACCGATAGATTCTGCATGATCGCAGGCTTGTTCTCAGCCAGTGCTGCCCCAATCTTCCTTGGAATGCCTGTAGCTTCTATCCCGCGTGTACCAAGAGGACTCAACCGTGCTAGTCGGCAATGTGGCTTGCCCAACAATACCAGCGGTATCCCCGTGCTCTGCTCGTTCGGCCATACTGCGAGGATCGATCCCAACCGCAGCGCCAGCTATATCGCGAGGTGTATGACGAATCAGGTACTTAACTACATAAACATTGAAAACTGGGTGAGTCCACCGAATGCCAGGCGCCGCAGCATGGACCCGGCAGAAGGCAGAGATTCCCTCAAGCCCGCACCGAATCTAGCAGAAGTTCGCTTCGGGTGCGTTCTTGCTCGAATTGAGTAGGCTGCGTTTGTGCTCCGGGAGTATTCCCTGCCCTAACAGCGGCAGCTAACGCTGGCGTACCACCCGGAAGATTCGGGTTTTGATCTGCTTCGTCATCCCACAGGAACGGTTTCTTGCCACCAGAGGACTGCTGTTTGTCGAAGTCATCCCACGAGAATGCTTTTTTACCGTCTGCCATCAGGCATCCTCAGAACCTCGTGATCTATGTATTCCCGGCCTTCGTCAACGTTGCCGTCCATCAACACACCTCCAGAGTGGCGGTATTCAACGCACACCAAATGGACGCGCTATTTTGTTTAGAGAATCGGGAAGGAGATGCTGCGCCGGCTGCCTTCATGCCGCCATCTCAACAAGAAAGTTAGCTCGTGGCAGAACCGTGCATGCCGCTCCCCCGGCACATTCCGAACATCCGCCAAGCAAGTTGCAATCTGCTAGCCGTGATAGGTTAGATGCGATGGGTTAAATCGATGGCCTACATAGGCTTGGGGTGCGTGGCCAGACCCTCACGGTAGACTTTGAGATTGTTCTTGTCCACAATCACTGTCCCGGTATCCGCAGAGATAGGCATCGGCGGAGCGAGAGCTGTGCGCCAATCTTTGAATTGGTGTACGGCATTGTGGTGCAAGTCGTCGAGGAACTTCAGTCCGTAGTAACTCATGACATACGGCTTTTGCGTGACCGTGGCGCTTATTACTCCGCGATCGATCCAGTCCAGCGTCTCCGGATCGTTATCAAAGGCCACGATCGGCAGCTTGCCTTCCAGGTTGAAGCGGTGGACCGCTTCGGCGGCGCCGGAACCTCCGGACGCCTCCAAGGCAATAATTCCGCCTATCTGTTCTTTCTTCTGTAGCAGCTCGGAGACTTGGTCATTCGCGCTTCGCGGATCGCCCTTGTCATCCAGGATCTTTGTCACTTTCAGTTGCGGGAAATTAGCCAGCGCGTCCGCCACACCGGCCACTCGATCGTCAAGATTGTTCTGACCCGCAATCGTAATCACTGCGATGTTCGCTTTGCCCGGAACCAGGTCCTTCATCCGTCTCAGGCTCTCTCTGCCAGCTTTGAAATTGTCCGTTCCGATATAGAGCAAGCGTTTTGACTTCGGCACATCCGAGTCTACACAGATCACTGGGATGCCCTCCGCCACCGCCTTGTCAATGTCTGCCTGGAAAAGCTCGGGACGCGCCGCGGAGAGGCAGATTCCGGCGGGGTGCTGTTCCACGATGTCGCGGAACATTTTTAGCTCCGCATTCGGAGCGTACGCCGTCGGGCCAACGAACTCACCCTTGACGCCAAGCTCTTTGGCCGCGTCCATAAAGCCGGCCGCCGCTTCCTGCCAGTACGGCAAATTAATATTCGTGGCCACGAACACGTAACGTTCGTTTCCCTCGTGGTACGGCTTCGCACACGACCCCATCAGCACTGCCCCAACGAAAATAACAACCGATACCAACGCGGATCCCTGTCTCCTCATTGGAATTCTCCTTTCGCACCCTCGGCACATGGCCCTATATCGCGGCAAAGAGCAAAGCCGCGACTCCGTCGTCCTGGCCTATGCGAACTTCCAGAGCAACACCCGCCTGCTAATCACTCAGGCACCTCCTCTTCCTCCGGATCTTCCCGATTGGTAACCAGCCAACTCGCGGTGCCAGCGTACACGGTTAGCATGCCCGCGTCCGAAGAGCGAGGCTCTCGGAGACCTCTTGGAAGGCCATTCTACGACACCATCCCCGTCGCCCTCCGCAACATCGATCTCGGATACGAACTTGGCTGGCCACAAATAACTCCTCATGTGCACGATTCGCTGTATTGACGCGAGCCTGGGAACCGTCCTTTTTTAAGGCTTCCACTCGAAAATTTGCGGCGAGTGGAAATTACATGCGCTACGCAGTGGAGGTACATCATGGCTGATGCTGGAACAAAAACACAACGAACGGAACCACAAGAATCACAAAGGACGAGCCTAACACCATCAGAGCGGACCGCAAGAGTCGGCAGGCGACACTCGGGAGAGATGCCACGCAGCTTCTATCCCTCTGTCTTTTCTGTCAGTCCGGGAGAATTCTTTACGATGAGCCCGATCACCCTGATGAGGAGATTCACCGAGGATATCGACCGCGCCTTCTCGGGGACCCTGGGCGATCTTGGCCGTGGATCTGCTGACCGCGATTTTACTTGGACGCCCGCGGTGGAAGTTCGCCAGTCTGGGAATAACCTCATGATTCACGCCGACCTGCCTGGACTGAGCGAAAACGACGTGAAAGTCGAGGTGACCGACGAAGGGCTGGTCCTCCAAGGGGAACGCAGGCAGGAACACACCAGCGACGAGGGTGGTTGGCATCGCTCCGAACGGGTATACGGCCGCTTCTATCGGCTGATCCCCCTGCCCGATGGCGCAAAGATCGATGACGCCAAAGCCAACTTCAAGAATGGCGTGTTGGAGATTAATGTTCCGGTCCCCGAATCAGCGGCAAAGCGCCGCCAGATTCCTATCAGCACATCGGCGCAGAATCAGGCGAAAGCGACAGCCGCGGGCCGTTAGGCGCGGTGCAAACATTCAACGCGAGTCGCCTCTGTCTTTTTGGGTGGCCCATCCTCGGCGTCTTTTTGCGAAAGGTGGGCGCCTCCCAAGTTCACGTCAACGAGCCCTTGCACTCGAATCACGCAAATGGATCGGACCGGCGTTCGGGTGGCCCGTGCCTCCAAATTGCTTGTCCCACAGCAATCTGGCTGTCAGGCAGCCTGCGAATAGGGACTAATCCGCCGTGCAACTCGCAAAGCAACCGCCCACCAATACAATCTCCCGAGCATCGTCGCCGTTGATCGCCTTGGCCGGTCGGGTGCCACGATACCTCCCGTTGCGTCGAATTGCTCCCACGCGCTGGCGAAGCTCACCGTATCCCGCACTGTCACCGCGTGTAGCTCCGCGAACACCTGCCGCAATTGCTCCACCGCCCGAAGGCCGCCGGAAATTCCTCCGTAAGACACAAAGGCCACCGGCTTGGCGTGCCATTCGACTCCCACGGAATCAATCAGCGCCTTCAGCGGTGCTGGATAGCCGTGATTGTATTCCGGCGTCACCACCACGAAAGCGTCCGCCTCGCCGATCTGCGCTTTCAGCGGCCTCTCGCCATCCATCCGCGCCGGATCGACGATCTCCACCGAAAATCGCTCGTCGCTCACGATCTGCGCGGTCACCCATTGCGCCACCGTATCG
>Ga0134122_10002221_pt1 | contig 14202 bp, 12 predicted proteins | sample KB302_FD_96461 | JGI IMG/M metagenome (GOLD analysis project Ga0134122, IMG submission 96461) | Terrestrial soil microbial communities without Nitrogen fertilizer from Kellogg Biological Station, Michigan, USA - KB3-0-2 | ecosystem: Environmental > Terrestrial > Soil > Unclassified ... | reverse complement strand
TTGCCGACGCCGGGCATTCCCTGGACGCCGAGGCGGTGGTGCTGCCCGGCGACGGCAATGGCCTGCGGGGTAGTGGCGATGAGGCTGAGCTTGAAGGCGTCCAGTTCCTCGCGTGGGAGGTATTGGTCTGGCAGCGGAGGGGCGTTCCAGGGAATGCGGCGGACGCCTGAGCCAGGACGGGCGCCCTCGGATTGGAGCGTAGCCGTAAGGAGCGCGCTGCTCGACGGTGGTGGCCCGAGGATTGGCGGTGCTTCGGCGAGCCGTCCAGTGAGGTGGCGAAGGAGCGCGTCGTATGCGGTCGGCAGCGGGTGCCGCGTGAAGCGGCGAAGCTCAGTCGGAACAGCCTGCTCCTCGCCACTGAAGAAGACCGGAATGACTCGGGTGTTTCCTCCCTTCTCGTAGAGCTCCTGCTGGATGAGCATGGCCTCCCATCCCGCGCCGGAGCCGTGGCCGGGCCCGCGGTCGAAGCGCTCGGCATAGCCAGGCGAGCAGACGACGATGATGAAGTGCGCCCGGGCGAATTCCGCCTTCATCCATCGAGGCCAACCCTCAACCGGCGCGGGCGAGTACTGGTCAATCCACGCGTCGATTCCATCAGCGCGTAGGCGGGCGGCCAGTTGGCGAACGCGGTCTCGGTGCTCGTCGGAGTCGTGGCTGTAGCTGATGAAGACCCGAGGATGGTTCGGCATCTGGTGCTTCCCGAGGCTGGACGATTCAGGCCCTCGTCATGCAGCACGTTTGGAGCTCTCACTCATACAATGCAGGACGGCACTGCCCTGGGCGCACTATTTGGTGTCTCCGATGAGCGTGATGCGCATCACCTCTACGCCTTCCGCCTGGAAGTCCTTCTCGATGTGGAGATGGAAACCGGGCTCGTAGGAGCTCAGCGCGAGCTTGCCGAAGATCCGAGCGAGCAGCGCGCAGGCTTGCTGGTTCGCGTAGAGCGCTGGCACCCCGTCCTCGAGTCTCACATCCAACTGCTGGGCATGCTCGCCCGCATAGTCGAACGTGAAGGTGCGCGGTCCTTCATCATCGAATTCGAACTGAAACCGCTTGCGAGTGCTCACTGTCACTCCTTGATGTGGTCGCTCCGCACCTTGACTGGCTTGCTGCCGACGGACGCTGACCAGGCCATTGACGACCGAGAGAACGATCTGGTTCTCCAACCCATTCGCGCGTGCCCGGGCCGCGAACGCAGCGAAGATGGCTCTGCGGAGTCGCGCTGCGCCAGGGCGGTCCTGGGCCAAGAAGCTCAGGAAGGACCAGTCCGGGATGCATGACCGCGACAGCTCGCGATACCCAGGGACGAGGCATCCAGGGCGAGTGGCTCGATCCGCCACTCCTTCACCCGCGGCGGTGAAGGTCGCCTCCAACTGCTGCCAGACGTGCTTCGCCCGCTCGTTTCCCTTCGCGGCGTCCGCGTAGACGGCCTCGAGTTGCTCGGGCGACCGCACGAGCGCGATCAACGCCGCCTGCTGGTGCTCGGTGACGATAGCTCCGTCCGGCTCGGAGAAAGCGTCGTAGTCCGGCGCTCCGGCCTGAGCGGTCAAGCCGAAGCCCCATGCCACCAGGAGCGAGATGCTCAGAAAAGGGGCCGACGGCCGGTTCACCCCGTCCAGCTTACGCCGCCCGCCGGGTCCCCAGGTCCGTCACGGCGGGCCGGCGGACCAGGGGGCGCGTGAGGGTGACCGCGTCGCACGAGCCATTCTCCAGCGCGGCGACGATGCCCTCGGGCGAGCGGAAGAGCCCGTTCCGCAGGATGGGGACGGAGGCGATCTCCTTCACGCAGCGGGTGGCGAACGCCACCGGGCCCTCGGCCTGCGCGCCGGGGTGGTCGCCGTCCGGGATGAGGTGGATGGCGTCCACCCCTTCCTCCTCCAACTCGCGGACGAGCTTCAGCGTCCCCGCCGCCATCATCCCCAGCGGGCTGCTGGCGCCCAGGCGGACCTGGACGTGGAAGCGGGTGCCCACCGCCCGGCGCACCGCCTCCACGACCTCCCGCGCGAACCGGGCCCGGTCCGACCGGTCGTCCATCCCCGGCCCCAGGAGCTGGGCGATCAGCGAGCCGCGCGCCCCGTCGATCTCCACGCCGTCCGCCCCGCAGTCCCGGACCGCGCGCGCCGCCTCCGCGAACCCGCGGACGATGCCCTTCAACGCCGGCCCGTCCGGGGCCTCCTGCATGGAATTCCCCTGGCCGATCCGGATGATGTACGGGCAGCCATAGGCGTGCACCCGGCCCACGTGCTCCCGCCAGGAGGGGTGGACTGCCGGCAGCTCGGTGGGCAGCCCCATGGGCCGAACCGCCGCGCGCGGCGAGATGATCGCCCCCACGCCGGCCTCGGCGAACCGGAGCTCCCAGCCGAAGCAGGCCGCGGCAGGCGAGGAGCCGGCGCGGATCACCCGGTTCTTGATCTCCAGGTTCCGGAACTTCAATGGGCTTTCGACTGCCACCATGACGGCTCGACCTCCAAGCGCGGGAAAGCGCGTTCGCTTCAACGTTCAAACGAAAGACGCGCGTCCCCGGTTTTCATACCCCGCGAAATTTCTCGGAGGAGCGCGCAATTTCCTGCACACCCGGAGCAGACTGACGCGGTTGCCCCAGCTGAACGCCAGTGACCCGCTCGTCGGACGGCGACTGGGTGGGCGGGTGGAGATCCGGGCCCCGCTCGGCGCCGGGGGCATGGGGAAGGTGTACCGGGGCTGGCACCTCGCCTCCAGCACGCAGGTGGCGGTGAAGGTGATCGCGCCGCGGGGCGACCAGCCGGCCCTGGCGAAGCGGCTCAACGTGGAGGTGGTGGCGGCGCGGCGGCTCAGGCACCCCAACGTGGTGCAGGTGCTGGAGGCGGGCGTCGACCCCACCGACAACCTCCTCTTCGTGGTGATGGAGTACGTGGAGGGGAAGGACCTGGGCTTCCTCCTCCGCGACGGCAAGCGGCTGCCCGTCCCGCGCGCCTGCGCCATCCTGCGCGAGGTGCTCTTCGCGCTGGAGGAGGCGCACGGCCTCAACGTGCTCCACCGCGACATCAAGCCCGGCAACATCATGCTCACCCGGTCGCGCGAGCCCGACGGCACCTACCGCGACCAGGTGAAGGTGGTGGACTTCGGGCTGGCCAAGATCTCCGGCGAGCTGACCTCGCTCACCGAGACCGGCTTCGTGGCCGGCACGCCCGGCTTCATGGCCCCGGAGCAGGCCATGGGCGAGGAGCTGGACGGCCGCGCCGACGTCTACGCCTGCGGCGCCACCCTCTACCGGATCCTCTCCGGCCAGATGCCCTTCAAGGGCGAGAAGCTGGCCGCCGTCCTCCGCGCGATGATGGAGGACCCGCCGCCGGTCGCCGGCCTCCCGCCCGAGCTGGACCGCGTCCTGCGCTGGTCGCTCGCGCGCGATCGCTCCGCCCGCTACCCCTCCGCCCGCGCCTTCGCCGACGCGCTGGCGCCGTTCGCGTCCGGGTCGCCGGCCGCGGAGCCGCGAGATCCTGCCGGGCCGCCGGCGCCGGAGCTCCGCCTCGACGCGGCGCTCGGCCTGGACCCGGTCGAGAACGAGCCGGCCCCCACCGCCAACCAGCGCTCGCCCGCCCCCGCCGATGGGCCGAGGGCCATGGCGTCGCCGCCGCCGCTCCCGGAGGCGCTCCCCGCGCCGCCGCCCTTCGCCTCCCCCGCGCGGCGGTGGTGGGTGGTGCCGGTGGCGCTGGTGCTGGGCGTGGGGATCGGCAGCGCCGCGACGTCGCTGGGGCGGGACGCGAGGCGCTCGGCCGAGGTGGAGGCGCTGACGCAGTCGCTGGCCATGGGTCAGGCGGACGACGCCGAGCGCGGGATGATCCGCTCCCTGGACCAGCTGCGCGGCGACCGCGGCGCCTCGCGCGTCGCCTCCCGCCTCCTGGAATTGCGCCGGACCGGCGCCTTCCCGTTCGACCCGGCCTACTCCCTGGGGACCGCGCGCTTCGAGGGAACCACCGGCGGCCACACCTTCGTCCTCGACATCGCCCGGGTCGATCCGTGGGCCTTCGCCGGCACCCTGGAGTGGGTGAAAGAGGAGGTCACCGTCGAGGTGAAGGGCATCCACCAGGGGAACGAGGTGCTCTTCGCGGACACCCGCGTGGTGAAGGGCTTCACGTCCGGCTACGTCTTCAACGAGCTGAAGCTCGCCTTCGTCCTCGAGGCCGGGGGCGAGGTGCACCTGGCCGGCTACGACGGGCCGAAGCAGCGGCCCATCGAGGCGGTTCGCCGCTCCGGCGGCCCGGCGCCGAACGCCGCCGAGGAGCCGGGCTGGGCCAGGGCCCCGCAGCTGAGCGATACGGACCTGCGCGCCTACGCCCGCTACCACGCGCGCCGGCTGAAGCTGGAGCAGGAGGCGGCGCTGCTGCTCGAGCGCACCTCCACCTCCCGCAACGCCGCCGAGGACGCCGCCGACGTGGAGGCCGAGATCGCCGAGCGCCGCCGCCGGCTGGAGGCCGAGCCGCCGCTCCCGCCGCCGCGGATGCAGATGCTGGACGCCATCGTCGAGGCGCTCTTCCAGCAAGGGACCGCCGACGGCGTCCCGGTGCTGGTCCCGCGCCCGGACCGGGACCGCCTCGCCGCGCTCCGGGCCGAGTACGGCGCGGTGGTGGACCGGGTCGCCGCCCGCCAGAGCGAGCTGTTCACCACCCCCCGTCCGCCGCCTGGGGGCACAGGACCCTGAACGTCTCGCGCAGCGGCTCGGATTCGGAGCCGGGGACGTAGCCCTTCTTGCCGAGTCGCTCGAGCTGGTCGCAGGCCGCCGCCTCCGTGGAGAGGCGCGGCTCCGGATCCGTCCGCATCGACTGCCCCCGGACGAACTTCCGGAGCAGGTACTTCGCCATGTCGCGGTCGCGCTCCAGCCACTCGGAGAGGAGGTCGCGGTCGGGCTTGAGCCCCAGGGCCGCGCTCCGCTTCACCACCGACGCGGCGCGCTGCTCCAGGTCGATCGCCAGCACGTCCGACGCGGCGCCCGGATCGCCGAAGATGAGCACCGCGCGCGCGGTGTCCGGCTCCAGCTCGAACCGCCGCAGTTGCCGCGCCCCGAAGGTGGCGACCCGCGAGTCCGGCTCCGCGCCTGGCTGGGTGAAGCCGGGGTGCAGCTGGAGGTGCGCGTAGCGCCCGGTGAGGGAGACGTGGCGCTTGCAGTCGGGAGTGGAGGAGGGCTCGCGGGCCAGGCGGTAGAAGGTGGCGTCCAGCACCAGCTCGTCCCGCACCGCGTGGTTCCGCTCCACGCCGCGGACCAGGTACAGGTCGTCGATCCCCAGGTCGTAATAGCGGGAGCAGCCGTCCCTCCCGTCCGCCTGCACCATGGAGACGCCGGGGAAGCGCTCGCCCACCGGGATGCGCACGTAGGACGGGTGCGGATCCGGCGTGCCGGCGCGCTCGCGGCCCTCGGCGGAGGCCACCACCGTCCCCTCCGGCGAGACGAGCTCCGCGGACCCGCGCTCGAGATCGATCCGCAGCCGCAGCGGCGACTCCCGCGCGGTCAGCCAGAGCGCCCGGGTGCCGATGGGCACGGCGCCGGCGACGATCGACCGCCCGGACTGCCTGGGCTCCACCAGCTCGGTCCAGCCGCCCTCCAGCCGCAAGGGTTCGTCGCGCTGGAGGCCCCGGTCGGTGAACATCCGCGGCGAGGGCGGGTAGCACGCCGCCAGGCTCCCATTCATGAAGCTCAGCCACACCTGCACGGTGTCGGTGCGCGGTTTGTCCCGGAGCGTCCGCACCCGGTCCAGCACCACCCTCGCCCCGCGCCCGGCGCGGCACCCCCACGGATTGGGCGCGTCCTTCGGCGCGGGCCAGTCCAGCTGGAAGGAGGTCTCGCGCCAGCGCTCGGGCGGCGGCTTCTCCAGGGGGACGGGCTGGTCCGCCGGGCTTCCCAGGACCAGGGGTAGCAGAGGGAGGAGCGCGACGCACCGCACGGCGCCGGAGTGTCTCACCCATGGAGGCCGGGGCGGTGCAGAATCCCGGCACCATGAAATGGTTCGCTCTGGTTCTGGTGGTGGGTGGCCTCCTCGGGCGGTGGGCGATGGTGTCGATGGACGACACCGCCCTGCGCGACGACGTGCTCTTCTCGGAGATGTTGACCTCGACCCACGGCGACGTGAAGGCGGCGTCGATGGTGCCGATCCTGGAGAAGGCGATCCGGGACCGCCACTACGAGCTGGTGCCGGACACGATGCGGGTCGACGTGGGGGACTCCCGCGAAGGCACGCTCAAGATCCAGGGCGCCGGGTTGCAGGTCGCGGGGAAGGGGCCCGTCCGGGTGCAGGACATCGACATCCGCTTCACCTACCGCCGCCCGGGCGTCTTCTTCGCCAAGACCGCCGTCGTCTACCACGTGCAGACGCAGGCGCCCGGCGACGGCGGCGCCAACCACTGGCCGGCCGGCGACGGCGCCACCCAATGAGCTCCGGGACGGAGGAGATGCCGCAGCCGCTGCCGCGCGCGCGGGCGGTGGCCACCTGGCGTCTGCTCCGGGCGAAGGGTGAGCCGGTGGAGGTGCGGGCGGAGCCGCTGCGGTGCGGCTCCAACCCCGGCAACGACCTGGTGCTGGACCACCCCACGGTGAGCCGCGTCCACGCCGAGCTGGCCGCGGTCGAGCAGGGCGTGCGGGTGCGGGACCTGGGGAGCACCAACGGCACCCGGGTGAACGGGGTGACCGTCGCCGAGGCGGTGGCGGAGCCCGGGATGATCGTCGCCCTCGGCGCGGTGGAGCTGAAGGTGGCGGCGGCGGGCGGCCGGGTGGAGCAGGCGCTCTCCGGGTCCGACCGCTTCGGGCCGCTGGTGGGGCGGAGCGCGGCGATGCGGGCGCTGTTCCGGACGATGGGCCAGGTGGCGCCGACCCAGTCCACCGTCCTGCTCCAGGCGGAGAGCGGGTGCGGGAAGGAGCTGGTGGCGCGCGCGATCCACGACGCGGGGCCGCGCCGGGAGGGCCCGTGGGTGGTGTTCGACTGCGCGGGCGTGGCGCCGTCGCTGATCGAGAGCGCGCTGTTCGGGCACGAGAAGGGCGCGTTCACCGGCGCGGTGGCGCGGCGGGCCGGCGTCTTCGAGGAGGCGCAGGGCGGGACGCTGTTCATCGACGAGATCGGCGAGCTGCCGCTGGACCAGCAGCCGCGGCTGCTGCGCGCGCTGGAGAGCCGGGAGGTCCGGCGGGTGGGCGGGACCCAGGCCGTCCCGGTGGACGTCCGGGTGATCGCCGCCACCCACCGCGACCTCGCGCGCGAGGTGAACCGCGGCCTCTTCCGCGAGGACCTCTACTTCCGCCTGGCGGTGGTGCGGCTGCGCATCCCGCCCCTGCGCGAGCGCGTGGAGGACCTGCCGGTGCTGGTGGAGCACCTGGTGCGCCTGGCGCTGGGGCCGGACGAGGCGAAGGTGCGGGCGATGCTGGCGGGCATGGGCGAGGAGCAGTGGGCGCGGCTGCGCGGCTACCACTGGCGCGGCAACGTGCGCGAGCTCCGCAACGCCGTGGAGCGGTCGCTGGCGATGGCCGCGCCGTCGGTGGAGCCGCCCTCCAGCGCGGGCCACCCGGAGCCCGGCGGCGGAGCTCCCGGCGCGTCGCTGGACCGGCCGTTCCAGGAGCAGCGGCAGGCGCTGCTGGAGAAGTTCGAGTGGGAGTACCTGCGGGGGATGCTGGACCGGCACCAGGGCAACTTCAGCCGGGCGGCCGCCGCGGCCGGCCTGGACCGGATGTACTTCAAGCGGCTGCTGCAGAAATACGAGCGCTGAGCGGCGTCGTTCGACCGGTGAACGCAAACGCCCGGGGGGCCATGGAATTTCTCCAGGGGCTGAAGTATCCCGCGGACCCATGGCTACGCTGCGATTCCTGGGGCACGCGGGGTACTGCGTGGAGCGAGGTGAGGTCTGCCTGGCGGTGGACCCGTGGCTCTCGGGTCCCGCGTTCGACAACGGCTGGGACCTGCTGGTGCCGAGCGCGCCGCTGGAGGCCGGCAAGCTCACCCACCTCTGGCTCAGCCACGAGCACCCGGACCACTTCAGCATCGGCGCGATGAAGGCCATCCCCGAGGCGCGGCGGCCGCAGATGACGGTCATCTTCCAGCGCACCGCCGACGGGCGCGTGGTCGGCTTCCTCAAGAAGCAGGGCTTCGGGAAGGTGATCGAGGTCGCGGACGGGGAGAAGGTGGAGCTGGCGCCGGGCATGTCCCTCACCACGGCCATCGCGCGGGACAGCGACTCCTGCCACCTGCTGTCGGTCGACGGCTTCAAGATGATCAACTTCAACGACTGCTTCTTCTCCTCGATGGCCGAGGCGGAGGGCGCGATGAGGTCGCTGGGCGTGAAGCCGGGGGAGGTGGACTTCGTCGCCACCCAGTTCTCCTACGCCAACTGGATGGGCAACCCGGGCGAGCCGGGCCGGCGCCAGGACTCCGCCAAGATGAAGCTGGCGCACCTGGAGCTGGAGGTGAAGGCCGTCCAGCCTAAGTTCGCGATGCCCTTCGCGTCGTACGTCTACTTCTCCCACCAGGAGAACGCGTACCTCAACGACTCGGTGAACCGGCCGTCGGTGGTGGTGGAGCGCATCCGTTCGCTGGGGATGACCCCGGTGGTGTGCCGCCCGGGCGACGCGCTGGAGCTGTCGCGCGCCGGGCTGGAGGCCGCGTCGGCGGAGGCGTCGCCGCGCGCCGCCGAGCTGGACAAGCACGTGGAGGCCGTCCAGCGCGGGGAGAAGCCGCTGCGCAAGAGCGACGCGGTGCCGCTGGAGGACGTGCTGGCCACGGTGAAGGCCGGGCTGGAGCGGCTGAAGAAGGGGATGTCCGCGGTGGACTTCGCCCTGATGCGGCTGCGGAACCGGAGGTCCGCGTTCCTGCTCACCGACCACAAGCAGGTGGTGGTGGTGGAGTCGCTCCGGCGGGTGAAGGTGGCGCCGGAGGCGACGCCGGCGGACGTGGCGGTCTCCAGCGAGGCGCTCAAGTTCGCCTTCCAGCAGGACTTCGGCTTCGACACCCTGCTGGTGAACGGCCGCTTCCAGGAGCAGCGGCCCCGCGGCGTGGAGGCGGTGATGACGCTGTGCGGGCAGTTCGGCTACGTGCGGCGCAAGCAGTCCCTGGTGAAGAGCATCCTCAAGCGGCGGCTGTACGACGCCCCGCGCCTCGCCATCGAACGGGCGCGGAACCGGGCGCTCTCCCCCTGAGCGTCAGTGCCAGCCGGACTGGACCTTGGACCGCTCCAGCCGGCCCGGGTCCGGGTTGCGGCTGTCTCCGCTGCCGAGGTTGCGGCAGTAGATGCGGTCGTCCGGGTCCTTGGAGTCCGTCTTCGTGCAGCGGATGGCGCCGCTTCGTCCGATCGCGCCGAAGTCCGAGCCCTGGTCCTTGGGGGCGATGGAGATCTCCCCCGGTGGCGGGGTGGGGGCGCCGCGGCCCATCACCATGATCTCCTTCTTGGCGGCGGCCCTGGGCGGCGGTGACCTGGCCGCGGCGGGGGCCGGTGGAACGGTGGCACATCCCAGCATCCCCAACACGACGGCAAGGGCGGATCCGCGCATGCCCGGGGGAGTCTCCCGCGGCGGGTTGTGACAGGCTCCCCGGGCATGACCCGCTGGCTGTTCACCGCGCTGGTCGCCGCCGTCGCGGTGCAGCGCGCCCTGGAGACGCGCGTGAGTTGGCGCAACGCCGAACGGATGCTGGCCGCCGGCGGCCGCGAGCACGCGCGCGGCCAGTTCCTGGCGATGGCCGTGCTCCACCCCGCCTGGCTCATCGGGATGGTGGTCGAGGTGTGGATGTGCGACCGGCGGCCGGTCCCGGTGGTGGCGGCGCTGGGCCTGCTGGCGCTCGTGGTCGGCCAGGCCCTGCGCCTGGTGGCCATCCGCACGCTGGGGCCGCGATGGAGCGCGCGCGTCATCACCGTCCCCGGCGCCCAGCCGGTGACGGGTGGCATCTACCGCTACCTGCGACACCCGAACTACCTGGGGGTGGTGCTGGAGATCGCCGGCTTGCCGCTCGTCCACATGGCGTGGGTCACCGCGCTCGCCGCCAGCGCCGCCAACGCGCTGGTGCTCGCGGCGCGCATCCGGGCGGAGGAGAAGGCGCTCGGCCAGGACAACGCCTACGAGGCGTCCTTCGCGGACCGGCCGCGCTTCCTCCCGTCGAGGCGGAGGCGGTGAGCGCCGGGCCGCCGGAGCGGCTGGACGCGCTGGTGGTGGGCGCGGGCCCGGCGGGGCTCTCCGCGGCCATCGTGCTCGCCGAGGCCGGCTGCGCGGTGCTGGTCTGCGAGCGCGGGCCGCTCCCGGCGGACAAGGTCTGCGGCGAAGGCATCCTCCCGGAGACGCTCCGGTGCCTGGAGGCGCTCGGCGTGAGGCGGCACCTGGCGTCGATGGAGCACCGCGCGCTCGCCGGGATCCGCCTCCGCTCCCCGCGCGGGCACGTCGCCGAGGCGCGCTTCGCTGAAGGGGAGGGATGGGGCACCACGCGGCTCGCCCTGTCCGAGGCCTTCGCCCGCCGCGCGCGCGAGCTGCCGAACCTGTGGATCTGGGACCGCGCGCCCGTCCGGCTGGGCCGCCGACTCCCGCACGGCACCGAGGCGGAGGCGCGGGGCGCGGCGCTGCTGGCGCGGCTGGTGGTCGGCGCGGATGGGCTGGCCTCGCCCACGCGCGCCTGGGCCGGCATCTCCGAGCGCCGGGCGCTTCCGCACCGCTTCGGCGCTCGCCAGCACTTCGCCTGCGCGCCCTGGAGCGACTTCGTGGAGGTCACGGTGGCCGACGGCCTGGAGGCGTACGTGACGCCCTCCTCGGCGGGCAGCCTCAACCTCGCCTTCCTCTGGGACCCCGCGCGGTGGCCGGCGGAGGGCGGCGAAGCCCTCATCCCTTCGCTGCTGCGCGCCTTCCCGGAGCTCGCGGAGCGGCTGCGCGGCGCCCGTCCGCTCGACGAGGCGCGCGGGGTTGGCCCGCTCCACCGCCGCGTGTCCCCGGTGGTGGCGGACGGCGTGGTGCTGGTGGGCGACGCCTCCGGCTACTACGACGCGTGCACCGGCGAGGGGCTGGGGCAGGCGGCGGCGCAGGCGCTCAGCCTGGCCGCGACGGTGGCGCCGCGCCTGCGCGCCAGCCCCGGCGTCCCCGGCCGCCGCGCGCTGTGGCCCTACGCGCGCGCGCACCGGCGCATCACCCGCCCGTACACGCGCGCCACGCGGATGATGATGTTCGGTCAGAGGCATCCGGCGCGCTCCGACCGGGTCGCGCGCACGCTGGCCCGGGCGCCGGAGGCGATGCAGTTCTTCCTCTCCTACGTGATGGGCCGGCGCACCGGCTGGGACGCGCTCCCGCTCCTGCCGCGGTGGTTGGCTTCGACGTTCATCAGCGGGCAGTAAGCGTTACGGTGCCCTGCATTCGCCGGGGTGAAACGTCTTCCACCCCGAGTTGGAACTGGCCCATAAGCCCTGGATTCCAGGCACAGCCCGCCAGGCACGCTCGCTGCACCGGGGGGCCACCATGCACTCGCTGGCCCTGGCCACCAGCTCCGAGGCGTACGAGGTGGAGCTCACCGTGGCGGTCTCTGCCGTCCTCTTCTCGATGCCTGTCCCCACCGTCCTGGGAATCCACAAGCGCCTGCGGGACGTCGCGGAGATCGCGGCCGTGGCGGGCGACCTGGGGTTCGTCGTGCTCGACGGCGGCGGGGAGACGCTCCACCTCCGCGTCGCCGGGTGCATCGCGAGCTACACGGTGAGCGACCAGCGCCGGCTCATCTCCGTGACCGGCATCGGCCCGGACGAGGAGGCGGAGCGGGCGCCGTAGTCCCGGGGCGGCGGCGGTCCCTCGGTGAGGCGGGGGACCACCAGGAGCGCCCAGACCACCGTGGCGGAGAGGAAGCACGCCGCCGCGCAGCCCAGCCACCGGTTGAAGTGGACGGGGTCCAGGTCGAGCGCGAAGCGGAAGCCGAGCGCGGCGGCCAGCAGGAGGGCGAAGCCGGCGACCTGCCACGGCCGCTGCTCGAGGAGCTTGGCGCGCCCGGCGTGGGTGAGCGCGACGTGGACGGAGACGGAGAGGGCGGCGAGCGCGAAGCACCCGATGAACGCCACGTGGAGGCCGGCGCGGCGGTAGCCCGGGAACGCGGTCACCACCAGCGCGCTCATCGGCAGGCACCAGGCGGAGAGCCACGCCAGCGTGCGGTGCAGCCCCGGCATCGTCGGCCGGCGCCACAGCCCGGCGGCGCAGAGCACGCCGGTGGTGATGGCGGCGCGCATCGCGAAGCCGGCGCGGAGGTCGAGCTGCCACTCGACGGGGAAGGAGGCCATGAAGGCGAGGATGGCGGCGGCGTGCGCGGCCACGGCGACCCCGCGGCGCGGCGGCGCCGGCGGCTTGCCGTACGCGAGCACCGGGAGGAGCAGCGAGCCGATCCCCAGCACCAGCCCGGTGAAGAGGCCCTGCTGGATGAAGGAGCGGCCGACGTCGTGGAGCCACATCCGGTCGCCGCCGCTCGCGCCGCCGATGCCGGCGACCACCGCCGCGGCGAGGCTGCCGGCGAGCGTGCCCGGGACCCAGAGGAAGCCGGGCGGGAAGGCGCCGCGGGACTTCGAGCGCCGCGCGCGGCTGAACGCGAAGCCCATCACGACGAGGATGAGGGCGACCCAGCAGGCCTGCGAGGGGACCCAGAGCTCGAACCAGGCGAACGCGGTGGTCGCCACCGGCGCCACCACGGCGACGGCGATCTGCCAGGCGCGCGCCGGCTCGCCTCCGGTGCGGCGGGGGATGAAGGTGAAGAGGAAGCCGGTGGCGAAGCAGGTCATCAGCCCCTGGATCTGGGTGATGGCGTGGAAGGTGGAGCGGTACTCGTCGGTCGCGCCGGTGGCCAGGAGCAGCCAGTGGAGGACCCCCGCCCAGGCGAGCAGGCCACCCAGGGGGAAGAGGATGCGGTACGGCTCGGCGCGCCACCGGGGCCCCACGGCCTCGGCGACCGCCAGGGTCGCGGTCGTGCTCATCGTGCGCCTCCCAGGAGCAGAGGCCGTGCCAGGGCGCGCCTGACCTCCGCGCGCTCCCGCCGGCGCAGGGACTGCGCCCCGCCGGCCGGTCGTGCAAGGCGTGCCCGGTTCCGCGGTCATGACGCGCCATCGGCGTGGGCGAGCCACAGCGCGATGGTCTTGGTGACGGATCTCATGACGGCGGGCGCAGAGCCTCCGTGGTGCCAACCGCCGTTCGAGGAAAATCACGGCGGGTCCACGCCCAGCGGGTCCGCCGGCCCTCACTTCTCTGAAGGGTTCCTGACGCGCCAGGCAGGCGCCCCCTCCAGGGCTACACGCTCCGTGCGGTCCAGCGGCGGCTCCGGCCGCGATCGCTCGACTCGCGGTGGTTCACTGTGAGTGTCGATCGGCGGGCCCGAGGACTGTCAGCCCGTCAACTCAGCAAAAAACCGTAATCATGTGAACAAACGGGCCGGATCCCCCGCCGGCCTTTTGTTCGAATTGCAACGACCGCCCGAAGGCTGGCAGAGTGCGCCCTCCCTTCCCGCCGCCCCCAGGAGCTCCACTCGATGAAAGCCAGTAACGCGCGCGCCGCCGGCGCCGCCCTCGTCCTGTCCTGCCTCATCGCCGCTTGCTCGACCCAGCCCAACGAAACCGCCACGGCGTCGCAGCCGTTGCTCTCCGGCCCGCACCGGGTGCAGGTGAGCGGCAACGCCTCGGCGCAGCTGCTCCAGCAGGGCGGCAAGCTCATCGCCGACTACGGCACGTTCGCGCTGATCGACGCGGACGGCGCCAAGATCAACGCGCTCCCCAGGGGGACCTGGCAGCTGCGCGACGAGTACCGGCAGATCCTCCTCAACGCCGGGAGCCTCGACGCGCTGGATCCCGCGTCGGCGCGGATGCGCGAGACCGCGCTCCCGGCTTCGGGGCGCCAGCTCCACCTGGTGCAGTTCGCGGGCGCGATGAGGAACGAGTGGTACGCGCGGCTGCAGGGCAGCGGCGTCCAGGTGGTGGCGTACGTCCCGCACAACGCGTACCTGGTCTACGGGGACGCGGCCTCGCTCTCCCGACTGATCGCCTACGCCAAGGGGTCGCCGGAGGTGCAGTGGGATGGGCCGTACCAGGACGACTTCAAGATCAACCCGCGGGTCTTCACCTTCGAGAAGCCGGACGGGTACCAGGTGCAGCTGGTGGAGGACGCCAAGGGCAACGCCGACACGCTGGGCCGCGCCGCGGCGCTGGACCGGAAGCACCTGATCGACCAGCGCGCGCTGGGCTACGTCAACCTGGTCGTCCACACGG
>Ga0134122_10002216_pt1 | contig 14217 bp, 8 predicted proteins | sample KB302_FD_96461 | JGI IMG/M metagenome (GOLD analysis project Ga0134122, IMG submission 96461) | Terrestrial soil microbial communities without Nitrogen fertilizer from Kellogg Biological Station, Michigan, USA - KB3-0-2 | ecosystem: Environmental > Terrestrial > Soil > Unclassified ... | reverse complement strand
ATTGAAAAGATATCAACCGTATTTTTTACCGGGCATTTCAACTCGGTGGAATACCCCATAAATTTTGCTGGCATTCTCGTCATTAATGCTTTCAGGATATCTGCATGGCGTTTTTTATAGTCCGATTCGGTCAAAAACAGCATCGCTCGCGGTCCCCAGCAGTGATCGGTTGACTGGAATGTGTCGTAGCCCAGAATTTCTGAACCTTCGCCGATGAGCGCAGCGGAATATTTGAGTTGCGGAAATTCGTTTTTTAAAATCGGTTCAATTATTTCTCTGAAAAATAATTCTCCTAATCTAAGTCCTGAAATGAATTTCTGATGAGTATTCATAGGGTAAGCTCTGGCAAATATTTAGCATCATACCAAGCTTGGTGGGAATTTAAAAAAACCGCTTGAGAAAGCGGATTGATCAAGCTGGCGGAACGGACGGGACTTGAACCCGCGACCTCCACAGTGACAGTGTGGCGTTCTAACCAACTGAACTACCGCTCCAAAAGCCGATGAATTTTAAGCAAAAAAGCTTTTGGCAGCAAGCGAATTTTTTTGCTGCCATAAAACAAGGTAAAATGCCGTAAGTAGAAAGTTATAAAGTTTGTAAAGTTCATAAAGTTTTCAAGTTGTAAGGGGTAAGTTGTAGGTAGTAAGTAAATGAAAAACTGACTGCTGATCGCTGATTGCCGACTGCTCATTTCCCATTCAAAATTCAACATTTAGAATTCAAAATTCCCCATGGATATCCTCAAAGACCTTCCCCTCGCCCCTCACACCACTTTTCGCATCGGCGGCAATGCCGATTATTTTGCGGAAATCACCACGAAGGAAGACCTGAAAGAAGTTGTGAAATTCGCACAGGAAAAGAATTTGCGCCTTTTCTTCCTCGGCGGCGGATCGAACATTCTTTTTTCCGATGCCGGATTCCGTGGGCTCGTCCTGAAAATGAAAAATAAGCAGCTCGAAATGCGCGGGGAGAATATCTCGGCGGAAAGCGGCGTACTCATCTCAGAACTCGTGCGCTTTGCGAAGAAACATAGCAAAGATCTCGCCGGATTTCTGGCGCTTCCCGGCACCTGGGGCGGAGCCATGGCGGGCAATGCCGGTATCCCGGGTTGGGAAGCGCGCGATACGCTCCTAGAAGCTGAGATCTTTGACTTGGGCACGCAAGAATTTCTCACGGTGCCAGCAAGTTGGTTTGAGTACTCCTATCGGCATTCTCGGCTGCACGAAACCAACAACTTCTTGATCTGGAGCGGTACCCAAACTGCTCCTGCCGGTGATCCGGTGGAGATCGAAAAGAAATGCCGCGCGGTGCTCGAAATGCGCCGCGCGAAACAGCCGGCGGGACTTTCCGCCGGATCATTTTTTAAAAACCTGCCCGAAACTGCAGATTTGCCAAAGCCAAAAAATGCTGCCGGCTGGTTGCTCGAAAATACCGGCGCAAAAGAGCGCTCAAATGGTGCAGCGCGCGTTTCGGATTTGCATGCGAACTTCTTTCAAAACACCGGCGATGCCACCCAAACGGATATGCTCGCCCTAGCTCGAGAACTGGCTCAGGAAGTCGAAGCGAAATTCGGCGTGCGCTTAGAGCCCGAAGTGAAGATCTATGATGCATTCGGAGAAATTATTCCATTTTGGGCAGAGGAGAAAAATTAATGCTCTGATGCGCCACCTCTCGCGGCAATTGATTCTTGAGTCGCCCATTCTGCAGTTTCCCAATCCCGATCGGGAAACCGTCAAAACGCAGAAGGAATTCACCTATTGCGCCTTTTTCCAAGTTTAGAATTAAATCCTTTCCGGCGAGGAATTTTTGCGCATCTTCTGCGGTGAGCTCAAGGGAATTTTTTGCCCAACTTGCTCCGAAATTTATTGCCGTTTCATGCAGGGTTTTGATGCCCTTATCATGCATTTCACAAAACTTTATTCCGATCCGATCAAAGCGGACAGTGCCGATGAATTCTGTGATATTTTCCGGAAAGAGCCATAGTTCACGGTCTCTCTCCCAAAGCTGATTTTTTTCAAAAGAAAATATAAATCCGAAATGCTCACGGTAGTATTTTTCTAATTGTGCAAACTTTGTAGAGGGAATTGGAGTAAATGGAAAGTTTCTAAATCTGTCATTCCCGCGTAGGCGGGAATCTAGTTTCTTGTGAGAAATAAGCTGGTGATCAAATCCTGCCCTATCTTCTGCAGAATTGAATGCTAGTTTAAGTTCTTTTTTTCGAATTTTTGCCACAAAAAACCCTTCGCTATCAAAAATATGCGGAGAGACGCGGAGAAATCCTTCTGGCGTGAGCGCCTTTTTGGCACCGGGAAAGAGCTCGGCGAGGGATTCAAACTGCACGCTCTCCGGAAATTTTGTTTGCAGATAATGGCATATTTCCTCATTCTCCTCCGGCGCCAAAGTACAGGTGGAGTAGATAAGGATCCCTCCGGGTTTGAGCGCCTCAAATGCCGCTACAATGAGCTGCTTCTGGACTCCGGCGGCAATGTGAATCTTGCGCTCACTCCAATTCGCCAAGGCGTCATGGTCTTTGCGGATCGTCCCCTCTCCGGTGCAGGGCGCATCGAGGAGGATGGCATCAAAAGCTTCCGGAGTAAGTTTCGCGAATTTACTGCCATCAAGATGCGTCAGCGCGACATTTTTGACCCCTGAGCGCTCCAGGTTGGCAAAGAGCTTCTTGATGCGACTCGCGGAAAATTCATTGGCGACGATGAGTCCGGTATTTTGGAGCAGCGCCGCAAGTTGTGTGGTCTTGGATCCCGGCGCCGCCGCCATATCAAGAAATTTTGAATGTTGAATTTTGAATTTTAAATTTTCGCCATAAAGCAACGCTTCTGCGGGCAACATCGAACTCGCTTCCTGAATATAAAAAAGCCCCAAGGCGTGTTCCCAAGTGTTTCCCAAGGGCAGCTCTTTTTGTTCGGCAAGTGGACGGTCGATCCAAAATCCTGCGCTGCACCACGGGATAGGGAAGAGCTTCCAATGCTTCTTTTCTGCGCGCACAAGAAAATCCGAGACACTGATTTTTAAAGTATTGATTCGGATGCTCTTGCGCAATGGACGTTGACAAGCGGCAATAAAATCGGCGAATTCGGCTTCAGGAAGCATCTTCTCGGATCGCTTGAGAAATCCGGACGGGAATTCTGGGCGGGAAACCATAACAGACATTAGGTACACACCATTGTAAGTCAAAAAGAATTTTGGCATAACTCTTATGCTCTCCCTCTTATTCCAATCTCAAAAAAACTTGCCTTTAAATACGCTGGGCTTTTCATTACAATGCTGCTCGTGTGTTCGGGGCGTAGTTCAGTTGGCTAGAATACACGCATGGGGTGCGTGTGGTCGCTGGTTCGAGTCCAGTCGCCCCGACCAATTAAAAAATATAGAACTTAAGCATTACGTAAAAGCTCCCAAACGGGAATATTTTCGAGATGCATGCGTTCTTTCCAGTTAAATGGATAAGCCCCGGCATCAAAGATACGGGCTCCTAGTTCTAATGCGTGTTCTATATTTTTTACTACTATATATGTACCGAGATTTGGTACTGCATCAGATCGTACACCAGCATTAAGATATGCCAAACAACCATTTGCGGATACACAAAAAGAAATTCCTTGTAACTGACCATTTATTTCAAAACTTAACATCTGTGCAATGGGCAAAGTTGTTAGTTTTTGAAAAGCTTCTTTCCTTCCGATCATATTAAAATTAGATTTTTCCCCAAATTTTTGAAGATTGAATTCTATCAAAGCGTCAATATCATTACTTCGTCCAAAGAATATTTGAATTTTTTGTTCTTCAATTTCTTTAATTTTCTTTTTTAACTGTGCTTTTGATTTGCTACTAAATAACTGGAAAAAGCTATCTAGACTTGATACTTGTTCCAAATTGAGAATGAATTTTTCACCATGTTGATGCAATGAATATTCATCAGGAGGTAAAATATGAGAGAAATCACGGCAATACTGCATAGTGAATTCCTCCTTAATAGAATTCAGTAATATCTTAGGAGCCTCAATATCTTTTTCTTTCCAAAATAAAGTATTATCTTCCATTATAGCTCCGCCAAATATTTCCCAGCATTCATTCTTTTTATTTCTTTGCAGAGGAAGCAATGCTAATATTTCTCCGTCTTTTTGAGCAGAAATAAAGCGTAAATCCAATCCTGTATATTGAAAGAAACAAGCTCTAAAATCCCAGTTATCGAAAGCGGAAGTATTTTGATTTAATTCTTCCCACCATTTTCTCGCAAGAGCTATATCTGAGGTTTGTTCTATCTGATAATTCATAAATATAAAAATAGAATGATTGAAATTTAAATACTGATACAAGGGGTTATTTTTTTATCGAGCTGAGAAAGATGCATAATATCTTTTTCCGTAACACTTATAAGTTCATCATCCCATTCCTTTTGGTCATAAGAGATTTTGTATATTTCAGGAAGGAGAGGGTCAATTGATTCATTTACGGTAACGTTTTTACAAATGTCCATCATCTTATTCAAACTATCTGGTTGATCATATAAAATGAGATCGAGCCCCGTGCTCAGAGCAATATTGCCCTTTCCATATCCTAAGAAAGCCACGGTAAATCCATCACACATTTCTTTCGTTTGAGCGCGCGCGCAAACTTCTATACTTCGATAATTTCCCAATTCTACATTCATTTTTATATACGCATTTTTCATAAGTGTTAGGTAATTTACCTGATTAAATCCTCCCAAACATTTAAGTCCGTAGTAAAAACTCACGACCATATAGTTTAAAAGTAAGCTCGGAATAAGTTCTTTTGACTCCATTGCCTTTTTAATGGTTTCCGGATGTAATTCTATTTTATAAGACCCGTCCTTTGAAACAAGGTAATTCCCTTTTTTCCAAAGCTGAAGATTATAGCGACTGCCCTTAGGTAAAGCCCAAAAAAGATAAGTTCCTTCCGAGTCTTTGCGAGAAAATGAGCCGAAAATTCCTTCAAAATAATCATTAATATATGGCTCGTAAAGAGGGTTGAAGAGTATTTGATTGATGATAGTATCTTGATACAAATGATATTTTATAATTAACTTTATTACGATGTCCTCTACTTCCAGATAAATAAGGTTTGGCATGCGAACTTTACTTGCGTTAAAAAATTTCTTCCACAGTCGAAAGTTCGTCCTACTTATTTGCTCGGTATAATTACCACAACCCAAAGCTTCAGGAGTGTTGTAGATTTCTTCCAATAATTGTCGTACTTTTATATTTTCCATTTCTGTAATTTCATTTTTATCCCGCTTTACTTTGAGAGAATGAAATATTTTCTCAAGATCAGCAATCGTATAAGGACGCATGGTGTAGATACTCGGTGGACGTTCGTTAGAAGAAAGGAAGGCTAAACGATGAGCGCAAAGCGTATCTCCGATTTTATTATGAAATTGCAGTCCGCGGGGAAAAGATGAGTTATCAACGGATATATTCGCACAGGCTAAGACGATTACATTTTGAAGAATCGGATCAGAATTTGAGAATAGTGATGAGGCTATGAGGAGGTTTGAGTTAACAAAGAACGGATCACTGATTGGTCCTACATGATCCGCGGTGGATACAAAATAATAATGCTCAAGTTGCCGAATAACCGAATCAGCAATGGCTGTTCCAAATCGTTGCTCGGTTACATCCCAAATAACCTTCAGCATCTCATTTTGACGCTGAGGAATAGTTGGGTTTAGATTTACGTCCGTATAATCTTTAGCGTACTCCAAAAGGGGTTTATCTCCATTTTTTTCTAATATACTTTTTAAAACCGGTCTTTTTATAAGTACTTTTTCTTTCAGCCGTTCAAAAAACTTTCGTTTTTGAGCATCAGCTAAATGGGCAGGGGGAGGTTTGGATATATTCGACATACAAAATTTTCCGCAGGATTTTATGCATCTTTAATAAAAATGTAAAGTCTCTGATTTTTCCTCCTTTTACTTCACGATCAGCGTGCCCTTCATGCGGCTGTGCCCCTCGCCGCAAAATACTGAGCAGACGTAAGAAAAGGTTCCCGCTTTATCCGCCACGAATTCCACCGTCTGAGTTTTTCCCGGCTCCAGGCGCGCATTGACATTAAAATCCGGAATGGCCAAGCCGTGGGTTTTATCCAGACTCGTCGCCTTCAGCCGCACGGTATCGCCCTTATTTACCGTGATCACCGCCGGGGCAAATTCCCAATCCTTTGCCGTCACGGTGAATTCTTTGACCGCTGGCGTAGGTGTTGTCGCGGTTCCAGTATCTTCCATTTGTCCCTCTTCGGTCATGCTCTCCGAAGTGCCGTCGGTCGGCTCCGATCCCAGCGAATTTCCGTATTCGTTTTCTTCTCCGGAATTGTCGGTGGGAGCTTTTTGTGGTGCACAGCCAAACAAACTCAAGCTGAGGGTAAAAAGTGCCGCCAGAGCGACGAAGCGCAGTGAAATTGAATTTTTCATGGTAAGGAATTAAAAAATAAGAAAAAATAAGTCTATTTGAACTCCGCCAAGGTTACACCGATTTTTTGTTTTTTGCTATCGCGTTCGATTTCGATTTCTATTTTCTGACCGACCTCTTTATTGTTGATGATTTCCCGCGGCTCTTTTTGGGCGCTGACTTTTTCGCCATCAATCGAGAGGATGACGTCCCCTTCTTTGAGTCCGGCTTTTTCGGCGGGAGAGCCCTTGATCACGGCAAGTCCGGAATCGGTATTGCCGATGAGCAGTGCCCCCTCCGTCGCATCCACTTTGAGCTTCTTCGCCACTTCCGGCGAAAGCATGACATATTGCACCCCGAGGAACGGACGCACGATCTTGCCATTCTTCGCGACGGATTCGGCGATCTTCTTGAGGGCATTGGCCGGGATCGCAAATCCGATGCCCTCCGCACCGGAGGCGATCGCGGTGTTCATCCCGACCACTTCGCCCGCGGAGTTTACCAGCGGCCCGCCGGAATTGCCGAAGTTGATCGCGGCATCGGTTTGCAAGAGGTCTTGCAGCTGCTCCGAGTCGTTTCCGGCTCCAGCCACGATGTTGCGGCTGAGCCCCGAAATGATGCCGGTCGTCACGGTATTTTTAAATTCCAGCGGATTGCCGATGGCGATCACCTGTTCGCCGACTTGCAATTCATCGGAATTGCCAAAAGTGAGTGGCGTGAGCGTCGGAAGCTTTTCCCCCTCTTTCAAGGCAATTTTGACAATCGCGATATCATTAATCGGATCGCGCGCCAGGACTTCACCCTTGAACTCGGTACCATCGTTTAACGTGACCGTATACTCGGAGTTCTCATCCGCCACCACGTGCTTATTGGTCATGATGAGCCCATCGCTGCTATACATAAAGCCTGAACCGCCGCTCACCTGAACGCGCTTTTTGGCGGTATTCGGCGGCGCGTTCTCATCGCTCTTGGGCTCGGGAGTGAGCCCCTGCATATCCGGACCAAAAAACTGCTGAAAGAACGGGTCAGAAAATGGCGCCGAAAAGCGCTGCTGCCGGATCACCGGAATATCTTTCGTCGCCGTGATGCTCACCACCGCCGGCAATACTTTTTTTACGGTTGAGACCACGCCGGAAGCGGCAAAATCCGCCCGTATCGCGGGCATATTTTGGATCCCCGCCGCTTCACGATCGTTAAGTCCTTTTGCATCCAAATTCGCCGCTGGTGAATAATTGTCAGCAAAAAAATACCGGAGGGCGATCACATTCACTCCGGTCGAGAACAGCAGCAAAATGCCGAGGGCAAAGCCCAAAACTTTGGAGGAGTTTTTCATATAATAAAAGAGAATAAAGAAAAAAAGTTTTCGCTTGGGCTGTATACGGCTGCTTTGGTAAAAAGTTACATCTTAAAATCACCAAAAAATATGCCCTCAAAATATTCAATTTTTAGGTTTTAGCAATTCATCAAAAAAATTGAAATTGGCACGGGCGAAAAAGGCTCGTATAGTGGAGCTACAGTTTCCGCTGCTATGCCTCAGGCGAGTCCAGCAAAACATTCCCGAGCATTCACCAAAAAATTGAAAACCTGGTGGCGGTTTTTTGAATTGACGCGCAATACGCCGCATAATAAAGAGTTGCTCATGGAATATTTCCTGCGGGAGTTTTCGGGCGACCCGGAGGATTTTTATAATTTCCTGCAGTTTTTGAAGCGTCAGCTCAAAAAAAATCCCAAAGCGGCGGAGAGCATCACGTTGGCACAGAAATACCTGGATATGCTCATGCCGCTCTGTGAGCGCTTTGGATTCACCCGCACCCGGGATAATTTAAATGATATTTGTTTTGCCATCATTTCTCCGGCAGAGTACCGCCGAATCCATGAGGTGTTGCTGCGCTATCAGAAGGATCATGGTCGCATCATTCAAAATATTTCACGCGTTTTGCGGAAAACGCTTGTAACAGAAGGATATACACACCAAGTTATCGGTCGCTATAAGAATCTCTATCGCATCGCGCAAAAGATGAAGCAGAAAAATAATCAGGATATTTTTAGTTTGCGCGATATTTTTGGCTTCCGCATCGTGCTGCCGGGCACTGCGATCGAACCCTGTTTTGAAGTGTTAAATTTTCTCCATGATCGCTTCCGACCGATGCCGGAGCGCTTCAAGGACTATATTTCTATCCCGAAGATCAACGGTTACCAAAGCCTCCATACCGGGCTCAAGGAAGTGCTGCCCGATTTTGATCTCCCGATCGAGGTGCAAATCCGCACCGAACAGATGAATGAATTTGCGGAGAAAGGGGTAGCGGCGCACTGGGTCTATGTGAAAGAAAAAAACTTGCCTTCCCGGCAAAAATTTAGCAGCTCCATCTTTCTTCAACCATCACAGGTCAGCGATGAGTTCATTTATCCACTTTCCTGCGATGGGGATATCTTTAAATTGGAGCAAGGCTCAACTGTTTTGGATTTCGCCTATCAAGTTCATACCGATCTGGGGAATCGAACTGAATATGGATTGATAAATGGCAAAACTAAAGATATCTCAACACCATTGCGAGATGGAGATAGCGTCAAAATAATGGGTGGGAAAAAGCTTGAGGTTTGTAAAAAATGGCTTGGATGCGCTCATAACCGGCTTACCATAAGGAAAATTCAATCTTTCTTATAACTAATAGCGCTAAAGGTTATAGGAGGGTAACACTCATAAGGGATAATTGCTCCTGGAGCTCATTAATTTATGATTAAGTTCTATCGCAAGAAATAGGAGAAAAAGTTGACAAATATAATATTATACTCTTAAATATACGCTGATGTTTTGATTGTTTTCATGTCTGAAGTCTTAGTTAAAGAACCAGCAGAACCACTTCTTTCGCGAGCAGCCGAGATTCGTGCCAAGGAAGAGTCTCATTTTTTAGGAAGTAATGTGGACGATTTAATTCGAGAATGCAGGGCGGGTATGGGTAATGAATTAATACCTAGGCAACTTAGAAGCTTGGCACTTGAGAGAGTAAAGGGTTTAGAAGATTTTGATCTTTTTGAACACAGAGGTTTCTCTGGAACCTTGAGAGAATTATTAGATTCTTTACAAGGCACTTCTGCCTATGAAAAAACAGATAGAGTCGTACCTAAAGTTTCTGAAAACACCAGACCGTCCTTGGAACTGGCAGAAATGCGTGCATTGATGGAAAAATTGCTGCAGACCCTTGGCATCAGTTTTGAAGACCCTTCATCGCTTGACGCCTACTTTAACGCCTATGCCGAACACTTTCTTGAAGTTGAAGCTTCACTCGCAAATTTGCGGGAAGAAATTGATTTTACCTTTTTGGAAGAAAGAATACCCCAAAGATCCTTCTCAGAAACCCCTCCAGATATAGCTATAATAAGCGGTTTTATTCAAGAGTTGCTTCGTGGACGTGGTTTCCCTACCTATGGCAAAGACCTTTTGACCGATATGCTGAGGGAGCAATGTGCTGAAATTTGGAACCAGGGAACGCAAATATGCCTTGTACCCACGACGATCCAAGCCCTTTTAACCTTGTTTTCTACCTTTATGGGAAAGAAAACGGGGGGTACTGTCCTGACTTCCCCCACGGTTCCGAGGATTGCAGATCATCGGAACGCTCTCTTGACCACAGCACTAGTACATTTAAATACATTGGACCCAAAAAATACCCCAGAAAACTTATTGGAACAGCTCGCCGCAAGGGGCACGCTAGCGCCGGATAGTCCATCAGATGGTATCAAAGGCGTTATAATCGAAGCGAGCGAGATCGGTACTAAATATTCAGCAGTCGATATTCGAAAGATTGCCGAGGCTTGTCATCGACGTTTGGATGATCCTCTCATGGAACCTATTCCCTTCATCATACATTTCGGATCCAATCTCTTCTCCATTGCGGCGCGTTTGGGACAAGATTTAGCTTCATTTGTTCGCAGTCTTGGTGCGGTAGATGCCTTCATGATCAGAGATCCAGATGGCGGTCAAATGCTCGTTTTTCCGGATACTCCATTTAATCGAGATCTAGCAGTACGTGGCGAAAATGTAAAGGAGAAGCCTACAGAAGAAGAAATTTGGGCGGCTTTCAGAAAAAGATTTTTGAAAGCGCGAAAGATGAGTGGTGCTGCGAGAGCAAAGGGGTGGAAATATGCGCTGCGATTTTTGACTTGGTTTGCACAAAATCTAAAATGTCCCGTGGAAGCGAACAGAAGAGAAACTCCTGAGGCGCCAACTGAGAATATGCCAAGTTTTGACGATCCTCGTAATCCCGATGAAGTTTCGGGCACATCCCTTATTTTATGCCAGGATGAGATGCGTCAATTATTAAGCGGACTCTTACATGACCTCGGCATCAAGATTGATCCTGATGATATCGATCGATTTATCGAAGCGAGTTATCGGCTTGAAAACTTTATGCATGATATAAGAACGGTTGCGCGATTTGAAGGACCAAGCGCTGCTGTTAATAGCGATAACGCACCTCCCGATCATCCCGATATAGTACGCACTCAATACTTCATTGCAGGGCTTCTTCGTGAGCATCTCCCCGCACCGAGAACCCATACTATGGACCCCGTTGTGACCCTCTTGGAAGCTGAGTTTACGAGAATGTTTGAGCAAGCAGGGATGCCAGGAGAAGTAGTGACCTGTTTGGTACCCACTGGGACTGCTGGCGGCGGAGTAGCCCTTTCAGTACTATTGGCGATAGGCTCAGGGAAAGAGAAAGTTTTGTGTAGCGCTTCTGCCCATCAAATGTTGGAACAATCCGGTGCTATACCGAAAATGAGCCACATGTCGCTTCATTCCATCGGCACTACCCAAGAGGGAAAAATCTCGGTAGAAGCGCTCCTTTCTGCGATAAACTCAAAACCAGCGAATTCGGAGTCCAGCGGTGGAGACATAGGAGCAGTAGTGATCTCCGTGGCTGGTGAAACCGGTGCACTATATTCGCTCCCAGAGATACAAAGGATTTCTAAAATATGTCGGGAAAATAAGATTGCTCTCGTGATAGATGGGGCGAGAATATTTGTTGCGGCAGCGGCTCTTGGCGTAGTTCCAGCGGAAATCATGCAATATGCCGATGTCACTGTTCTTAGTGGAACAAAAACAGGGGCAGAGGCCGAGCTAGTCGTATTCCCTTTCACAGTCTTTAATCAAGAAGTTGGTATGACTCGATTGAGAAGAAGCCTAAAAGTTAAACAAGGGCTTTTAGGAGCGTGGCTGAATCCACCAAATGAACGGGCGCAAGCTTTGGGTTTTTTGGCTTTGTTGCGAGGGGAGCTAGCAGCAAAAATTGCTGCGCTTAGCAATAAAACAGCCGACCGTCTCAGAAAGAGAATACGCCATTTGCCAAAGGGAACTGGTGTCGAACTTATTGATATTGGTAGCAAAGACTCCTCAAAGACAAACGCTATTTTTATTGCGATGACGCTAGAGAGATGTAAGGAAGTAGAAGCATGTTTCCATCTTTTTAATTTTGGCGAAGTAATCGATCACATAGGATTAGAGGAACTACATGAAGGAAAGGAAATACGAAGGATTATGGTGAATGCCGAGTTGGATGATGAAGCTATTCAATTACTTATGGAAGTCCTCGGAGAACGTGATAAAAGAGCATCTGCTCCTAAACCAAAATTAGTTGCAAAATCACTGGCAGGCTTAGGAGCGCTGCTGGAAAAACCTAAGTAAGACCAAAGAGAATTCAAAGACCTACTGCACGAATGGTTCTCCACACCTAAGTGAATGTTAAAAGAGGTACTTAATGAATTACCTTAAGCTGTCTTTGCCACTACACTACACTCCGCCCAATACGACCTCCACCACCTTGGCATAGTTCTCCAGAAATTCGTTCTCTAGGATCTCCAGTTTTTTGTCCGCGGTAACATAGAGAGAAATCGCCCCCAGAAATTGTCCTTTGTACCCGAGCGGAATCACCAGGAGCGACGAGAAGCCATGACTCCTTGCCAACTGAGCTGAGTGATAGCGCGGTTCATTCGCCAGATCGATAACCTTGAGAGATTGCTTGGCGAGAAATGCTCGCTCCACCAAGCTTCCTTTATAGCGCACCACTGCATTCCCCCACCAGTTTTTGGTCGCCCCAAAAATAGATTTGAGATCCATCGTTCCCTTTTTAGCATTGTAGAGGCGCAGCATGCAGGCATCGGCCTTGGAGAGCATGGCGGCCGAGCTGACAATGAAATTAGAAAGCGCATCGAGGTCAGACTTCTCCTTCGCGAATTCCAGCAAATCAAAGATATAGTCCATCTGACGGCGGATAATTCCGAATTGGTTATACGCTTCTTTCATCTTCTGGTATTTCAATGCCAGTTCTTCTTCAAATTTCAATTGATTTGTGATGTCTCTTGCCAGCAATAAATACGATAACGCTTTTTTTTCTCCGGCAATGGTGGTAGGAGTAACTTTTCCAGAAATGATCACTTTTGAGCCATTTTTATGTTGTGCAACGAGTTCCAAATTATTGTGGTTTTTTGAATGCTCAAAAATACTTTCAATATCAGCTGGGGGAAAAATCTTGCTCAGTCCATGCTCCGCCATTTCTTTTTTGGAGTAACCAAAGGTCTGCTTCGCGCCTTTATTCCACATCAAGATACGAGATTTGTCATCAAACAGGATCATGACTTCATAGGTGTGTGCCAGTGCATTGCTCAGGATTCGTTCGGTTTGCATTTTTTCTTTCAATTCCCTGAGGTCAGTTATGATCGCGATGATCTCTCCATTTGGAAGCGCGCTTTCACTTACCAATACGGGAATAGCCGCATTATTTTGAGTAATTAAAATCGCTTCATAACTCGAGTTTTGTTTTTTTATTTTGTGTTTGTTGATTTCTTTAACTCCCTGCTGACCTTCTCGCTTCAAAAATTCTTCTGATTTTCTTCCCAAGATATCTTCCAAGGAAGCTTCAAAAAGTTCACAAAACTTTGGATTGGCATAGACGGTTTTTCCGTTTTTATCGCCCATCCAGACCGCTTCACTCATATTGATGACCAGATTTTTATAGAGCAATTGTTGTCTTTTCATTTCGGTCATATCGCTGAATATTCCCATGGTATTGCCATTATCGAGTGGCGTTCCGGTTACCAGGAGATGAAGGGGTTCTCCGGTTTTGGTGATCAGGGTAGCTTCATAACTCGAACTGACGCCTTGTTTTCTTTCGACACTATTTATGCGGCGGATTTCAGTTCCAGTTTTTTTGTCCCAAAGGTCGTATTCCGTCATGCTGGTCAATTCCTCGAGAGAGTATCCGGACATTTCGCAAAATTTCGGATTGGCATAGATCACGTGGTCGCTTTGATCGCAGGTCCACACTCCTTCGTGCATTTTATCCACCAACTTCTGATAAACAGATTCTCTCTTTCTTTCGCTTCTCAGGTCGGTAAAGACTCCTAAGGTTCCGCCATCTGCCAAAGGAGCCCCATTGCACCTGACCGGAATATCCTCTCCATTTTTTGAAAGTAAAAAGGCTTCATAGGTGCTATTTTGCTTTTTTTCTCGGCGGGTATTTTTATTGATATTTTGAATTTTCTTTCTGCTTTGGGGCGACCATATGGCATATTCTTTCATTTTTTGGAGTTCTTCCAAAGAATATCCGGATATTTCGCAGAACTTGGCATTGGCATAAATGGTGTAATCATTTTTGTCACACATCCATAAACCTTCATTTATGTTTTCTACCAGTTTTTGATACAGGTAATAATTTCCTGTTGCAGGATTGTGTTTTGTTTTAGGAAAATCTTGAGCCATATCATCTTCTGAAAGCTTCCATATATTATCAGAAGATTCATT
>Ga0134122_10002214_pt1 | contig 14223 bp, 10 predicted proteins | sample KB302_FD_96461 | JGI IMG/M metagenome (GOLD analysis project Ga0134122, IMG submission 96461) | Terrestrial soil microbial communities without Nitrogen fertilizer from Kellogg Biological Station, Michigan, USA - KB3-0-2 | ecosystem: Environmental > Terrestrial > Soil > Unclassified ... | reverse complement strand
TCGCCGGCCTGCCGACCGGGGGCCATTACGTGGTGGCGCCGTACGTCGCGGCGAACCAGCCCTGGGCAAGGCAAGACGAGGCGGGCGGCCCGCTCGTAAAAGGCGATTTCGACTCCGACGTCGGCGGCGATTTCAAGTGGCTGCCGAACGCGAACCACGCGATCGACGCCACGATCAACCCGGATTTCTCGCAGGTCGAGTCCGACGCCTCCCAGGTGACCGCGAACGAGCGTTTTGCCCTGTTCTTCTCGGAGAAGCGGCCCTTCTTCCTCGAAGGGCTCGACCTGCTCGCGACGCCGCTTCAGGTGGTCTACACCCGCACCATCACCTCGCCGCGCTGGGGCGCGCGGGCGACCGGCCATTTCGGCTCGACGGCCTATACCGCCCTGGTCGCCGACGATCGGGGGGGCGGCAGCGTGATCATTCCTGGCCCGCAGAATTCCGAATTCGCTGACCAGGATTTCTCGTCGAAAGTGGGCGTCGCCCGCGTGCGCCGCGATTTCGGCACCTCGTTCGTCAGCTTCTTGACCACCCTTCGGGAGAGCGACGGCGACAGCCACAGCCGGGTGTTCGGCCCCGATTTCCAGTGGCGCAAGACGATCAAAGACGGGGCGGATTCCATCACCGGGCAGTTCCTGCTGAACGATACCCGGACGCCGAACGATCCGGCGAGCGAGATCCCCGAATGGGACGGTAGGCAGCTCCGCTCCCACGGCGCCTACGTGGAGCACTTCCGGACCCGCAAGAGCTACGAGCTGTTCACCTCGTACACGGACATCGGCGACGATTTCCGGGCCGACGTCGGCTTCCTGCCCCAGGTCGGCTACCGCGAGGGTCTGTCTCAGTACACTCGCCTCTGGTACCCGAAGAAAGGGCCGTTTCGCTCGGTACGCCCCGGTTTCGCCGTGCGCTATGGCGAGGATTCCAAAGGCCGCCTGCTCCTCTCGCGCGTCGTGCCGAAGTTCTCCTTCGACGGCGCGCACAACAGCTTCAGCGAGATCAGCTTGAAATTCGAGCGCATTCGCTCGGGCGAAAAGATTTTCGATCGGACGTACCTGGAGTACTACGCCGAGATCAGCCCGTCGCGCCGGTTCGGCGAGATCACGCTCTCGGGGTTCATCGGCGACGACGTCGATTTCGACAACTCGCGGCCCGGCAAAGGCGGCACAGTCAAGCTCACCTCCATCATCCGCCCGGGCCAGCACCTGGAGCTGCAGGTCTCAGCCACCAAGCGCTGGCTGGACGTCGATTCCGGCCGTTTCCTCTCGGCGGAGCTCGGCCGCCTGCGCGCGAACTACAACTTCAACTCGCGCATCTTCCTGCGCCTGATTGGCGAAGAGATCCGCACCACCGTCGATCTCGCCCGCAAGCCCGTTCCGGAAGAGGGGGAGGATCGCCGACAAGTCCGCACCGGCTCCGCGCTGCTCGGCTACAAGCTGAACTGGCAGACGGTGATCTTCCTAGGCATCGGCGACGCCCGCTCCCTCGACGACCAAGGAGACCTCACCCCGGTCGCCCGCCAAGCGTTCTTCAAAGTCTCGTACGCGTTCCAGCGGTAGGGGGCTCACGCCGGCTTCGGCGAGCGCGGCTTCATGCTCCGCCGCAGCCTCCTCGTCCGTTTGGTTCTCGTAGTGGCCGATCACCTCGCGGACGCGAGCATCATCCCAGCCGGTTGGAAATCGAGGGGTCGTATTCATCGCTGTCTCAGCCCGCCGTCGGAGCCGGTTGGACCATCATGCGGCGCAATTTCCAGGCTCCTTGGGTGCGGTGCCATTGGGCGACGAAGTGGCCGGTGAAGGTGGCGAGGGGCTGCTCTCCCACCGCGACGCGTTGGCTGTAGTCGCCCCAGACGTAGGCTTCGTCGCCGTAGAGGTCGATGGCACGGGAGGTCATCGTGGCTTCTTCGATCCTTACCTTTTTGACCCGCGGGGCGAGGAAGCCGCGGATCTCCTCGGGGCCGACGAGGGGGTCCAAGCCCGGCTGGATCAGCTCGCCTTCGGGCGCGAACAGATCCGCCAGGGTCTCCACCGAGCCGCGGAGCGCCGCCGCGTAGGATTGGACGGCGGCCTCCACTTGGGCGCGGGATTCGGCATTGGGATCGGATGGGGGAGTCTCGACGCCGGCCGCGAGGTTGGCGCTCAGAAACCAGAGGGCGAGCAGGCCGGTCGCAACGCTTTTCATGGTGACCTCTCCGAAAAGTGCAGCCAAGTCTACGCCGTCGCCCGGCGTCCAAGCACCCCGAGCGCGATCCCGCCGAGGATCAGGAGCGTGGCGCCGATCAGGCGCAGGGTCGGCGCCTCGCCAAGCAGGAGGATGCCGCCGAGGGCGGCGAGCGGCGGCACGGCGAGCTGGACCAGGGCGGCGCGGGTGGCGGAGAGACCGCGGAGCGCGGTGTACCAGATCGCATAGCCGACGCCCGAGGTGATCGCGCCGGAAAGGACCGCGTAGGCCAGGGGCAGAATCTGGATCTCCACCAGGGGCGGACGCTTGACCAGCGCGAAGACCCAGAACGACATCACGGAGACGAAGGCGGCCCGAATGAAGTTGGTCGCCGTCTCGCCGAGCGGGTCTTGGCTGCCGCGTCCGCGGAGCGAGTAAATCCCCCAGGCGACGCCCGCACCGAGCATCGCGAGCGCGGCCCAGAGGGGAGGGGCCGCCAAGCCCGGGGCGACCAGGACGCCGAGGCCCACGAAAGCCAACGCCAGCCCGGCCAGCGCGAGCGGACCGGGCCGCTCGCCGGAACGCCATGCGGCGAAGTTCATCGTGGCCTGAACCGCCCCGAACAGGAGCAGCGCGCCGGTCCCGGCGGTGAGATGGAGGTAGGCCCAGGAGAAGGCCGCGGCGTAAACGAGCAGCGCGATCCCGGCGACCCAACTTCCGGCGCCGGGATGGAGTCGCTGCTTCCAGGGCCGGGCGAACAGGCCGAGCGCGAACGCACCCGAGACCAACCGGACCAGGGTGAAAGCTCCGGCGTTGAACCCCGGGGCGGAGAGCGCGGCGCGGCAGAGGAGGGAATTGCCGGCGAACGCCACCAGCGCCAGCGCGGTCAACATCGCGAGGCGGGCGCCGACAGGCCGTTCCTTCTTAAGGGTCGGATCCATGGGCGCCGAACTTTATTCGGTTTATGGAGGTTGGGTGACCGCCCTTTCCTGTTATTCTTTCCCACGACGCCAGCCGGTAGCCCTTCCAACTGCCTTCGGAGAGTCAAACATCGTGACGGAAGTGTCTGCGCCCGCCTCGACCCGCCGGATCAACTGGACCAACCTGATTTTCTTGCTGGGAACCTTCCTCGCCGCCGTCATCGCCGTGCCGTGGTACCTCGCGGTCTACGGTTTCGGCTGGCCGGAGTGGCTGACCTTCTTCGGCATCTGGATCGCCGGGGGGATGTCGATCACCGGGGGATATCACCGGCTCTGGTCGCACAAGACCTACGAGACCGTTTGGCCGGTCAAAATGTTCTACCTGCTCTTCGGCGCCGCGACGTTTCAGAACTCGGTGCTCGAATGGGCGGCCGACCACCGGCTCCATCATGACCATACCGATCATGAGCAGGACCCCTACAACATCCAGAAGGGTTTCTGGTGGGCGCACATCGGCTGGGTCTTCTTCGACACCGAAGAGCACATCGAGACGATCGTCCGCGACCTGGTGTCCGATCCGCTGATCGCCTGGCAGCGGCGCTGGTACAAGACGATCGCGATCTCGGTGGCGGTCGGGATTCCCGTGCTCGTGGGGCTGTTGACCGGGCGGCTGCTCGGCTGCCTGATCGTCGGCACCGTGTTGCGCATCGTGGTCTCGCACCACGGGACGTTCCTGATCAACAGCGCCTGCCACATGCTGGGGCGCCGGCCGTACAACCGCGAGGTCTCCGCCCGCGACAGCGGGGTGATGGCGGTCCTGGCGTTCGGCGAGGGGTACCACAACTACCACCACAGCTTCCCGTTCGACTATCGCAACGGCATCCGCGCCTGGCACGTCGATCCGGCCAAATGGCTGATCTGGGGCCTGGAGAAGGTCGGTCTGGCCCAGGGGCTGCGCCGCGCCTCGGACCTGCAGATCCTGCGCGCCAAGGCCGCCGTGCAGCACCAGGGTGCCCGCGAACGGGTCGGCCGTCTGGTCGTCTCGGTTCAGGCGGAGAAAGAACGCCGGATCGGCGAGGCGCACGCGAAGCTCGACAAGGCGATCGCCGACCTGCTGCGCTGGGAGCGGCAGAAGGTCCGCGCCGCCGCCGAAGACCTGGAGCACCGGGCGGCCGCGGCGCGCGAGGTGTTCGAGCACGCGCTCGCCGATTGGCGGGCGGCGCTGCGCGACCTGTCGCGGGCCGAGCCGGTCGCTTCGTTTTGACCTGGTTCCCGAGCTGACTTCGAGGAGGCCGTCCGCGATGGCATACGTTCGCCCTGTTTCGAGCGCATTGGCTTGCGCCGTGGTCTCGCTGGTCCTGGCCGGCTCCGGCGGGGGCGCCGCGGAAACCGCGCCCTCGCTCTCGCCCGCGATCGCCAAGGTCGCCGAGAAGTTGCGCGACGAGGCGCTCGCGGGCACGAAGGCCTACGAGATCGTCCGCTCGCTCACGTTCGAGGTGGGGCCGCGCTCGGCCGGCTCGGCGGGCGATCCGCGCGCAGTCGATTGGGCGGCAAAGAAGCTCGCCGCCCTCGGGTTCCAGAACGTCCGCGCCGAGCCGGTCGAGGTGCCGCACTGGGAGAGGGGAAGGAACGCCGGCACGATCCTCTCTCCCTGGCCGCAGACGGTGGCGCTCACGGCGCTCGGCGGCAGCGCGGCAAGCCCGGCGGGAGGGGTCGAGGCCGAGGTTCTCGGGGTGGCGAACCTGGAGGAGCTGAAAAAGCTCGATCCCGCCCAGGCGAAAGGCAAGATCCTCTTCGTCAGCAACCATATGGAGAAGAAGCCCGACGGCTCGGGCTACGGCGCCGCCGTCGGCGTGCGCGGTGTCGGGGCCGCCGAAGCGGCGAAGAAAGGCGCGGTGGGCCTGCTGATTCGGTCGGTCGGCACCGACTCGAACCGCCTGCCGCACACGGGGGCGATGCGGATGACCGAGGGGGAGGCGACGGTGCCCGCCGCGTCGCTGTCCGCCCCGGATTCCGACCTGCTCGAAGGGGAGCTGGCGTCCGGTCAGGCCGTGCGCTTCCGGCTGGAGCTGGAAACGAAGCGCTTTCCCAACGCCCCTTCGGCCAACGTGATCGGCGAGATTCCCGGACGCGACGCGGGGACGCCGAAGGAAGAATTCATCGTCCTCGGCGCGCACCTCGACTCGTGGGACCTCGGGACCGGCGCGATCGACGACGGCGCGGGCTGCGGCATCGTGATCGAGACCGCGCGCCGGATCGGCCAGCTCCCCCCGGCGGAACGGCCGCGGCGGACGATCCGCGTCGTCCTGTTCGCGAACGAAGAGTTCGGCCTTTCGGGCGCCAAAGCCTATGCGGAGGCCCACGCCGCCGAGCTGTCGCGCCATGTCGCCGCCGCCGAAGCCGATTTCGGCTCCGGCAAGGTCTACCGGATCAAGACCCGCATCAACCCGGCGGCGCTGCCGGCGTTCGGGCCGATCGCCGAGATCGCCAAGCCCTTGGGCGTCGAGTTTTCCACAGCCAACGATTCCGGCGGCGGCGCCGATCTCTCGCCGATGGTCCCGGGCCACGTCCCGGTGATCGCGTTCGATCAGGATGGCTCCACCTATTTCGACATCCATCACAGCGCGAACGACACGATCGACAAGATCGACCCCAAGGACCTCGACCAGGTCGTCGCCGCCTGGACCGGCGTGATCTACGCTGTCGCGGCGGGAGACCTGGAGCTGCGGCCCGCGCCGGCTCCTCCCGAGCGCGAGTAGCACCGCGATGCCGCATCGCCGCCGTCCGGGGTGGGCGGTCTTTGCAGGGCTGGCGGCGGTGCTGTTGCCCATCGCGCTCTACCTGCCGACGCTCCGGTTCGGTTTCGTCTTCGACGACCGGCCGCTGCTGATCGAAAACCCGGTCGTCCGCGCGCCGTCGGGGGTGGGCGAGCTGTTCTCGACCGATCTCGATCCCCACGCGCGGACGAGCGAAGCGCCGACCACGAACTACCTGCGGCCTCTCTTTCTGGGACTCGCGGCGGGCCTCTATTCGCTGTTTCGCGACGCTCCGTTGGGGTGGCACGCGGCGGCGATCGTCCTGCATGGCCTGCTCGGCGGCCTGGCGTTCGCGCTGCTGCGGAAAGAGGGGCTCGGCATCGGTGGAGCGCTCGCCGCCGCGCTCCTGTTCAGCTTCCACCCGGCGCATGTGCAGAGCGCGGCGTGGGTTTCCGGGTTGCAGGACCTGCTGTTCGGCGCGTTGAGCCTTCTGGCCTATCTCGCCTATCGCACCTCGGCGGCGAAGGAGCGGCCGGCGGCGACGACGCTGGTCGCGCTCGGCGTCGCCTACGCTCTCGCCCTGCTGGCCAAAGAGCCGGCGATCGGCCTGCTGCTGTTCTGCGCGGTCGAGGCGACCGGTTTTTTCCCGTCTGGCGTTTTTCCCTCGGACACTGCGGCGCGCCGGCCGCGATCGGAGCTGCTCGTGCTGGGCGTCGTCACGGCCGGCTATCTCGTCTATCGCTGGCAGGTGCTCGGTTCCCTCGCGCATCGCTTCCCGACGGCACCCTCGATGCCGGTGGCGCTCGCGAGCGTGCCGATCGCCCTGCTCGCTTATGCCCGCGATCTGCTCGTGCCGGTCGATCTGTTCCTGCTCCATCCGGCCCGCCCGGCGCCCGCGGTGTTCTCATCCGCGTCGTTCGGGGCGGCCGCCGTGCTGCTCGCCCTCCTCGCCGGGGCGTTCTTCGGGGTGCGCCGCCGCCCGGCGCTCGGCCGGCCGCTGCTCTGGTGCGCGGTGTGGATCGCGCCGGTGCTCGCGCTTTGGGCGGTCAATCCGGAATGGATGGTGATGGACCGATACCTCCTGCTGCCGAGCCTCGGTCTCGCTTGGGCGGTGGCGGTTCTCCTGCCGCTCGAAGGGGGGCGCCGGAGGCTCCAAATCGCCTTCTGGGCGGTCCTGATCGCGGCCGGCGCCGCGCTGTCGCTCCTCGCGTTTCGACCTTTCGAGAACGAGGAGAGGTTCTGGGCGCAAGCGATCCGCTCCGATCCGGGGAGCGCCACCGCTTGGACCGAATGGGCGCGGCGCCGCTCCGAGGCGGGCGACTTCGGCGCCGCGTCCGAAGCGCTGGAGCGGGCGATCGCGCTCGATCCCCGCGCCCAGCTGCCGCGGTTGCGCCGCGCGCTGTTGGCTCTGCGCCAAGGGCGCGCGGCGACGGCGGCGGCCGAGCTGGAAAATCTCGTGACGCGCAATCCCGCCTACCTGCCGGCCTGGCGCAACCTCGTGGTCGCCCGCCTGCGGGCGGGGGACGGCGCCGGGGCGCGCGCTACGCTCGGCCAAGCGCTCGCGCGTTTTCCGGCCGATCCGCTGCTTTGGAACCAATCGGCCGTCCTGCTGCGCCAAGAGGGAAGGCGGGAAGAGGCGCTCGCCGCGATTCGGCGCGCGATCGAGCTCGATCCGGACGACGGGGAGACGCGGCTCAAGGAGGCGCTGCTGCTCGCCGAGCTGGGCCGCCCGGACGAAGCGCGCGAGGCCGCCCGGGGCGCCCTCGGCGTTCTCAGTCTTGGGCGCGAGAAGGCTATCGACCCGGGGGTGCGGGCGGAGCTGGAGCGGCTGGCGCGTTGACCGGCTCGGGCCGCGCGGCGAGTCGGGCGAGCGCCAGGCGCGCTCCGTCGTGGTCCGGCTCGATCGCGAGCACTTTGCGAAGCTCGCTCTCCGCCTTCAGATCGTTTCCCGCGCGCATCCAGGCGAGCGCCGCGGCGTAGCGCGGCAGCACCGAACCCGAGGTGGCGGCCGCCCGTTCGAGCGTTTCGGCCACCCAAAGCGGGGGTGGCGCCTCGCTGCCGGGTGGCGTTTCGAGCAGGGCGGCGATGCCGTTCCACGGCCGGCCGTATTGCGGCACCCTTTCGAGCGAGCGGACGAGATGGAAGAGCGCCGGCCCGGATTCGCCGCGGCCGTACAGGATGTAGCCGAGGTTGTTGTCCGCGAGGCAGGAGGAGGAGTGGGCAAGCACGTGGCGCCAGAGCGTCTCGTCGCTTTCCCAGACCCGCGTCTGCCGATGGGTGGCAAGCGCCTGGCCGGTGAGCAGGGCGGCGAGGCCGACCGCGAGAAGGAGCCGCACCGGCCGGTTGGACGAGACCCCGAATCGCACTAGGGCTCCCGCCGCGAGCAGCACCAGCGGCACGGTGGACAGGTAGGCGTAGCGATCGGCGACCAGCTGAATGCCCGATTGGGCGATCCCGAGCACCGGCAGCACGAGCAGGGCGTAGGAACCGACGGCGACCGCGATCGAGGGGATGCGGCGGCGCTGCCACGCGATCAGGGCGAGCCCGGCGAATGCGGCAAGCGCGGGAACGAGGTAGCGCGGGAGCGTCGGCTCGAACGGGAACGGCCGTTCGTAGAGCGGCAGGAAGGTGCGGCCGAACAGCAGGGCGGCCGGATAGAAGAACAAGCCGTACCCCGCCTGGACCAGCCGGTCGAGCGCGCCGTGCTCGCTTGCCGCGGTGAGCGCGCCGTGGCTCGCCTGCGCCCAGACCGCCGCCGCCGCCGAGGCCGCGGCGATCACGAAGGAGAGCCATTTTTCGCGCACAAGACGGAAGAACCCCCGGCGGCGGTCGGGCTCCTCCGCCAACCGCTGAAGCGGCCAGAGGTCGGCCAGGAGTAGCACGAGCGGCAGGGTCATCTGCGCCCGGGAGAGCGCCGAGAGCGCATGGAGGATCGCCACCCGGCCGCGGACCGGAGAGGGCGAGCTGTCGGCTGGGCTCGAACGTAGATGGAGCGCCAACGCCGTGAGGACGAAAAAGGTGGAGAGGAGGTCGCGCCGCTCGGTCGCCCAGGCGACCGATTCGACCCGGATCGGATGGAGGGCGAACAGCGCCGCGGCGAGACCGGCAAATAGCGCGCGGAGAATGGGGTAGGGGCTCCGTTTGTCCCGCAGCGACTGGCTGCTGCCGAAGGCGCCCGAAGGAGCGAGGAGGCAAACGGAGCCCCTACCCCGCGCGGCGCAGGCGGCGAGGACCCAGGCGAGCCAAGCGACCGCCGCCGTGTTCGCGAGATGGAGCAGCAGCTGGGTGGCATGCACGCCGCGCGGCGTGGCGCCGGAAACCTGAGCGTCGAGCTGGTAGGAAACCCAGGTGAGCGGCTGGTAGTGGCCGCCGAACGGTTCGCGGAACGCCCAGGCGACGCCGGAAAGGCCGCGGTCCCAGCTCGCGCGGGCGGCGCCGAGATTGCCGCCGTCGTCCCAGACGAATCCGTTGTCGAGGATCGGCCCGTAGGCCCAGACGATCGCGCCGCCGAGCAGCAGCGCCGCGAGCACCCCTAGGAGAACCGCCGCCGGTTTCAAGGCTCGGTCGCCTCGGCGACCTGATCGTCGCTCAATCGGTAAAGGAAGAGCGACGTGCCGATCCGCTCGTCCGGCTCGCGCTGCGCCAGGCGTGAGATCAACCGCAGGCGGCGGAGCGCCTCGAACGCATCGATCGGCGAACCCGCGGTCGCCGCGCCCCGCCGGCCGCCGTTCGACGCGAGCGCCTCGTACTGCTCGGTCAGCCGGGGATCGCGCCACGTCGCCACCCGGGCGAGGGGCCGGTAGACCCCGAGGAGATCGGTGGCGCTGATCACGTAAATCCCCCCGGCGATCGGGCCGGCCGACGGTTCGTGGCTCCCTTCGCCGAGCAGCCAGCGGACGGGTGTCCCCGGGGGAAGCGGCGGGTCGCCGGCCTGGGAGAGCCAGACGGGCCGGCCGGGGGGTGCATCGCGAAGACGGTTCCGAAGGCGGAGCAGATCCTGGCCCCAATCCAGATTGCTGTCGGCGAGATGGCGATACCCGGTTCGCCAGCCGCCTGCCGCTTCGTTGAAATAGCCGAGCAGCCGGGGCGAGGCGATCCAGGTGCCGATCGCCAGCCAGGCGAGGCCCGCGCCGACCGCGAGCGCCAGGGGAGTGCGAGACCTTCCGGGAAAGCCCGCCGGGGCGAGTCCACCGACCGCAAGAATGAGGATCCCGGTCGCCGGCAACAGGTGGCGGTAGCCGAGGTTGAGCCCGCTCGCCGCGAGCGACGCGAGGTAGACGACGAAGAACGTCAGCAGGCCGACGGCGAGCGGCGAGAGGCGCTTATCCCGGTACGCCCGTACCGCTCCGACGCCGAGGGCCGCCGCGATCAGCAAGATCGTCGGCAGGGGAGTCTTCACCGCGAACGCCCAGAGGAAATAGGTGGGGAAGCCGCGGGTCGAATAGCTCCCTCGCAGGTAGGCGGCGCGTCCCACGGCTTTCTTTTGGACGTAGGCGATCCCATAGAGATACGCCTCGGGAAGGAGATGGGCGGAGTGGGCGGCGCGCAGCAGCGGGCCTGTGAGGCCGGGCCGGTCGGCGCCGGTCGCCGGATCGTGGAGAATGCTCTCCCACGCCGCCTCGGGAGTCGTGGGAAGCGGCCGGCCGTAGTCGCCGATCACGTGCATCGTCGCGGAAGCCGCCTCGGGACCGCGCGCCGCGGCGAAGCGAAAACCGTAGGCGGCCCAGATGGACACCAGGGCGGCGAGCGCGAGAGTTGCCGTGGCGATCGTGACCGCCTTGGCGATCGCCTTCCAACCCCGGCCCCATCGCGCGGCGACCGCCAGGATGAGCAACGCGGGGACTAATGCGAACCAGGAGAATTTGATCAGCGTCGCGGCGGAAAACGCGGCGGCCAGGAGCGCGAGCCGCCCGGGAGAGGGGGCCGCGAGCCATCGATGGGCGGCCCAGAGGGTGAGCAGAGCGGCCAGGGCAAACGGCACGTCGAGCGTCGCGAGATGCCCGTGGCCCAAGAACGCCGGATCGAACGCCGCGACGCCCATCGCGAGCAGAGCGCCCGGGGGCCCGAACAGCTCGCGGGCGACCGCGCCGATCGCGAGCAGCAACGCGAGCAGGAATCCGATCGCCACCGCCCGGCTCGGCCGGACGAGGCGCTGGCCGTCGTTCCAGCTCTCGAAGAAGTCGCGGCCGAGGGTGAAAAAGTCGCCGCTCCGCCAGGCGGCGCTCCCCTCCGCCTTCCAGGCGACCGGTTGGGCGAGCAGCGGCAGGGCGAGCAGCAGCCGGCCGAGGGGAGGATGGTCGGGGCTCAAGCGAAAATCCCCGAGGGTGAGCGCGGCGTAGCCCGCGATCTGGTGGCTCGGCTCATCGACCGTGACGCTATCGGTGGCGGCACCGCGCCCGGCGAAACCCGCCGCGCAGGCGAGGACGAGGGCGGCGAGCGCCGGAAAGGTCCAGCGGCCGGAAAATCTTCCTGCGCGGTCGATCACAAGGCGCCTAGAATACCCGCGCTTTGCCTCCTTCGCCCCCCCGCTCGCCGTTATCGCGGCGCCTCCTCCGCGCCGCCGCCTACGCGCTGTTGCTCGCGCTGTTGCTCGAAGGGGGGGCGCGGCTGGCGCTCCGGTCGGAGGATTTCCTGCGCCGGATCTCGTCGCCCTACGACGAGCCCTCGTGGCGCTTGCGCTGGTTGCGCCGCCACCAAGGGGGCGAGGCGCCCTATCGCTTTACGTTCGACCAATATCACCGGGAGCGCGGCTGGACGCTCGCGGCGAACCTTCACCAAGTGGAGGTCTTCGACGGCAAGCGGTTGAGCTCCAACTCGCGCGGTTTGCGCGGCGCGCGGGAGTACGCGGTGCCCAAGCCCGCCGGGGTGACGAGGATCGCCCTCTTCGGCGATTCGTTCACCTTCGGCGAGGACGTGAGCGACGAAGAGACGTTCGCCCAGCAGATGGAGCGGCTGCTGCCCGGGGTCGAGGTGTTGAACTTCGGAGTCCACGGCTACGGCCACGACCAGATGCTCCTCTACCTGCGCGAGGCGCTGCCGATCTACCGCCCGGACGTGGTGCTGATCGGTTACGTCACCGACGATTCGCTGCGCAACCTCACCCGGTTCCGCGACTTCGCCAAACCCCGGTTCCGTCTGCGCGACGGCCAGCTGGTGCTCGAAGGGACTCCCGTTCCGACTCCGGACGAGCTGATCGCCCGGGAGCGCTGGCGATCGCGGTTCGGCGACTTGGTTGAAATGGCGGCCTCGCGGGTTGCCTGGAAGTGGGGCGGCCGGGCCGCGGAGGTCGATCAACTGACGGACGCGCTCCTGTCGCAGATGTTCCGCGAGGCCGCTGCTGCCGGCGCGCGCCCCGCGGTGGCGCTGCTGCCGGCTTGGGGGGAGCTGGGCGCGCCCTCCCCGGAGCCGCTGCCGGCCGAGCGGTTCGTAATGGAACTGGCGCAGCGCGACCGGACCCCCTGCCTGCGTCTCCGCCCGCTGTTTCTGGAGCGGGCACGGCTGGGAGCCGAATTCGAAAAGGTGGGGCATTGGGGGCCGCTCGAACATCGCATCGCGGCGGGGGGGATCGCCGACTTTCTCCACCGGGAGCACCTGGTGCCGTGAGGGCGCATTGGCCGACCGCTCTGGCGCTCGGAGCTTTGACGGCGCTCGGGGTCGTTCTGTTCCTCCCGACGCTCGAACAGGGGTGGGCTCCCCTCGACGACGAGCTGAACTTCACCACCAATCCGCACTACCGGGGCCTGGCGCCCGAAAACCTGCGATGGATGGCGACCACTCGCCTTGCCGGGCACTACATTCCGCTCTCCTGGCTCACCCTGGCGATCGATTTCAAGCTGTCGGGGATGAATCCGCGCGGCTACCATCGGACCAACCTGCTGCTCCATTTGGCCAACGCTTTGCTGTTTTTCTCCTTCGCCCGGCGTCTGCTCGCTCGTTCCGAACCGGAGGCAAACGAAACCAGGACCGGACCGACTGTGGTGCCCGACCTCGCGGCCTTCGGCGCCGCGGCGCTGTTCGCGCTCCATCCGCTGCGCGTCGAGTCGGTGGCCTGGATCACCGAGCGCCGCGATCTGCTGTGCGGCCTGTTCTGCCTGCTCGCCTGTCACGCCTACGTCTCCGCCGCCGAGGCGACCGGGCGTCGGCGGGGCCTCTCGTTGGCCGCTGCCCTGCTCGCCTTCCTTGCGGCGCTGCTGTCGAAGGGACTCGCCATCGTCTTGCCGGTCGCTTTCGTGGCGCTCGACCTCGGCCCCCTGCGTCGCCTCAAGTCGCATCCGCGCGCCGTCTGGCTCGAAAAACTACCGTTCGTCCTGCTCGCCGCACTCTTCGCCGGGGTGACGTTTTGGGCGATCGGCCCGGTGATGGCCGGCCGGAGCGATGCCGGTTTCGAGCATCGGATCCTGTCCGCCGGGTTCGGGCTCTGGTTTTACCTCGAAAAGACCTTCCTGCCGCTGGCGATCCCGTTCCAGCTGCCGGTTGTCCATCCGCTGTCGTTCCATCACGACCCCGGGGTGGCGCTTCGCGGATTTGCGTTTCTCGCCCTCGCCGCCGCCGCCGTCGCCTTGCGGCGGCGCCTACCGGCCGTCGGGCTCGCCCTGGCGGTCTATGCCGCCTTCGTGCTGCCGGTCTCCGGCCTGTTCCAAGCAGGTCCCCAGCTCGCGGCGCATCGCTATTCCTACCTGGCCGGTCTGCCGCTTGCCCTGCTGTTCGGCGCGGGCCTTGCGGCCTTGGTGCGGCGCCGAACGTCGCGCGGGCTGGCGGCGCTCACGCTTGCGGTGGTCGTCGGCGTCGTGGCGCTCGGCGGCGCCGCCCGCGCGCAGGTGGCTCTCTGGCGCGACGACGTGACGTTTTGTACCGCCGCGGTGCGCGACGCGCCGGACGCCTGGGCTCCCGTCGGCGCTCTGGCGCGCGCCTATCTGTTCCGGGGCGACGACGCGGCGGCTCTCCGCGTGCTGCGCGCCGGCCGCGAGCGTTTGCCCGGCGCGCTGTTTCTCACCTACCTGGAGGCGTTGGTGCGCGCCGCCAGCCCGAGCGCCGAGCTGCGCGACGGCGAGCTGGCTCTGCTGCTCGCGCGGCAGGCGGCCCGGGCCACCAGCTTCCAGGACCCGGCGGCGCTCTTCGCGCTCGCCGCGGCGAGCGCGGAGACGGGGGACCTGGGGGCGGCCGATCGCCTGCTCGGCCAAGGCGAGGCGTTGGCGCGCGCGGGGCGCAAGCCCGCCTTCCTGCCGATTCTCGAAGAGACCCGGCGCCGGATCGCGGCCCGCGGCGTCATCCGGCTCTCCGTGGCCGACTGGCGGCGTATCCTTCTCTGAGGCCGGTTTCGGTATGATCGCGCCCTTCGATTTGAAGTCGGCCAGGAGAACCTTCCGAATGAAATTCCAGCACCTTCT
>Ga0134122_10002213_pt1 | contig 14225 bp, 6 predicted proteins | sample KB302_FD_96461 | JGI IMG/M metagenome (GOLD analysis project Ga0134122, IMG submission 96461) | Terrestrial soil microbial communities without Nitrogen fertilizer from Kellogg Biological Station, Michigan, USA - KB3-0-2 | ecosystem: Environmental > Terrestrial > Soil > Unclassified ... | reverse complement strand
CGCGCGCGAGATGGCGCCGTTCATGACGGGCCTGATCCTCGCGGCGAACGTCGGCTCGGCCATGGCGGCCGAGATCGGGACCATGGCCGTCTCCGAGGAGATCGAGGCGCTCGAGGTCATGTCGATCGACCCCGCGCGCTTCCTCGTCATGCCGCGCCTCGTGGCCATGATGATCATGATGCCGATCTCTCCGGCGGGTGCGGACTTCTTTTCCATATCCGGATTGATCTCGGCGATCAAAACGCCTTCCGCGGCTTTCCTCTTGGCGCCGAGGGCGAGAGGATCGTCCGGTTTCAGCTCGACGGACTGGCTCGGATCCCCCAGCGTGACGCGGTAGACCTTGCCGGAATCACTGACGATGATGAGTGTGTCGGCCATCTCAAAGCCCTCCCGATCGACTTCTAGAAAGTACGTTCAGAGCGCAGGACTACTCACTCGACCGTACCACACGCAAGCCCTCAAGCTCAATAGTCTCAATGCTTTCAGTGGCATTTCGCTATGAGGCCATTTGCCGAGATCGCCCGGAATCAGAGGTTTTCGAGGCCGCGCTCGGCGCGCTGCGCGAGGCCCGGCGCGCCCTGGGCGCGGGCGACTTCGATCGCCTCGGAATAGAGCCATCGCGCCCTCTCGGGCTCGCCTGTCGCAAGCTCGGCTTCGAGGCATAGAAGCTGCGCCCGCCAATAAAAGCGCGGTCCCAGCAGGTCGGCCAGGGCGCGCGCTTCCGTGAGGGTGCGCCCCGCGTCGTCGGTTCGGCCCAAGTGGAGGTAGGCCTCGATGAGCAGCGAGAGAAAGTAAATCTCCGACAGCCGCGCCCCCGAGGTACGGTAGGCGTCCAAGCCGTCGAGGATGCGCCGCAGCCCTTCTTCCGAACGTTCCGGGGAGTCGCCGTGAACGAGCGCCCATCCGAGTTGGAGGTTGCCGAGCGCGGCGGAAGGGAAGCCCTTCTCGGTGGAGAGGGTGAGCAGTTCCTCCGCGATCTCGACCACTTTGGCCGGCTCGCGGCGGAGCTGGTACACCCAGCCGCCGCTTTGCAGCGCATCGGCGAGGCTGAACGGATGGGCGATGGCCCGGGCGACGCGGATCGCCGAGACGCAGCGCTCGACCGCTTCGTCCGGACGGCCGAGATGCCAGAGGGTGACGCCCGAGATCGCGAGCGTCGTCACTGCGACGTCCAGGCCGATGATGGCCGTCGCCGTCGGGTCGCGCACCGGAGAGTCGAGCGCGAGCCCGGCCTCGAACTCGGTGAGCGCGGCGGTGAACTCGCCGAGAAACAGCTGCGGCAGCCCGGCACAGAAGTGCGCCTCGAACTGCAGAGCGCGATCCTTGCGGCCGAGCGCGATCTCGGTCATCCGGCGGGCGAACTCCAGCGCGGTTTCGAACGAGCAGCGCACGAGGTGGAAAGACCAGAGGCCGCGGAGCACCCAGAACAACTGCGGGGTATCGCCCACGTGAGTGCACAGCTCGCGGGCGCGATCGTAGTTCGCTTCGACCTCCGGCGCCGCGTAGCCGCGGGTGGCGATCAGAGCGGGCCCGAGAACCGTGCGCAGGTCGAGCTCGGTGCGGTCGCGCGGGGCGCCCGCCGGCAAGGCCTCGGAGAGCGCGAGGGCGCGCTCCAGGTGGCCGATCGCCTCCAGGTTGGCCGACCGCTCGCGCGCGCGGCGGCCTGCCGAGAGCCAATATTTGATGGCCGGCTCGGCGAGGCCGGCCGCCGACCAATGCTGGGCGATCAGCTCGGGGCGCCCCTCCGCCAGATCCGGGAACTTCTCTTCGATCGTTCGCGCGATGCGCAGGTGATATTGCTGGCGGGTGCCCTTGAGCAGCGAGTCGTAGGCGGCGTCCTGGATCAACGCGTGGCGGAACGAGTAGGTGATCGCGCCGGCCACCCCGCGCCGGTAGAGGATCTCGGCCTCGACCAGCTGTTCCAGGCCCTGGCGCAGGTCGGAGTCCGGCTGGCCCGCGACCGCGCGCATCATGTCGAAGCTGAACTCGCGGCCGATCGCCGCGGCGAGTTGAACCAGCTCGCGCACCGCGGCCAGGCGGTCGAGGCGGGCCATCAACGAATCCTGGAGCGTCGCGGGAATGGCGAGCGGCGGCAGCGGCCCGCTCAGCTCGTAGCGGCCGTCCACCGGATGGAGCAGGTCGGAGTCGAGCACCATCCGGGTCAGCTCTTCCACGAACAGCGGCACGCCGTCGGTCTTTTCGATCAGCTGGCGCAGCACCTCGGGCGGCAACGGCCGGCCTTCGGTCCGTTCGAGGATCAGCCGCTCGATCTCCTCGTCGCTCAGTCGATCGAGGGTGATCTGGTTCGCATAGGCGCGGCCCGTCCACGGCAGCGTCATGTCGGGACGGAGCGTGAGCAGGATCAGCAGGCGCGTGGTCGGAGCCTGGCGCACCAGCATGCCGAGCAGCTCCAAGGTGGACGGATCGACCCAGTGAAGATCTTCGAGAAAGAAGATCACCGGACCCACCTCGGCCATCTTCAGCACCAGCGCGACCAGGGTTTCGAGCGTGCGCTCCTTCTGGCGCTGGGGCGAGAGGTCGAGCGGCGGGAAGCGGTCGGCGATCTGCAGGCCGAGCATCGAGGCGAGCAGAGGCACCTCTTCGCCGACCAGCTCGTACGGGCGAAGCCCCTTCTCCAGCCGGGCGATCGTGGCGTCGATCGATTCGTCCGCGCGCAGTCCGAACAAGCTCTGGAGCAGCTCGGCGACCGGCGCGAGCGCGCTGTGGGTCTGAAACGGCGAACAACGGCCGTCGAGCCAGGAGCTGATCCGGCCGTTCGCCTTGTCGCGCAGGTGTTGGACCAGGCGGGACTTGCCGATGCCCGCTTCGCCGACCACCGAAAGCACCAAGCCGCGCCCTTCGCAGGCGCGATCGAGGCAGCGTTCGAGGGCCTCGGCGTCGCCGGTCCGTCCGACCAGGGGGCGCAGGCCCTTGTCGCGCTCGACCTCGAACGGACTGACGAAACCGCGCCAGGCGAGCACCCGGTAGACGTCGATCGGCTTGCTGATTCCTTTCAGCTCATGGGGGCCCAGCGGCTCGCAGTCGAACAGGCCGCGCAACAAGGGATAGGTCTTGCCGCTGATCGCCACGGTTCCGGGCTCGGCGATCGCCTGGATGCGCGACGCGATGTTCGAAACCTGGCCCACCACCAGCGTCTCGCGCGTATCGACCATGGCGGTCGCGATCCCCCGGCCGGTATGGATGCCGACCCGCACCTTGAGTTCCACGCCATGCTGCTTTTCCACCTTGGTGCTGAGCGCGGCGACCGCCGGAATGATGTCGAGCCCGGCGCGCGCCGCCCGCTGCGGATCTTGTTCGAGCGCGGCCGGATAGCCGAAATAGGCCATCAAGCCGTCGCCCATCAGCTGAGCGACGTGCCCGCCGTAGCGTTCGACCGCCTCGGCGCACACCCGCTGGTAGCTCTGGACCACGTCGCGCAGCTCTTCCTCGTCGAGCCGATCGGCGAGCGCCACCGATCCGACCAGATCGCTGAACAGCACCGTGACGGTCCGCAACTGCTCGGTGAGCACGGAGAAGGTGCCGGTGATCGATTCGACGGTCGTGGTCGGAAGCGAAGGAAAGACCGGTTCGGGCGGCGCCTGGAGCACCGCCGCGGCAGGCTCGCCGCCGACCAGGGCGCCGCCGCAATAGCCGCAGAAGCGGAGGGCGTAGCCCGCCGGCAGCTCCGCCTTGCAGCTCGGACAGGCAAACGGCAGCGGCGCCCGGCAATGGCCGCAGAACCGAAATCCGGGAGGGTTGTCGTTCTGGCAGGTCGAGCAGCGCATGGCGGTCAGAGAATGCGCGTCGGGGCGAGGTCGTCGTCAGGGCCGGTGTGGGCCGCCGAAAGGGTGCGGGAGCTGAGATGGATCTCCTCCAACAGCTCTTCGAAGCGCGGCTCGCCGCGGAGCGGATCGAACACCGGCCGGACCCGCAGCCAGGCGAGGTCGGCCGCGCGCCAGCGGATCGCGCGGGCCAGCGCCTCGATCGCGCTGCCGTTCTCGCCCAAGGAGGTGTGCACCTGGGCGAGCAGGACCGGCGAGACGAAACCGGCGCGGGAGCGCGCGTCCAGCTCGTGCTGAATGCGCCGCGCCGGTTCGAGCCGCCCTGCCCGGGCATAGGCGCAGGCGAGAGCCGCGCGCATTTCGAGCGCGCTGCCCGAAAGCTGGGCGGCGTGCTCCAAGGCGCCGATCGCTTCGTCGTGGCGATCGAGCTGGGAGAGCGCCTGGCCGCGGAAGAAATGGGCGACGGCGAATCGCGGGTCGAGCTCGATCGCGTGGGCCAGCTCGTCGAGCGCCTCCTCGAACCGGCGCTGGAAGATGAACACCAGCCCGACGCTCGCGTGGATCGCGAGCGACAAAGGATCGAGATCCTCGGCGATCCGCAGCTCCTCGAACGCCTCCTTGAACCGGCCGCAGGGGGCGAGGACGTTCACCGCGAACCAGTGGTGGCCGGTCGGGTAGCGCGGATCGAGCGCGATCGAACGGCGGAAGTCGTCCTCGGCGCCCTCCCAGTCCCATTCGTAGACCGCCTCCAGGCAGGCGAGCGAGGCGTAGACCTCGGCGCTCTTGCCGTCGAGCCCGAGCGCCTTTTCCGCCGCTTCGCGGGCGCGGGGCATCACCTCGTCGGGAGCCGCCGCGCCGTAAATTCCGAGCAGCAGGTGGGCGTCCGCGAGGCCGGCGTAGGCGCGGGCATAGGCGGGGTCCTTCTCGGTCGCCTGGCGGAACAGGTCGATGCTTTTCTTCAAGCCCGCCTCGGTGCGCTGGTTCCAGTGGAAGCGCCCCTTCAAATAAAGGTTGTAGACCTCGAAGCCGCCCGCCGGCAGCACGAGGAGGCCGGCCTCGGCGATCATCAGCTTCGGCCGCAGGGTCTCGACGATCGAGCGGGCGATCTCCTCTTGGATCGCGAAAATGTCTTCCAGCTCGCGGTCGTATCGGTCGTTCCAGAGCTGCAAGCCGTCCGCGGTGTTGACCAGCGCGACCGTGATGCGCAGGCGCGAGCCCGCTTTGCGGACGCTCCCTTCGAGCAGGGTCGAAACGCCCAGCCGGTCGCGCACGGTCCGCAGGTCGGCCTCGCCGTCCTTGGTCACCTCGAACGTCGAGGTGCGCGAGGCGACGCGCAGGCCATCGACCCGCGACAGCGCGGAAATCAGCTCCTCGGCCATCCCGTCGCAGAAATACTGCTGGTCCTTCTCCGCGCTCATGTCCTTGAACGGCAGGACCGCGACCGACGGCTGCGGACGGACCGGCGTCTGGCTGGGATACGCCGAGGTCGGGCCGGTCCAGTTGTCCGTCTCCTCCAGATCGCGAATCAGCTCCTCGGCGTTCTGGTAGCGCTGCTCGGGAGACTTTTGGAGCGCCCGGGCCACGACGTCCTGAAGCCGGCCGGGGACGTGCGGCGCCGCATCCACCAGCGGTTTCGGATCGAGATGAAGGACGGCGTAGAGGGCCGCCTGCGGATGGTCCGCGCGGAACGGCTTGCGCCCCGAGAGCGCCTCGTAGAGCACAACGCCGAGCGACCAGAGGTCGGCCCGGGCGTCGATGTCGTCGCCTCGCGCGTGCTCGGGCGACATGTATTCGACCGACCCGACGATCTTGCCGACGTGGGTGACCGGCGTCCCCCCGACCAGCTTCGCGATGCCGAAGTCGAGCACCTTGACCAGGCCCTCCTTCGTGATCATCAAGTTGGCGGGTTTGACGTCGCGATGGACGATCCCCTGCAGGTGGGCGCGGGCCAGGCCGCGCGCCGACTGCGCCACCAGGTTGGCCGCTTCGGAGGGCGACAGAGCCCCCTGCTTGAGCCGCGCCGAGAGGGTCTCGCCGTCGTAGTAGGCCATGACGATGAACAGCTGGCCTTCTTCGGTCTCCGCGATCTCGAAGATCGTGCAGGTGTTCTGGTGGTCGAGCGCGGAGGCGGCGCGCGCCTCCTGGAGGAAGCGCTGGTTGGTCTCGACGGAAGGGCTGACGTGGGGCGGCAGGAACTTGAGCGCGACCTTGCGGCCGAGCTTCAAATCCTCGGCCTTGTAGACCACGCCCATGCCCCCTCGGCCGAGGCGTTCTAGGACACGATAGTGAGAAACGACCCGGCCGATCATGTTCGGTCCGCCCGGAAGGAGGGCCGCCGCAATCCCGAAACGAGGGGTTTGCCCGGCTGCGGCCCGCGATCCGAAGCTCTGGAGCTCCTTCTTTAGCGCGGATCATAGCAGCGCTATGCCCGCCGGACCGCAGCCGAGTCGAACCCCGGCGAAAACCCACCGAGGGCATCGCCCTGGGTGGGGAGAAGCCTTACTGCACGTCGCCGGTGATCAGGACCTCGATTTTCGGCACCTTCTGGCTGTCGGTGTGAAACACCAGGTTCGCGGTGAACGGACCCTTCGGCGCATCCGGCGACAGCGTCAGGCGGACCATGTACTCCCGGCCGACCTGGACCGCGTCGAACGCCGTGTCGAGCCCCTTGCCGCTCATCGGGTTGTCGATCGAAACGAGCTTGATGTCCTCGGTCGCGAAGTTGCGGACGTTGAGGGTCTTGGTCAGCTTCTCTTTGAGCGTGACTTTGCCGAAGTCGCCGGCCGGCGGGGTGACCGCGATCACCGGCCGAACGAACCCGGAGATCGGAATCTGCACCAGCTTCTGCTTCGGGTGGGTGGTGTGTACCGTCAGATAGTCGGCCAGGCTGCCCACCGGGGCGGCGAAATTGTCCAGCGACATCTCGATCTGCCACTGCTTGCCCTTGGCCTCGGGCAGGCGCTCGGTGTCGGACGCCTGATGAAACGTCGCCTTCAGGTACGGGAACGGCGAGACCACGTCCGAGACCGCGAAATCGGAGCCATCCGGCGCCCACAGGCTCTGGACGATCACGCCCGCCTTCGCCTCGCCCTGCACCGTCAGATAGCGCGCGTAGCCGGGCTTCACCTGGATGTACGGCTCGATCTTCGCCATGACGGTCAGCTGGAGGCGCGGGTTGTCGGTGTCGTTGGTGTAGACCGAGATCCCCTTGGAGATTGGGCCGTTGAACGTCGTGGTCTCGACCACGGCGTGGACCTTGCCGGTCTGGCCCGGGGCCACGCTCTTGTCGAACTCGGCGACCGTGCAGCCGCATCCCGGCTCGACGCGCTGAATCTCGAGCGTCGCCTGGCCCTCGTTCTTGATCAGAAAATCGTGGACGATCTGCTCGCCCTTGGCGACCGTTCCGGCGTCGAAAGTCGCCTCGACGACGACCGCCTTCGGCTTGGTGGTCGGGACCGGTGTGTCATCCCCCTTCGCCGCGGCGGCGAACGGCAGGATGAGGCAGAGCGTCAAAATGGCGGTCTTCGGGTTCATAGCGGCCTGCTCCTTGGCAAGGGACTTTCATCACCCACGGTTCGAATGGGCGGATGCTACACTCTGTCGTCCCGATTCGAACCTCGTCTTCTCCGTACCCTAGGACGCCGTGACGACCCCGACCCTGAACATTTATCTCATCGCGATCGGTGGCACGGGCATGGCGCCGCTCGCGTGCCTGCTGCAAGAGCAGGGCCACCACGTCCGCGGCACGGACGGGCCGCTTTACCCGCCGATGAGCACGCTGCTCCACGCCGCGGGCATCCGGCCGGAGGTCGGTTGGGACGCGGGCCATCTCTCCCCTCGTCCCGACCTGGTGATCGTAGGCAACGCGGTCCGCCGGGACAACCCCGAGGTGGTCGAAGCGGAGCGGTTGGGGATCGAGCGCCTGTCGATGCCCGAGGCGCTCGCGCGGTTTTTCCTCGCCGCGCGCCGGCCGCTGGTGATCGCCGGAACCCACGGCAAGACGACCACCACGGCGCTCGCCGCCTGGGTCTACACCCGTTGCGGGCAAAATCCGGGGTACCTCGTGGGGGGCGTTCCGAAGGGCCTGCCCGGTAGCTTCCATACCGGCACCGGGGAACGATTCGCGATCGAGGGGGACGAGTACAACGCCTCGTTCTTCGACCGCGGCGCCAAGTTTCTCCACTACCGGCCCGAGACGCTGATCCTCACCAGCGTCGAATACGACCACGCCGATCTCTATGCCTCGCCCGAGGCGCTGCGCGAAAGTTACCGCCAACTGATCGCGCTCCTCCCCCCGACCGGCTGCCTGATCGCCTGCGGCGACGACCCTCACCTCCGCGCGCTCGCCCAAGAGGCCCGCTGCGCGGTGATCCTCTACGGTCTCGGACCCGAATGCACCCTCCGGCCGCTGGAACCGATTGTGGCGACCGCCTCCGGCAGCCGCTTTCGGGTCCGAGACACCAAGGAAGGCGAGGTCGAGATCGAAATTCGCCTCGCGGGCGAGCACAACGTGGCGAACGCCCTGGGCGTCTGGGCCGCGGCGCGACGCGACGGCCTGCCGGCCGAAGAGGTGAAATCAGCGCTCGCGAGCTTCGAAGGGGTCAAGCGCCGACTGGAAGATCTCGGCACGTTCGGCGGCCCCCCGGGAATCACCGTGGTCGACGACTTCGCCCACCACCCGACCGCGGTCGAAAAGACCCTCGGCGGCCTGGCGCAGCGCTACCCGGACCGCCGCCTGGTGATCCTGTTCGAGCCGCGCAGCCTCACCGCCGGGCGGAGCTTCTTTTACGACCTCTACAAGACCGCCTTCGCCCGCGCCGGCCGAGTGCTGTTCGCCCCGACCTTCCACGCCGGCCGCCTGAGCGACGAGCAGCGTCTAGATTTCGGAGCGCTCGCCGCCGAGCTCAACCGCTCCGGAGTGAGCGCCACCGTCTTCCCGAGCAACGCGGACCTGCTCGCCGCCGCCCTCGCCGAGGCAAAACCGGGCGACGTGCTGATCACCATGTCGTCCGGAGCCTTCGAAGGGATGCCCGAGAAGCTCGCGTCGGCGCTCGGCGCGCGATCTCTTCTGATCCAGGATTAGTCGAAGGGAAGCTCAGACAGCCGTGACGAACTCCCCCGAAGCGGCTTAACAAGAGCTGCTCGCCCCTCATTTCTGAAGCCGCTCTAGCCCCCTCCCCATCCTTGGGCGGAGAGGGGCCTCATGCTACGCTTGGGTCGTGAAAACGATTGCGCAGCGTGAGCTCAGGAATCGGAGCGGAGAAATCCTGCGGCAGGCCGAGTCGGGAGAGCAATTTACGATTACCGTCGAGGGTCGACCGGGCGCTGAGCTCGGACCGTATAGGAAGCGGCAATGGATCACGAAGGAAGAGTTCTTGCGAATTCTTGCCTCGCAGCCGCCGGATCCCACCCTTCTCGAAGACATTGTCGAGATGGGGAAAAAGTAAGTGATCTGAAACCCGGAGCCCCCTCTCCGCCGTCGCTCGGCGGAGAGGGGGCTCTCAAGGTTTTCTACCCCTGAATGAAGTAGCCGAAGTACTGCCGGCTCCACCGCTGCACCGTCACCGAGGGGTTGCCGCACGAGGGTTTGGCCCGCAGCACGCGCACTTGGGCGAGGCCGATCGGGCAGGTTTGCGGGATCACCACGTCGAGGTGCCGGCCGTCGGTGCCGATCGGGGTCGTGGCGGTCTGCTCGCAGATCGCGCCGCCGGCAAAGCGGAATTGGACCTTGACCACTCCGGTCAGCTCGATCCCTTCGAGGCGGATTTTCGCGCGGCGGATCGAGCCGACGCGCGGCCAGGCTTCGGTGACGACCGGCCGGCCGGAGTCGGCTTTCAGATCGTTGCGCCAGAAGGTGACGCGATCGTTGAAGGGATCGTTCGCGAGATCGAGGTCGCCGTCCAGATCGACGTCGATCGCTTGGAGATCCTGCGAATCGGGCGTCCGGCGATATTGGGTGAGGATCGTCGGCGTGATGTCGGTGAAGTCTCCCGGCGGCGGCGAGTCGGCCGAGGTGATCACGCCGTCGCCGTTCGAATCCGTGCCCTTGTTCAAGAGCACGCGCGGCAGGTCGTCCACCACCTGGTAGATCAGGTCGAGATCGCCGTCCGCGTCGAGGTCGGCGAACGCCGGGAACATCGCGTGGTCCATCCCCGGGGTGGGATTGCCGGCCGGATCGGTCGGCGCGGTGTGGATGACGGGGGAGAGCGCGTTGACGTTCACCTTGGTCTTGAATTGATCGACCATCGTCCCGCCTGAGGGCAGGCCGTTGATCAGGAGCCAGGGGTAGTTGGTGCGCGCCAGCTGTCCGTAATGCGCGATCGCCACGTCGGCGTCGCCGTCGTTGTCCACGTCGCCCTGGGCGATGCCGAACGAGCCGCAGGAGATGTAGGGGGTGTCGCCCAGAACCTGGTCGGTGCAGGCGGCCGGCAGCTTCGTGGCAGAAGATTCTGTGAGAATTCCTTTCGCGGTCCCGACGCCGTTCAGGAACAGTAGATCCCGAGTCTGGGAGACGTTGACGACATCTCCCGCCTTCTTGGCGAAGCCGACCGTGGTGAACAGGTCGAGCGCGCCGTTGTTGTCGAAGTCGGCGAGCACGTCCATCCCCAGGCCGCGATTCCACGCCGGATCGTAGGTGCCGGCGGGGGTGCGCATCTGGGTGGGGGCCACGTCCTGGAACCAGTGAACGCCGGACCCTGGCTGGCCGATGACGTTCTTGAGGTAGCGCCAGCCGAAAGAGTAGGTGCCGATCGAGAGGGGAAACTGCGGCGGGACGATCAGCGGGGTCGTCGTGCCGACCGGCACGATGTCGAACAGGTGGACGATCGCATCGGTGTCGCCGTCGTTGTCGAGATCGCCCGCGACCGCCCGGTCGGCGATGCCGGGTTTGGGGTTGGAAGTGCGGGTGCCGAAATCGATCCGCGCGTCCTCGGTCGAGCAGGGCGGGGGGGTGAGCGTGAGGATCGAGTCGTAGCCGAAGGTGCCGCTCCCCGCGTTGACCAGGACGATCGAGTCGGGGGTGGTATCCGCACAGAACGGCCAGCCCGGGGTGCGCTGCGAAGCGAGCAGCGCGTCGCGGTCGCCGTCCTGGTCGAAGTCGGCGAACACGCCGTCCTCCATCCCTTGCGGCATCTGCCGGCCGCGCTTGTTGCTGGTCAGGCCGCTGCCGGCGGAGGGCGAGGCGTATTCGCGATGATCGGCTTCGCCCACGCCCAGGAGGTTGAACACCAGGTAGTCGTAGCCGCGCGAGGTCTGGAGCGCGTCGAGAACGCCGTCACCGTCGAGGTCGGCGAAATCGAAGCCGTAGCCGTGCTCGGTCGCCGGCATCGTCTGGTAGCTCTTGAAGGTGGGAAAACCATTGAATAGGTCGTTGTCGTTCCAGGGATGTCCGGGGACCGCTCCCGGCCCGCTGCCAAGGTTGGACTGAAACTCGGGAAGCACGCCGCTCCAGCGGTTGCCGCGCCCCTGGAACAGGTCTTTAAAGCCGTTCTTGTCGAAATCGGCGACCGCGACCGTCTTCACCCACGCAGAAGGGAACGCGGTGTAGCCGAACAACGACTTGACGGTGGGCATGCCCCCGGTCCAGTTGGCCTGATTCGACACCACCCAGACGCGGCTCGCGGTGGTGAAGTTGTCGTGCTTGAGGAGATCCCGGTGGTTCACGATCACCAGGTCGAGCCAGCCGTCGGGATTGTTGCCGGCGAGGGTCGTGGGTTGCGGACCGAACAGATCCACCAACAGAACCTGCTGGGTGAGCGGCGCCGTGACCTCGTGCTCTGCCACATAGGTCGGTCCAAAGGGGTCGAGGACCGGGTCCATCTTGTCGGTGAACGCATTGAGCGTTCCGCCCCAGGTCTTGTTGTTGAAGTAGATCTCCATCGGGTGATCCTCTCCGGAGGAGAGAATGAGGTTCTGGCTGAAGCCGTCCGATCCGGCGTTGCCCAGCACGATCTCGGGATAGCCGTCTTTGTTCAAATCGCCGACCGCCACGCTGCGGCTGTCGGTTCGCTTGCCGGTCGCGATCGTCGAAACCGTGAACTGGCCGGTGCCGTTGTTGAGCAGCACGTAGTCCTCGCTCTCGATACCGCACCCCGCGCGGGCGCAGCGGTTGGCGACCACGAGGTCGAGGGTGCCGTTTTTGTCGAGATCGATCGCCGCGACCTCGTTCGTCGCCCGCGAAAGCTCCCCTGGAATCCGGGTCGCCGTTTCGTCGCGGAAGCAGCCCGTGCCGTCGTTGACCAGCAGGACGTTCTTGGCGCCCGCGTAGTTGTCGCCCTGCTTGCCGATGTAGAGATCGGCCCAGCCGTCGCCGGTCAGATCCCGGAACACCACGCCGGAGCTGTTGCCGGCGGAGGCCGAGACGGGAATGCGCGGCCCGGTCGGGCAGGCGTCTTGCGCGACGTCGAACCAGCGCCCGGAGGTCGGATCGCGGCGCATCAGCAGGTCGGTTTGCGCCTGCGCGGCCAACCCCTGCTGCTCCGGATCGGGATCGAGATCGGCGAGCCCGTAGCCGATGCCGGCGGTGACGTACAGGTCGTCGCAGACGGGATTGAGCGGCAGAACGTCGAAGGAACCCGCGGCGGCGGACGCGGCCACCGGGTGCGGATCGGGATCGATCGGCACCGCCACGAGCACCTTCTGGAACGCACACCCCCAAGCTCCGCGGGTGGCCGAGACGAGCGGCTGCGAGAAGCCGCTCCACGGCACCGGCGGGTTGGTCTGGACGTTTTGATGGTGGCCGTCGATCGATTGGAAAAAAGTCGGCTTGCCGTAGCGGACCGGCTGTGCCGGATCGATCAGCGCGTCGCTGTAATTGACCAGGAGCGCCAGTCCCTTGCCTTCGATCGACGCCTCCATCAGCTTCCGGGTCTGGGCTCCGACGGTCGCGATCCCCTCCGGCGGATCGAACTGCGCGAAGTTGAACAGCAGCACGTCGGGATAGGCGTCCGGCTGCTGCGCGCCCAAGGAGACCAGATCGCGCGCCAGGCTGAACACCGTGTCGCCCGGATCTTCGTAAAACTGGTGCTCGCCCCAGACGTACTCGCCCGAATCGCTCTCGTAGTTCCAGGGCGTGAGCGTCGGTCCCGGGGGATTGATCGGCACCGGCTCCAGGCAAATCGCGGGACCGACCTGGATCTGGCCGGCGGCCGGCGGGGCCGACGAGAGGAGCCAAGGCAGGAGGAGAGCCGCCCCCAGGGCGGCCCGGCGGACGGAACGTGATTTCGACATGGCATTCTCCGATCGGGAGGTTGGCCTCGGACCTTCCGAGGTTCCCCCTGATCGGAGAAGCGGATTCGGCGAGGAAAGATGACGATCGGGATGGCTGCCGGCAGACCCGATCGTCGGCCCTACCTACTTCGTTACGGTCCGGCCGGCCGCGCCAGATCCGAAATGCATTGCCCGGCTTCGGGCAACCGCGCGAGGTCGCGGGGAAGATCGAGGCGATAGGCGGGCACCAGGTGGGACGCCGAGACGCAGGCTTCGAGGTGCGCGGCCAGGAGGTCCGGGCCGTAGCGCCGCGAGGAGACCGTCTGGGCGAGCAGCAGGCGCGTCGTCTCGGCCGGGCGCAGGCGGGCGAGGCGCGGCTCGTCGGCGGTCCCCGGCCCGGCGAGGGCGATCAGCGCGGCGACCGGCGCGGGAGCCCGGAGCCGGCGCTGCGGATTGAGCTTGAGCTGCGGATAGTCGAGGTGCGCCACGAGGCGCCCGCGCACCAGCTCGATCGGCAGAAGGTCGTCGGCGGCCCGCTCCCAATCGGGAAACTTGAGCGCCGCGAGGGTCGATTTGCCCCGTCCCGATTCGCCGAGGAAGACGAAGAGACGCCCTTTGACGAAGACGGCGCTCGCGTGCAGAGCCCAGATCGCCCGGGCCGCGAGCAGCAGGAGAATCGGCGGCCCGAGCGCCAGCTCCTCGAAGCGGTCGGGTTCGACGGAGGAGAGCGGCGCCGGACGGGAGGACGCGACACTCCTCGGCAGGCGCCCGCGCGCCTCGGGCGGTCCGAGGCAGAGCAGCGGCCGGTCGGTCCAGAACGGCCGGCCGGCCAGGGTGTAGCCGTATCCGTCGTCGCTTTGGCCGAGCCGCAGGATCGCCTCGCCCTCTTGGGGCCGCGCCTGGGGGTTCATGGCCGGAGCCTCGCGGCGGGATCGCCGAGCAGCGTCCAGCCGAGCAGGGCGTCGCGCAGGTCGCCCGGACCCTGGGCGATCGCCCGCTTCGCCTGGACCAGCGCGTCGCCGATCGTCGCCCCCGGCACCATCAGCCGAGCCAGCAGGGCGGGGCCGAGCAGCTGGTCCGATTCGGTGCGCGAGAGCGTCGCCGAGCCGATCACCGCGGCGGCTCCCTGCGGGCCGGCGAGCAGCAGCCGGTGCGCCAGGGTATCGACCTCGGGGGCCACGTGGTAGGTGTTCCAGCACCCCCACTGGACGACCAGCGCGGGGTTGCCGACGTTGG
>Ga0134122_10002212_pt1 | contig 14227 bp, 9 predicted proteins | sample KB302_FD_96461 | JGI IMG/M metagenome (GOLD analysis project Ga0134122, IMG submission 96461) | Terrestrial soil microbial communities without Nitrogen fertilizer from Kellogg Biological Station, Michigan, USA - KB3-0-2 | ecosystem: Environmental > Terrestrial > Soil > Unclassified ... | reverse complement strand
GTCGTCCATGCCGGGCGCGGCCATGCGGTCGCCCAGGAGCTCGATCGGAGGCTGGCGCAGCGTCACCATCGTCCCGATCGGGATCTTCCGCTTCACCTCGCGCTCGGGACGCCCCGTGTCCAGGTAGAGATCCTCGAGCGCGATGGGCCGGTCCGCCTCGCCCCGCTTCTGGAGATGGGGCGGCCGGGTCGCGAAGATCGCGGTCATCGGCGGGCTGGAGTGGACCGTGACTTCCTTGCCCGGGAGGGTGCGGCTGTCGAACCCGCCCACCTCGGTGAGCCGCAGCCAGCCGCCCGGCTCGATGGCCCGGACCAGGAAGCCGATCCTGTCCATGTGGGCGGCGAGGAGCGCGCGCGGCCGTGGGGCCTTGGCGGTGCCCTCGATCCAGGCGTAGACGCTGCCCATCCGGTCCTTCTCGACCCGGTCCGCCACGGCGCGAAACGCCTTCATGATCTCGCGCGCGGCCGCCGCTTCCTGCCCGGCGATGCCGGGAAGGGACGTGATGAGGCGCAGCCAGTCCGCGCAGGTGCGATCGCCGTTGTCTGCCATGGCGTCGTAATTTAGTGCAACCGGTCGGCTTAGGGCAAATGTAAACTCCGCGCTCGATGGCTGATCTCCGCGTGGCGCTGGCCATTCCACATCTCGGCGTGTACGGAGGAATCCGGCGATTCCTCGAGCTGGGCGAGGTCTGGACCGCGCGCGGGCTCGAGGTGGCGATCTTCGTTCCGGAGGCCGAGGGCTCCCGGCCCTGGATCCCTTTCTCGGGGACGATCCGCCCGATGCGGGAGCTTCCCCTCGGCGCGTGGGACGCGGTGATCTCCCCGGACCCGGAGCTCTTCCTGAGCGGCCGCTCCCCGGGCGCGCTCCGCGTCTACTACTCCGTGCTGGAGAAGGCCCCCGGGGAGGATCGCGCCCTCCGCGAGGCCGATCTCGTGCTGGCCAACTCGGCGGGGATGCGGCGGTATCTCGCGCGGAAGGGGGTCCAGGCGGCGGACGCGGCGGGCGGGGTGAATCTGCAGTCCTTCCGGCCCTCGCCGACCCGGATGATGGGGGTCCCGGTCCGCGTGCTGGTCTACGGCCGTCTCTCCCGGAAGCGCAAGGGGACCTGGGTGGCCGTGCAGGCGATCGAGCGCGCCGCGATGGCTTCCGGCGTCCCCGTTCTGCTCACGCTCTTCGACGCGCCGCCCGACGGCGGCACGCCCGCGCTCCCGCGCGCGCTCCGCATCCCGCACCGGTGGGTGCTGAATCCCTCGCAGTCCGATCTGGCGGAGCTCTACCGCTCCTCGGATCTCTTCGTGAGCGCCGAGCGCCGGGCCGGCTGGTGCAACACCGCGGCCGAGGCGATGGCCTCCGGCGCCGCCGTCGTGTGCACGCGGAGCGGCACCGAGGACTTCGCCCTCGACGGCGAGACCGCCGCGGTCTCGCGATGGCGCTGGACCTGGGCGCTGGCCGCGGCGATCGAATCCTTGCTCCAGGATCCCGCGCGCCGGGCGGCGCTCGCCGCGCGCGGGCTGGAGCGGATCCAGGAGTACTCGTGGGAGCGGACCGCGGATCGGATCGAGCGCGCGATCGAGGCGCGCCTGGGAGGGAGGGCGCATGGCCGGAACCAGGCCCAAGCGGCGCGCTAGGGTCGTCCTGATCCTCGCCGCGTATCCCCGGCGTCCGGCGGCCGAGCGGGCGGCGAAGCTTCTCGTGGGGGAGCGGCTCCTCGCCTGCGCCACGGTCCTGCCGGGGGGGCGCGCCGTCTACGTCTGGCGGGGCCGCCGGCACGCGGATCCCTGCACGCTCCTCCAGGGGAAGACCACCGCCGCGCGCTCCAGGGCCGCGGTGCGTCGGATCCGCGAGACCCATCCCGATCAGGTGCCGGAGATCCTCGTCCTCGACGTCGTCGGCGGTGACGCGGCCTACCTCGCCTGGGTGGCGGAGGAGGTGAGCGGCCGATGAAGGAGACCGCCTGGCTCTTCCACGGGGGACGGATCCTGGACGCGCGTCGCGCCACGGCCGCGGAACGCGTGGTCCGTTCCGGCGCGCGCGAGCGTCATGCCGAGGCGGTGCTGGTGCGCGGGGAGCTGATCGAGGCGGTCGGCCCGGTGGACCGGCTCCGCCGCTTCGCGCCCCGCGGGGTGAAGGTGGTGAACCTCCGCGGCGGCACCCTCATGCCGGGATTCGTGGACGCCCACATCCATCTCCTGACCTGGATCCGGGCCATGGAGGACGTTTGGATCCAGACCCAGAATCAAGAGGGGCTGGAGCAGGCGGTCCGCGCCGCGGAAGCCCGCGCGCCCGACGCGGAGTGGATCACGCTCCGGGGATGGATCCCGCGCGACTGGCCGCGCGCGCTCAAGGTGCAGGCCACCCTGGATCGCGTGCGTTCCGAGCGGCCGCTCGTCCTCTTCGCCATCGACGGCCATTCGGCCTGGGGGAACAGCGCCGCGCTGGAGCGCGCCGGGATCGGCCCCGAGACGCCGGACCCGCCGGGAGGCAGGGTGGATCGCGACGCCTCCGGGGCGCTCAGCGGCATCCTGATCGAGGAGGCTGCCTGGCTCATCCGGAGGGGACGCCGCGACCCGGCCGCGGAGCTGACCGAGGCAATCCGCCGGGCGCACCTCCTCGGCATCACCGGGGCCTGCGATTTCGACCGCACCGACATCTGGCCCGCGGCCCAGGAGCTCGCGGAGCGCGACCGGCTCCCGTTTCGGCTCCTCCTCTCCATCCCCGCCGCCAAGCTGGACGCGGCGGAAGAGCTCGGAATCCGGAGCCGATGGGGGAGCGAGCGGCTGCGCGTCGGTCCGGTGAAGTTTTTCGCGGACGGAACACTCGGTTCGGGAACCGCGCTTCTGGAAGCGAGGTATGAAGACGACACGGGCACGGGCATGGAGGTCATCTCCCCGCTCGAGCTCGAAGAGCGTTGCGCGCGGGCCGGGAAGGCCGGCCTCACGGTGGCGATCCACGCGATCGGCGACCGCGCCGTGAGAAACGCGCTCGACGCCATCGAGGGCTCCCTGAAGCGGGGCCCCTTTCCGATCCCCCCTCGGATCGAACACATCCAACTGGTGCGGGAAGAAGACATTCCCCGGTTCAAGGCCCTTGGCGTCCTCGCTTCGGTTCAGCCCATCCACCAAGTCACCGATCGCGCCGTCGCGCGGCGCAAGTGGGGCGCGCGCACCGCACGCTCCTACGCGTACCGCTCCCTCCAGCGCGCCGGGGCGCGTCTCCTCTTCGGCTCGGACGCCCCCTTCGACCGTGCCGGACCGCTCCTCGCGATCCAGGCGGCGCTTCTGCGCCGGCGCGGGGGCGAGCCCGAGTCGGCCGCGTTCCACCCCGAGCAGCGCCTGGGATGGGCCGCGTGCCTTCGGGCGCATCTGGAGGAGCCGAATCGGCTGGCGGGGTGGCGCACCCCTCTCGGTAGAATTCAGGAGGGATGGGGCGCGGATCTGGTCCGATATGACCAGGACCTGCTCCGCACCGATCCGGAAACGCTCCATCAGGTGGCGGTCCGAGCGGTTTGGGTGGCGGGGAGGCTGGTCACGGCAAATCGTTCTGAAATCGTCGATTTTGGCCGAATGGTTGTTTCGCTCGAGGCACCGCGCTGATATACTTGTTGATGGTTCCCACCTTGAGTCGTCTCGCCGAGCGGGTCTCGTCCCGAGGCCTTGCCGAATGAAGAAGATGAAGCTCCTCGTAGGTTCGCTCGCGATCGCGCTGTTCGTTTGCGCCCCGTCCTATTCCCACGCCCAGTCCTTCGCGTTCGGGAAGAACAAGGTGCACTACAACACGTTTCAGTGGCTGACCCTTCGCGGCGAGCACGTGGAGATCTTCTACTATCCCGAGGAGGAGCCTCTGGCGCGCCTGGCGCTCTCCCTCGCCGAGGACAGCTACAAGGACCTCAAGGGCAAGTTCCAGCACGAGGTCGCGAAGTCGATCCCGCTCATCGTCTATTCCTCGCACCAGCACTTCGAGCAGACGAACGTCAGCCCGTACTTCCTGCCCGAGGGCGTGCAGGGCTTCACCGAGTTCGCCAAGGGGCGCGTGGTGCTTCCGTACACGGGCTCCTACGCCGAGTTCAAGCACGTGATCCACCACGAGCTGGTCCACGTCTTCCAGCTCTCGATCCTCGAGGAGGTCTACAAGAAGCACCGCAAGGCGCAGTACGTGGTGCCGCCGCTCTGGTTCTCCGAGGGGCTCGCGGAGTACTGGTCCACGAAGTGGGACGCGCAGGGGACCATGGTCGTGAGCGACATGGTGCTCGAGGACAAGGTTCCCGGGATCCAGGATCTCTGGCGCTACAACGGGACCTTCGCGGTCTACAAGCTGGGGCAGAGCCTCTGCGAGTACATCGGCACGACGTACGGCGACGACGCGCTCCGCCGCCTCTACACCGAGATCTACCACGACGACCGCTTCGAGAAGGTGATGCAGCGCGTCACGGGCGTGCCCGTGCGCCGCGTCTCGGACGACTGGGTCTACGGGCTCAAGCGGAAATACTTCCCCGAGGTGAAGGACCGCATGACCCTGGCCCTGGCGGGGGACGAGCGCGCCACCTCCGAGGGCGTGAATCTGAAGCCGGTCGCGGCGCCGGACACGACGCAGTTCGGCGGATGCCGCTACTTCTTCATCTCCGCGCGCAGCGGCTACACGAACATCTACAGCGCCTCCTGGAAGGGACGCGAGCACGAGGTCAAGTCGGTGGTCCGCGGGCAGCGCGCCGCCCAGTTCGAGTCCTTCCATCCGTTCCAGAGCCGCATCGACGTCTCGCGGAAGGGGGAGCTGGCGTTCGTCTCCAAGTGGAACGAGCGGGACGCGATCTTCATCTACGACGTGAAGGAGAAGAAGGTCCTCCTCAAGAAGTACCTGGACGACCTGATCGCGCTCTCCTCGCCGGCCTGGAACCGCGACGGGACCCGGATCGCCCTGGCAGGCCTCAAGCCCTCGGGCCAGATGGATCTCTACGTCTTCAATCGCGAGACCCAGGAGCTGACCCGGCTGACGAACGATTTCTACACCGACCTCGATCCCACGTGGTCGCCCGACGGCAAGTCCATCGCGTTCGCCTCGGACCGCACGCGCTACGGGTCCGAAGGCAACAACAACCTGTTCCTGATCGACGTCGAGACCCTGGCCATCCGGTACCTCACGTGCGGCCCCTGGACCGACCAGACCCCCACGTGGTCGCCGGACGGGAGCCGGATCGCCTTCGCCTCCGACCGCGCGGGCTCCTTCGACCTCTACTGGACCGACACGAACGGTGACGGCGGCCGCTTCAAGCGGCTCCTGGGCTCGGCCATGGATCCCACGTGGCTCCCGAACGGCAAGGCGCTTCTCTTCACCGGCTACCGGCGCGGCGGCTTCGGGATCTACCAGATGGCGGTGCCCGACTCGAGCGTGGATCCGTTCACCCTCGCTCTGGACCGGCCCGACTCCACCGTAAGCCCCGTCACGGCCGCCCCGGACGCGATGCCGGCGCCGTGGCGCTGGGAGGACACCCTCGCGCGCTCGAAGCAGACCCCGGCGCCCTACGAGCCGCGGTACGGCCTGGACCTGGTCCAGGGCGGGATCTCCGTGGAGCCCACCGAGAACGCCGGCGAGGGTCTCCAGGGCGCGGTGAGCGATCTCCTCGGAAACCGTCTCTTCTATTTCCAGATCGGCAACACGGCCCAATCCACGAACGAGATCCTCTCGCGCATGAACGGCGGGGCGTGGTTCATCAATCTCCAGCACCGCTGGAACTACGGCTTCGGCGCGTTCCACACGGCGGGGGACTACCAGGACGCGATCGGGGACCTCTACTTCGAGCGGAAGGCGGGCGTCTCCGTCCTGGCGAGCTATCCCTTCTCGCGCTTCAGCCGCATCGAGGGAACCGCGCAGGCGTACTACGACGAGAAGGAGCGCGGGCTGGGGCTCAACCGCCACGGGTTCCTCACGACGCACTCGATCTCGCTCATCCGGGACAACGCGCTCTGGTTCCCGACGGGCCCGCGCGACGGCGGCCGGTACAACCTGACCGCCGCGCTCACGACGAACTGGAACAACTACCGGACCGAGAACGTCATGGCCTCCGCCGATCTCAGGCGCTACCTGCGCATGAGCCAGTGGACCACGGTCGCGCTCCGGCTCCAGGGGCGCGTCAGCTCGGGCGAGGATCCGCAGCGGTTCGCGCTGGGCGGCTCGTACTCGCTGCGCGGCTACGGACGGCGCAGCATCTATGGAACGCGCATGTATCTCGCGAACGCGGAGTACCGCTTCCCGCTCTTCGACCGGCTGGTCCTCGGCGTTCCGCTCCAGTCCCTGGAGCTTCCGGGCATCGAGGGCGCCGTCTTCGCGGACGCCGGGAACGCGTGGGAAAAATTCGAGAAGGTCCCTCGCCCCAAGGGAAGCTTCGGGCTCGGGCTCAGGATGAGCTTGGGCGGGTACTTCGTCTTGCGCTACGATCTGGCACGGCAGACTGATTTCCAGCGGATCAAGCCGGGTTGGGAGCGCGAATTCTACGTGGGCTTCGACTACTAAATCCCGCCCAGGAGGCGGAGCACGCTCGTTCTGGACCGCGGTCGCGGGTGCGGCCGCGGTCCTGTTCGTGTTTCCGTCCCCGCTCCTCGCCGGATCCTACCTCCAGCGCGACGCCGCTCCGCCCGATTCCGCGTCCGGAGGGCTGGTGGTCGAGACGTCGCCGCCGGGACTCATGGTGCTGGTGGACGAGATCCAGGCCGGCCGCTCGCCCCTGGGCCCGATCTGGATTCCCGCGCGAACCGTCCGCGTCCGCGCGCTCCACGACGATCCGCGCCGGTTCGACTCCACGTCCGACGGGACCTCGGTCACGATCCGGCCGGGCGGCGTCACGCGCGTCTTTCTGGACCTGCGCGCGAGCGTCATGCTCCGGAGCGCTCCCGAGCCCGCGCGGCTCCTTCGCGTGCGCGAGGCCTCGCGCGACTCCCTGATCGGCGAGACGCCGCTCGCGCTCCCGCCGGCGCTCCTCGAGGGCGGCCGGTTCCGTCTCCAGGCGGAGGATCACGCCGACACCGTCCTGACCGGCGCGCAGCTCCTGGCGTCCTCCGGCGCGGTCACCCTGCGCCGCGTGGCCGAGACGCTTCCGCCCGTGCCGCACCCGCCTCCCGTGTACCGGAAGCGTTGGGTGCAGTGGGGGCTGGTCGGGATCGGCGCGGCCCTGACCGGCGCCGCCGCGCTCCTCCGGCGCGAAGGGGACCAGTGGTACGACCGATACCAGACCTCGTCCGATCGGCGCGCCCTCGATTCCTACTTCGACCGCGCCGTGCACTACGACCATCTCTCGCTCGTCTCGCTCGCGGCGGGCCAGGTGCTCTTCACCGGTGGCGTGGTGCTCCTCGTGAGCGGCGCGAACCGGTGAGCCGTGGCGCGCGCTGCCTGATCGCGGCTCTCCTCCTCCTCGGCGGCTGCATGACCCGGGAGCGATCCAACCCGCTCGATCCCCGGAACGAGGTGACCCAGGGCGGCCTCGTCGGCTTCAACGCGATCGCGGCGAACGGCGTGGTCGAGCTCCGCTGGCCGATCCTCCGGGTGGAGGGCGTGCTGGGCTATCGACTGCAGCGGTGGAGACCGGGCGGCATCCCGCAGACCCTGGGCACGGCGGACTACAACCCCGACGCGATCGCGGCGGAGGATCCCACCGTGACGAACGACTCGACCTACGTCTACCGCCTCATCGCCCATCTCGATACCGGAGACAGCGTGCTGAGCGCGGTGGACACCGTCACGCCCGGCGTCCGGCGTATCTTCGCGCTCGCGGCCGGGATCCCATCCTTCGTGCGGCTGACCCCCGACGCCCGGGACGTGCTCTACGAGCTGGCGGTGAAGGAGAGCTACGTGGACATGGAGATGGACCGGAGCAGCGGACTCCTCTGGCTGGCCGCCGAGGACGCGGGGGAGGTGATCCGGCGCGCGCCCGAAGGAGGCATCGTGGGCGCCCTGATCGAGCCCGGCTCGCCCGGGGATCTCTCGGTCTCGAGCAACCGAGGCATCGGCTGGGTGGTGTCCCTGACTTCGGGGAGCGTGATCTCCTATGGACCGGACGTGAACGATCCCGCGCCGCAGCGGTCGATCTCCGACGTGCTGGATCCGCGCATCGTGGAAGCGGGCACCACCGATCCCAGCGTGTGGATCGGGAACGAGACGGGGGATGTCTTCCGGTTCCGGGCCCAGGATCTGGTGGAGCTGGGCTCGTGGTCCCTGGGCCACGGCCCGATCCGCGCGATCGCGCTGGACGAGGGGACCGGAGGCGCCTGGATCGCGACGCGCGGCCTCACGGGCACCCTCACGTTCGTGAATCCCAGCGACAGCTCGGCGACGGTGGTCCGCTCCGCGCTCTCGAACGCCGCCGATCTCGCGGTGGATCCCGCGACCGGCGATCTCTGGATCAGCGAGCGCGGTCCTTCCAACGTGGGCGCGGGCCGCTTGAGCCTCATCACGCGCGCCGGAGTGACGCTCTGCTCGGTCTCGTCGATCGAGCCGTACGGAATCGACGTCGATCCGACCGACGGCTCCTGCTGGGTCAGCGATCTCCGCTCCGGACGCATCCTCGACATCGGACGAACCGGCGTCACGCTTCGCGCTTCACCCCTCCTCCAGACTCCGTACGCCGTTCGCGTCTCCGCTCCCTGACCGGCCCTTCTCCGGCGATGGCATGGGAGTTGCGGACTTCACGCCGCGGGTCCCCGATGGATCGCGGGTGACGCGAGATCGCGACCTCGGGATTTGCGACCGTGGAAACAAGATAGAAGCTCACCCCGCTCGGTTCGCGGGGATTGCAGAGTGCAATAAAGGAGGGTTCGGATGCCACGCACGCGTCAGGGAAAGCTCGCCACCGTCGATGTCGCCGAGGATGTCGCACGTCACGTTCCGGGCTACCGGGGTTATCACGAGCCTTCCCAGCGCCGCGAGGACGACAAGCGATTCCGCATGAGCGTGGCGGAGCTGTTGAACGGCGAGGCGCATCGCCTCGAGCGCATCGAGAGCAAGCAGTTCCGCGACGATTTCTCCGATCTCCTGGAAGAGCTGGACGGTGACGCCCGGAAGCTGGAATTCCTGGCCGAGTCGATCGTGCTCGTGGAGCACGCCCCGCAGCCGTACGCCGACGCGGCCGTGACCTCGGTCGCGCGCCTGGACCGCGACATCGTGGAGCGGATCGAGCGCCTTCATTGCCTGGTGCACGAGCTGGAGAAGGCCTACGAGCACGACGAGCAGTTCGAGATGAACCTCGCCGAGCTGCGTGAGCTGACCGAGGCGATCGCGGATCTGATCGAACAGCGGAACGTGGCGCTGGCGCGCTAGCCCGGCACCGCTGAACTCGAAGAGCCGTTACCCGCCGGCCGGCGTTGCGGTTTCCCCGCGGCAGCGTGTACGATCCCCGCATCGTGACCCGGCTCCTCTACTACGAAGATTCCTCCCTCCGCGAATTCCAGGGGACCGTGCTCCATACGGAGGAGAAGGACGGCGCGCTCTGGGCCGAGCTGGATCAGACGGCCTTCTATCCCGGCGGCGGCGGACAGCCCCCGGACCACGGACGTCTCGGGGAAGCCCCCGTGACCGACACGCGCGAGGAGGAAGGGCGGATCTGGCACCGGATCGAATCCGCGCTCGCCCCCGACACCCGCGTCAAGGGCGCCCTCGACTGGAAGCGCCGCTTCGACCACATGCAGCAGCACACCGGCCAGCACATCCTGTCCCAGGCCTTCATCGAGGTGGCTTCGGCCGAGACCCGCTCCTTCCATCTGGGGGAGGAGGAGGTCTCGATCGACGTCGCGCACGCCGGCCCGGATCCGGACCTCCTCCGCCGCGTCGAGGAGCGGGCGAACGAGGTGGTCTGGGAGGATCGCGAGATCGTGACGCACCAGGTGCCGCGGGAGGAGGTGCATCGCTTCCCGCTGCGGAAGCTCCCGGCGGTCGAGGGCATCGTGCGGGTGGTCGAAGTGTCCGGATTCGACTGGTCCGCCTGCGGCGGCACCCACGTGCGCCGGAGCGGTCAGGTCGGGATGATCGCCATCCTCGCCACGGAGAAATACAAGGGCGGCACCCGGGTGGCGTTCGTCTGCGGCGGCCGGGCCCTCCGGCGCCAGCGCGAGCGGGGCAGTCTCCTCCGCGAGCTTTCCCTCGCGTTCACGTCGGGTGAGATGGATCTCCCGCACGCGGTGGCGCGTCTGAAGGAAGAGCGGGACCGCCTGGATCGGAGGATGAAATCGCTGCTCAAGGCGGAGCTGGAGCGGGAGGCGGCCTCCCTGGTGGAGGCGGCGCCCCGCGGAGCGAGCGGCCCGGTCGTGGCCCGGCATTATCCGGACCGGGACCCGGCCGAGATCGGGACGCTGGCGGCTCTCGTCTCGGCGCGCGGAGGGATCGCCCTCCTGACGGCCGGGGCCGAGACGCCGAGAGCGCACTTTTCGGCTCCAGCGGGTACAATATCGGTAGGCGATCTCCTGGGCCGCCTTTGCCGCGAATTCGGCGGGAAAGGGGGCGGCCGGTCCGAAACGGCCCAGGGAGCAATCCCGGCGCAGGCCGTCGAGAAAGCACTCCAGGCCGCCCAGTCGGCCGCGCTCGCCGGAGCGAACGAGGGGAAGACCGGATGACGGTGGGAAGCAGGGGTAGGGCCCAACGGATACTGCTGTTCGCCTGGATTGTCGCCTTGTTCCTTCCCGCGCCCTCACACGCGCAGTACTTCGGGCAGAACAAGGTCCAGTACAAGAGTTTCCACTGGTCGCTGCTCAAGACCGAGCACTTCGACGTCCATTACTACGAGGGCGAAGAGGAGGCCGTGCAGAACGCGGCCGTGATGGCCGAGCGGAGCTACCGCCGGCTGAGCCGGGTCCTGGACCACCAGATCAAGTCCAAGATCCCGCTCGTCCTCTACGCCTCGCACACGGATTTCGAGCAGACCAACATCACGCCCGAGCTCCTGGGCGTGGGCACCGGCGGCGTGACCGAGTTCCTGAAGCGCCGCGTCTTCCTTCCGTTCACGGGCTCCTACGCGGAGCTGGACCACGTGCTGACGCACGAGCTGGTCCACGCCTTCCAGGTGGACATCCTCTTCGGGGACCGGCAGAGCCTCGTGGGGAACCCGTTCGCTTCCTCGCCCCCGATCTGGTTCATGGAGGGCATGGCCGAATACCTCTCGATCGCCGAGATCGACAACAACACGGCCATGTGGCTGCGCGACGCCTCGCTCGAGGGCTATCTCACGCCGCTCCGCGTGCTGGAGTACGTGGGCGACATCCGCGTGTATCGCTTCGGCCAGTCCATCTTCCAGTTCATCGCGGACACCTACGGGGTCCAGAAGATCGGGGATCTCCTGAAGCGGACGCGACGGATGGGGAGCCTGGACAAGGCGCTCGAGACCACGACCGGGCTCAGCGTGGACGTTCTCTCGAAGAAGGGGATGGAGGCGGTGCGCAAGGAGTACCTGCCGCAGATCGCGGACCACGACAAGCCCGATCAGATCGCGGCGCGGCTCACCGACGCCGAGAAGGACCAGTCCAACTTCAACGTGGCCCCCTCGGTCTCGCCGAGCGGCACGCAGATGGTCTTCATCTCCGATCGCAGCATGTACAACGACGTCTATCTGGCCTCGGCGCTGGACGGCCGCGTCTTCAAGAAGCTGGTCGAGGGCGAGCGGACGGGCAGCTTCGAGACCCTCCGCTTCTTCAACACCTCGATCGCCTGGTCTCCGGACGAGAAGCGGATCGCCCTGCCGGCGAAGATCGGCGGCCAGGACGCCATCTACCTGATCGAGATTCCTTCCGGGAAGGTGAAGAAGCGGCTGCAGTTCGGGCTGGACGCCATCTACTCCCCGACGTGGTCCCCGGACGGGAGGCAGCTCGCGTTCGTGGGGCTCAAGGCCGGGCTCTCCAAGCTCTACCTCTGCGACCTGGACGGCAGGAACCTGCGCGACGTCTTCGGCGGGAAATACGCGGTGCGCGATCCCGCGTGGTCACCCGACGGGACGCGCCTCGTCTTCGCGACCGACGATGGACCCTCCACCGATGTCAACAGGCTCATCTTCGGAAAGCTGGGAATCGCGATTCTCGAGGTCGCGAGCGGCAAGGTGACCGTGCTTCCGAACCAGCACGGCTCCAACATCTCGCCCCAGTGGGGTCCGGGCGGGGGATCGATCGTCTTCGTGTCGGATCGCTTCGGGATCCCGAACATCTTCCGCCAGGATCTCGCCACCGGTGACGCGGTCCGGCTCTCGAACCTGCTCACCGGCGTCTCCGGCATCGTGCCGGAGGCTCCCTGCATCTCGCTCTCGCGCGACGGGAAGCGCCTGGTCTTCTCGGCCTTCACGCGCGGCGGGTGGGACATCTACTCGATCCGCGACGTGCCGAAGTTCCTGGCGGCGCCGCCGGTGCTGGCGTCGCCCTCGATTCCCGCGGAGGCGCCGCGATTCGCGCAGGCGGGCCTGGCCGAGGGATCCGACGCGACCCCCGATCCGCCTCCGGCGGCGATCGACCGTCCCGTGAGCGCGCCGTTCACGACCGGTCCGCCCAACGCGATCCTCGGCGCGCGGCCCGATACCGTCGGGACGGCCGCGCTCCGCGCGAGCGGCGCCGACACATCGCGCGCCGCGGCGCAGGACACCACGCTGGCGCTCTACGTCCGGCAGGCGTATCGCGAGCCGCTGGTGGACAGCACCACCTTCCGGCACGCGCCCTACCGTCCGAAGTTCTCGAGGGACTACGTTTCCGGCGGGGCGTTCTTCGCCTCGAACATCGGATTCGCGGGCTCCACGGTCATGTCCTTCAGCGACGTGCTGGGGAATCACAACATCCTGGTCGCCCTGAACCTCTTCGGCGACATCAGCAACTCCGACATCTTCCTCGCGTACTCGAACCTGGCGCACCGGACGAACTACACGGTGGCCGCGTTCCAGTACCGGAGCGATCTCCTGCTCCTCTCCTCGCCGACCACCGACCAGGTGGAGAGCCAGGTCTACCGGGGCGCCGCGTTCCTCCTGTCGCGTCCCTTCAGCCGCTTCCGGCGGATCGAGTACGGAATCGAGGCGGACGCGCTGGACAAGGGCGTGCTCCTCTACAATTACGACCTGGGCACCGTCTCGCAGCAGGTCGATGACAAGACCTATTTCTACGTCGCCCCCAAGGTCGGCTTGGTCGCGGACAACGCGCTCTACGGATCCACGGGTCCGATCAACGGGGGGCGCTCCAGCTACACGGTGGAGCAGGCGTTCGGGGACGTCTCCTACACGACGGTCCTGATGGACTGGAGGCGCTACACCAACATCCACCACAACTATGCCCTGGCGCAGCGTCTCATCGGCGGGTCCAGCTTCGGGCGGGACCCCAAGTTCTTCCGCTTCGGCGGCGCGTTCACGTACCGCGGCGCGGATTACGGCGACCTGAAGGGCAGTAACGCTTTGCTCGGGAATCTGGAGTTCCGGTTCCCGCTGATCGAGCAGCTCCGCTTCGGGTGGCCGGGACGCATCACGCTCGGCGGCATCAACGGCGTGCTCTTCCTGGACGCGGCGAGCGCCTGGCAGAAGGGCGTCAAGCCGCAGATGTTCTCGACCGAGGGAGGATTCCACTCGGAGGATCTTCTCTTCGCGTGGGGCGCCGGCGCCCGGATCAACCTGGGCTACTTCATCCTCCGGTACGACTTCGGCCGCGGGCACAACTTCCAGCATCCCACCGGCACGGCCCAACACTTCGTGACGCTCGGCGCGGACTTCTGATCACGCGTCCATGACGGTGGCCGGATGGGACGCCGCGGTCTTCCGGGCGATCCACCTGGGGATGCATCAGCGGTGGCTCGACCCCGTCATGATGGCCCTGACCGATCCGGGGCCGTGGAAGATCCCGCTCCTCGTCCTCGCCGGGCTCCTGTTCCTGATTCGCGGGCGGCGCGGGCTGATCGGGGTCCTCGTCCTGGCCCTCACGATCGCGGCGGGCGACCAGCTCTCGAGCCATGTCTTGAAGAAGATCGTCAAGCGCGCCCGCCCCTCGGCCGAGCTTCCCGACGCCCGTCCGCTCTTCGGCGTTCGGGGCACCCATTCGTTCCCCTCGACCCACGCGGTCAACTTCTTCGCCGCCGCTCCGGTGATCTCCGCGGTCTTTCCGGAGGCCACGGTCGCCGCGTACGGCATCGCCGCGCTGGTGTCCTTCTCCCGGATCTACGTCGGGGACCACTGGCCGTCCGACGTGGTGGGCGGCGCGGCGCTGGGGCTGGGGATCGGATTCCTGTGGCGGAAGCTCTACCG